>OFGR01000051.1_pt1 | contig 109947 bp, 87 predicted proteins | sample 1521811 | NCBI WGS metagenome assembly OFGR01 (sample SAMEA3504098, study PRJEB24116) | mouse gut metagenome | biome: mouse gut; feature: mouse-associated habitat; material: faeces | place: Denmark | collected 2011 | reverse complement strand
AACTTCCGACCTCCACGTCCCGAACGTGGCGCGCTGCCAACTGTGCTACACCCCGTAGCCTTTGCATAACAGGATACTGACTGTAAAACTCTCCTGTTGCGTTAGCGGCTACAAAGTTAGTACTTTTTCCAATCACCACGAAATTTTTTTATAAAAATCTTGACGACCAACGATCACTTAGGCTACAAATGAAGTACTAATTCCTGTGAATTGATGCAAAAAAGGGTTTTGGGCGTCACAAAAGTTGCAATTAATTCGTTAAATTTGTAAGTGGATAGCAAAACAACCCACCCGGACATAAAGATAATCCAATGTAGCACATCATGTTGGTAATATGCATCATATTAGCGGCCGTGGCTCTTGCCCTCACATTCCGCCCCTATGTCCCGGCCGCAGTGATAGCATACCTTTCGCTGCTTGCCGGCCGTTGGAGCGGGGATATACCGGTTACGGACCGCGAACTGCTGTTCTGGGCCGCAGCTACGGTGCTCGTATCCGCCATCAGCGCATTGCTTCCCAAAGAAGTGTCGCAGACCTCACGCGGAATGGGTTACATTGCCGGAGGGACGCTCGCCGGAGCTGCCGCAGGATTACTTCTATCACAAGGCGGAATGATAGCCGCAGCGGCTGCCGGCGCATTTTTAGGTGCACTGGCATACTCACGCACTCCCGCCGGAAAGCCTCTCTCTTTCCCCTCGCAACGATTTCTGCAATACCTCTGTGCAAAAGGACTTCCCGCCATCGTTGCAATAGCCATAACAGGCATTGAAGCATATTATCTCCTCAACATCTAACCTACCACAAGATGCCAATACGAAAGATATTTTTCCCAGTCACCATAGTCATTACCGCCTTGTTGTCATGCTTCTGCGGGAGCAAAGCTTTCGCCCGCAAAGCTCCCGACGTGCGCAAAGTAGTGAAACCAGATCTCGAACAGATAAAATCCGAGACCACCAATCCGGAGTCTTCAAAATATTATCCCAAGCTGATGGCGAGCTTCCTGAGCAACGATACGATCCTGACCGACGACGACTTCCGCTATCTCTATTACGGCTATCTGTTTCAGGAGGATTACGAGCCATACAGGCATGTATACAATGTGCAAAGATTCAAGGAAATAGAGCCACTATACAGCAAGACCACGCATTCGCGCCACGAATGCCAGTCTATATTACAGTTCGCCACAGAAACCTTGGCCGACAATCCGTTTGACCTCAGGCAGCTGAACTTTCTTGTCTACGCATACGAAAAACTTGGCAAAGTAAACCTGGCCAAGATATGGCAGCAGAAACTCAACCACCTGCTGCTCACCATAGCTTCATCCGGCACAGGCACAGACGAAGACAACGCATGGGTCATAATTCTTCCAGCTCATGAATATGACTTCCTCAACCTGTCGGGCATCACCGCATCAGGACAGTCGTTCATTCCGCCATATTACGACTATATATCCGTGGCACAGAAAAAAGACACTGATCCCAAAGGATACTATTTCAACATCGAACCGATGCTGAAGGAATACTACCGCAAGCACCCTAACGAAATGGAAGAAGACGACATCACTCCTTCTGACGAGCAGGACTACGCGGCATAATTTCCTGATGCAATGGCCCTTTATAAGGAAGTCGTTGTATAAAATCAGACGTATGGAAATTATTTTTGAAGATTTTTGAGGAAAAAGTTTGCAAATTTAAAAAAAGTGCGTACCTTTGCAACGCTTTCAGCGAGAACGGGCGCTTAGCTCAGCTGGTTCAGAGCGTCTGCCTTACAAGCAGAGGGTCGGGGGTTCGAATCCCTCAGCGCCCACCAATTTTTTATTGAAGCCAACAGACGAAGTTCACAGTGGATTTCGTCTGATTTTTTATATAACCCCTCCACGCATGCATCCATTCGAACAAAAGATCTCAGGATTCATTACCCGCCACAGGCTGATATCTCCCCATGAGAGATGCATAATAGTAGCCATAAGCGGTGGTGCTGACTCCGTGGCTCTCCTTGCTGCCCTGACGGCTTTAGGACATAAATGCATAGCCGCCCACTGCAATTTCCACCTGCGCGGAGAGGAGAGTAACCGCGACGCCCGCCACGTGGCAGATGTATGCGACAGGATAGGCGTGGACCTATCAATAACGCATTTCGACGTTGAATCCAGACGCAAGATCTCCGGCGAATCAATAGAGATGGCCTGCAGATCTCTTAGATATGAATGGTTCAGCCAGCTTGCCGAAAAAGAGCAATGCTGCTCCGTGGCAGTGGCACACCATAGGGACGACAATGCCGAGACCATGTTGCTCAACCTGATGCGCGGGACCGGATTGGCGGGACTTACCGGCATGAGCCCCAGGAATGGACTTATCATAAGACCAATGCTGGAATGCACACGAAAGGAAGCCGAACAATACGTACACGACCGCGGTTTAGAGTTCATCACAGACTCATCCAATGCATCCAACGAATATCTTCGCAACAGGTTGCGCAATATCGTTATACCGACAATGCAAGAATGCTTCCCCAATGCATCAGAAGCTATATCACATACGATAAGTTGCCTTAGGGACACTGAGCAGTTCTACCGTTCGGCAATCGAGGATAAGCGTACTGCATACATGCCTGATAGCAGCCACATATTCATCAGCGAACTGGCAGAACGCGAGCCACAAGCTCAACTATTGCTATACGAATGGCTAAAACCGCTCGGATTCAATGCCACACAGGCTGCGGACATGCTGCACAGCAACCGCAGCGGATCAACTTTCCAGGCAGGCAATACTCTGGTGACACTAAGCCGGGGAATCGCTGAGATCACCGACTTATCGGCCTCCGGTCAGGCTCGCGGACAGGCTACGGTGGACATTTCCAACACAATCCTAAGCCCGGCATTCATTGCCGTCAGCAAGCATTCAGTAGCCGAATTCAAACCGGAACGCGACAGCAATGTCCTATATCTCGACGAAAGCGTGCTCGACGGGTCGCCAAATTTTGAACTCCGCCACTGGCGCGAGGGCGACTTCATCGAACCTTTCGGCATGCTCGGACGTCGTAAGATAAGTGATCTGTTTTCCGATGCCAAGCTTTCTCTAAACGATAAAAAGAATGTATGGCTTCTGACCCGCGACGACACAGTGCTGTGGGTAGTAGGAATGCGCGCTTCGCGGCACTTCGCAATAACGCCCGATACACGCCGCTACCTGCGCTTGCAATGGAGACCGCACAATTTTGGCACATAAAACCTTTTTGCTATCTTTACAACCCAAATCAACAGTCTCAGTATTCACAGCATAACCCACGCAAATACATAAAGATAGATATATTATGAGAAAAAAAATCGTATCGGCCTTAGCTGCCGCAGCAATCATGGCCATCTATGCCACTCCTGCCAAAGCACAGGACATATTCGACTCCGGTGACATGCGACCTCATTTCGGAGCACGTCTGTCGCTGGATATATCAAACGTAGCCGGAAATATCGACAATTATTTCGAAGAAAACGCCATACCTGACCTGACAAACAGCGGCGCAGGATTCACAGTCATGGGCGTGTACAACATTCCGCTATATAAAAACCTCTACTTCGAGCCCGGTCTGGGTATTTACTACAATACTGTCGGCCTCAACGGCACACACTATGATTTCCGCCCCAACCCCGAACAGCCTGAAAGCCCTATCGGAGTAGCAGATTACGCCATCGACGGCTCAGTGCGCAACTGGGGTTTCCGCATACCAATGCTGGCAGGATACCACTTCGACTTCACCGACAATATGCGCGTAAGTGTATTCACCGGTCCGCAGATCAACATCGGTTTCTATCAGAAGATGGTCTATGACGTGCATTACATAGGCGACAGCGGTGTTCCCGCCGACGAACATGTATCCGCATCATGCTACGGCCACGGCTTCCGCCGTTTCGACATGCAATGGGTATTCGGTGCAGGCTATCACTACGGCCGCTATTCAGTAGCCATCAGCGGAGGCGTAGGCATGACAAATCTTGTCGACGGTCAATTCTCAGGCTATAAGGCCCGCCGCAATACATTCTCTATCACATTAGGCTACGACTTCTGATCTACAGTAGATATTTCACAACAAAGGAGGCGTCCACAGATCAACAGGTGGACGCCTCCTTTGTTATGGTTATTTCGACAAGGTCTTATTTGAAAAGATCGTCGACCGACGAAGGCGTCGACGTACGCGGAGCAGGGCGCTTTGCAGCCTCGCGCAGACGCGAAGGATTAAGCGCATTGATAAGGCTCTGTATCTGCATAGCGTTCTGGAAATTCATGTGCACCGTATTTCTATACGAAGAATTGTCCTTATCCTCTATGCCGACCGCATTGAACACCTGAAACTTTGTGCCGGCATCGTCGGAATTCTGGAACAACGGCTCAAAAACGACTGTATCGGTCGTATAGCTTACCTCTCCGCTGCCGTTGACCCACATGGCAACTGCTGTCGGCGACTGCAATGGCACACGCTTGAGAATCTTCTTAACATTATTGTCGCGGGCTACTTTCACCCAATCAAGATACTTGGCCTTGAGATCCTTGAAGAACTGCTGCAACGCTTCGATCTGGCCGGGGCTGTAGACCAGAGACACCTGTGCGTCTGAATCCGTATCAAAGTCCACAAGACAATACCACGAACCATCGGATGTAACTGTAACACCCACTTCGTGTGTTCCATAATTATCCTGAAATGTAGCCACCTTACGGAAGTCAGCCCTTGATACAAGAGCAGTAGTGGCCAAGAGCAGAAACAATGTCAGTATTTTGCGCATATAAAAATTGAATTGGTTTATACTTTCGTGTGTTTGAGACAAAATTAGACAAATGAGGGTGTAAATGGAAGAAAACATCAGTTAAAACTTGTTAACATTAGCCTTTATTGAAGCGCCGACGCGGATAAAGTAATTCAATTTGTGGGGAATTGCCTAAATTTGCGTCAGATATAGACCATCAATAAAATTGGCAGAATCAAAGGATAAACCAAAGTCCGCAAATGCTGGGACAAGCCGCAGCAGATGGATCGGTCTGCTGCTCAAATATGTCGTGCCCGCAGTAATTAGCGTAGGTCTGTGCTGGCTGCTGTTCACCGGGATTGATTTCGGTGAGATGATAGACATTATCCGCAGCGAATGCGATTTCACATTCATAGCCATAGCCCTCGCGCTCAGTGTGGTATCGCACGTGTTCAGGGCAATGCGCTGGGGTCTTCAACTCCGGGCGCTTGACGTCCCTACCCCATTCTTCCCCTTGCTTCTGAGCATCTTCGGCACTTATGCCGTGAATCTTGTATTTCCACGTCTCGGCGAAGTATGGCGCACAGGATACATTGCACAGCGCCAACGTGCCCCGTTTGCCACTGTCTTCGGCTCTATGGTAGCCGACAGGCTCGCCGACGTGCTCACTGTAGTACTCATCACACTGGCCACTTTCATTATAGCAGCCGGGCCTCTCACATCCTATCTTGCAGGCAACCGTGAATCCTACGACAAAATGGTCGGCCTGCTGTCATCCCCATGGATATGGGGTTCATTAGCGGTGATTGTCCTGCTGTTCGTATGGCTTTTCACAAGCAGCACCGCCAATGGCGTAGTGATACGCATACGCGAGACTGTGCGCGGACTGTGGCAGGGATTTGCAACAGTCTTCACAATGCCCCACCGCGGACTATGGCTGATGCTGACAGTGTGCCTGTGGGGATGCTATTTCGTACAGATGTGGATTGCGTTCTACGCATTCCCATTCACAGCTTCAGTTGTGGCGCAACATGGAGTCACAGCGGTCCTCGTGACCTTCGTAATGTCCAGCATAATGACCGGTGTACCGTCCAACGGAGGCATAGGCCCTTGGCAATGGGCCGTGATATTCGCCCTCGGCATCTACGGCATGGGGCGCACCGAGTCAGGAGCTTTCGCCAATGTAGTACTCGGATCACAGACCCTGCTGCTGATAGCCCTCGGCATATTCACATTCGCAGCGATAGCCCTCGAGAAACGCAAGGCCCGTAAAGGAAACAACAGACAAAACATAATTAGAGAATGAATAAGGTAATCATCATCGGTTGCGGCGGTGTAGGCACCGTCGTGGCGCACAAATGCGCCCAGAATCCGGAAGTATTCAATGAAATCGTGATCGCGTCGCGTACCCAGAGCAAGTGCGACGCTGTGGCAAAGGCCATCAACAAGCCCAACATCACCACCGACCGTGTCGATGCAGACAATGTAGACGACATCGTGGCGCTGCTGAAACGCCACAAACCCAATCTGGTGATCAATGTGGCTCTGCCCTATCAGGATCTCACGATCATGGATGCATGCCTCGAATGCGGCGTCAACTATCTCGACACTGCAAACTACGAGCCGCGCGACGTTGCACACTTCGAATATTCATGGCAATGGGCATACCGCGAACGCTTCGAGAAAGCCGGCCTCACTGCTATCCTCGGATGCGGATTCGACCCGGGAGTATCTGGTGTATTCACAGCTTACGCCGCCAAGCACTTCTTCAGCGAGATGCAGTACCTCGACATTGTGGACTGCAACGCAGGCGATCACGGCAAAGCCTTCGCCACAAACTTCAATCCTGAAATAAACATTCGCGAGATCACTCAGAACGGACGCTACTACAAAGACGGTGAGTGGGTGACGACAAAGCCGCTGGAATACCACGCTGCACTCAACTATCCCAATATCGGCCCGCGCGACTCTTATCTGCTGTATCACGAAGAACTTGAGTCTCTCGTAGCCAACTATCCGTCGATACGCCGCGCACGCTTCTGGATGACATTCGGGCAGGAATACCTCACACACCTGCGCGTGATCCAAAACATCGGTATGGCACGAATCGACGAAGTGGACTACAACGGCACCAAAATCGTGCCTCTGCAGTTCCTGAAGGCCGTGTTGCCCAATCCGCAGGATCTCGGCGAGAACTATCATGGCGAGACCTCCATCGGATGCCGTATCTCAGGTCTCGACAAGGACGGCAAGCCCCTCACATACTATATCTACAACAACTGCAGCCATGAGGCCGCCTACCGCGAGACAGGCATGCAGGCCGTAAGCTACACAACCGGCGTTCCGGCTATGATCGGCGCAATGATGTTCCTCACCGGAAAATGGAACAAGCCCGGCGTACACAACGTAGAGGAATTCGATCCGGATCCGTTCATGGAGCAACTTCCCATACAGGGACTACCCTGGCACGAACAGATCAATATAGACCTCGAGGTAGATAAGATCGACAATTGATAAGGACTTAATAATAAGTTTAAAATAATAATCCCGCCCCAGAGTTAAAACCAGGGCGGGATTATTATTTGCAGATACTGATCTTATCAGTTAGCTGTCCATGTGAGATTCCAGATCGAAATACGGTCCTTGTTGCCAGAAGAAGTATTGCTCAGGCAATTGTTCACGATTTCTATCACGAAGTCTCCGCTTACGTTGAAGTCATAGCTGTAGGAGAAAGCCTGACCCTTGGCCACGGAGGCAGGAGTGAACTCATGGCTCTTGACCACTGTACCACCCTGGAGGATATTGATCGTGACAGAGCACTTCGACTCATTGTAGGCGAATCCATAGCTGAATGTCAGCGTACCGATACCACCGGTCAGAGTCGGCGATGTAAGCTTACCTACCTTGGTAGTGTTTCCGTTCAGCGTCGGGGCGAGAGTGGTGCGGTCGCCGATGAAGCTGAAGTAAGGAGCTGCGTCGGCTGTTCCGGATGTCTGTCCTGCGAGAACTACTGCATTCTCGGCTGTCCAACCGGTAGAGTTGGTATAAGTGCCATAGGGCGACGATACGGCCTTTCCTCCGTTGAATGAGTTAAAGTCTCCCTTATAGTCGCCGGAAGGAACTACAGGATCGGGATCAGGAGTTTCTCCTCCGGTTCCATTGTCCTTGCCTACCTTCACATTGTCGATGCAGAGGGTTGCATAGTTTGCATCCGCTGTAGCTGTGTAGCGGAAACCTATATGGATAACACCTGTGAATGAACTGAGATCGATGTTGCCCGACGATACCCATGCCGAGAAAGCACCCGAAGGCAGGTCAGCCTTGGTATAATTGAGCTTGGTGAGCGTAGCCTTTGAAGGATCTGCCGATGTCATTACATAGACTTCAAGATCCGATGTAGTGCCACCATAGCTGTTGCCCTGATTGTCGAATGTGAGCACTTTATTCTCAACCTTCGACATGTCGATAGCAGGAGTTATGAACCACTGGTCGAAGGGTGCTGTGCCTCCGTATCCGCTCATGGATGCATAGCCATTGCCACTGAACTCTTTCCAGAGCCATTTCTTGTTGCCTGATACCTGCACCTGAGTCCAGTCGGCAGGAAGCGCAGTATCAAATGTCTCGTCGATGAACGATACGCCCTCGGTAGGTGCATCAGCATCAAGTCCTTCGATACGGAATTCGGCTGTAGAGCCGGTATTGCCTGTGATGCCATATGTACCCATATACTTCTCGAACGTACCCTTCAGCCAGATCTGACGGCCAAGATTCTCGGGATGCTCACGCAGATTGCCGAGGTTGCGAAGCTTCGAATCCACAGGCAGTGCAATCACAAGAGCATTGGCGATGTCCTTAGTATCGGGAGTCTGACCTACAACCAATGTATTGGCAAGTTCGGTCGGAGCGCCCCACTCTATATCTGAGTTGCTTGCCACGGTCTCTGTCTCAGGAGCTACAGCGCCAACAATATAGCCTGTAACCCAGCCGCTTGTAGAGCGACCTTCCTGTTCGTTGAGAACTACTTCCTCTACGGTGTACGGATTGTCCTGAGTACCCGGGGCAATAGTCGGATTCCCGAAGTTCATGCAGCCTTCAGCATCAATAAGGATAAGTTGCCAGCCGCTCGTGCCGTAGAAGCTAAGGATGCCGACAACGTCACCCGCACCCGAAGGGAGTGTCATATTCCAGAAGTTGGAATAGCCGCTCGTGCGCACGTTCATTGAGGAACCGTCCTTGTCCTTGAGTACGGAGTTGACACCGCTTGAATGATAGGTCGAGAACTGGGCCTTTCCGCCTTCCTCGAAAGTCACGTTATTGAAGCGTACCAGCTGGCTCTGCCATTTGCGGAGGCCGTCGGGATCTGTGGCAAGTTCAGAGAACGAATTCACCACAAGTGTGTCGATAGCCTCAACTTCAGGCAGACCGTTGAGTTGGGAATGCTGCTGGAAGAACTCACGCGACATGAACGAAGCCTCCCACGCCGAACCCTGCTCATACCATTCGGGCATGCCGAGCTGCTGGAGTCCATTGTATTTACCGATATACATACCGGTAAGATCGAGTACCACTTCCTGACCCACACGATAGTTGAGATACAGGTTATAAGAGTCGATGGAGATGGCCAGAGCAGCAGTCTCGTCCTGAATGACGAGTGACTTGAACACATTGGATGCTTCGTCGGAAGATATTACCCTACCGCTGACTACGATGTGCGAGCCGTCCTCGTTGGCCTCGATCTGCTTGATATAGTTGGTGGCGTCGTCCCAATACTCGGTCTTGACATCGAGGATAGTTGTATTGGGCGTCAGCGAAGCCACAGGGGCATCCAGTGCCGGTGCGTCTATGTCGTCCTGACATGCGGAGGTGAAACCGGCCAGGGTAGCGGCGGCAGTGAAAGCCACGATATATTTCTTAATACTTTTCATTGATTTACTAATGTTTCGGGAAATTAGTTAGCTTTCTCAAACATCATGGGGAGCAGACCCTGCGAATCCGGATATGCGCCCCAGGAATTATATTGGGTGGAATACTGCATGTACTTGCCGCGAGCCACATTTGTCACTGTGAATGTACCGTCGGCTGCAGGAACGATAGTCCATACGGCAGCCTCGGCGGGCAGTTCGGCCGATACCTGATAGCTGGCGTGAGTCTCGTCCATCCACAGATAGCGTCCGAGAGAATCCTTGATATAGAATCCACCATCGGCAGTCTCGAATGTATAGCCGATTGTAGCAGCAGCTTCAGCCTTGTCGCCGGAGATTGTCACTTCCGCCTTGGGCAGATAACCGAACTCGCTTGATGCCGATACTGTTCCTGCTGCTGCAGCGCCATTTGAAGCAACGATCAGGTAGGTCTTTCCTGCTGTCACGGATGTCACCTTGGTGTAGGTGGTGGTTGCTGCCTCCTGACCCTTGTCGCCCCAAGCGTAAGCTGTAGCGCTCTTGAGTCCGGGAACAAGGAAATATGTCTCGATGTTACACTTCAGGCTCACCTGCTTCTTATAGACATCCGGGTTGCTCACAAGATTGAGAGATGTGCGGATATCTCCACTGGGAAGCTGCACGGGAATACACTTCTTATAGTCAGTCTCGTCTTCAGATGCAGCAAGAAGTATATTGGTGTTGACGGTAGCTCCTTCGGCGGAGAATACGCTGGAGTCCATGCCCTTGTCGCTGATCCATCCTACGATGTATCCTGTCACCCATACGCCGTTGCCTGTTGTGCCACCGAGTACTTGTGTTACAGTGTAGGGAGCTTCAGCTGTTCCATTGCCGCCTTCACCGGGAACTTCAGGCACATCGGGAGTCTCTGTGCCGTCGAAACCGATACAGCCATCTATGTCAATGAGCAGAAGCTGCCAGTCTGTGCCATAATAGCTCAGGATACCTACCACAGAACCTGTACCAGAAGGTATGGTCTGGGAAGCGAAAGTAGCGTAACCGCTGTTGCGCACAAGCAGTTTGTTGCCGGACGCGTCGGTTATATAACGGTTGGTGTTTGTACCGGTCACAGCAAAAGGCTCGCCAGGCTCTGTGAACGACACATTGTCGAAGCGAACCAGACGGCTCTGCCAGTTGATAAGACCCTGCTGCGAGTTTTTGTATGTCATGACATCAGCGATAGTGACTACAGCTGTGTCGACCTTCTCGGGATATGCAAGTCCGTCGGCAAAGCAATGTTCGCGCATCGAGGCAGCAGGCATGAATGTCATGGACGGCTTGCCCTGATACTCTCCTTCTGCACCAAGCTGCATGAGGCTGTTGTAGCCGCCAAGCTGCAGGCCGGTAAGGTTGATCACCACTTCCTGACCGAAAGCGAACTTGGTGTACAGCTTCGTGGAGTCCACGGCCACAGCCAGTGCGGCAGTACCGTCGTAGATTACAAAACTCTTGTACACGTTGCCTGCCTTATCCGACGAGCATACACGTCCGCGAATCACAATATCCTGTCCGTCCTGGTTCTTGCCCACGGTGGACACATAATTCCTGTCGGTCTGCCAATAGGCCTCCTTGACCTCTGCAATGGTGGTGTTTGCCTCCAGATCAGTGGTTGGCGTCACCATCGGCGGAGTCTCGAAGTCGTCGTCGCAGGAGAAAAACGCACCTGCCGACATCAACAGACCCATCATATAAAGAATCGTCTTTTTCATCTTGTTCTGAATGGTTACTTATATTAATAATGTGTAGCCTTTTCTACAGGTTTTAGAAGCGTACACCGAGGTTGAGATAGAACCTGATTCCCTGAGCATAGCTGTAACGGTTGGGATATGCGTTGGCATCATAGTTCTTGGTGTCGAGTCGGCCCTGCTGATATGCGTATGTCACAATGTCGCGGTTGTTGAGGATATTGTTGACACTCAGGTTCACGTTAAGTCCGACCTTACGGTTGATGGTGAAGCTCTTGCCAATCGAGGCATTGAGTACGAAAGCATCCTTGAGTTTTTCCTGCTCGGAAAGTTCTTTCACTTTTGCCTCAAGTTCAGATGCCACGGGGAACTGCTGCCACAGATCGGGCAGGGCCTCATGGTAGGTAGGCGCGAGGTTGACATAAGAGTCGCCCATCCAAGTACCGTTCACATTGAAGTAGTATCCGCCGGGGATCTGCCAGTTGAAGCCCAGGTTGCCCACTATCTGCGGGGTCGAGCCTGCGTAGTAGTTCTTCAGGTAGACTGTCTGTGTCACGTCGGGGTACATGCCGTTCTCATACGAACGTGTGCCGGTAGGATTGTTCTTGTACTGATAGCGCGAATATGTTCCGGCAGCGGTGATAGACATAGAAGGTGTGAGCTTGAACTCCATGCCGAGTTCGATACCCTTGTTCACTTTGCGCACTCCGGAGAGCACATAGTTCATGTAAGAAGAATAGCGGTCGTCGTAGAACGAGGTGCGCTCGATCACGTCGCTCATCGCTGTATAGAATCCGGTGATAGAACCACGGAAACGACGGTAATTCCAAGTATATGTGAAGTCGCCGGAGAATACACGCTCGCTCTTGGGATCGGCCACAGATGTGTCTTTCACACGAGGCGAGATATAGATAGCCTCAACCAGAGGCGAACGGGTGCCGGCCTGAACATGGGCGCTCAGGAAGTTGCGGCCGTCGATCTTGTATGTAGCGCCGGCCTTGATCATGGCATCGTCGAAACGATGTACCTGGCCTTTGCCGAGCGAGTTCTGCGGAGCGCGGCCATTGCGCCACTTACCGTCGCGCTGCACCATCGAGTATGTGATCTCAAGACCATAGTTCACATCCCAGTGGGGAAGTGTGAGCGTATTCTGCAACCAGGCATTTGCCTTGAAGTTGTTGAGATAATAGAAATAGCCGAACTTGTCGCCCTTATGCACCACGCGGTTGGGATCGTCCAAATTATTCTGCAACAGGTCGGGCGAAAGGGTGATCTCACGGTCGCTGAACGGGTCGATGTCGATCCAGAACTCACCACCGAGCAGGTCGCGGATAGTCTTGTAGTATATGCCGCGTGTATAGTTCAGACCTACACCTGCCTGCAGTGCGAGCACCGGGGTCAACTGAGTGTTCAGATAGGAGTTGAACATCGCGTTGAACTGATTGGAATGACGGTTCTCAAGGATATAGCTCGAGCCTTTCTTCTGTCCTTCGGGCAATGTCTCGTTCTGAATATTGTTCAGGTAGTTGATGTTGTAAAGGTTATCCCAGTTGATCTGACGGAACGAAGGATCGTTCTTCCACAGATCGGTGTAGAGATCATACTGCTCCTGATTGTCCTCGAAGTATGAAGGCAGATAGCGGTAATATGTGGGATTCGGGTCGAGAGCCTTGTACCAGTTCAGGGCCGAAGACGAGTAGTTGACCCAGCGGAGAGCCATAGCAGTGTTGATTGTGCTCTTGCTACCCTTATGAAGCCAGTTGAGGATGAATGTGGGGTCGAATGTCTCCACGATTCGCGCAGCACGCTTCTTGCCGTCCTGCCAGCCCCAGTTGGGGTTGTAGAGGTTAGAGCCTGCCAGATCGTAAGCCTCCTGATATGTGGCTGATGAATTGGCACGCTGTGTCGGGCCACCGAAAGCAGTAAGCGTGATGGAGTTGTTGGGGTCGAACATTTTCTCCACCGACAGGAACAGGCCTGCCGAGTTGTAGAATGTGCCGGGTACTACACCTTCCTTGGAGTAGCGGCCGATGGCGCTCAGTGTCACAGCCCAACCATGCTTGTTCATGCCGGTCGAGTATGTGGCCATTGCCCTCAAGGTGTAGTTGGAGTTGGTGTAAGCCAAAGATCCGTTGAATCCGGGAGCGTAGCCGGAAGTCACGGTGTTGTAGTTTGTCGATCCTGCCAGACCTCCGAAGCCATAGTCGGATGCGCCAAGACCCACGGTAGCTGTCTTGTTGCGGAAAGCTCGCGAGGTCATACCCAGGAGAGTAGAGAAGTTGAAACGTCCGCGGATCACATCGTTGAACTCGATACCGTTGATGTAGACCTTCTGATACTGGCTGTCAAGGCCACGGTAGCGGAAATACATCGGACCGAAATTGTAGCTTGCCGTATTGTAGTAGATGTCGTCGCTCGCACCTGTGAGAGCCGAGATAGACTGGCCGGTATGCTCATCGTCGTCTATTGACTCCATGTCGAACAACAGCGAAGTAGTTTCTGCATTGATAGCTTCGGTCTCATTGTCGGGAGTCAGACGCAGAGCGCCAACATCGGCAGTGGTGTCGTTGAAAAGCGACACATCCACCATCATGGCTTCGTATCCCGGCACAAGAATGATGATGTTGTCATCACCAGCGCCAAGGGCTGTGATAATGAATTCGCCGGAACCGCCCGACAGAACTTGCAATCCCTGGTCGCGCAAAGCTACCGTAGCACCCTTGAGAGGCGCACCGGTCTGAGCATCGACCACAGTGCCGCGCACTACCGGCGCAGCAGCCCATGCGGAGGCCGACGCCAGTGCCGTGAACAGCAACATGTACAGTTTCTTTCTCATAAAAGTGGTTTTGTGATTGGTTTTTTACGGTTATCTGTATTATATCTTTTTCAGAATTATCCGTTTTAGTTAAAGCGTGTAAGATTACGGATATTTTCGTGAACTCACAACACGCATTTACACTATTTTAATAGATAAGGCAAAAAATAGCCGAAAAGAGTGCTATTAGAAATAGCTTTAAGGGCGAGGATTATATATAGTTTTCGTGCATTTCACCCAATTTATGTTAAAAAACGTTTAGGGGGGGGGTAATTTTCAGTAGGTGGATAAATACTTTTAGCAAAAAATATGTTTAATTTGCGCCTGCATACTTACATTTTCTAAAATACCACATACAGTCTACCTACAGCCGGACATTATGTTCCGGCTTAAATAGCCTACAATACCATAAGATTTCAAAAATCACTTACATTAATAATTTCTTAGCTTAGTAACTCTAAAAAATTCGTGCATGAAGAACATTTGTTTCCAAGTGAGTAGGAAGACATTCCTGGCCATCGCTATGGTTTTGTGTCTTGCCCTGCCCGCTTTAGCGCAGAAGATTTCAGTGACAGGCACCGTCTATGAGCCTTCGGGCGAACCGGCGATCGGTGCAAGCGTCTTCGTCCAGGGCACAACCATAGGTGTGTCTACTGACATAGACGGCAATTTCAAGATCGAGGCTCCGGCCGATGGTGTCATCACCGTATCCTATGTAGGATGTGAATCACAGAATGTAGCCATCGAAGGACGCACAAATATTCAGGTATACCTGAAAGAAAGCGGCGTCAATCTCGACGAACTCGTAGTCGTGGGCTACGGTGCAGTCAAGAAAAGCGATGCTACAGGCTCCGTGGCCGTGATCAAACCGGACGACATCGAGGCCGGTATGGCAACCTCAGTGCAGGACATGCTTGTAGGTCAGACCCCTGGTGTGGTTGTTACCACTACAGGAGGTCCTGAAGGCGCAGCCAACATACGTATCCGCGGTGGATCTTCGCTCAACGCATCCAACGACCCGCTGATCGTTGTAGACGGAGTACCCCTCGACAACGGAGGCATCCAGGGTATGGGCAACTCGCTGGCCATGATCTCGCCCGACAATATCGAATCGATGACCATCCTCAAGGACGCTTCGGCAACTGCGATCTATGGCTCACGCGCATCAAACGGTGTGATCATCATCACCACCAAGCGTGGCCAGAGCGGTCGCCCGCAGGTATCGTTCTCCGCCAACATGTACGTCAACACCGCACAGAAGACATGGGACGTGTTCGGCGCTTCTGAGTACCGTGATCTTATCGCCCAGTATTATGGTGAGGATTCCGGCGCATACCGCACACTCGGCAATGCCAACACCAACTGGCAGGACGAAGTACTCCGCACCACAGTATCCTCTGACTTCAACCTCAGTGTAGGCGGAAGCATCAAGTGGCTGCCCTACCGCGTATCTGTATCATACACCAACAGCAACGGTATTCTCAAGACCACCAAGATGGATCGTGTGACCGCAGGTATCAGCCTCAATCCCAAATTCTTCGAGGATCACCTGAGCGTAAACGCCAATGTAAAGGGCTACTATCTGCGCAACAAATTCGGCAACACCGGCGCAGTGAACGCAGCTCTGGCATATGATCCTACCCAGCCCGTCTATGCCGACGCATATCCCATAGCAGGCGGAACCGCAGCTTCCCAGTTCGGACAACTCTACAACGGCTTCCACACATGGGCTGACCTTGGCAACGACGGCAATCTCGCTATCAACAAGAACGCATCACAGAACCCCGTATCGATGCTCGCCGATGTCAACAACTATGCTGACGTATACCGCAGCAATGGCAACCTGCAGCTCGACTACTCGTTCCACTTCCTTCCTGAACTCCACGCCAACCTCAACCTCGGCTACGACGTCAGCAAAACAGACGAATACTATAAGGTGGCACAGAATTCGCCTACCGCATGGCGCAACCACCGCAACGACGGCGCCGGATATGAGAACTACATCTATCAGCAGAAGACTAACACACTGCTCGACTTCTATCTAAACTACAAGAAAGACGTTGAGTCCATCTACTCAAGCTTCGACGTCACTGCAGGTTACTCCTGGCAGCGTTTCGCCGGACAGGGTTGGAACTATGGCTCCGACTCAGAGGCAGGCATAGCCACAACAACCGGCTTCAGCTCTCCCTATCAGACCACCGGAGGATTCGTCCTCAACTACGACCAGGCCACAGAAGCCTCGATCGGCAAACCTTTCGCTCCCGATCCCGTGAATGCCGAAGGTAACTTCCATTGGAAGAACCGCCTGCAGTTGCTCTCCTTCTTCGGACGTATCAACTACATCTTCATGGAGCGCTACCTGCTCACATTCACACTCCGCGGCGATGCCACATCTCGCTTCTCCAAAGACAACCGCTGGGGTGTCTTCCCCTCGGTAGCTCTCGGATGGAAGATCAACGACGAAGCATTCATGGCCAGCACACGTTCTTGGCTCAACGACCTTAAACTCCGCCTGGGCTGGGGTGTCACCGGTCAGCAGGACGTAGGCTCTACCTGCAACTACCTACCTCAGTACCGCATCGCAGGCGCAGGATCGTACTATCCCGTGCAGAATGCCAACGGCAATATATCCTACATATCTCCTATCTTCCTCGAAGGATATAATCCCGACCTGAAGTGGGAATCTACAACTACCTGGAACGCCGGTCTCGACTTCTCGGTGCTCAACAACCGCATCACCGGTGCAATCGACTATTACTACCGCGACACCAAGGACCTGCTGAGTTTCGTGACCGTACCCGCCGGCTCATCGACTACCAACATGCTCAACCGCAACATAGGTTCGATGAAGAACTACGGTATTGAGTTCAACATCACCGCCCGCCCCGTAGTCACACGCGACTTCACATGGACAGTGAGCTACAACGTGGCATGGAACCACAACGAGATCACCGAACTTAACGACAACGCCGCCATGATCAACGTAGGCGGCATCTCCGGCGGCACAGGCAACACCGTACAGGCCCACGCCGTAGGACATCCGGCATTCTCTTATCTGCTGCTCCAGCAGGTGTACGACGCGCAGGGCAACCCGATCGAAGGCTGCTATGTGGACCAGAACGGCGACGGCAAGATCGACGTCAACGACCGCGTGCTCAACCATTCGAAAGACCCCAAGGTGACAATGACATTCGGCAGCCAGTTCCGCTACAAGAACTGGGATTTCGGATTCAACCTGCGTGCCTCGATCGGCAACTATGTATACAACAACGTACTGTCGACACACAACGCGACAAACGACCTGTTCGGCTACGGCCTGACCAACCTCGTGAAGAACGGCGGCAACTACATGGACGCACCCCAGTACATGAGCGACTACTATCTGCGCAACGGCTCATTCCTGCGCTGCGACAACATCACACTGGGCTATACATTTGAGAATCTGCTCAAAGACCGTCTGCGCCTGCGCGTGTTCGGTGCTGTGCAGAACCCCTTCATCATCACCAAATACAAAGGCCTTGATCCGGAAGTGTTCGACGGTATCGACAACAACGTGTATCCGAAAGCCACTACATACTCTCTCGGCCTGGTGGCTACATTCTAATGTCATTTGTATAATAGTTAAAATCATTCAAGAAGATTATGAATCTCAGCAAATATATCGTGGCGGCAGGCGTAGCTCTCGGAATGACATCGTGCATCGGAGACCTTGACCTCAAGCCCAACGACCCCAACTACGGCAGCTCGACCGACTACAGGGCTGTACTCGCAAAATGCTATTCAGGCATCGCCGTATCCGGTCAGTCAGGACCCGGATCGTCTGATATATCCGGCCTTGACAACGGCACGGGACAATATACTCGCGCACTGTTCATGATGCAGGAATTCCCTACCGATGAAGCCATATGGATCTGGGAGGATGCCGGTGTGATCGACCTCGTGACCGACACCTGGGACGCAGCCAACGGCAACATATACGGCACATATTCGCGCCTTTATTCCCACATAGCTGTCTGCAACGACTTCCTCACACTCACTACCGGACAGACCGAAGACTCCGAAGTAGCCTACATGCGCCTGCAGGCACGTACACTCCGCGCCTTGTCCTACTTCTGGGCACTTGACATCTTCGGCAACCCGACATTCGTAACCGAGGAAGTAACACAGCCAGAACAGATCAAGAGAGCCGACCTCTACAAATGGCTTACCTCAGAACTTGAGGACCTCGTGGGTCAATACAAGGCCCTCGACCGTGCTCCTTTCTATGGTGAGGTCGGACTCGACGGCGCTCAGGCACTTCTGGCCAGAGTATACCTCAATGCCTCTATCTACACCGACGGTACTCCGGCCTACGACCTCTGCCAGAAACACTGCTCTGAGATCATCGCACGCCATCAGGGCGGTGGATTCAATGGATCAGGTCTTGCCAACAACTACCTTGACCTTTTCTGCCGCAACAACGACGTATTCATGCCCGGCGGAGCAAAGACTGCCGAGAATGAAATACTCTGGGGTGTGCCATACGACCGCACCAACATACAGAGCTATGGTGGCTCGCAGTTCATAATCGCCGCCTGCATCGCCAATGGCAACAAGGCAAGCGACGGATTCGACATGTCGGCTGCCAACTACGGCACTACCGAGCAATGGAAGTGTATCCACGCCGTACAGCAGTTCTCCGATAAATTCGAGTCCGGAGACATCCGCCAGAGCCTCTGGCTCAAGGAAGACGCAGGCTTCCAAAAGGCCAATACCAAACTCAGCGACTTCTCCAACGGCTATGCATGCGTGAAATTCACCAACAGCGTCGCTAACTTCGACGGCACATACACCAATCCCGACACCCCCAACTGGGTTGACACAGATCTGCCGCTGATCCGCCTGGCCGACGTCTACCTGATGTATGCCGAAGGCTTCGTGCTCGGAGGCAAGGGTGACGCAACTACTGCTCTGACATACGTCAACTACCTGCGCGACCGTGCGGGCCTCACCAAATGGACAGGAGCAGACCTTACTCCTGACAATATCCTGGACGAACGCGGACGCGAACTTTATTTCGAGCTGACACGCCGCAGCGACCTCATCCGCTTCGGAAAATTCACCGGTGGAAGCTACATCTGGTCCTGGAAAGGCTACATCGCAGAAGGCAACGCCATCAGCAACCATTACAAACTGATGCCTATCCCGACTCAGATCCTGGCCGCACAGCCCTCATTTGAGCAGAACCCCGGTTATTAATCTCAAAAATCTGACACGACAAAATGAAAAAGATATATATCATACTGGCGGCTCTGCTCGCTACCGCGACTTTCAGTTGTACAGAGACCTGGGATGACAACCCCACCCTGAAAGCCCCGACCAACAACAACTTCCTCAACGAACCGGCCATGCAGGACAACGAAATCGTACTGGCCAATACCGAGATCCTGAATCTCACATGCTCACAGCCCGACTTCGGCTATGCAGCCGCAGCCGACTACGTAGTGGAAGTATCGATGTCGCCCGACTTTGTTTCCGTCTACAAGATGGACAACGACCCGACCAAGGACGCACCCGGCCTGATTGCACTGACAACAGTATTCCATGACTGCGCCAATATCAACCCCGCAGCCGACGAGATGGCCACAGCAATGTGCCGCCTGATGGGTGTCACTCTGGAGTCTTCGCTCAAGGAGGTCCCGACAACTGTATATGTGCGCCTGCGTGCCTATGTGCCACAGGCTGAGGAAGAGACAACAATCATCTCGAACGTGGTCAAGTTCAACAAAATAGTGCCTTTCTATAACGTAGTCGTTCCCGACGAGCCCACAATCTTCTGGCTTCGTGGCTCGATGAACGGTTGGGGTAGCGCGGATGAGCAGTGGAATCTCCTCACCACAGATGAGAAGAACAAGTGGATCGCTCGCAATATCTCCCTGCCTGCCGGCACTCAGTTCAAGATATCGACATATCCCGACTGGGGCAGCCCGAATCTCGGTTCTACTGACGACGCAAGCAGCAATCTCGTGCCCGGCACTCCTCTCGCTCTTAAAAACGACGGCGGCTCAGGCAACCTCAACTTGGCCGACGCATTCACCGGAAACATCATCCTCACCCGCACAGGCGGCAGCGGCAACGACCTCAAGACCGGCAACTACACAATCTTGCTCGAAGCCGCAGAAAAATAACCGTTTATTTTCCCAAACAACAGACTGAAATGAAGAAATTCAATATAATGCTCATCGCCGGAGCTGCAATGATAAGCTTCGCGGCCTGCGACGACGCTCCCGAGACTGCCATTCCGCAGGAAAACCAGCAGCCCCCGATGCTGACGGCTGCTGATATCGAAATCTCCACCACAGGCGACATCGCTGCCGGCGCTCTCGACCTTGCTCCTCTGGTCAACGACCGTCAGGATTCGGTAGCCCTGCTTAGCATCGACAGATGCGACAACCTTGCCGAAGGCTATAGCCTCGTACCCGTGGTACAGATCTCCGGCACTGACGATTTCGCCAGCAAGGCCTCCATATCCTGCCATGTACGTGGAACAACTGCATATGCAGCCATCTCCGACATCAACAGCGCCTACGCAGCCGTATTCGGCTACCACAACACACCGGAGAAAGTATATGCCCGAGTGCTTGCCACAACTGAATACGAAGGTTCGGAAGGCACAGCTGTCTCTGTAGTCGGATCCGACACACAGTTCTATGCACCCTCACAGTTCACACTCACTCCCGACCTCATGCTGAATCTGTATGTGCCGATGGGAGCGAATGACTTCGATATCGCCAAGGCTCAGGCTTTGCAGACCAATGATGGAGTCAACTACTGGGGATATGTGAACGTCACATCCGAATTTTATTTCTCCAACGGCCGCCAGGGCGAACTCATGCGCCGATGGGATTCCGGAGGTGAAGTACTTTCAGGCAACCCGATCGGTATCCGCATCGATGCAACAGGATGCGTGTGGATTGCCTACAATATCTCGTCAGGAGCGATCAGCAGTAAAGCTATCACAACCTACGGCGTGATCGGAGACCTCCCCGGCAACAACTGGGGGACATCAGTGCCACTCACTCAGACCACCGATCCTCTCGTATGGAAAGGCGACGTAACTTTCGGCACAGGCCAATGGAAGTTCCGCGCCAACGACGGCTGGGACTTCAACCTCGGTGGCGACAAAGCCAACCTGCTGCCCGGCGGTGACAACATTGACTCTCCGGGAGCAGGCACATACACCGTAACCCTCGACCTGAGCAAAGTACCCTACTCCACCACTTTGGTGAAGAAATAACAAAAAGCGGGCATCGCCCGCCTAAACAATGTTCTTCGTAATGAAAGCAGGCTGTGCCGCACAATGGCATAGCCTGCTTTTTTCTTGAAAACTCCCGGAAGTATGAAACCGAGATTCATATCTGACTTTTATGCTGAATTTTGATGGTTTTTATTTTTTTACTACAATTATGTGGGCTGATTCTGAATTATTGTAGTATCTTTGCACGATAATGCAGGGACATGCATAGAGGTATCTCTGCAACAGTACGCTCCACCATACTGATTAATTCCATGAGAGTCAAGATACATCACGAAGGAACAAACATACTTATAATCGCTCTGCTGGCGATTCTAATTATCAATGTCCCCCTGTGGATATGGGGACCAATGCCTGTGGCCATAGTCTCGACCACCGTGTTCGGTGTGTTGTATCTTCTCATAGTGAACTTCTTCCGCTCACCACGCCGCACCTATCACGGCGACCGCGAGGATGCGGTGATAGCAAGTGCCGACGGCACAGTTGTCGCCCTCGAGGAGACATTCGAGGATGAATATCTTCATCGCAAGGTCATCCAGTTGTCGGTGTTCATGAGCGTGCTCAATGTCCACGCCAACTGGTTTCCTGTCGACGGTATAGTGAAGTACTACAAACATCACTCCGGCCGCTTCATGGCAGCATACCTGCCCAAGTCAAGTACCGAGAACGAGCGCAGCACCGTGGTAATCCGCACGGCAAAGGGCCAGGAGGTGCTCGTCCGTCAGGTGGCTGGCGCTATGGCCCGCCGCATCGTCACATACGCACGTCCGGGAGATGAAGCATCTATTGAAGACCACATGGGATTCATCAAGTTCGGCTCGCGTGTCGACATCTATCTGCCCCTTGGCACTGAGATATATGTTAAAATAGGCGACAAGACCATAGGAGGCATCTCCAAGATCGCACGCCTCAAACCTGAAAACTCACCCGAATGAGCGCATCCGTAACAAAATACATACCTAACACAATCACCCTCCTCAACCTCCTCAGCGGCTGTCTGGCATGCATATTCTCATTCCAACAGGAAGAGATGACCGCCGGATTATATGGCTACGAATGGGTGTATATATTCATAGGCGCGGCAGCGATATTTGATTTCTGCGACGGTGCAGCGGCACGTCTGCTCCACAAGCCATCGCCTATAGGACGGGAACTTGACTCCCTGAGCGATCTCGTAAGCTTCGGCCTCGCACCCGCGTTGCTGATATTCAACATCATGCAAGACCATGAGAGTTGCGGATCCGTAATGCCTTACATAGCTCTTTTCATCCCCATGATGGGTGCTTTGAGACTGGCGATATTCAACGTCGACACCACTCAGACCACATCGTTCCGCGGACTGCCTATTCCCGCCAACGCAATCTTCTGGATCGGAGCATGCGGATGGATGCACCGCTACAATTATTATCACACCGGCATACTGACAGTACTGATCATCGCAGTATCGCTGCTGATGGTATCACGTCTGCGCATGTTCTCCCTGAAATTCCACAATTTCGAACTGCGCGAAAACTTCCGCCGCTACGTCATATTGCTGGCAGCAATATCGTTCGTTTGCTTCTACGGCATTGCCGGATTCGCATGGACCATAGTGCTATATACGGTAATGTCGGCTCTGACACGCCGTAGCATAGACTGAAAAGCCGCGATTCGCGTGTATCAGCGGATAACAGCCAAGACACTCTTTTTTCTCCACCTCAATTTGCCTGCATAACCTATGGGTACACTTATATTCGCATTAATTTTCATATTCATAATCTGGCCTGCTATAAAATTCTTCTGGCGGCTGTACACCATGCAGCGTCAGGCAAGGCAGATGTTCGCACAGATGAACTCCACCCGCCAGCAAACAGCCGGGCAGGAACAAAGAAAGGCCGGATGGAGCAGACCCGCCGACAACAAGCGTAAAAAGATCGATCGCGACACTGGCGAGTATGTGAATTACGAAAACATAAGCGTCACCGCATCTTCCTTCTCATCTTCCTCATCAGAAACAGACTATACAGAGGTCCGGGCCGAGAGCCAGATCTCAGATGCTGAGTGGGAAGACATAAAATAAAAGTTTGTTTATCCACCCAGAAAACATCAGAATCCATGAGCAAAATCCATGTCGGCGGCGATATGGACGCCACCTTTGACTTCCTGTCGAGGCTGTCCGACAACAATAACCGACCCTGGTTCAAGGAAAACAAAACGGAATATGACGCGATACGCCTTCACTGGATATCACAGTTGCAACGCATGATTGACGCCATGACTGAATGGGAACCTGCCGTAGCTACGGTCAGCGCTGCCTCAGCAACATACCGCATATACCGCGACACCAGATTCTCGCCCGACAAGACTCCATATAAGACCCACATAGGAGCTTCGATAAATCCTCCTGGATGCACTCCCCACTGCGGCTACTACATAGAATTTAATCCAAAAGCAGGAGAAAGTGGACTCTACGGAGGCATATGGTGTCCTGACTCCGAGACGCTAAAAAAACTACGCCACGCCATAGTGGACAACATCGAGGAATGGGAGGAAATCGTATCAGACCCTGAATTGCGCAAACTATATCCTGGATGGTGCGGACCGGCGCTGAAGACCATACCTAAGGGCTGGGACAAAAATCATCCGCAGGCAGAATACCTCAGACTGAAGTCATACGGAAAATTCCATCCGCTCGACCGCAAGTTCTTCGACGACAAGGACTGGCCTCTGCGCGCAGCAGAACTTATGCGACCGCTCAAACCACTGGTCGACTTTCTCGACTATAGCGTAAAGGAATAAGAACTTACCTAAAAAAGTCTTCCCCACCTTTCGGCAGGGAAGACATGTGGTTTTAAATAGCTGAGTTATAGCAGTTAATTTTGCTGCGAATGTAAGTATGTATCTTTACCAAGTGTATGATTCATATTTTTGGGATGTGGAGTCCGGCACGCCTCGCTCCGCTTATGGAATAGACATTAAGTCTTTTTTCAAATCGTGTGCCTACATTTCAAGGCAATGCGATAAAGCAAGGGAGTATGGGATTAGCGATAGTTGCTGAAGCGTTCCTGCAGTTTCTTGCGGGCGAAGAAAATGCGGCTCTTTACAGTGCCGAGAGGAAGATTCATTTCCTCAGCAATCTCGCTGTACTTGTAACCGGCGACGTGCATGGAGAAAGGAATGCGGTATTCGTCGGTGAATTCGCCGATAGCAGCGGTGATTTCCTGTGCACCATATGACTCCTCCGGCGATTCAAGTCCGCTGTCCTGCGAAAGATTCAGATGATACAGGTTGTCTGTAGTGTCGACTATTGTGGCTGCGCGTGAATTGCGGCGATAGTTGTTGATGAAAAGATTGCGCATGATCGTGAACACCCATCCTTTGAAGTTGGTGTTGTCGGCATACTTCTCTTCATTGTCAAGAGCCTTGAGAGTAGTATCCTGGAGCAGATCGTAAGCGTCGTCACGGTTAGAGGTGAGTTTGTAGGCGAAGTTGAGGAGATTGTCTTGCAGCTTCATCAGATTCTCTTGAAAAACATTTGTTCCCATAATAGTAATTTTTTGTAGCTTTTGCTCTCGCTTGGCTTGGTTTGATTGATTTGATGGCTTAAAATTACAACCGTTTTCATCATTTGCAATATTTTTCGAGTTAATTTGTGTTAATTGAATGCATTTTTATTTTATTATCACTGATTATCAATCATTTAGCAAATCGCACTACCAATTACTATTTTGTTACATTTAGTTTGCTTTCGTGTAACATTAACACGTTTGTAACAAATCATATGGCATTTTGTGTACTACTTGTAACATTCGCGTAACACATAAAGCCTTGCAAAATAGTATCATACACGCCCTTTTATTTTGTCAAAAATTTAGCCTACGATACGATGCTGAAATAAAAAAATATTGCCATGCTCGACAATATTCACTACCTTTACAGCCATAACTCACACAATACCGGTATACCAAAGATGAAACGTATTTTTATGTGCATGGCAGCCGCGCTTCTCTGTATGCAGATAGCAGTGACGGCACAGACTTCTGGCAAACGCCAGGGCATGATGATGGGCATCGCCTTCTACAATCTCGAAAACCTGTTCGATACCATCAACAACAATGGCAAGTACGACCTTGAATTCTCACCCAAAGGCAGCCGCCAATGGGATGGCCGAAAATACTGGTCGAAGATCAACAAACTCGCCAAGGTAATATCTGAAATGAAGACAAAAACCACACCGTTCGGTCCGGCCATCATCGGCATTTCAGAGATCGAGAACGAATCAGTGGTAGCCGACCTCGTGAACGCAGAGCCGGTTAAGAAGCTCGGCCTGAAATACGTGCATCACGATTCTCCAGACCGCAGAGGTGTAGATGTAGGCCTGATATACAATCCTAAATTCTTCAAAGTCGAAAGCGTGACCAACACCACCCTCACCATACCGGACAACCCTAACTTCCGCACACGCGATCAGATGTGCGTGGTTGGCAAACTCATGGGACAACCCTTGGCCGTGATAGTGAACCACTATCCTTCACGCCTTGGAGGACAAGAGCAATCATCGTACCTGCGCGAAGCAGCAGCAGCCCTGAGCAAGCACATAGCCGACTCGCTATGGAAGATAAACCCCGACATGGGCGTGATAATCATGGGCGACATGAACGACGACCCACACGACAAGTCTATGGCCAAGGTGCTCGGTGCAGCCAAGAACCGCGAAGGCGTAGGCCCTCACCAGTTCTTCAATCCTTTCTGGAGCATCCTCGACAAGGGTATAGGTACACTCGCATATAAAAGCCAGTGGAATCTTTTCGACCAGATCGTAATATCAGGCAACCTTGCCAACGGCGATTCCGACAAGTTCCACTTCAACCGTGCCTTAGTCCACAACTTTGAATTCCTCCGCGACACAGAGGGCGCACGCAAGGGCTATCCACTGCGTACCTATTCAGCCGGAGTATGGCTCGACGGTTATTCCGACCACTTCCCCACACAGGTGCTCCTGCTTAAAGAATTCAACGTAAATTGATAACTGCGAACTGATAAACAACAAAAATAAATGGCGCTTGGATTTCTCCTCGCGCCATTTATTTTTGTTGTTAAAGAGATTGACCGGAATTATTTCTTGGTAAAAGTCTCGCCGTTTATCAGACAAGTTTTACCATTTATAGAGTATACAGCGTTTGTCACCTCTCCCACTTCGTCTGCATCGTCGGAGTAAGTACACTCAATCGTCAGTATGTTTCCCGATGTGCTCCAACGGCCACCGCTCTTGAAGGTTTCCTTTTCTTCGGAATCCTCATATACTCCCTTGTTTTCATACTTTCCGTTAGCCGAAAATGTCACCTCTACAGTCTCAGTCCAGCTCCCGTCAGAGGCTGTCTCGACATTGACCCAAGTACCCACAAGGGAAGAATCGTGAGTGGCTGGATCTTCAGGTTCATCATCGTCGTCGCCACAAGAAGCGAGACCCACGCTGAAAAGTACGGCGATGAGCATCATGCCGACCATTCTGAATGTTGTCTTCATTGTTTGAAATGTGTTTTTAATAAAATTTGTGTGTAATGTGTGTAATATCGCCGCAAAGGTAGCTATTCACCTCGACGCCACAAAATTATTTTCCACCTTTTCGGAAAACTTCAGAGAAGAACAGCAGGTGGTAATATATCGAGTTATTCCAATAATTCCAGTTGTGCGCGCCCGGACGCGAAGTATAATCATGCGGGATCTTATGACGCAGCAATTCCCGGTGCAGATTCTCGTTTACCTCAGTAAATACATCCTCAGTGCCGCAGTCGATGATCAGGTTCAATTCTCCAGGCTTCCAGTTCGGCACTTGAGTGATCACCGTATGCTGCGCCCACTTTTCTGGATTGTTGTCCTCCGCACCGAGCAGTTCGGGCATATTCCAGTTTTTGGGGAAAGGACGTATATCTACGCCTCCAGACATAGATCCTGCCGAACGCCACAGATCAGGATGACGCGAAGCCAACCACAGAGCGCCGTGGCCTCCCATGCTATAGCCGGTGATCGCACGCGATGCAGCATCGGCACGCGTCGGGAAATTTGCATCAATATACGGAACAAGATCCTCCACAAAGAAGCTCTCCATACGCATCTTGGGGGTGTCCCAATACCAGCTATTGCGTCCGTCGGGGAACACAAACACCATCTTATAGCGGTCCGACAACTCGCGCAGGCGCTTCTGGCTTTTCAGCCATGACCTGTAGTCACCTCCATGACCGTTAAGCATGTAGACAGTAGGGAAACGTTCTCCCTCAGCACCGGTAGTAGGTGTCACCACGCTCACTTTCATAGGCGTGGTCAGATGCCTTGTAGCTATCTCTACCGTATCCACTACGGCTGCCATCGAACAAACAGCGCACATCGTCAGGAGCGCCAAGGCTGATAAAATCCTTTTCATAGTCATATAAATTTATCTTGTTAATACTTCAAGGAATACCGGACAAAGATACACACTTCCGTGCAATAATAGAAACACCCCGCCGTTAATATTACGACATACAGCATTCTCTCCATTTTCCATAAGAATATATGAACAAACGGATTCTATTATATCTGGCAGCCCTGATGGTTGGCTTTTCCGCGCTTACGAGCAGTTGTATCGAAGACGGATTCACGACCTCTCCCTCGTCTCAGCCTGAATTCTCGACCGACACACTCGATCTCGGAACAGTCTTCACAGCCGAAAACACCACGACAAGCCGCTTTGTGGTGCACAACAGACACAGCAAAGGCCTGTCGATAAGCTCCATAAGCCTATCCGGCGATGCCGCTGAATATTTCCGGCTCAACGTCGACGGAATGAGCGGGCGCAGCTTCTCCGATGTCGAGATCCGGGCCAAGGACTCAATCTACATTTTCGTGGAGGCAACCCTGCCGCTCACGGGGCTGACTGAAGAAAAGGAATTCGAAGCAAGTCTCGATTTCCTCACCAACGGTGTCAATTCCAGTGTAATACTCACTGCCTCAGGACTTGACGTCGACAATATAGGCTCAATCGTGATCGACAACGACACACGGTGGGATTCAGCCACGCCATACCGCATACTCGACAGCATTGTGGTCGGGGAAAACGCGACCCTGACCCTCGCGCCGGGTGTCAGGATCATGATGCACGACGGCGCTTCAATACGCGTGCATGGCACTCTTGTAAGCGAAGGCACAGTTGAATCGCCTGTGACAATCTCAGGAGACCGCACCGGCAATGTAGTCGGGCAGATCTCATTCGATCTCATGTCCAAGCAATGGGACGGCATATACTTTTTCCCCGAATCCTCCGGCAACCGGTTGGAATATACGACGGTCAAGAACTCATCCAACGGTGTCAGCCTCGATGGCAGTGACCTGTTTATACTCAACTCCGTGCTACGCAACAGCGGCACAGACAACCTGCGCGCCGTATCGTCCGAGATCACGGCCGTAGGCTGCGAGATAGCCGAAGCCGGCGAACATCTCGTGTCTCTTACGTCGGGCAAAGCTGTATTCAACCACTGCACACTGGCCAACAACTATCTGTTCGCCTCTCTCCGCGGAGCGGCCATAAACCTGATGCATCTCCCGGGCAAGGAAGATCCCGACATGAGCGGCTCGCCCTACACTATCGCTGATTTCTCAAACTGCATCATATACGGCATCGGCGCTGAAGTCTCGCAAGGCGACCTCTCCGGTACAGACATATACTTCCGCCGCTGCCTGATGCGCAGCAACGGATCTGACGACAGCAACTTCATAGGCTGCCTGTGGGATACCGACCCTATGTACCGCACCGTCCGCGAGGACTATTATTTCGATTACAGGCTAATGCCGGAATCGCCCGCCATAGAGGCTGCAGACACTGAACTCATACTCCGGCAAGCAGCCACAGACCGGTACGGACTCACCAGAAAACTTGAACTCGGAGCATACTGCTTCGACCCTGCCGACGTACCCGTAGAATAGGCGATTATAGTTTGCTCGTCTGCGCGAAAGGTTGTAATTTTGCAATTGCAAAAGACCTCACCAGCCGAACAGATATGACAGCCCTTGATGTACTGCTTCTGATCATTGCCGCAACAGCTCTTTTCCTGGGCTGGCGTGCCGGCTTCATAGCCCAGATAGGCAAATTCGCCGCTGTTGTGGCGGCAATCATCTGCTGCCGGCTATTCGGACGCCGCGTGGCCGTGTGGCTTGTGAACGCCAATTGCTCGCCTGGCGACTCTTTCGACGGTGCGACACTATGGACGATAGTGGCCTACGCGGCCATTTTCATATCGGTATACCTGCTCGTGTCGTTCCTTGGATCCGGACTCAGGCGGATAGTCCACGCCGTGCTGACACCGTTGGTCGACCGTCTGGCCGGCGCTCTGTTCAAGCTGCTTGTATATATGCTTTTCGTATCACTTGTCCTGAACCTGTGGCTTGTGCTCTTTCCCGACAGCAAACTACGGTCCGATGCGGTGGCGTCTTGGCCCGAACCGCTGACAGGCCTGAATATAATCACCTTCGCGCCTGCAGTCATAGGATCGCAGGCTACGGTCAGCATCATGGATTCGCTCAACGGCATCATAAGCACCTGCGAGAACAAAGGCTGCGATGAAGACGTTGAAACAACTGACCACAACGACTTTAAAGATGAATCAGAATAACCTGCAAAACGATTGTCCGCTGCACAAGCAACCGGACGCGCCGCAGTCAGGCGGCATAACCGACGAGACGCACGACGAGGTGATAAACCGCGTCACTAACGAGGGTTACAAATACGGTTTCACCACCGACGTCGATACCGACATCATACCCCGAGGAATCAGCGAGGAAGTGGTGCGTCTTATCTCAAAAAAGAAAGGCGAGCCGGAATGGCTTCTGGAATTCCGCCTGAAGGCATACCGTCACTGGCTCACACTCGACATGCCTGACTGGGCACATCTCAAGATTCCCCCTATCAACTATCAGGATATATCGTACTACGCAGCGCCCAAGACCAAGGAAGCGCCCAAAAGTCTTGACGAAGTAGATCCTAAGGTGTTGGAGACATTCGACAAGCTCGGCATACCTCTGGAGGAGCAGAAACTGCTGTCCGGAATGGCCGTAGACGCCGTAATGGACTCAGTGTCGGTGCGCACCACCCACCGGGAGGCTCTTGCCGAGCGTGGAATCATCTTCTGCTCATTCTCCGAAGCAGTCCGCGACTATCCCGAGCTGGTAAAACGCTACCTTGGATCTGTGGTAAGCTACCGCGACAATTTCTTCGCCGCACTCAATTCAGCAGTATTCTCCGACGGCTCATTCGTATATATCCCTAAAGGCGTACGCTGTCCGATGGAGCTTTCGACATATTTCAGAATCAACGCCGCAGGCACAGGACAGTTTGAACGCACGCTCATCGTAGCCGACGATGATGCATACGTGAGCTATCTCGAAGGCTGCACAGCACCGATGCGCGACGAAAACCAACTCCACGCAGCCATCGTGGAGATCGTGGTCGAAGACCGAGCCGAAGTGAAATACTCGACAGTCCAGAACTGGTATGCGGGCGATGAACACGGTCGCGGCGGAGTCTACAACTTCGTCACCAAACGCGGACTATGCCGCGGTGACTACTCCAAACTGTCATGGACGCAGGTAGAGACCGGATCGGCTATTACCTGGAAGTATCCATCATGCGTGCTTGCAGGCGAAGGTGCGGTTGGAGAATTCTATTCCGTAGCGGTCACACGCAACTATCAGCAGGCCGATACCGGAACAAAAATGATACACCTGGGACGCAACACACGCTCCACCATCATATCCAAAGGCATATCGGCCGGACACAGCGAGAACTCCTACCGTGGACTCGTGAAGATAGCCCCGAACGCCGACGGATGCCGTAACTACACGCAGTGCGACAGCCTGCTGCTCAGTTCCACATGCGGAGCACATACATTCCCTTATGTCGACGTTCTCAACGACACTGCCGTAGTCGAGCACGAGGCCACTACATCAAAGATCTCGGAAGACCAGCTTTTCTACTGCAACCAGCGCGGCATACCGACAGAAGAAGCCATCGGACTTATAGTCAACGGTTACGCACGCGAAGTGATGAACAAACTGCCTATGGAGTTTGCCGTCGAGGCCCAGAAACTCCTTGCCCTCACCCTCGACAACAGCGTAGGATGACAATAATACGTTCCTTTCATTCCAAGCATACAAAAAATCATCTATGAGCCAAATATTATTAGACGTCAAAGACCTCCATGCCGGCATTGAAGGCAAGGAAATCCTCAAAGGCATCAACCTTACAATAAACGAAGGCGAGGTACACGCCATCATGGGACCGAACGGATCAGGCAAAAGCACCTTATCAGGCGTTCTGGCAGGAGACCCGAGATTCAACGTAAGCAGCGGATCTGCCACATTCCACGGCACAGACTTGCTTGCCCTTTCTCCCGAGGACAGAAGCCACGAGGGCCTGTTCCTGTCTTTCCAGTATCCGGTGGAGATCCCGGGCGTATCAATGGTAAACTTCATGCGTGCCGCCGTGAACGCCAAGCGAAAATATCTCCACGAACCTGATCTATCGGCCAGCGAATTCCTGAAACTCATGCGTCAGAAACGCGCGGTAGTCGGTCTGGACAACAAGCTTGCGTCGCGCTCGGTGAACGAAGGTTTCTCCGGAGGAGAAAAGAAACGCAACGAGATATTCCAGATGGCAGTACTCGAACCTCGGCTATCCATTCTCGACGAGACCGATTCCGGACTCGACATAGATGCCCTGCGCACTGTGGCTGAAGGAGTGAACACCCTGCGCACAGAACACAACTCTACCATAGTGATCACCCACTACCAGCGTCTGCTCGACTACATAAAGCCCGACTTCGTGCATATACTCTACAAAGGACGCATCGTGTATTCAGGAGGTCCAGAACTCGCCCTGGAACTTGAGGAGAAAGGCTACGACTGGATCAAAGAACAAGTAGACGCTCAACAATAACAACATCATGAGTGCATCACAACAATACATAGACCTCTACCGCACGCACGCCGACACGATATGCTCCCACTCGTCCGGGATCATGAACAGCAGGCGTGCCGGTGCTCTTGACTTATTGATGTCTACACCGTTGCCACGGCGGGGCGACGAGGGTTACGCACGCTTTTCAATCGACGACGCATTCGCTCCCGACTACGGCATCAACCTCACCCGCGCCCCCTACGAGGCCGACGACTCCCTGGCCTTCACATGCCTGATACCGAAAGTGTCTTCACTGATGGCCACAGTCATCAACGACAGTCTCAGACTCTCATCCAACCTCAGGCGCTCAATACCTGATGGAGTGACTGTATGTACACTCGCCGAAGCATCTGAGCGTATGCCCGAGATCGTAGAGAAATTCTACGGACGCATAGCCCGTCAGACACCACAGGTAGCACTGAATACCCTTTTAGCTCAGGAAGGCCTGTTTATACACGTAGCCAAAGGAGTAAACCTGAACCGCCCGCTTCAGATCACAAACCTGTTGGCGACAGACACGGATTTCATGGCCGTGCGCCGGGTACTTGTGGTGATGGAGGAGAACTCAGCCGCCGAAATACTTGTATGCGACCATACACGCAATCCGGAGAAGAAATATCTCGTATCGCAAGTGATCGAGATGCATCTTGCCGCCGGAGCATCGCTTGCATGGTATGACCTCGAGGAGTCGTCGGAAAACACGACCAGAATATCTTCGCTATACGCCACACAGGATTCCGGATCTAACCTTACAGTCAATAACAATACACTGACCGGAGGATCGACTCGAAATGAATTCGATATCGCATCAGAAGGCGACAGCACATCGACCGAGCTTTCGGGAATGGTAATAGCTTCAGGACATCAGATCACAGACAACAGCACCCTCGTCACACATTCCGGACGGCATTCTTCCAGCCACCAGCTTTTCAAGTATGTGGTGGACGACGAAGCCTCAGGAGCATTCGAGGGACTGATACGCGTTATGGAAGGTGCTGAGTTCACCGAAGCCCTTCAGACAAACCGCAATCTGCTTGCCTCTCAGGGTGCTAAAATGCACACTCAGCCTCAACTGCTCATCAACTGTGATGAAGTTAAGTGCAGCCACGGAGCCACCACAGGTCAACTCGACGCAGCGGCACTGTTCTACATGCGGCAGCGCGGCATACCTGCCGAGGAGGCACGTACCATGCTTATGCAGGCATTCATGTCTGATGTGATAGAGACTGTAAAGCTCGAAGGACTGCGCGACAGACTGCGCTATCTCGTCGAGAAAAGATTCTCAGGCCGGCGCGTGTTATGCGCCGAATGCCCGGCGCACACGACAACCGATACCGTGGAAGGAGGCGACGCATGAGCGCCTACGACGTGGACCGGATACGCTCCGGTTTCCCCATACTACAGCGCACAGTCTACAACCATCCGCTGATCTATCTTGACAATGCGGCCACGTCGCAGACACCCGCACAAGTTGTCGACGCCATCACGGACATGTATGCCCGCACAAAAGCCAATGTACACCGCGGTGTGCACACACTGTCGCAGGAAGCCACAGCTATGCAGGAACATACACGCCGTCGTGTGCGCGACTTCATCAACGCCCCGACCGAACAGGAGATAATATTTACCCGAGGCACTACCGAATCCATAAATCTTGTGGCGGCTTCGCTCGGAGGCATGTTTGACGAAGGCGATCACATTTTGCTCACAGATATGGAGCACCATGCCAACATAGTGCCGTGGCAGCTCATAGCCGGACGACGCGGACTTGTGATAGACCACGCACCCATACTGCCGGATGGCAGTCTTGACATGGATGCCTTCCGCCGGATGCTTACACCTCGCACGCGCATGGTGAGCGTATGCCATGTGTCCAATGTGCTGGGTACGGTGAATCCCGTAGCTGAAATCGTGGATATGGCCCATAAAGCCGGGGCATACGTCCTTATAGACGGCGCACAGGCAGCCTCGCACCTGAAAATCGACGTGCAGGCACTCGACTGCGACTTCTACGCATTCTCGGCTCACAAGATGTATGGGCCCACAGGTGTCGGAGTTCTCTACGGACGCCGCAGTCTATTGGAAGCAATGCCACCTTATCAGGGAGGTGGCGAGATGATAGGTCATGTCAGCTTTGAGGGGACTACATATGCCGAACTACCATTCAAATTCGAGGCCGGCACTCCTGACTTCGTAGGCATATCGGCTTTTGCGAAAGCTATCGACTGGATTGAAGAAACCGGTATAGAAGCCATAGCAAACCATGAACATGAACTGATGGAGTATACCGTAGGCAGGATGCGCGAGATACCCGGCATGCGGCTCATCGGCACTGCACCGGGAAAAGCCGCCGTAATCTCGTTCCTCATCGGCAAAGAACATCCCTACGACATTGGAATGCTGCTCGACAAACTCGGAATCGCACTGCGCACCGGACACCATTGCGCCCAACCGCTTATGGAAGCCCTCGGTATCGAAGGCACAGCGCGCATATCTTTTGCCGCATACAACACAAAAGAAGAAGCCGACGAATTCATAAAGGCCCTGACACGAGTAGCAGCCATGTTGGAATAATAAAAATTTTTGGCTAAATTTGTAGACATTCTCCATTCATGGGTAGACTCTTATCAATAGACTTCGGACGAAAACGCTGCGGCGTCGCGGTGACGGATCCACTGCGCATCGTGGCCACGGGACTGACAACCGTCGACACTGCGCAACTCACCGCCTTCGTAAAGCGCTACCTTGCCACAGAGGGCGCCGACGCCATTGTGGTCGGCTTGCCCACCACAGTCACAGGTGAACCGTCGGAATCAATGCGCTACCTCACCCCGGCCATATCACGCATGCGCAAGGAAATCGGCGACAAAACACCGGTTATTTTCTTCGACGAACGATTCACTTCAGTTCTCGCCCACAGAGCCATGCTTGATGGTGGAATGAAGAAGATGGCCAGACGCGACAAAGCCGTGGTAGACGAGATATCCGCGACAATCATCCTCAATGATTTCCTGCAGAGCCGCATGTATGCCGAGTCAGGGATAAACCCCGCCAATTCATTGAAATAACCAATCAACACCATACCGAACCAACGATGAAACTTCCCGTATACCTCTACGGACATCCTGTGCTACGCAACGTATCACAACCGATAGAACCAGAATATCAGGGGCTGGAAAAGCTCCTATCCGACATGTGGGACACAATGTATGCCTCCGACGGCGTAGGTCTGGCAGCCCCGCAGATCGGTCGCAACGACCGCATTGTAGTAATTGACGCAGATCCCGTGAAGGAAGCGTTTCCAGAGTGTGAAGGCAGAAAGCTGACACTGATAAATCCTGAGATAGAAGTTCTCGAAGGAGAGAAAATATCCAGGGCCGAGGGCTGCCTGAGTCTTCCCGGACTTAGCGAGAACGTAGAGAGAGTCGAGAACATCCGCCTGCGCTGGGTCGACGAGAAGTTCCAGCCGCATGAGGAGATCATATCCGGCTTTCTTGCCCGCATTGTGCAGCACGAGTGCGACCACCTCGAAGGCCTGCTCTACATAGACCACGTAAGCGGCATACGCAAGCAACTGATTCGCGGCAAACTCAACAACATTGTCAACGGCAAGACTCGCTGCGACTACCCCGTGAAATACGCGCCACGGAAACTGAAATAAAAAAGATAACAACCTCAAGACATACACGCAATGACAGACGACAAGAAAGTAATATTCTCTATGGTGGGGGTAAGCAAGATATATCCTCCCCAGAAGCAAGTGCTTAAGAACATCTACCTATCGTTTTTCTATGGAGCCAAAATCGGCATCATCGGTCTGAACGGCTCCGGTAAATCATCACTGCTGAAGATCATAGCCGGTCTCGACAAGAGTTATCAGGGCGAAGTGGTATTCGCTCCCGGATATTCTGTTGGCTATCTGGAGCAAGACCCGCAGCTCGATCCGGCGAAGACAGTGATAGAGGTTGTGCGCGAGGGTGTGCAGCCTATACTCGACCTGCTGGCCGAATATGAGAAAGTGAACGAAAGCTTCGGAGATCCTGAAGTTCTTGAAGATCCCGATAAGCTTGAGGCACTCATGGCGCGTCAGGCCGAGCTTCAGGACAAGATAGACGCTACAGATGCATGGAACATCGACTCCAAACTGTCCAGGGCAATGGATGCGCTTCAATGCCCACCCGACGACCAGCCTGTAGCCACCCTGTCCGGGGGCGAGCGTCGCCGTGTGGCTCTCTGCCGCCTGTTGCTGCAACAGCCCGACATACTGCTTCTGGACGAACCTACCAACCACCTCGACGCCGAGAGCATAGACTGGCTCGAACAGCATCTGCAACAATACAAGGGCACTGTAATCGCCGTAACCCACGACCGCTACTTCCTCGACCACGTGGCCGGATGGATTCTTGAACTCGACCGTGGCGAAGGAATACCCTGGAAAGGCAACTACAGCTCATGGCTCGACCAGAAGACCAAGCGCATGGCTCAGGAGGAAAAACAGGCAAGCAAGCGCCGTAAGACTCTCGAACGCGAGCTCGAGTGGGTGCGCATGGCCCCCAAGGCAAGACAGGCCAAGGGAAAAGCCCGTCTGGCAAGCTACGACCGATTGCTCAACGAAGACCAGAAGCAGAAGGAAGAACGCCTTGAGATATTCATTCCCAACGGACCGAGGCTCGGCAATAAGGTCATCGAGGCCAAAGGCCTGTCGAAAGCATTCGGAAAAAAACAGCTTTTCAAGGATCTGGACTTCACTCTGCCTCCGGCCGGTATCGTGGGCGTCATAGGCCCGAACGGCGCAGGAAAGACTACCCTGTTCCGTCTTATCATGGGTTCGGAGACTCCCGACGCCGGTACTTTCGACGTAGGCGAGACCGTAAAGATAGCATACGTAGACCAGACTCACCACGATCTTCTTCCGGAAAAGACCGTATACGAGGTGATCTCTCAAGGTGTGGAATCCTTCAGGATGGGTGGACGCGATATCAATGCCCGCGCATATCTGAGCAAATTCAACTTCACCGGCGCTGATCAGGAAAAGAAAGTAGGCGTCCTCTCCGGCGGCGAGCGCAACCGTCTGCATCTGGCTATGGCTCTTAAAGAAGAAGGCAATGTCCTGCTGCTCGACGAACCTACCAACGACATCGACGTGAACACACTGCGTGCCCTCGAGGAAGGTCTCGACGACTTCGCCGGATGCGCCGTTGTCGTAAGTCACGACCGCTGGTTCCTCGACCGCATATGCACCCACATACTCTCGTTCGAGGGCGATGGCGAGGTTGTATACTATGAAGGCTCGTACAGCGACTACGAAGACTACAAGCGCGCCCACAACGACGGCAAAGAGCCGCAACGCCGCCGCTACCGCAAGCTCATGGAAGAATAACCGAATTCCAGAACCTACTACAGCATCCACGGAGACAGAGGCTATCACATGCCCTCTGTCTCCGTTTATTTTGCCGGTAAGAACACTCGGGCTTTCAGAGTTGTTGAACTATTGACTCAACTCTGTTCATTCGACATTAATGCATCCAACTCATATTATAAGGCAGATATATGCGGCCGCTGTCATAGCGTGTCTTTTTTCGTCGTGTATATATGACTACGACAACTGCCCTGAGCGCATAGCTTTCACTATTGTGAACGACTGGAGCGGATGCAGCTACGCCAACCCGGATGGCATGGCATACATATTTTTCAGCAATTCCGACGGAGATCCGTGGCGCTACGATTTTCCCGGAATGGAAGCCGGAAAAATAAGCCTGCCTGAAGGAAATTATTCATTCATATCATACAACGATGATACCTCCGGCGTATATTTCAAGGAAAACCGCGGATACGGCGGATACACAGCGTATTGCCGTGAATGTGATCTTTTCGACGGACTCGCCGACAGTAAACCTGCACGCTCGAGCGCCGACGAACCGGTAGTAAGATGCCCGTCAATGATGTGGGGATGCGCCTACTGGTCGTTCGACCTTACTTTCGGAATGCTCTCATACATTCCCCACGGAACACCGGATTCGGATGTAGCGCAAGTCTCGCCGCCTGAAATGCGTCTCATAGCCCATCAGAAGCCACTTGTAGCCCATTACACCTGCGACATACAGGATGTGACAAACTTAGGCGGAGTGAGCCGTCTGAGAGCCTCTATGAGCGGAATGTCGGATTCACTGAACCTTACTTCCGGACACCGCTCCGCTTTGCGCTCCACGCTTCCCTTCGCGGCAAGGGCTACCGACAGCAACACAATCAGGTCCGAATTCCATACATTCGGACCTGCTGATTCACCTGCATGCACTAATATCCTGAATCTGTATGTATGGCTCACAGACGGAAGACGTTTCAACTATGAATTCGACGTAAGCGATCAGGTGCGGTCAGCCCCCGACCCTATGAACGTCTACATACGCCTGCGAGGCCTTGATCTGCCTGAGTCCGACATAGGCGGAAGCGGTGGATTCGGCGTAAGCGTCGACGGATGGACTACCGTTGTTATAAACATAACCACATGATATTTGTTAATACAATAAAACAACCGAATAACTCAATCCTCAAAAAAAGATTTTTATGATCTCACGATTTGTATTTCTATCTGCGGCTGTGGCTGCAGCGATACTGCCCTCGTGCAGCAATGAAGATGTAGCCGGTACAGAACCATCGCAGGAAAACACCATATCTTTCTCGGCGGTCACTCCGAGACCATCGCGAGGGGCTGCGACCACTACAGCCACGATGAAAAACTTTGTCGTATACGCATTCACTGAATCGACAAAAATAATGGACGGTGTGACAGTCACCCGCGACGGAGGGTCTTGGACATACTCTCCGGCCGCATATTGGCCTTCTACGCCCGTCAACTTCTACGCCTATAGTCCGGACATAACCAATTCAACCGACATAAAGGGCGATACGGGTGGTCATATTCCCGACTATCTGAACAATGGCCAGACCGACCTGCTCTACTCAGTAAACATGAATGTAGGACAGCAGGCTGCGCCGGTGCTCATGAATTTCCGGCACGCTATGGCCAAAGTAAACATGATGTTGTCTTCAAAGAACGAAAGACTGAAAATAAAAGTCAGCCACATCTCACTATGCAACATATACCTGCAAGGCACATTCAACTTCCCCGATGCAACCACAGCCGCCGACACTCCTGATATACAGGGTTCGTGGACTGATCTGAAGAAGCAATCCGATCTTCTTACTTTCTACGCAATGGGCGAAGGCGATGAAGTCACACTTACCTCCACTCCGACCGACTATACCGAGAACAACCTGGATGTATGTTTCATCCTGCCTCAAACACTCAACGATGTGAGCCTGTCGGGCAACGAATACAAGGGCTCGTATCTGCAGGTTGACTGCGAGATCTTCGACGCCGCCAGCGGTGTGAAAGTATGGCCTACCGGCAAGACTCCCTCTTACCTGCTCGTGCAGGAATCCAATTGCGGAAGACTTGTTTTCCCGGCCAAATCGGGCAACGTCGGCGAATGGCAGATGGGACACGCGTATGTCTACAATATTTCCATTGACAATCCGGACGTGCTTGACCAGATCGACTTCGACGTAACGGTTGACGACTACGTGATCGACCAGATGTAAAGATATACCTTGAAAACCATGAATATCGAGGGCTGCCTGCGGGCAGCCCTTTTTCATTTCATATGCTGAATCCAGCGGCGTAGCACCAATGGTGTCTCAGGACCCATGTTGAATATCAGGTCAAGCATACTCAGATCAGGTATGAATCCGAGTCTGGAACTGCGCACCTGATAGTATTCCGGGCACTGATCGCCTGACGGCAGCACTTCATATGCCGCTCCTTGCACCGGACCATAGGAGACATCTGTCTCAATCCCTGCAATAGCCCTTAGAATCGCGTCCGAGGCTTCGATAAGCTCTCCTACCGTAGCAGGCATTCCAAGGCTTCCCTGAGGCTGAAAAAGGGGTAAAAAGCGGTCTATGTAGAACTCAAAGAACGGCGTACGGCCGTAGGCGCTCTCCAGCGTCGTACGGTGTATGTTCCACCAGTGTCCATGATCAGAGATCGGTATGTCGCGCCACGTAGCACCGGGTATATCCGGTTTCCCGACAGGTACTGTGAGCCTCAACACACCTCGTGTGTCAGCAATCGTATAGCGGTGGGTATCCTTGGCTCGCTTGTCGTACCGGGCGAAAGTATCGACCACGGCATGGCCGCACGAAGCCATCACGGCATAGTAGCCTACCCCGCCAAACAGACGCGGATGCATGACTGCTGTGGATTGCGGATGTGTCACCAGCATCTATAAAGCCCTATTTATCCGGATTTGCAGTCGTAAATATTCTGTTCCAGCGTATCTTGCCGTCGAACAGCGAGCGGTCCTTATCGAATGAGATCAGCACAAACATGGGAGTGCCTACGATATGATCCTCCGGCACAAATCCCCAGAAGCGCGAGTCCTGCGAGTTGTCGCGGTTGTCGCCCATCATAAAATAGTAATCCATTCCGAATGTATAGGTATCCGCAGGCTTTCCATCTATATAGACACGACCGTCGGGATGCAGCGACGCCGAGAAATTGCCCTCATAGTTGCGGATGGCGCGGTTATACAACGCCCATGTATATGGATTCAGATTTACGGTCATACCCTTCCGGGGAATAACTATACCCTCAGCTCCTCCATAATTGGACAGAGTCCAGTCGGCCGAAAGTTCCTCGGGAAACAGCCCCGGAGTCGGGAAATAATCATTGAAGCTATTGATCTTGACCGAACCACGCAGAATTCCCACACTCCTCATCTTATCGAGGATAGGACGCGACAACGGTATTGAATAATAGAACGAAGACATATCTGCCGACGGAAGTATGTCCTGAGTCCGCAGAGCATCCGCAGTCTCCTCATCCATTGTCTCGGTATGCACATCCTCAAGAGCGATGCCGAGATCATGACACATCTCCTGGGTGAGCGAGGTGTTCAACTGTACGAGATACCTGAACTGGGCATTCTCGGGGAGCGGCTGTGCCACCGAATTGAGATAGATGGTATCGTTCACTATCTTGAATGTATCTCCGGGCAGACCTACGGCGCGCTTCACATAGTTCTCCCTACGGTCCACCGGACGGTATACCACATCGCCGTACATCGCCTTGTTTGTATTCACTTCCTCCCTACCCTGCAACTTCACAAGTGTATAGTAGTCAGGATTCTGCACCTTCAGGGCCACGGTATCACCGGCCGGAAAGTTGAAGACGACTATATCGCCCAGCTCCACATTGCGGAAACCTTTGAGACGCTTATATTTCACCGACGGCCATTCGGTGTAGCTGCGGGTGTTTATGAACGGAAGCGTATTATGCACAAGGGGAAAATGCACTGGTGTCATTGGCACTCGCGGACCGTAGGACAGCTTATTTACCCAAAGGAAATCACCGGTGAGCAAAGTCTTCTCGAGCGACGACGACGGAATCTGATAATTCTGTCCCACGAAGTTGAAAATGAAATAGACGAGGATCAGTGCGTAAACAATGGCATCGACCCAGCTCATAACAGCCCTGAGCGCGGTATTTTTCGATTTCTTCCACCATGTGAAAGGTATATATCCGGTGATATATATATCGAACAACAGCAGCAGGAACAGCCCTACCCACCATGTTCCGAGCCAGATAGCCCAGGCAAGGAACAACAGAGCCACGATACCGAAGCGAATCCAGCGTGTGGCACGTGTCGATGCAATCCTGTCTTTAAAGTCCTCCGCAAAACTCTTTCGGGAGGATGTATTATCTTGTGAAGTCATCTTTTACGATTATTTTTATCAGGCAAAAGTACAAAAACTCCGCTAAATCCGGCTTATTTTCGGCGGAATTTATTACTTTTGACCGGATAAGTAGGATAAAAGTTAATATAAACGCTATGGACGAACTCAAAATTGGCTACGACGGCAAACGCGCGGTCAATAACAACACCGGCCTGGGAAACTACAGCAGACTCGTGGTCGATGCATTGTCGGCCCTGTATCCCGGCAATGAATATATCCTTTATGCACCCCGCATCTCAGATAATCCGAGGCTCACACCGATTCTCGGCCGCCCGAATGTGAAACTGACCGGACCTGACCGGCCTATGGGGCGCAAGCTGTCATCGCTGTGGCGTACGGCAGGCATAACCGGACAGTTGCAACGCGACGGCATAGACATATTCCACGGCCTGAGCAACGAGCTGCCGCTCAACATTGCCTCATCCGGCATACCGTCGGTGGTCACTATCCACGATATTATTTTCCGTTTCATCCCGGAGAACTATAAGGCTATCGACCGCGCCATATATGACTTCAAGTTCAGAAAAGCCTGCGACAACGCAACCCGCGTTATAGCAGTCAGCGAGCGCACTAAGGCCGATATTGTCGATGCCTACGGCACAGATCCCTCCAAGATAGACGTCATTTATCAAGGCTGCCATCCGCAGTTTGCCATCCGTCAGGATGCTGCGACAAAGGAAAATGTAAGACGCAAATACGGCCTTCCTGAACGCTATTATATCTCCGTAGGCACAGTCGAGACCAGAAAGAATCAACTGCTCGCCCTGAAAGCGCTTCCGGCCATGCCATCCGACGTGAAGATGGTGATCGTCGGACGCCGTACGCGCTACGCAGCCGAACTCGACCGGTTCATAGCTTCACACAAGCTGGCGGACAGAGTGATATTCCTTGAGAACGTACCTTTCGCAGAACTTCCTGCTCTGTATGCAATGTCTGTATTCGCAACGTATACATCGCGCTACGAAGGCTTCGGCATTCCGATTGTGGAGGCTCTCTCGGCAGGCGTACCGGTAGTCGGATGCACGGGTTCATGCCTTGAGGAAGCAGGAGGTTCGGGGGCTATCTATGTAGCTCCTGACGACACGGATGCAATGGTCGATGCCGCCCGACGCCTGCTCGACGACAGTTATCTGCGCGAGAAGATGACAAAAGCCGGACAAAGGCATATCAAGAACTTCACCAACGCCGAATTCGCACGTCAGACTCTTGCAACCTACAACAAAGCCATCGTATCATCCATACTCCCGTAATCACAGACAACCAAATGAAAACAATGCTCATCATAGGCGCAGGTGGATTCATCGGCGGATTCATCGCTCAGGAAAGCCTGCGCCGAGGCTACGACACTTACGTAGCCGTGCGCCGGACCACATCCCGCCGCTATCTCGACGACCCGCGCCTGCACTTCGTGGTGCTGGACTATGAAAATCCGCAGGCCATGTCCGAATCGCTGCGCGAATCCGCTCCCGAATCCGGAAAATGGGACTATATGATATACAATCTCGGAGCTACGAAATGCGCCAACTTCGCTGATTTCAACAAGATAAATTTCATATACCTGCGCACATTCGTGCAAGTGCTCGAGAAGGACAACATGCTGCCTGAGAGATTCCTCTACATGAGCAGCCTCAGCGCACTCGGCCCGGGCGACGAGAAGACGTATTCACCCCTGACATCAAGCACCGTGCCGAACCCCAACACCATGTACGGGCTTTCCAAAATCAAATCGGAGACTTTTCTGCAGACAGTCCCCGGTCTGAACTATATAGTATTCCGGCCTACAGGCGTATACGGGCCTCACGAGCAAGACTATCTCATGATGGTGAAAAGCATCGACAACCACTGGGATTTCGGAATAGGCTTCCGCCGGCAGATGCTTACATTCATATATGTCGAGGATCTGGTGAACGCCATGATGGATGCCATAGCCGCAGGGGTCAGCCGCAAAACCTATATCATTTCAGAACCACGTGCCTACTCACAGGCGGAATTCCGGCGTATCGTGGCTCGCGCGCTCGGCAAGAAATGGGTTATCCCCGTACGTCTGCCCTTATGGATAGCCTACGCAGCATCTGTCGTAGCCGAAAAATGGGGCGTGATGAAAATGAAGCCGTCGACTCTCAACCGCGACAAATTCAAGATCATGAAGCAGCGCAACTGGTGCGCCGATGTCTCCGACGCCGTACACGACTTCGGCTTCGCCCCCAGATTCTCGCTTGAGGACGGAATCAATGCTACAGTGAAAGCCTATCTCGCCGACAAGAAGCAAAAATAAGCAGAATATACCAAATCACAAACAGCACAAAGGCCTGTGTATTATCAGCCTTTGTGCTGTTTGTGATTTATGATTGAGAAATTGATGAAAAACGCTATTCGTCCATCTCTATGATGTTCTGGAAGTGCAGCATGGGCATCTTCTCGGCAAAACTGCTCTTTGTTCCCTTGGGGACATATACGGCGTCAGCAGTAGTTTCTATAAACGGAAAACTGTTGCGGAATTTAGAATCGAATTCTTCAATAGCACTGATATCACCACCTTCTTCCATTATCTCAATAATCATTTTTTCCAGCATATCAGCGTAGTCGGATTCTGAGATTCCCACAATCGACGCATCTGTGAAATTGATATACAGGCTCTTGAGATTCGAGATATTGCACATCGAGTATTCACCTATCTTCTTGAGCGACTTAGGCAGTGTCAGCGATTCAATCGACATGCCGAACAATGCACCCGGCTCGATTTCTTCCACGCCTTCAGCTATATTGAACTCCTTACAGCAGAAGCCTGAGAAGTTAAAAAAGTCCACAGTCTTGCGCTTGAAGTTCACAATCATCGAGCCGTCGCCGGCATGGACAAACTGGCCGTAGCAGCTTATTCCAGGGTCCACGAACACCATACCGTCGCTTATCGTAATCTCCCCGCCAAGCATCGGGGTGTTTGCCAAGCATGTAGCTTCCAATATGATACGTTCGGGAAGCTCTATCTCGGTAATCAGAGTATTGAACAGACATGATTTGTCGAGCTTCTCTATATTTTCAGGAAGTACAAGCTTGCATAGCGGCACATACACTATGCTACCATATTCGCTTGCAAAGAAAGCATTTTCGGGCAAGGTATTCTCTTCGAGCAAGGCCTTGGCAAAGTCCACACGGCGCAATTTTCCGGAGCACACACATAGCTTCACATATCGGATATCGTCGCTGTTGATTGGACCGGATACGCTCAGTGCATCCATTTCCAATGCACGACGTCCTATCGCCTCCTTCAGATTGCCGGGAGCAGTTACACTCACTTCTACAGGATATTTAGCAGGTTGTGCCACCTCCTCACGGAGTGCATTCACGAGTTCAGAGGTAAGTCGCTTCACCTCTCCTCCGATTATAACTCCGGAAACGATGAAATGAGGGTCAGGATAAATATAATCTTCCTCTCCCTGTTCTATAATCTTCTCGTCCCATGTTTTGTCCCACGATGGCTCGTCGTCGGAACTACAGGCAGCAAACAGCAAAGGGAATGCCGCACAGACTAATAATGTTCGAATGATTGATTTCATGGCTGATGGCTTTAAGGTTATTAAGATTTCGCTAAATTTAGTATTTAATGACTTATTAAGTTTAACTGTATTAGATAAAAATTAAACTGCTGAATATATGAAAGGATGCATCGCTAATAATTAAAAACTCACATCATCTGATGCTGGAGAATCTCGCTAATGAAGCAAACTCAACTGAATATACCAAACCACAAACTGCACAAAGGCTGATATGTGCAGTTTGTGGTTTATGATTAAGAATCAGTCTACCTCCACAAGTTTACGGCCATCAAGTGCCATGCTTTTATATAAAGCTTCCAATGAACCCTTGGGAACGTAGATTGTTGCCTCAAGCGGTAAACCTAACAAAGGAAAGGATTGACACCATAACTCAAAATTAAAATCAGAATCCTTGTCTTTTTCGTAGAATTCATCCCAAGTAAATCCCAAGACTGAAGCATCTGTGAAGTTGATGTACAAAGTTTTGAGGTTTGAAAGATTTTGTAAAGCACCAAAGTCGATTTTTTTCAATGATTTAGGGAGAGTCAGAGTCTCAATAGGCAGATCAATAAAAGCGTACGGCGGCAATTCCTCCACAACACCTTCTACAAGGTTCAGTTCCTTGAATCGCAAATTATCTACCAGAATATCCGCTATTTTCCTTTTGTAGTTAATGACCAATGATCCATCGCCGGTATTATAGAACGGTAGATTGTCAGCAATCATTCCGGCAGGTTTGAGGGCTTCTCCTATAGTCAATTCACCGCCGAGCATAGGTGTATTAGCAAGACTTCGACCGGCAAAGTCGACATTATCGGAAAGATTTATTTCTGTTATCAGAGTGTTTAAAAGGCAATATCTGTCAAGTTTCTTGATGTTGTCGGGGAGTACGAGTCTGAGCAGAGGCACATATACTAACTTTCCATACTCATTAGCAAAAAAGGCTTGCTCCGGCAACGTATTATCCTTTAGGGTAGCGCCCGACAGGTCCACTGAGCGAAGCTTGCCCGAACATACGCAAAGCTTGATATATCTCAGGTCGCTGCTGTCGAGCGGACCGTACACCGTAAGGGCATCCATCTCCAAGGCATCCTGACCAATGGCATTCTTGATTGTGCCTGCGGAAGATACTCTCACCTCGACAGGATGCTTTGCCGGCTGCTTAACTTCTTCTCTCAGGGCTGCCTCAATTTCGGGTGTCCACGGCTTGACTTCGCCTCCGATTACCACTCCCTCAACTGTACGCAGTTCAGGATAGACATACGACTCATCTCCGGGATTCACATCCAGTTCCTCATCCCAGGATTTCCACGATGGCTCATCGTCGGAACTACAGGCAGTGCAAATTGATATAAAAAATGCACCGAGTAATAGTGTTTTAAAGATTGGTTTCATACTGGTATAATTTAAAGTTGAATTTGTGCATAAATTTATTAATTATTAATCTATTTTGCAACTATTTGCAGTATAAATTATCGTTTTACGAATTTATGACTATTCAAAACAGTGTCTCCAAGGCTACAGTTGAGCACATACATGCCATTTTTATAGGGTGTCATATCGATTCTATGAGTCTTTTGCCCGTTTGGCAATTCTATGCGATAAACTTCAGTTCCATCTGTAAGGGATGTCACAGTAATTACGTAACCGGCTGTTTGAACATCATACATAGCAAGGTCTATATAATCAGTTACGTTGCCATAAGGTGTGAATTTCTGTATACCTAACGGCGAATATACCGATACATTTTCTCGAACAAGTTCACCATCGGCATTTGTCATCACTGCTGAATACTGCTCAGATCTCATCTCCGGTGTGATATGAAGCACACGTCCTTTTCCCACCAACTTATTATCAGCGGTGAACCATTTTACAGAACCTGCATCTTCATCATTCACAACAAGGTCAAGTACGGCATTTTGTTGGAGAACAGAGTCTGTCTTCAATGTACGTGCAGCAGCCACAGGGCTGTGAACCACAAAGGTCTCACCTCCTACAATCTTATTATTGCCGTCGCGCTGGATCAAATCAAAAGTAAACGATCTGTCGGTCTGCGGAGCGTTGAAAAAGTCGGTATATAGCGTGCATCTTCCGATTCCATAATATGGCAAGGGAATATTCTCAATACGGCTTTTTTCCCAAAGAAACTGCACGCCATACGGCAATGAATAGTTAGTCTTGAGAACGTCGTAACCGCATGCTCCGGATCTATCCCATTCATGATATATGGATGGATACATCTGAAAGGCTATGTGTGCATACTGAAAAATTTCCATGTCTTCAGCCGTTCTGAATCCCAATTCCAATGAATAATTCTCCATTTCAGATGTGAAATTATTGATGAAAACAGACGCAGACATATCCTCATCCTCCTTATTGATAATCGTGATGTTCGACATTGCAGAGGTGCGGTCGTTCAGCGGGTCATAAACAGTCTGCTCTACATCTTGGTCATCATCAAAAATTTTAGCATATATACAGAAATAATGATTATCCGGACGAGTATTGTCATTGAGCAAATCTTTAGGACAATAAAACGCCGCAGGAATAATTGCAGATTCCCCGGGTTCTATAAATTTAGTAATTTTATGTATACTGATTAACCCTCCCAATGCAAACTCACCATCGGAATATGATTTGTTATTGCCATACCAAGTATCCGGCACAATATTTGTTGATGCATGAGCCCAGTATATTGCTATTGATTTTCCACGACCGGGATATGGTTCAGTTCCATCGTTATGGACTTTGATCCTAATAGGTTTCACTTTCGCCGGCTCGTGCCCATCTTGGTTTTTTGTAAAATTCGGATTCTGATGTACAAAAGAATCACCGGCATAAGTATTTCTTATTACAATATCCGGACTGTTCCAGAACACATATTTATCAGTCAATGCGCCAACCGAAACATCACATTCATTTTTTGAAAACTGAAGGTTAAAATCCTCCATTTTCACCGATACGCTATAATTATTAAACGCCAAAGCAGCTCCTAAATATTTAGGATTTGACATATATTGTGGCATTTGATTTTGGGTGGAAATTTCCCTAAAATTTGTCTTTGCACAGATAAATGCCTCCTCCATCGTGACAATGCCATCTCCATTATAATCAGCATTCACCGTATTATGAAATTTATCGTAACCATTAATTGCTCCATTCCAGCAGTCAATGAATGAAATGGCAGTTTCATCTGTGGCTCTTTCTATAAAGGCTTGTTTCCCATTTTCACATGACGCAGCTCCTACACATTTGGGTAAATCTTTCCAACGGTTAATCAAGCCTCCAGAATAGCAAGAACCAATCACAAAATTTATAGTTACTCCTTTGTCAATATAAGGATTAATATACTCGCTAAGCTCATCATATTTAATAATTCCATCATATGTGACTACATAGCCGGAACCGCCATGATTCGTTATAAATATCAGTAATTGATCTTCCGGCAAAATTTTATTGTTTATTTCAGAGAATACTGCCTTGATATTTGCTCTTGTCGCAGCTAACTTCACCTCCGGCATTCCGTCAAAATCAAGATCTAACGGAGAAGATAATCTCTCTCCACTATATTTGCTTACGTCTACTGCAGGATTGTCACCGTCCGAGATAAGTGGATATACGTTTTCCTTAGGTATCTGATAATGTTTTGTAAGCATTTGATAAGCAAAAGAACATTCATTCCAAAACTGGAACTTATTTTCGGAAATATCACCACACCCGTTTATCATAATTACATATGTTTCTCCCCACTCTGCATCCAACGTTGATTTAGAACGCGCAGCATAATTGCGTGTCTCCAATATAATTGGCTCGTCTGCATTTTTACCATAGCGTTGTTTCACCGAGTAAGCTTTTCGCTCATATTCAAAAGGTGGCATCGCTAATAATTGTTTCGTTATTTCTTCCGAACTATCTTGCGGTACATTAACCAAATAACATTCATGTTCCCATAAAGCCATCGGGTTTGCATCTACAAAGAAAGTCCATATAGAATTGTCAGGATTTTCCTTTAGTGTTGCGGAATAATAATCCACATCCCTGTCCTTGAACATTTCGGCAACAATCTTGAAAGCGTCTTCTTGTGTTCTATCATTCGCCTGCATGCTTGATTCCAATGCTAATAATGCGAATAGAACCAATGTTAATAAATTAAATAGTCTTTTCATAATACAAAATGGTTTATTAAGTTTAACGTGTATTAGATAAAAAATTAAATAGCTGAATAATTGGTGATTAGCGACAAGAAGATTAAGTATTAAGGTATTAAATTTAAAGTGTTGAGTTATAAATATCCTTATCGCTATAATCAACGGAAGCAAAACTACAAAAATTTAATATTTTACGCAAATAAATAGATAAAAAAAATTGCTATTATTGATAAAAGTATTAAATTTAGAGTGTCAAACCCTAAATTCTAAAAAGTTATTAAGAATAGACTATGGAAGAAAACGAAGAACCCCTGCGCACTCCACGGTGGGTGCTTGCCTTGGTGATAGCGATGCTGCTGCCGCTGTATCCCGTACTTGAAAAAGCATTTGCCGCTGCTAAAGAATCAGGCAACGCCGAGATGATGATGCTCGGGAAATACTTGCCCGGATTCGCTGTCATAGCGGCTGTGTGCGTCTACTTCGCGTATTCGCGCAACCGCACAGCCGCATGGATAGTGCTCGCTGTGTGGGCGCTTACATATATCGCTCTTTACTGGTGGGGATGCGTCATCACCGGCTGAGAGCACCGATCTCGAGCACACGCCTGAGATTGGTGTTTTTCTGCACCACTATGCCCTTGCTGTCAAGAAGATAGAGGGTAGGGTAGGTGGCTACTGCATACAATCCGTCGGTAACATCGCGTCGAATTGTCTTTCCTACAGTCCAATTTCCCGGATAATGCCCCCCGGAACTTTCCCAAAGCGCATCGTCATCGCCGCCATATACTCCTACGATACCCAATGTGCCGTCAGCCACAAGGCTGCTTATGACCGGGTCTGTATCAATCTCAGCCACAGTCTCGGCGCAGGTCTCGCATTCCGGATCTACAAAAACCAGCAGTGTGTATGGTGTGCGAGAGCATATTTCACCAAGAGAGCGTTCTCCTGACGGTGTGACAAGAACGAAATCGGCGGCTTCCGCGCCCACACGGTTTCTGGATGCTTCGTCGAGCAGAAATCTCGGCCTTACGGATTCCACATCGTCGAGCACACCGGGCTGCAACAAGGCATCCAGATAAAGTATGAAGTATTCCTCATCATAGACAGGAGATTCAGGCGAATAAAGATAGCTCTCGGCAAGGCCGTCCATCACATCGGCTGAAGCGTGGCTTGAGCGTGAGCTACGGACCAATGTCTGCATAGCCTCACGGCGAGCATCAGACTCAGCGGGCCCGAACACTGATATAAAGTCGGCGAAACCTTGCTCAAGCATCGCCATACGGGCATCGTCGATACTGTCGGCGAAGTCCACATTATCCCAGAAATGCCTTATCAGATATGAAGCCCTGTCTTGTGGAGTAACAAGATTTCCGGGCACGTCCGGATATGGAAATGACGCTGTATCCTCGCTGGCATTGCCCCGGCAGGAGAATATAAGCGCTGACATAATCAATAGCGGTACTGCAAGTATTTTCATAATAAAACCGTGATTTATAGCATGTTTTTTGTCAGATCCATGCGGATGCGGCATCGCGGTCGGCACAAAGTTGCTTACGCAAACTTTCAAGACTGTCGAACGCACGTTCGCTGCGCAAACGGTGAAGGAAATGCACCCGCATCAGATGCCCGTAGAGATCTCCCTCATAGTCTATCACATGCACCTCTATGGTATCCGGCGCATCAGGACCGTCGACAGTAGGCCGGTGGCCTATATTGAGCATGGCTCTCCTCAGAGCCGGCGCACCGTCGATACTGACATCGGCCACATATACGCCGCGTGCGGGTATGAGTATGCGGTCGCTGAGCGGTGCAAGATTGGCCGTAGGGAAACCGATCGTACGCCCCAGGCGTTTGCCGGCCACAACCGTACCGTCGATATAGTACGGCCTGCCTAACAATGCTGTGGCCGCCTCCACATGCCCGCGCAGGAGAGAATCACGCACCGCTGTAGAACTGAAGCCTGATTCCTCCCGCGCGCATATCACCTCCAGCCCTATCTCGCGGCCTATGGCCACATAATCGTCGAATCCATCGAGACGGTCGCGCCCGAAGCGGTGATCATAGCCTACGACCAGACAGTCAACGCCGTATGAGGCGTGGAGCATCGTCATAAATTCGCGGGCGCTGAGCCTCCGGAGGGCTTCATCGAAATGAAGCAGTATTATATCCTCCACACCCTCGGCACGCAAAGCCCCGATCTTATCGCGCGGAGTCATAAGCAACCGGGGAGCACGGTCGGCAGCCACTAATTCGGCCGGATGATTATTGAAAGTGACTACAGCGGCCTTCAAATGCCTTAGTGCACCCTCTCTCCTGAGATAGCCGAGAAGTGATCTGTGACCGGCATGCACGCCATCAAACATTCCGATAGCCGCTATGCGGTGTGTCTCAGTCGCGGTCATTGTCGGCTATGAACCCGTATATCGAAGTGAATACGTCAGTGCCGGGCTGCACTTGCTCTGCCTTAAAACCAAGCTTTCTGGCCGCCTCTACATTGGCCTGCGAATCGTCGAGGAACAGCGTCTCCGAAGGCTTTATGCCAAGCGTCTCCTCGGCAAAGCGGAAGATTGCCGCGTCGGGCTTCAGCGAATGTGCGGAGTATGATGTCACTATGCCGTCGAAATAGGAGTTTATGTCCATACCCGGAATCTGCCGGAACTCCTCTGCAATACGGGAATTCCACATTATCTCGTTGGTATTGGACAACAGATACACTTTGTATTCCTCCCTGAGTTGAAGCAGCATCTCGAGGCGTATGGCAGGTATTCCGAGCAGGAATTCATTGAATGCCGCGTCTATCTCGGCGTCAGTAGTGCCTTGCGGGCAGTGAGCGCGCACCGCATCGCGGAACTGAGCCGCGCTGATCTTGCCTTCTTCAAGCTCTGCGAAGACACCTTGCTGCGCGTAGTCGCCAAGAAAATCAGCTATATCTTTCATCCCGAGCTTTGTAAAAGCCCTGACGCAATTCTCCCGGTCGATATCCATAATCACTCCACCGAGATCAAACAGAAGATTCTTTATCATTTTATGATGTCGTTTATTAATTCAACATATTTCATCGCCACATTGTGCGATGAGAACTTTCTTTCGATAGCCGAATGCTGCTGCATAGGCTCTATATCGGCATCAAGCGCCCATAAAATCCCCTGTGCGATGTCCTCCACATCGCCGGAATGGGCAATATATCCTGTCTGGAGATGATCCACGATGTCGGCCTGACCACCGGCATCAGTAGTCACCGCCACACAGCCTGCGCTCATTCCCTCGATCACAGTGCCGGGAAGCGTCTCATAAAGGGATGTGGACAGCACAACCTTGGAATCTCCGTAGAGTCGGGCCAGGGTAGGGGTGTCACGCACCGTGCCAAGATGGCGGAATGGCATCCTGAGGCGCTCCAGCAGCGATGGATCACGTATTTCTCCGAAAAACACAGCTTCTATGCCATCAGGACGCTTTTCTGCGACAATATTCAGCGCCTCTATGGCCGCAGGAAGATTCTTGATCGGATCGTCGAGTCGGGCTGCCCCCATGACTATACGCATGATTCCGGGAGTGCGCTTCCGCGCGGCAGGAAACTCCTCTGTCGGAAAGGCATTAGGAATTACCTCCACATGTGCTCCCGACAATAGCGAGGATTCTTTCGCCCGCGCCGCAAGCCACCGGCTCACAGCCACATAGTGAATGCTATACCTGCTGTTAAGTTCATGCTTGCGCAGCCACGTATTCCTCGACAGGTCTTTAAACGAAGCTCCTTTACGGATGAGCGGGCAATACCCGCATTGCCCTTCGAAACGCAGGCAATATCCTGCATGATGACAGACTCCGGTCATGCACCACATGTCGTGCATCGTCCATATTACAGGTTTGGATGCTGCGATCCGCCCGATCTCGCGGAGCGACAGCATGCCTTGATTCACCCAATTGAGCATCACGACATCGGCATTCCTTACGAGATGATGCTGCGACAGGGGAAGCCCTACGTTTGCTATGGAGATTTTAAACAGATTCCTGCGGTTGAATCCGCAAGACATATATATCCTGGCATGCTCTGCAAGAAAACAGAACTTACCGCGTAGATTGCGGCCACACTCCTCCACATATGGGTTGTCCGAGAGCTTGCGCGACACCAGCATGCGGGCATCATGTCCTGACTTCCGCAAAGCCTCCATTAGTCTCATGCTCACGACAGACGCACCGCCGAGCGTGTCACTGTGGTTTATAATTACGATCTTCATAGCAGTGGCTTCATCTTCCGGATGTAATGCGCCCCAGTGGCCCGGGCAGGGGCAGTTTCTCCACACGCACCACAATCATGCAGTAGACAGCAAGCAGAAAAGCCCTCACGATATAGTCGACCCACATCACCTGAGTGTCAATCACATAAAGTCCGACAACATACATCAGCATAGCCAGCACGACATACGCACTGATACGCTTCAGCGGATAGTGTACGGGGTTCTTACGGCGACCGACCACATAGCTCGACACCATCATTACCCCATAGCATCCGAAAGCGGCCCAGGCACACCCCATATAGCCCCAGCGTGGCACAAGAGCCGCGTTCAGGCCAAGGGTGACGGCAAGTCCGAGCAATGAGAAATACATGCCCCAGACAGTCTTGTCGGTAAGCTTGTACCAAAGCGAAAGGTTGAAGAAGACTCCGAAGAACACCTCGGCTATCATTATAACCGGAACTACTTTAAGACCGCTGAAATAGCGCGGAGATATGAAATACTTGAGAATGTCGAGATAGAACATCACACCCATGAATATGAGCATGGCGAAGACCACAAAGTATTTCATGGCCTCGCTGTAGGCCCGCTCCTTTCCAGCGCCTTTCTCTTTGTTCTGAGCAAATATAAACGGCTCGTAGGCGAAACGGAAAGCCTGCGTGAACATCACCATCACGATAGCTATCTTATAGTTCGCGCCATAAATACCAAGCTGTGTCATAGCTCCGTCAGAACCTGAGTAAAGCAATGGAAATATTATCTTATCCACCGTCTGATTCATTATGCCGGCAACTCCGAGCACGAGAAGCGGCAGGGAATACACCATCATCTCGCGCCACAGGCGGGGATTGAACCTGTAGCGGAATCCCCGCAACTCCGGCAGCAGCATCACAGCCGTCAGTGCCGAAGCTATAGCGTTGCTGAGGAAAATATAGCCGATGGCATAGGATGGATCATAGAACCACGCTACCAACGGTGCGCAATGCTCGAGCAACACCGGACACAGAAGCAGGAAAAACAGGTTCAGCCCTATGTTGACGCCAATATTCACAAGCCTGAGCATCGCGAACCTCACAGGGCGCTTCCTGAAACGCAAGTATGAAAATGGCAATGCCGTGAATGCATCAAGAGCCACAGCCAATGCCATAAGCAGCGCATAGCTCGGATGTCCGGAACAATGGAGCAGGGCACTCACCGGCTCCGAGAGCAGGCATACACCGACAAAAAACACAGTGGAACTCACTGCAAGCGACAACAGAGCAGTGGAATACACCTCCATAGGATCCGACCACCGGTCATGGTTGGCGAAGCGGAAAAACCCCGTCTCCATGCCGTAGGTAAGTATGATCAATGCCAATGCCACCACGGCATATACCAACGTCACGACTCCATATTCAGCCTGTGAGAACAGAATGGTATAAAGCGGCACCAGACACCAGTTGAGGAAGCGTCCGACAATGCTGCTCAGTCCGTAGATGGCCGTATCTTTGGCCAGGCTCTTGATTCCTGCCATATACCTGTCGTTTAGAAGTTGATTACAAAAGTAGCATTAATTTGTGCAACTCTCAAAAAAATGTCTTAACTTTACAGCAAACAATGCACAACAAACACTTATGAGAACCAAATACAAGAGGGTGCTCCTGAAACTGAGCGGCGAATCGCTCATGGGAGCGCAAGGATATGGCATAGACACCGAACGCCTCAACCAGTATGCAGAGCAGATCAAACAGATCGTGGGGTCCGGTGTCCAGGTAGCTATCGTGATCGGAGGAGGCAATATATTCCGCGGCCTTTCAGGTGCGTCGAAAGGCTTCGACCGTGTGAAAGGCGACCAGATGGGTATGCTTGCCACTGTCATCAACTCTCTGGCACTCAGCTCATCGCTTACAGCAGCAGGTCAGCCGGCTAAAGTCTTCACCGCAATCAACATGTTCCCAATCGGCGAACACTACAGCAAATGGCGCGCTATCGACGCCCTGAACGCCGGTGAGGTTGCCATTATCTCCGGCGGCACAGGCAATCCGTTCTTCACCACCGACACCGGATCGGCTCTGCGCGCTGTGGAAGTCGAGGCTGAGGTAATGCTCAAGGGTACACGTGTGGACGGCATATACACGGCTGATCCGGAGAAAGACCCTACGGCCACGAAGTTCAGCGAAATCACCTACGACGAGGTATACAACCGCGGTCTCAAGGTGATGGACCTCACTGCCACCGCACTTTGCAAGGAAAACCGCATGCCTATCGTGGTCTTCGACATGGACACTCCTGGCAACCTTGCAAAAGTCATTGCCGGCGAACCTATCGGTACATTAGTATATTGATAAAAAAAACAACATAAAAATGACAGACGTTAAGACATACCTCGACCCAGCCGAGGAAAAAATGGAGATGGCTGTTGCCTATCTTGAAGAATCACTTGCCCACATCCGCGCAGGAAAAGCAAATCCCAAAATCCTCGACGGCATCAGGGTAGATTATTACGGCAGCATGGCGCCGCTGAGCAATGTGGCTAATATCTCTGTGCCTGACGCACGCACGATAACCATCACCCCCTGGGAAAAGTCCATGTTCAAAGTCATCGAAAAGGCAATCATCAACTCCGAGCTTGGCATCATGCCTGAGAACAACGGCGAGATTATCCGCCTGTCCATCCCGCCGCTAACCGAGGATCGCCGCAAAGCACTCGTAAAACAGAGCAAAGCGGAAGCCGAACAGGCCAAGGTATCGGTGCGCAACGCACGTCGCGATGCCATAGAAGGTCTGAAGAAGGCCATAAAGCTCGGCATGCCTGAAGACGTAGAGAAAGATGCTGAGAATAATGCCCAGAAGCTGCACGACAAATATCTGAAAAAAATAGACGATCTGTTTGCCGCAAAGGAAAAGGAAATCCTCACAGTATAATAGATCCGACGATAAATCAAATTCCCTGCGGAGAGCGGCGCATGTACGTGATGCCGCTCTCCGATTTTTTTACTACAGATGAACAGAATATTGCGCACTGTCTATACCGCACTTCTGCTGTGCATATACGCTACCGCATCGGCCTATGATACACCAATCATGGGATGGAGCTCGTGGAACACATACCGGGTAAACATATCCGACTCGCTTATATGCTCACAGGCCGACGCCCTCGTGTCGTCAGGACTCCGTGACGCAGGGTATACGTATATCAATATCGACGATGGATTCTTCGGTGGCAGAGACTCGACAGGAGTCCTGATCATACATCCCGAACGATTTCCCAACGGAATGCATCCTGTAGTAGGATATATCCACCGGCTTGGACTGAAAGCCGGCATATACTCCGATGCAGGACGGAATACGTGCGGAAACTTCTGGGACGCGGATTCGATTGCCAGAGGGGTAGGGCTATACGGACACGACACCGAGGATTCCCGCCTGTATTTCTCCGACCTTGGCTTCGACTTCATAAAGGTGGACTTCTGCGGCGGCGACCCCAGACAGAATATCGACAGCCTATGTCTGGACGAGCGCACACGCTATACAGCCATACGCAGAACAATAGACAGCCTCGGACACAGTGATGTAAAGCTGAACGTATGCCGCTGGAACTTTCCAGGGACATGGGTCACAGAAGTCGCGTCATCATGGCGTATCTCTCCTGACATATCTCCATCGTGGAGAAGCGTCAGAGGTATAATAGCCGAAAACCGCTATCTATCCGCATATGCCCGCAACGGCAAATTCAACGACATGGATATGCTTGAGATAGGCAGAGGACTGTCGGACGCTGAAGAACGCTCGCATTTCGGCATATGGTGCATCCAAAGCTCTCCGTTGCTTATAGGTTGCGACCTCACTGCTATCCCTGAGGCTTCACTGCACTTGCTATCCAATCCGGAACTCATAGCTTTGAACCAGGATACCCTGGCACTGCAGGCATATATTGCCAAGGTCCAGAACGGGGTCTATGTATACGTCAAGGATATAGAACGGCTACATTCCACCACCAGAGCCATAGCTGTATATAATCCGGCCGACACAGCAGCGGAAATCAGCCTTGACATGAGAGATATCGATCTTTCCGGCAGAATACGTGTCAGAGATCTGTTCGGCCGCCTTGATCTGCCCGACGTAACCGACGGGAATCTGCATCTGACCATTGGTCCGCACGACACGGCCATAATGCGCCTGGAGGCCGACTGTCGCCTCGAACGCAGTGTCTATGAAGCCGAGACTGCATGGCTGCCTCTTTACGAGGAAATAGGGCGTAATCCGGCGACAGGACATGCTTGCTACAGCGAGGACCAATCGTGTTCGGGAGGGGCTAAAGTGGAATATGCCGGTGGAAATGCCGATAACGTGATATCATGGCTTGATGTCCATAGCTTCGAAGGCGGTGAATATATGGCAACCATATATTATCAGCCTGAGGCAGAGGACATACAAGGTATGCTCACCATAAACGGCACTCACACAATACCGGTGCTGCTGAATGCGACAGAAAAATCCTGTACGGTTAAAATCAGATTGAGCCCGGGAGTCAATTCTGTAACACTGGGCAATCCAATACGGTTTCTGCCTGCTATAGACAGAATTACTCTCTCTGCCGTGAATCGATGATTATCGTGACCGGACCGTCGTTCACAAGCCTTACTTCCATATCTGCGCCGAAAATGCCTTTTTCGGTACGACGCCCCAGTGCCGACTCGACCTTGTCACAATAAGCCTCATACAAGGGCACAGCAAGTCCATGGCCGGCTGCGCGCACATAACTTGGTCTATTGCCTTTGCGTGTCGAAGCCATCAAGGTAAACTGACTGACTGCAAGCACACTGCCGCCAATATCCGCCACAGACCTGTTCATCACGCCATTTTCGTCGTTGAATATGCGCATGGAGACCGTCTTGGCAGCAAGCCAGGACGCATCGTCCTCAGTGTCGCCATTCTCCACACCGACCAGCACGAGCAGCCCTGTGCCGATACTCCCCGTCACATTTCCTCCGACGCTCACCGAAGCGCCGCTCACACGTTGTATCACAAGCCTCATGACAAAATGTTTTGTAGATTATAACTCAAGGGTAAGCTGCGTATCCAAGAGCCTGAAAGAGCGTCTGTGATGCTCTGTAGGGCCATAGGATGCAATAGCAGCCCTATGGTCGCGCGTCGGATAGCCTTTGTTCACTTCCCAGCGATAAGCCGGATATGACGCAGCCAGTTCTTTCATATAGTCATCACGGTAAGTCTTTGCAAGGATTGAAGCTGCGGCTATGTTTGCATATTTTCCGTCGCCTTTCACGACAGTAGCCCACTCTATATCCTCGTATGGCTTGAATCGGTTGCCGTCCACAATTATGCCTCCGGGGCGCACCTTCAAAGCTGCTAACGCGCGGTGCATGGCCTCTATGGAGGCATTAAGTATATTCATACTGTCAATCTCATCGGACGAGCATACACCCACAGCCCATGCCTCAGCCTCGGCTTCTATCACGGCCCTCAGACTGTAGCGCTGTTTCTCTGTAAGCTTCTTGGAATCAGTGAGCAACGGATGCGAGAATCCATCAGGAAGAATGACTGCCGCAGCGAATACAGGACCGGCAAGACAGCCTCGGCCGGCTTCGTCGACCCCGGCCTCATGGCGTCCGCCATACATACAGCAGGGTAGGGGAACAATCTGCCTCATTGCGGATCAACGCACCTGAGTGCGCACCTTGTGGAACTGATCTTTGATGGTTTCCACAACATTGATTATATAGTCGCCGGTGCGCTCGAGATCGGATATTATATCCATATAATAGATACCGGCCTGATACTCATAATGCTTGGAGTTTATGTTCTCCACATTTGCATTGCGCATGGTGTTGCGCACATTATTGATCTCCCGCTCTTTGTTGTAGGAGGCGTTGATCTGGTAATCGGTCGTATTCTCTACATTATGGAGCATCTTCGTCATCATGGACATAGCATCGCGCACATATGTAAACATCGTGTCGATGTTGTCGTAGATCTCCTTGTTGAACTCAGCATGGCTCTGCTGCTTGCGCAACAGAATCTTGCCCACACCAAGGCAACTATCTGCTATGCTCTCGATTTCGGAAACGATGTTAAGCATTGCTGCCACATGCAGCTTCGATTCATTGGAGAGTCGTCCTTCCGCCGTAAGATTCAGGAAGTTTGCAATCTCGATTTCCATGCGGTCGGATATATCCTCATATTTCTCGATGCGCGAGTAGAGGACATCGAATTCCTCGGTCTGTCCCTTTGTATGGACAAGATCCTGGGCCATATCGAGCATTCTGCCAACGCGTTCGGCATATACAGCCATCTCTTTCTCCGCCTGGGCTATATTAAGCTCTGACGAGCTCAGCAGACCGCCGGATATATATTTGAGGGTGAATTCCTCGTCCTCCTTGTGCTTGGCCGGAATCAGACGCTCCACTATCTTCACATATAGCTTTGTGAACCATATCATTATCGAGAGATTCACAAGGTTGAAAATCGTATGGAATATAGAAAGACCGAAGCTGACACTCAACTGCATGGCTGCAATCTTGACAAGAACGTCATGACCCGCCGGAAGCGAATTATCAAACAGATGGTTGTAAAGTTCCGGGTTACTGTGTTCGAGTCCGTTGACGAATGTATAGAGTGCCGTAGGATTACCGCAGCCGATCTCATCTGTGAGCCATGAAGCCAGCTCGCAGAAAGGCACGAATATGCAAACACACCATATCGTACCGAGAAGATTAAACAACAGATGTCCCATTGCCGTACGCTTCGCCGCCACATTTCCACTCAGAGATGCCAGAATCGGCGTTATCGTAGTACCGATATTAGAGCCAAGGACAAGCGCACATGCGAGATCGAAAGTTATCCAACCTTTCGTACACATTATCAGTGTAATGGCGAATGTAGCCGCAGAAGACTGTATCACCATAGTGAGCAGAATGCCCACCGCAAGGAATATCAATATGGATGTGAAACCAAGCGACGCATACTGCCGGAGGAATGCAAACATCTCAGGATTACTCTGCAAATCAGGAACATAGGCAGAGATCATATCCAGACCCATGAACAGGAATGCAAAGCCTATAAGGAATTCGCCTATTGACTTTGTGCGTCCTTTTTTAGAGAAAAGCAAGGGTATGGACAGACCGATAAGCGGTAGTACAAATACCGATATATTGACCTTGAACCCGAACAGGGCTATGATCCACGCGGTAAAAGTCGTACCTACATTAGCTCCGAAAATAACAGCCATCGACTGCGCCAGGGTCATCAGACCGGCGTTTACGAAGCTGACCACCATTACAGTGGATGCCGACGAACTTTGGATTAAGGCGGTGATTGCAAATCCCGTGAGAGTGCCGGTGAACCGGTTTCGGGTCATTGCCGAGAGAATGTTGCGCAGGCGGTCGCCGGCCGCCTTCTGCAAACCTTCGCTCATCACTTTCATGCCGTAAAGGAACAATCCTACGGCACCAATCAGACACAGAAAGTCTAAAATACTGTAATTCATCGTGTTGGGCGCATGTATATGTGGCCTCGCGGGTGTGTGCGCCCTCGTGGACGCTCAACAACGGGCTTTCTTGTTGCAAAAATAAATGTTTTCAGCCAATTCTGCATTATACACATCGATTTTTTTCAAAATTCCTGTGCTTATGAATTCTTATGAATTCCGGCCATACCAATCAATAATGGAATGAACTTCCGCCAAGGAATTCACGCAACAGGGAAGTGGATGGCAGCAGACTGATAGGTATGGGAGCGAAATAGCTAAGGAACTTGCGAAGTCTGTACGCCTCGGCATACTGGACCTTATCGCGCGGCACCTGGCGCAGTATCGCCTCTCCGGTCTCACGCATCACACCTAACTCATACAGCAGCGATGAATTAAATGTGGCGTCGGCATTCTCCTGATAGGGGAATATCCATTTTTCCTCTCCGGCTCGCACACTCGGCCAGCGCGATATAGTGTCAAGCGCCGAAGCTCCTCTGTACTTATGATCACGGATTATACGCCTGAGCAGTCGGTTGTCAGTGGTAGGAACCCAATTGTGGTCATCGATGGATATGGTCGTGAGCGCGGATACATATACCCTGAACTTCATATTTTCCGCAATCTGGTCGGTAAGCGCGGGATTCAGACCATGTATACCTTCGATAAGAAGCACCGAACCGTCGTCGAGTTTCAGCTTATTTCCCTTATATACGCGCTTGCCTGAGGCAAAATCGTAGGTAGGCAGTTCTATCTCCTCGCCATTAAGTATACGGTTGAGGTCTGAGTTGAACTGCTCGAGATCAAGAGCATATAGCGACTCATAGTCGTATTCTCCGTCTGCATCCCGTGGCGTACGGTGTCGATCCACGAAATAATTGTCGAGCGAGATCATCTTAGGCTTCAGCAGGTTTGTCATAAGCTGAATTGCCAGACGCTTGGTAGTAGTGGTTTTTCCCGACGAAGAGGGTCCTGCAATAAGAACGATCCTCGCCCCGCCCTGATGGTAGCGCCGGGTTATCTCGTCGCTTATGCGCGCGATGCATTTGTCGTGAAGCGCCTCGGCCACATTGACCAGATCAGGAGCTTTTCTTGCAAGGACGCGCTGATTTAGCTCGCCGGCGTTTCTCACTCCTACGATATGGTTGAAATCGACATAATCGGTGAAAGCCTTATACATTTTCTCCTGAAGCACTGGCGTACTTGGAACACTGCGATCGTCCTGCGACGGTCCAAGCAGCAACATGCCGTCCTTGTATGGCAGCAAATCAAATACACCGAGATAGCCGGTCGACGGCGCAAGGTATCCATAGTAGCTGTCGGCAAGTCCGTCGAGCCGATAAAAGACGGTGTAGAGATCATGCACCGTATCCAACAGTTTCACCTTATCCTGGAGTCCCTGACGAAGAAATATCTCCCTCACATCGGCCGTACGCAATTCAAGACGCTCGAATGGCAGATCCCGTCTGTGCAGCGACAACATTTCTTCTTTTAGCCTGCCCACTGTAGCGGAATCGGCAGTCACCGGACCGATAAGCCTGCAATAATATCCGCGCGACACTGAGTGTTCGATGCGCAGGCGTGTCCCCGGAAAACATGTAGCCACCGCACGATACAGCATCATGCACAGCGAGCGTATATATGCACGTTGTCCGCTTGGACTGGAGGCCGGCATGAATTCTACCTCCTTAGGCTGGAACACAGCGAAACGCAGTCCCTCGGTCTTATTGTTCACCAGTGCGCATATAGGCTCGAATCCAAGTTCCCCACGCAAATGTCGCTGGTAAATTTCAAGGAGAGTCGAACCTCCTTCGATTTCGAGATAGCGACCAACGTTGCGGCAGTATACAGACAATTTTTCCATGAGTAGATGTTGAGGATAGTTTGTGATGAAATGTTTTACCTGATCTCAATCGCCAAGACGGAATATCTTCTTGAGTCTGCGCAAGCGGCTTTTCTTGTCGAGATAATCCTGAAGTGCGGCACGCCCCTCACGCTCGGCCTGCGCCGGATCTATACCTGCCGCCTCGCCATAGTAGCGGGCCAGCCGCCCTGTCTGATCCGGATCAAGACTGATGGCCCGGAACATTCCCATCAGACGAGCATGGTCGTGCACTCCAAACTTCATACGATTGAGATCAATATAATAAAACGTATATCCGTCATTTTGGTTTCCTGTATACAGAACATTCCCGGGCGAGAAGTCTTTGTGCAGCACACCTGCTTGCTGGATCTTCACAATCTCACGCGCCAAGGCACGCAACAAGGGTTCTGTATCGGGCTTGTCATCCCAGTCGCGCATATTCTGGGCCTCGATCTGCCGGCTTATATAATAACTGCGTCCGAGCTTGAGACCATTGCGGATCTCGATATAGGCCAATGGCTCGGGAACTCGTATGCCATAGGAAAGCAACTGTAGGGAATTTTCGTATGAGCGCCGGGCTTTGCTCTTGCGCAGGACAGTATATATATATGGATTAAGTACGCGCGGAATTTTAAAAGCCTTTATATTTACCTCACTTCCATCGGCAAGGGTAAGGGCATATACCCTGTTGCGTCCTTTATATATGATACGCGCATCATCGGGCACACCGTCAGCGACAAGCGTCTTAGCCAGGCTCTCTATTTCCGGATGTCCGTCGGCCACGACTGTTTTTATCCTCATGCTTTTATTTCTTCTATTTGATTCTATGAACGTATTGCAAAAATAGCAAAAATTATCGCTGTTGGTCCGATTACATCTTTTTTAATCGTAGTGAACAAAATTTAACTTTTTAGAATCTATTTTATCCGAACTCCCGTCAAGACAAACGCAGATATTAAAATCTCAAAGGGCAATATTAAACATAACAAATTACATATCAAGCGATAAGGCTCTTATTTTTTGTCTGAGACTTTAACCAAAATAGCAAAATATGGATTTCGGCATGCATTTTTGACTTTTTTTACAGCGAACATGCCGGGGTAGGGTAGGGGAGAGGTTGGCAACCTGCGGAAATATTCGTAATTTTGACACGTAAGAAATAAAACAAGTACATAAGTAAAAAAACAAGTATTCCCCGCACTATGGTCCTCAATTATATATGGGTCGCTTTTTTTCTGATTGCATTTGCTGTAGCAATCGGAAAGACCATCCTCACAGGCGACTTCTCTGTATGGTCTGATATAATGCATGCGTCATTCGACTCGGCTGCAACAGCATTTGAGATCTCGCTTGGTCTTACAGGTGTGCTGTCATTATGGATGGGTCTGATGAAAATCGGCGAACGTGGCGGGGGGATCGCATTCTTCGGACGCGTCGTCAGCCCTTTGTTCTCCCGCCTCTTTCCCGGAGTTCCCAAGGGACATCCTGCTATGGGGTCTATATTCATGAATGTGTCGGCCAACATGCTCGGACTCGACAATGCGGCAACTCCACTCGGCCTCAAAGCCATGCAGGAATTGCAGGAACTTAACACAAAGAAAGACACTGCCACAGACGCAATGATAATGTTTCTTGTGCTTAATGCTTCCGGTCTCTGCTTCATTCCTATAAGCATAATGATGTACCGCGCGCAGGCCGGTGCTTCGAACCCAACAGATGTTTTCCTGCCTATACTTCTGGCGACATTCATAGCCACACTCGTCGGTATTGTGGCACTGTGCATCCGCCAACGAATCCGTTTGCTTGATCCGGTGCTGATCGGTTGGCTTGCCGGTATGGCAGCAATCATAGGCGGAATAGTGTGGTTCTTCTCCTCCTTGCCTAAAGAACAGGTTGAACTTTACTCCGGCTTTATTGCCAATTTCCTGCTGTTCTCGGTCATAGCCGGCTTCCTTATCATGGGGCTGCGTAAACGGATAAACATGTACGATGCATTCATAGAAGGAGCTAAAGAAGGCTTTAAGACTGCTGTTATGATAATCCCTTATCTCGTAGCCATACTTGTAGCCATAGGCATGTTCAGGGCATCAGGTGCGATGAGTGTCATCACTGACGCAATGATCGCTGCTGTAAACGCCCTCGGATTCGACAGCAGATGGGTCGAAGCTCTGCCCACTGCAATGATGAAACCTCTAAGCGGAAGCGGCTCGCGCGGCATGATGGTGGATCTGATGAGCACCTACGGGCCTGATGCATTCGTATCTAAAGTTTCTGCCGCTATACAGGGAAGCACAGATACAATGTTCTACGTACTTGCTGTTTACTTCGGAAGCGTAGGCGTGCGCAAGACTCGCTATGCCGTCAGCTACGCTCTTATGGCCGATATAACCGGCAGCATAGCGGGAGTGGCGGCCGCATACATTTTCTTCGGCTAAGTCAACCTATCTGTGTCGATTTTTTTGTAAATTCGCAGGTTAACTCCATATTATATTCCATGTCCCGACATATTCTTTGGTCTGCCGAACAAGTGCAGATGCCCGAAGTGAACTACAGAATGCTTGAGAAGTGGATCAGCCGAGTGGCGGAGGTCCACGGACGGGTTGTAGGAAATATTGTATATGTGTTCTGCGACGACGAATACATTCTGCGCACCAACCGCGAATTCCTGCAGCACGATTATTACACCGACATCATTACATTCGATTACTGCAAAGGAAAGGTTATCTCCGGCGATCTGGTGATATCTCTCGACACCGTGCGGAGCAATGCCGAAGGCCTCGGAGTTCCGTACATGCAGGAATTTCTAAGGGTAGTGATCCACGGTATCCTGCACCTGTGTGGAATCAACGATAAAGGCCCTGGAGAAAGAGAGATCATGGAGCGCAACGAAGATGAAGCACTCGAATTATACAGAACAGTATCAGAAGAATCAGACCTATGAGATTTAGCTACGACGTGATAGTAGTGGGCGCCGGGCATGCCGGCTGCGAGGCTGCCGCCGCTTCAGCCAATTTAGGCGCGGACACACTACTTATCACATTGGATATGAACAAGATAGCTCAAATGAGCTGTAATCCGGCCGTCGGAGGAATAGCCAAAGGCCAGATAGTCAGAGAGATAGACGCTCTTGGCGGCATGATGGGCATAATTACCGACCGCACTGCCATACAGTTCCGCATGCTCAACCGCTCGAAAGGACCGGCCATGTGGAGTCCGCGCGCGCAGAGCGACCGCATGAGGTTCTCCGAATTATGGCGACGCACGCTTGAGAACATCGACAATCTGTCGATGTGGCAAGACGACGTTGTCGAACTTGTAATCTCCGACGGAAAAATCAAGGGAGTGCGCACTGCTCTCGGAGTAACTTTCGATGCAAAAAAAGTTGTACTTACTGCAGGAACATTCCTCAACGGACTGATGCATATAGGTCGTGTGAAACTCAAGGGAGGACGTGTGTCAGAACCTGCATCCACCGGCCTGACAGAACAACTTCGTGAACTGGGCTTCACCACCGACAGGATGAAGACCGGAACCCCCGTACGTATCGATGGTAAATCCGTACACTGGGAGCTGACATCACCTCAATCCGGAGATAATGACTTTCATAAATTCTCCTACCTTCCGGATGTACGACGGGAATTGAAGCAGCGCGACTGCTATATCACATATACAAATTCCACCACACACGATATACTGAGGCGAGGACTGCCTGATTCTCCGCTCTACAATGGGCAGATACAAAGCATCGGTCCGCGTTATTGTCCGAGCATAGAAACAAAAATTGTAACTTTTGCCGACAAGAACGAGCATCAGCTATTTCTTGAACCCGAAGGCGAGGATACTTGCGAATTCTATCTCAACGGATTCTCATCATCCCTGCCTATCGACATACAGATAGAGGCACTCCAATCCGTTCCTGCACTTGCAGATGTACAGATATACAGACCCGGATATGCCATTGAATACGATTTCTTCGATCCTACCCAGCTAAGGCACACGTTAGAGACAAAATTACTGTCCGGTCTCTACTTCGCCGGACAGATCAACGGTACTACCGGATATGAGGAAGCCGCAGGACAAGGACTGATAGCCGGCATAAACGCGGCTCTATCGGCAATGGGCAAAGAGCCGTTCACATTGTCGCGCGACGAGGCTTATATAGGTGTTTTGATCGACGATCTCGTAACAAAAGGCGTAGATGAACCGTACAGGATGTTCACCTCCCGAGCAGAATATCGCATATTATTACGCCAGGACGATGCCGACATGCGACTGACACCAAAAGGATATGCCATCGGACTCGTTACGGAAGAAAGGTATGCACTGATGAAGTCGAAGCAAGCTCAGCGAGACTCACTGATAGAATATATCCGCAACTTCCAGGTCAAAGCCGCACTGATCAATGACGCCCTCGAGAAGATGGGCTGCGCTCCGCTGCGCCAGGGATGCAAGCTGTATGATCTGATATTACGCCCGCAACTCTCAATAAAAGCACTCGCGCCGCATATCGAAGCATTGGAACGTCATATCGAGAAAATCGAGCCAGAGCGTCGCGACGAGATCATTGAATGCGCCGAGATCCTGATCAAGTACCAAGGATACATAGACCGCGAACAGCTTATCGCCGACAAGATACGCCGGCTTGAAGACATCCGGCTAAAGGACAAACTCGACTACACTACCATATCATCAATATCTACAGAAGCGCGACAGAAGCTGATAAAGATTCAACCGGAGACGATTGCTCAGGCATCCAGAATACCGGGAATTTCGCCATCAGACATAAACATATTGCTGATACTTCTCGGGCGCTGAACTCATCCGCAATCATTGTTCCACGTGGAACAAACAACAACCTAAACGATAACAAATCAACCAATTATAACCTACCACAACAATGGAGTATATTAAATCTATAATCCGCGACATCCACGATTTCCCTACAAAGGGCGTAATCTTCAAAGACCTTACTACGGTATTCAAAGACCCGCGCGGCCTACACATGATGAGTGAGGAACTTGCAAAACTTTACCGCGACAAAGGCGTTACTAAAGTAATAGGAATAGAATCGCGCGGATTCATATTCGGCTCTATCCTGGCCAACGAACTTGGTGCCGGATTTGTACCTGCAAGAAAGCCCGGAAAACTCCCCGCCGACACAATAAGTATATCATACGACAAGGAATACGGCAAAGACACAATAGAGATCCATCGCGATGCCATCACCGAAGATGATATTGTCGTTATACACGACGACGTGCTGGCAACAGGTGGAACAATGACGGCCGCATACAATCTGGTAAAGAGTCTGAATCCTAAAAAAATCTATATAAACTTCATCATTGAGATAACAGCTCTGGACGGTCGCAAGAATCTTCCGTCAGACGCCCAGACCGACGTGATGATCTCCTGCTGAAACTGAACATAAAAACATAAATCTTCTCCTTTGCCAAAACACGAAAAATCGACAGAACTGAAGGAGAAAATAGCTATTCTCCCCGATACCCCCGGCGTCTACACATACTATGATGCCGAGGGTACGGTGATTTATGTAGGTAAGGCCAAGAATCTGAAGCGACGTGTCTCATCCTACTTCAACCGTACACACGACTCACTGCGCACCAACTTGCTCGTTCGCGCCATCGCCGACATGAGCTACATTGTTGTCCCCACGGAGCAGGATGCCCTGAATCTCGAGAATTCGATGATAAAGGAATACCAACCGCGCTACAACGTACTGCTAAAAGATGACAAATCATATCCATGGATAGCTGTCACCAACGAATTATACCCCCGGGTATTCCTTACCCGCCACCACCTAAAGGATGGGTCGAAATATTTCGGCCCATACACCAATACAGCAATAGCACACACGGTTCTGCACTTGCTCAGCGAGCTATATCCCATACGCACATGCCGACTGCCGATAACGAAGGACTACATAAACAGAGGCAAAGGGCGTCTGTGCCTGAAATACCATATAGGCAAATGCCGCGGATGCTGCACAGGAGCGATAAGCCCTGAGACATACAACACCTACATCGACCGGATAAAACAAGTATTGCGCGGAGAAACACGCGAACTGCTCCAATACCTCAGAGATGAAATGCAAAAGCTATCCACCGAACTTAGATTCGAGGAGGCTCAGGAGCTTAAAGAGCAATACAAACTCATAGAAAAATACCAAAGCAAAAGCGTCATAGTGTCGCAGACTATCTCGGAAATAGATGTCTTCGGTATAGATGACGATGACACGGATGTATTCATCAACTACATGCACGTAAGACGCGGAGCAGTGGTCCGCAGTGTCACTCTACGCTACAAACGACGACTCGACGAAGACATTCCGCAACTGCTTGCCTACGCCATGCAGGAGATAAAAGACACCCTCGGCGTAATCTACGACGAAGTGATTGTGCCGGAGATTCCGGACGTACAATTCGAGGGTGCGACATTCACCATTCCCCGCAGAGGCGACAAAGCAAAACTGCTTGAGGTATCTGCCAAGAACGCCCGGCAATCCAAACTCGATGCACTGAAGCATACAGAAAGAAATGATCCAGGCGCACGCACCGAAAGACTCCTCGAAAGAATCAAAAGCGACTTTCATCTTTCAGAACTTCCCCACCACATCGAATGCTTCGATAACTCAAATATCCAGGGGACAAATCCGGTGGCATCATGCGTTGTGTTCAGAGACGGGAAACCATCGAAAAAAGACTACCGCCATTTCAATATCAAAACCGTCGAAGGCCCTGACGACTTCGCCTCCATGAAAGAAGTCCTGACAAGACGCTATACCAGACTGATGCAGGAAGGTGAAGATCTCCCGCAATTGATAGTTGTCGACGGTGGTAAAGGACAGCTCAGTTCCGCAGTCGAGGCTCTCGATGCAATCGGATTGAGAGGAAAGATCGCTGTGGTCGGAATAGCCAAAAGACTCGAGGAAATCTATTTTCCGGGCGACAGTGTGCCACTGTACATAGACAAAAACTCAGAGACCCTGCGCGTAGTACAGCATCTGCGCGACGAAGCACACCGCTTCGGAATCACACATCACCGCAACAGGCGCTCCAATTCACAGATTGTATCGGCTCTCGACGGTATCAAAGGCATTGGTCCTAAGACAGCCGAGGCGCTGATCACACACTTCAAAAGCGTAAAGAAAATCAGAGAAGCCACAATCACCGAACTGGCCTCTGTCGTAGGGTTATCCAAAGCCAAGACCGTCAAGGAAGGGCTTATACCCCCTCATGCCGAAAAATAATCAGCCTGAAACATTGCCGCGCACCACATTTTGTGTAAATTTGTATTCAGTAAACACAAGAACACCTGTGATATGAACAGAATTACAGCAGCCATAATAATAGGCGCTGCATCTCTTCTCTCCGGATGCGGCAGCCGACCGGTCACAGCAGATGCCATTCTGCGCGCCGAAAACGCTATCTACAACGGCAACATGGGCACAGCCCAAGAGTGCGCCGACAGCTTGCTGGCATTCCACAACGAGAATCCGGAGACTCTCACGCCATCAGAGCTATGCCGACTGGCCCTCGTCTATAAGAAACTCGCCGACAACTCACTCACATACGAGGATATCAATACCACAAACGCACTCAAGCTCTACAAAAAAGCCTTCGCCACAAACGCCGACTCGGTAATCATCTACAGGCGCAGCCTGACTCTCGACGACGCAGCAGCATTCGAAGTTCTTTCCTCGCTTCATGCAATGGCGGACTCCCCTGTATACCTCGAAGCCGAAGAACCACTCGACTCGATGGGACTTGGCGATGCCATATACCCAGAATCAGCAACCAGCCACTGAAACATGAGCAAAAAACCAGAACCACAATCCTGGCAAGACTCCCTCAAAGCACTCCTTGCCAATGCACCGGTGGAAGACGCACTACCCTCCGGGGAGACCCATGAAGAAACAAAAGCAGATCCAGGACGGCTGGACATAATATACGAACGCAAAGGCCGTGCAGGCAAGCCTGCCACAATCATCTCCGGCTTCACTGACGAGTTTCCGGACAGCGAAATCGAAGATCTGGCTGCCGCAATGAAAAAAAGCATGGGCTGCGGAGGTTCGTGCCGAGGCGGCGAAATACTGCTTCAAGGCGACAGACGGAACCAGGCTATGCAATACCTGACAAAATCAGGATTCAAGGCCCGCATCATCTGATAAGCCTATATAGAATGCTGACGATATACAAAGCCTCGGCCGGCTCGGGAAAGACATTCAACCTCGCGCTTGAATACATCAAAGCCTTACTCGGCAAAAAGAATCCCGACGGCACATACACCCTGGCTGACCTGCGTAAAGAACGCAGGCGTCACCGGCACATACTTGCAATAACATTCACCAACAAAGCCACAGAGGAAATGAAGACGCGTATAATCAAGGAACTTGCAAGCCTTGGCAATGCATCTTCATCCGACAATCCATCGGAATACGCAAAAATACTGACCCAGCATTTCCACTGCGACTTAGAAGCATTGGCCAAAAATGCATCCATTGCATTGCAACAGCTACTGTTCGACTTTAACTTCTTCTCTGTCAGTACAATAGACTCATTCTTCCAGCTCGTACTAAGAACTTTCGCCAGAGAGATAGACAAACCGGGAAACTTCGAGATAGAGTTGAACAACCACCTTGCAATGGCAATGGCTGCATCCATGATGCTCCGCGAACTCGAGACATCCGAGCATCCGCAATCCACACCCGTAGGATCATGGATAAAACAACTGATGGAAGACAAACTCGAAGTCGGAGAAAAATTCAATATATTCAACTCAGACGAGGGTGAATCCGGTGTATACGGCACAATGATAAGCTTCCTGAGCAGAATGAACGACGAGACATTCAAAGAAAATGCCGCCGACGTTCTCGAATACCTGTCCGACCCCACCCGGATAGACTCATTCAGACGCCAGCTTTTCGCATCGATCAGGAACTTCACCATAGAGGTAAGCGCAAAAGCAAAAGCCATTACGGAATTCTTCGAGAAAAACGGCGTAGACCTCGTCGGGAGCAAGATGCTCAACTCAACCCTCACCTCCCGTATCAGAACATGGCAAACCGGAAAATTCTCATGGGAAGAAAAATCTGCGGCCATACCAGCAATAGCTTCGGGCGAAAAAACGCCACTGACGAGCGACTATGCCAAAGGTAAAAAACCAGTCCTCGCTGGCATAGAGCATATGGCTACCGACATCGCCACATGCTTCATGCGCAACAGCATTCTGAGCAGAATATACACCAAGGTGCTTGACGGTATTTATTATCTGGGGTTGATGGGGCACGCCGCCAGATACATCGACAGATTCAGACGCGAAAACAATCTGATACTGCTCTCCGACACCAACGATCTGCTGGGAACGATCATCTCAGACTCAGACACACCATTCATCTATGAACGCCTCGGTGTACAGCTTCAGCACTACCTCATCGACGAGTTTCAGGACACATCGAGAATGCAGTGGCATAATCTGCGTCCCTTGATCGCCAACAGCGAATCCACCGATAACGACAACCTTATAATCGGCGACGAAAAGCAAAGCATCTACCGATTCCGCAATGCAGACGCCTCGTTGCTGCACAAAAAAGTCGCCGAGGACTTCCCCGGAAGCCACCGCACACGCGGAAATGCAGAAGGCGAAAACACCAACTTCCGCAGCTACGAGAATATCGTGAAGTTCAACAACGAATTCTTCACTACTTTGGCCGACACCCTCGGGGCTGATACATATGGAAACGTAGTGCAGAATATAGCCGAAAAAAACATCGGAAAAGGAGGCCACGTAAAACTCATAAGCTACCCCGCCTCCAACGAAGAAGGATTCGCAAAATTCTCCCTCGACTACACTGCAAAAGAGATCCGGAGGCTGACAGAAGCCGGCTACAGGTACTCCGACATCACAATCCTTGTAATCCGACGAAAGGAAGGCATAAAAGTGGTGAATTACCTTGTATCGGAACATCCCGACATAAGAATTTCATCCGACGAAGCCCTGCTCATTAATTCCAATCCTACAGTCAGACTCATACTGAGCGTACTGCAACTCGTACAGGCGTCGCGACAAAACAACAGCATAAGCAACGAGAAAGAGTACGCTACGCCGCACGAAATAAGCCTCATCATCCGAAGACTGCAATATCTGCTCAGCCGTGGACACGATCTCGACAGCGCCATAAGCCTCGTAAGAAGCACAGAAAACGATACTGCTGCAGATACCATCTCAATGATCAATGAGCGCCACAGCAGCACTCTCATGTCGATGGTCGAATACATAGAATCGGCGTTCATCGACCCGGAAACACGCGAACGCGACAAGGCATTTATCACAGCCTTCAACGACCACCTGGCCGACTACTGCTCCACGCACAACTCCGACCTGCACTCATTCCTGCAATGGTGGAAACTTGCAAGCGATAAATTCTCTGTGCCATCGGCCGAAGACGTCGACGCTGTGAGAGTGATGACCGTGCACAAGTCGAAAGGACTTCAATCCAAATGCGTCATCATACCATACTTCAAGGCATCCATCGTATCACAGAAACAATCCGACTGGTATGATTCCGTGCCCCTGCCGGGAATATCTCAGGATGTCATACCCCCGATCATGTCGTTGCCGGTATTCAAGCAACTCACCGATTCCTGTTCTCCTTTCAGACAACAGGCTCTTGAATTCCGCAGAGAGAACACTCTCGACGCACTCAACCTAACATACGTAGCCTTCACACGAGCTATCGCCGAACTAACCGTCATTGCCGGAAAAGAAGACAGCTCAACAGTTGCGCCCTGGCTAACGGCTGGTACTGCAAGCGGCAAATTCGGTAGCGCACGCTGGCAACCGTTGGAGATATACCCAACACCTACCGACGGCACGGAAGAAGAAAGCACCCCCACGACTAAACAAAAAAAACCGGTACAGCCATTTATTTTCGAATTCGGAGAATCTACCCTGAACAGCATCAGCGATAAAGACCGGCGCGCAGACGAAGAAAGGAAACGATCGACCTTGAAAGCACCCGAGTTCAAATCCACGTTCCGCACCGATACAGACAGGTATACATGCATAGAAGATCCCTCACAACCTGAGTACCTTGACTCCCCCGACGCTGCATCAGCTCCATCCGACAAACTAACCGCCACAGAAGAACAGATCCGCGGTGATCTGCTACACCGCGTTCTCAGTCTCATCCACCGCGCCGACGATCTTGACCACGCCTTCGACCGGGTAGCGCAGTCACGCCGCATCGACAGGACACGCCGTACCGAGTACCTCGACATACTGAAAAAGGCTTTTGCCGACAATCCGGAGCACGTGAGGCGATGGTTCATAGACTTCGACCATACCCTCAATGAGCGCCCCATATATCTTCCCGAGCGTCAGGCCACATATCGCCCCGACCGCGTAGTATGGACCAATGACGACACAGTAGAGATCGTGGACTACAAATTCACTGCAGCCGCAAGCGACGAGCACATAACCCAGGTAAGAGGATACATGTATCTCCTAAGAGCAATGGGATTCGGCAACGTCCGTGCCTACCTCTGGTATCTGCTCACAGGCGAGATAAAGGAAGTCAGACTATAGACAACCGGCATAATAAACCGCTACAAACACCGTTATAAACATAACAAACAAACCCATATACACAACATAATGAACCTCAAACGCACTATCGCCGCTCTGGCAGCAGTATGTACAGCCACAGCAGCATCCTGGGCATGCACCAGCCTCATAGCTACCAAAGGCGCCACCACCGACGGCTCCACAATGATAACATACGCAGCCGACAGCCACGTGCTCTACGGTGAACTATACAACCAGCCCGCAGCCGACCATGCACCCGGATCGACCCGCAAAGTCATAGATTGGGATTCAGGACGCTATCTCGGCGACATTCCGGAAGTGCCGCACACATATGCCACAATCGGCAACATGAACGAACACGGACTAACCATAAGCGAAAGCACATGGGGAGGCCGCTCCGAACTTCATGATCCGCAAGGTATCGTGGACTACGGCTCGCTTATCTACATCACACTGCAACGCGCACGCACAGCCCGCGAAGCAATTGAGATCATGACCTCGCTCGTACGCGACCACGGCTACGCGAGCGAAGGCGAATCATTCTCCATAGCCGACGCCGACGAAGCATGGATCATGGAGATGATAGGCAAAGGCCCGGGCAACAAAGGCGCTGTATGGGTTGCACGCCGTGTGCCCGACGGCTACATTTGCGGCCACGCCAACCACTCGCGCATACACCAGTTCCCACTCAACGATCCTGAGACCCTCTACAGTCCCGATGTCATCGACTTCGCACGCTCAAAAGGGTATTTCAACGGCAAGGATGAAGATTTCAGCTTCTCGCGCGCCTATGCCGTCACAGACTACGGCGCTCTGCGCGGATGCGATGCAAGAGTATGGAGCTACTTCAACAAAATGACAAAAGGAAATGTAGACCAATATCTCGACTGGGTTATGAAAGGCCAGGGCGAGCCACTGCCTCTGTGGGTAAAACCTGCCCAACCCGTAAGTGTGGATGATATGAAGTGGATGATGCGCGACCATTTCGAAGACACCCCTATGGACATGACCAAGGACGTGGGAGCCGGCCCCTATGCCGTACCCTACCGCTGGCGTCCGATGACATATACAGTAGACAGCGCCGAATATACCCACGAGCGTGCCATAGCCACACAGCAGACAGGCTTCTCCTTCGTGTCGCAGATGCATCCACAGCGCCACAATGCAATGAAAGGCATACTCTGGTTTGGAGTGGACGATGCCAATACCTGTGTATATGTACCCATATTCAACTGTGTGAAAGAAGCACCATATCAGCTCGCGCACGGCAACGGTGACATGCTCACACTCTCATGGGACGCTATGTTCTGGGTCAACAACTATGTGGCCAACCAGGCCTACAACCGCTATTCACAGATGATTCCGGATATACGTAAGGTGCAGGGCAATCTTGAGAACGCCATATCACTTGAAGTAGCCGATGCAGAAAAAGCGATTTCCGGGATGAAGAACTCCGAAGCAGAAAAATACCTTCAGGAAATCTCCGCACGCTGGAGCGAGACCGTCACAAAAGAATATAAGAAACTTGGCGACCGCCTGTTTGTCAAGTTCATGGACGGCAACATAAAACCGGAAGACGAGAACGGAAACTTCGCCCGCACACCCGAAGGAATGCCGGCATCACCAAAGTTCGGCGGATACAACCAGGAGTATTTCGACAACATCGTAAGCCGCACAGGCGACCACTTCAAAGTGCTTGAAGTGAAATAAAATCCGTCACAGGCCATAATCCGCGAAATAATTATTATCTTCGCGCTATGATTAAGGCTACCGGCATAGTTAAGCGCTACGGCACGCTCGATGTACTCAAGGGAATAGACCTTGAGATCGAGCGCGGTGAGATCATGGCGATAACAGGACCAAGCGGTGCGGGAAAAACCACGCTGCTGCAGATTATCGGCACGATCGAGAGCGCCGATGCGGGAATCGTCACCTACGACGGTGTGGACGTGACAAAACTTTCCGACAAAAAACTGTCGAAGTTCAGGAACACCAACATCGGCTTCGTATTCCAGTTCCACCGGCTGCTACCGGAGTTCACATTGCTCGAAAACGTCGCCGTCCCAGCTATAATCGGAGGTATGGCACGCAATGAAGCCATGGACAAAGCCCGTAGTCTGATCGAATACATGGGACTCGGCCCAAGAGCCGGTCATAAGCCGGCAGAACTGTCGGGCGGCGAGCGGCAGCGCGGAGCAGTTGCACGCGCTTTGGTCAACTCTCCGGCAATAGTCCTTGCCGATGAGCCTTCCGGCAGTCTTGACAGCCACAACCGGCTTGAGCTTCACAAGCTATTCTTCGACCTGCGCCGCGACATGGGGCAGACATTCGTAATTGTGACGCACGACGAGACTTTGGCCGCCGATGCCGACCGCATGGTCAGGATGTCAGACGGATGTATAACATCAATCACAAGACCGGCACATAAAGACAACCTATAATCCACTGTACAACAATTCTACATCCAAACACTAACCACTTTGTGTATGAATAAAACATTTCTTTCTCCTCTTTTCATTTTAGCAGCGCTCCTCATAAGCACTCTCACTTCATGCTCTGACGAAAACGGAAGCGAAGCGCTACCCGCCGACACCATATTCGACATGGTGACATACACGGCGCAGAATTCCAATGGAGCGGTATTCTCACTCATCCGCAACCAGGACTCACCGGAAGTGACACTCGTTGCAGCCGGACAACACGTCAACAACTCTCTCTTTCCCGTAGGATGCCGCATGATAATCGCATATAAGATGCTCAGCAACAACACAAGCGATGGCGGAAACATAACCCTCTATGGTGGAGCCTCTGTCATAAACGGCAAGGCAGAAGCCAAGACAGCCGAAGAAACAGACAACTTCGATTCCAAAAGCATCAGGCTCACATCAGTCTGGCTCACAGGAAACTATCTCAACTTCGAAATGCTGATCGACTGCACCACAACGCCTCAAAGCGTTGAACTCGCAATCGACGAAGCAACCATAGGTACAGACAATCCGATGATCTACCTTATCGTAAAAGCCGATGACACGGGATCATCCTATTGGAAGCAATTCTATGCGTCCTTTAACCTCGATGACTTCCTCGCCACCGGCGCAGACCGATTCAGCGTAACGATAAAGGACAACCAGACATTCGACGGCAACTTAGTAAAGACATTCCTAATAAACAATAACAAACCCTTAAACTGATATGGACAACAAGAACAACAACGAAAAAATGCCCTCTCTCGAAATAGATCTGTCGCCGGAACTGGCCGGTGGCGTGTATTCCAACCTCGCCCTGATAGTACACGGCCCTAACGATGTATTCCTCGACTTCATGCTGCTCACTCCCCGCACACCCAATCCCCGCGTGCAGAGCCGCATCATTATGACTCCTGAAAACGCCAAGAACCTCATGTTCGCCCTCCAGGACAACATCCGCAAGTATGAAGCTACATTCGGCACAATAGAGCAGAAATTGCCTAAAAATATGAACGGACAAGGCGGACAGGGCGGCGATATTCCCAACCCCTTCGAAGCCTGATATAAAAATACACCAAACAACCCGGACAGCATGATCAAGCAACATAACCTGACCATCTACAACTCCCTCTCCCGACAGAAAGAGACATTCAAGCCGATACATGAAGAAAGCGTGGGCATGTACGTCTGCGGGCCTACGGTCTACGGCGACGGACATCTTGGTCATGCCCGCCCGGCCATAACGTTCGACATCCTTTTCCGCTACCTGCGCCATCTGGGCTACAAGGTCCGCTACGTCCGCAACATCACCGACGTAGGCCATCTTGAGCACGACGCCGACGACGGAGAAGACAAAATCGCGAAAAAAGCGCGTATCGAGCAACTTGAGCCGATGGAGGTAGTCCAGTATTACCTCAACCGCTATCACCGCGCTATGGAAGCCCTGAATGTGCTTCCTCCGTCTATCGAGCCTCACGCATCCGGACACATTATCGAGCAGATCGAATATATAAAGAAGATACTCGATTCCGGATATGCCTACGAAAGCGAGGGTTCGGTATATTTCGACGTGCCCAAGTTCAACAAGGATTACGGCTACGGACGTCTATCCGGACGAAACATAGACGAACTTCTGGCCACGACACGTGCCCTGGACGGACAGAGCGAGAAGCGCAATCCCGCCGACTTCGCACTCTGGAAGAAAGCTGCGCCGGAACACATCATGCACTGGCCGTCGCCCTGGAGCGAAGGCTTCCCCGGATGGCATCTGGAATGCTCTACAATGAGTGAAAAATACCTCGGGAAAACATTCGACATACATGGTGGAGGCATGGACCTTAAATTCCCGCACCACGAATGCGAGATAGCGCAATCCACAACCCACAACGGTCATCCGTCTGTAAAGTACTGGATGCACAACAATATGATCACCATTGACGGAAAGAAAATGGGCAAGTCGCTCGGCAACTTCATAACGCTTGACGAATTCTTCACAGGCGCACACAAGCTGCTCGAACAGCCCTACTCTCCTATGACCATACGTTTCTTCATCCTGCAGGCCCACTACGGAGGCACTGTAGACTTCAGCAATGCAGCACTGCAGGGAGCGGAAAAGGCTCTCGGCCGAATGCTCGAAGGCTACAGACGACTGACCAAACTCCAGCCTTCCGCCACATCGACTGTATCGGTCGGTGATCTCGAACAGCGCTGCTACGAGGCTATGGACGATGATCTCAACACACCGGTAGTGATAGCCACTCTGTTCGATGCAGTGCGCATCATCAACTCCATCAACGATGGAAAAGCTACTGCAACAGCAGATGATCTGGCCACATTGCGCAGGGTGATGGATACCTTCCTTGTCGAAATTCTCGGAATACGCACCGAAATCGCAGGCGATGGCGCGGAACAAGGAGCTTCGTCGATAAAGCCCTTTGAAGATGCCGTGGATCTGCTGCTGGAGATCCGCAAGGAAGCCAAAGCCAAAAAGGATTGGCCCACATGCGACATGATACGCAACCGGCTCTCAGAAATAGGATTTGAAGTCAAGGACACCAAGGACGGCTTCGAATGGAGCCTTAAATAAGAGCTTGCATTCAGGCAAGAAATAAGAATCCCCTGCGGCGCAAACACACTGCTATGGATGCCATCGAATTTGCAAGGCTCATAGCCTGCAACCTGTCTTACGTCCCCAATGAGCAACAGGCTATGGTCGTGGCTGCATTGGCAGAATTCGTGTGCGCCCCGCCGGATGGAACAGCAGAACGTGTGTTCCTGCTCAACGGCTACGCAGGCACAGGCAAGACATCCCTGACCGGAGCGCTTGTAAAAGCGCTCCGGCATATCAGGAGAACATCAGTATTGCTTGCCCCCACAGGCCGTGCAGCCAAAGTATTCGCTGCATACGCCGACCACCAAGCATTCACGATACACCGCAAAATCTACAGACATCCGACTTTATCGGATCACAGTTCCACGGTAGCCGCCATGCAGGAAAACAAGCTCCACGACGCGGTCTTTATCGTGGATGAGGCTTCAATGATATCCGGCGGCGACGAACGCACAGGTACAGACCTTCTCCGCGACCTGATACACTACGTATACACCGGCGACAACTGCCGTCTGATACTGCTCGGCGACACAGCCCAGCTTCCGCCTGTTGGCAGCAGCGAATCCCCGGCTATGGATGCCGCCGTACTCGGAAGTTTCGGTCTCAAGGTCACACGCGCCACACTCACACGCACCAGCCGCCAGGGTGCGAGGTCCGGAATCCTCTACAATGCCACATGGCTCAGGAAATCCATGCGCCTCGATCCTCTCCCCGAACCCAAAATCTTCGCCAAAGGCTTTACAGATGTGCACGTCGTACCGACAGAGGAGCTTATTGACGCTTTAGAGGCCGCCTACGGCCAAGACGGCGTCAGGGAGACAATTCTCATCACCCGCTCCAACGCTCGCGCCATGCAGTTTAATTCCGGCATCAGACGGCATATCCTCTACAGGGAGGAGGAACTGTGTGCAGGAGACTTGCTGCTCGCGTCCAAAAACAACTACTTCTGGGCCTCTAAAGTAAAAAGACTGCCATTCATAGCCAATGGCGATTCAATGACCGTGAACGCCGTCTATGGAACGGAAATAAAGTACGGCATGATATTCGCCGATGTGCGCCTTTGCATGACAGACAGGCCGGATATAGAATTCGACGCAAAGATTATGCTCGACAACCTGCGCACCGAGACAGCAGCCCTGACAGCCGCACAGACTGAAAACCTGTTTGCCCGCGTGATCAACGATCCTGAGAAATATTCATCCGACACACCTTTGCAGACCCGCCTGCGCGATCTGCGCACAGACCCATACTACAATGCGTTGCAAATGAAATTCGGCTATGCCGTCACGTGCCATAAAGCCCAGGGCGGACAGTGGGACAACGTATTTGTCGATGTCGGCTACATACCGCAGGATGCTGTAGGCCTTGATCTGTACAGATGGCTGTATACATCCGTATCCCGCGCCCGCCGCAATCTCTACTTCATAGGACCATCGGAATGGATGAACAGTTGACTTTTATCATCGATAAATGTGTCCAAGACCCTAAAATCACTGTTTTTAGGTATTTCAAAGCCCCGGCGCAAGCCTTAACTTTGCATCGGTTATTACGATTGGATAAGCTATAGGCAACGCTGATTCATCCATACTAATGTCCGCCTGCGGCGGCAAACGATATTTTAGCCACATAGCTTTATTGTTTTTTCAAATAAGTACGGCGGCCACGATTTGTGAAAATCGCGGCCGCCGGAATATTATAAAAGCGTATACGGATCAGAATTCCGCATTCTTGGGAGTACGCGGGAAAGGAATCACGTCGCGGATGTTGGTCATACCCGTTACAAACAGCACAAGGCGTTCGAAACCAAGACCAAAACCACTGTGAGGCACAGTTCCGAAACGTCGGGTATCGAGATACCACCACATGTCCTTCATAGGAATATCGAGTTCTTCGATACGCGCCATGAGCTTGTCGTAGTTCTCCTCACGCTCCGATCCACCGATTATCTCGCCGATACGGGGGAAAAGCACATCCATGCCACGCACAGTCTTACCGTCGGCATTCTGCTTCATATAGAAAGCCTTGATCTCCTTAGGATAGTCAGTCATTATGACAGGCTTCTTGAAGTAGTGCTCTACAAGATAGCGCTCATGCTCGCTCTGGAGATCAGCGCCCCAGTAGACCGGGAACTCGAACTTGTGGCCGGAATTCTGAAGCAACTCTATGCCTTCTGTATACGTAATGCGTGCGAAAGAGTTGTCGACTACGCTGCGCAGACGCTCTATCAGTTCCTTGTCGTACATCTCAGACAGGAAGTCGATATCATCCTTGCAATTCTCGAGAGCATAGTTGATGCAATATTTCACGAAATCCTCGGCCAGATCCATATTGTCGTGGATGTCGTAGAAAGCCATTTCAGGCTCTATCATCCAGAACTCGGCCAGGTGGCGCGGAGTATTAGAGTTCTCGGCACGGAAAGTAGGACCGAAAGTGTAGATCTCACCTAAGGCTGTGGCTCCGAGCTCGCCTTCAAGCTGACCCGACACTGTAAGTGCCGTTGCCTTGCCGAAGAAGTCGCCTGAGAAATCCACTTTGCCATCTTCCGTCTTAGGAAGATCGTTGAGATCAAGAGTAGTCACCTGAAACATCTCGCCAGCTCCCTCGCAGTCACTTGCTGTGATCAGAGGGGTGTTGAGATAATAGAACCCGCGTTCCTGAAAGAATCTGTGCACGGCGAAAGCCAGTGCGCTGCGCACACGGAGTACTGCACCGAAGGTGTTTGTACGCGGACGCAGATGCGCGATCTCGCGCAGGAATTCAAGAGTATGACCTTTCTTCTGCAGAGGATATTTCTCGGGATCAGCCACACCGTAGATTTCAAGCGTGCGGGCCTGAATCTCGTAGCTCTGTCCTTTGCCCATAGACTCGACCAGAATGCCCTCCACATGCACCGACGAACCTGTGGTAACGCTCTTGAGTTGCTCGTCGGTAAACTGGGCCATGTCGAACACTATCTGTATATTGCGTATCGTAGAGCCGTCGTTGAGCGCCACGAATTGCACATGCTTGTTGCCACGGCGGGTGCGAACCCAACCTTTCACACTTACCTCCTGCCCTACAAGAGCCGGATCGAAGAGTTTGGCTATCTTAGTTCTTTTCATGCGTGAATTGTGAATGAAGTGATTGTAGTTCCGTATTCGGGTTATTCAAAAGAACCCATCTTCAGGAAGTTTACCTCCTCCTGAGTGAGATAACGCCAACGTCCACGGGGAAGGTTTTTCTTTGTCAGTCCGGCAAAGTATACGCGGTCAAGCTTCGTGACGTGATAGCCAAGAGTCTCGAATATTCGGCGCACAATACGGTTGCGTCCGGAATGTATCTCTATACCGGCCTGATTGCGGTCTGTCTCCGTGGCATATGATATGGCATCGGCATGTATAGGTCCGTCCTCAAGCTCAATGCCATCGGCGATGCGCTGCATGTCTTCTTCAGCGATATCCTTATCGGTCCATACATGGTATATTTTCTTCTTCACATACTTGGGATGTGTAAGCTTGGATGCCAGATCGCCATCATTGGTGAGCAGCAGCACACCTGTGGTATTGCGGTCGAGACGGCCCACAGGATATATTCTCTCCTCGCAAGCACCCTTGACTATATCCATCACGGTAGTGCGGCCATTAGGATCGTCGCTTGTGGTAACACAGTCTTTAGGCTTGTTGAGCAGGATGTAGCACTTGCGCTCCAGAGCCACAACTTTTTCGTTGTATTCAACCACATCGCTGTGGGAGATCTTTGTACCCAGTTCAGTGGCTACCTCACCATTTACCTTGACAAGTCCCTGCTGTATGTAGAGGTCGGCCTCACGACGCGAGCAAAGGCCAGCATTAGCCATGAACTTATTCAGACGGATCTGCTCGTTCGGATCTATAACGGGCATTTCATATTCCACGCGCTTGGGACGAGGCACGAAGCTCTTGCCCTGACGCGGGAACGCACCGTTCTGGCGGTTGTTGTAGGGACGCTGGCCACCCTGATTGTTGTAGCCGCCCTGACGGTTGTTATTGTAAGGACGCTGGTTGTAACCACCTTGGTTGTTGTAGCCACCCTGACGGTTGTTGTTATAGGGACGCTGGCCACCCTGATTGTTGTAGCCGCCCTGGCGGTTGTTGTTATAAGGACGCTGACCGCCCTGATTGTTGTAACCACCCTGACGGTTATTATTGTAAGGACGGTTGTTGTTATAGGGGCGCTGTCCACCCTGGTTGTTATAGCCACCCTGACGGTTGTTATTGTAAGGACGGTTGTTGAACGGACGAGGGGTATAACCCTGCTGGCGCGGGGTGTATCCACCCTCCTGCTGGGTATTCTCGCTTCCTTCCGAAACAGGAGCGGTGTTGTCGTTAGCACCTTCTGCTACCTGACGGAAATTGGGACGCGGACGATAGCCCCCGTTCTGATTGTCGTAACGGTTGTAACCACCCTGACGGTTGTTGTAGCCGCCCTGGTTGTTGTATGTTCTCTGTCGATTGTAGTTACCCTGATTATTATAGCCTCCGGGGCGACGGTTGTAGCCTCCTTGAGAATTATACGGCCTGCCATATCCTCCCTGACGGTCGTATTCCGTCGAAGAATGCTCTGCATTGTGCTCCTGAGCGTCGGCTGATGGATTCTCGCGGCTTACATAATCGGATGAGTCTGCACCGGCCACACGGTTCTCACCTATGCGCGGTCTTTTAGGCTTCTTTTCGTTAATCTCCATGATAGTTGAAAAATAATGCTTGTTTGATTAAACAGTAGTGGATGCCTCTCGGCAATAAATATATAAAGATAGGTTGAATACCCTTTGAATCATTCCCTGTCGGATGTCATATCCGCCGTATACTTACCAGATTAATTGATTTATAAGCTTATGGGTTTAATTTCTGCAAATTTACGACAAATAATCGTATGAATAACAATCATGAGCGATATGAAAATCAACTTTTTTACTGAAAAATTCATAAAAAGGCGAAATACCGGCCTTCCACACCGATAATCAGAATGGCTGAGGGGAAGCAGATGCACCCCACGACGCACGGTCAAGGTTACGGTAGGACACAGCCTCATACATGTGTTCCGCCGAAATCTCCGGCGATGCAGCAAGGTCTGCAATAGTGCGCGCCACTTTCAGTATGCGGTCATAGGCGCGGGCCGACATATTGTAGCGTGTCATCGAATCACGCAGAATGCGTGTGCACTCCTCATCAAGCCTGCAGTGTGTGCGCATAAGCCGGGAATTCATCTGTGCATTGCAGTGTATGCCATCCTCTCTGGCAAACCTGACAGCCTGTATGGCCCTCGCCTCCACAACGCGCCTGCGTATAGTTTCTGAAGACTCTCCGTCAGTCATAGACGACAGTTTCTCAAACGGTACGGGCATGATCTCAACCTGTATGTCGATTCGGTCGAGCAACGGGCCGGATATACGCCCGAGATAACGGCTTACAGCACCGGGCATGCAGGTGCATGGTTTCCCCGGATTATTATAATTGCCACACGGACATGGATTCATGGAGGCCACAAGCATGAAGCCCGCCGGATAGTCTACCGTATATTTCGCTCTCGATACACATATATGCCTGTCCTCGAGGGGTTGCCGCAGCACCTCGAGCACTTGCCTCGGAAATTCGGCGAATTCGTCGAGAAACAATACACCGTTGTGTGCCAGCGAGATCTCTCCGGGCATCGGATTGCTGCCACCACCTACCAGAGCTACAGAAGATATTGAATGATGCGGTGCGCGGAACGGACGTGTGGTCATCAGCATAGATCCTGATTTAAGGCTTCCGGAGACCGAATGTATCTTCGTTGTCTCCAACGCCTCCGAGAGCGTCAGCGGAGGCATTATCGAAGGCAGACGTTTGGCTACCATAGATTTGCCAGAACCCGGCGCACCAACCATCAGCACATTGTGACCGCCGGCGCAGGCTACCTCAAGAGCACGCTTGACCTGTTCTTGTCCTTTGACCTCCGAGAAGTCGAAATCGAAATGAGCCGAAGCTTTAGCGAACTCCGCACGCGTGTCAACTATCGTGGGCGACAACTCTGCATCGCCATTAAGGAAATCCACAACCTGGCGCAGATTCTTCACTCCGTATACGTCGAGATTATTGACTACGGCGGCTTCGCGCGCGTTCGCCTCCGGGACTATCATCCCACGTATTCCCATGCTGCGGGCAAGTATGGCCATCGGCAATGCACCACGTATCGGAAGCACCGTACCATCGAGCGACAATTCCCCCATGATCATGAATTCCTGCATCATGTCGGCCTTTATGATCTCCGAAGCTGCGAGCATTCCGACCGCTATGGGAAGATCATAGGCTGCGCCCTCTTTCTTAACATCGGCAGGCGACATGTTGATCACAATATTGCGCCTTGGAAACTGAAGTCCACTCTGCACTATGGCCGACTGCACACGCTGCGAACTCTCCTTCACGGCCTTGTCAGGCAACCCGACAATGCTGAACAACGATCCGCGCTGGGCGAGGACCTCAATAGTGATAGTGATGGCGTCAATTCCGTTGACAGCTGCCCCGAAGGTCTTTACAAGCATGGGAGAGAAATGATTATGATTTTTATCTAAGGATATTATCTATTGCAGATCTGGCCGCCGATGCCGAACTTCCACGGTAGAGTATGAGACCCGACGAATCTGAAACCACAAACCACGGCAAACGTCCTACAGCCGCATTTTCCAGACCTTTTGTAGCCACTGATCCGGGAAGCCATCCCTGCTGCCATACAGCACTGTCGGGGCGCGTGCTCCTCCGCCATGTGAAACTGTCTGTACTCAGGCCAAGGTCAAGTATCTGGAGTTTTCCCTTGGAAAAATCCTTGCGCGACGACCGCAACATCCTCAAGATAGAGTCGGCCCTGCCAGCGCCATCGGCTGCCGCAGTGAAGCTGATGAGCGATACCTGAGCCTTTCGCCTGTCGAACAGCCGCAGCGTATCGGCATTATAATAGTAGCGGAATGCTCCAATGCTGTCGGGACGTGAACTGACACCTGAAAGCATCGTTACAAGCGGCCCGGCAAGACTCATAGGCCTTACTTCAGGATTTATTGCCTCGAGCAGATGTGTGGCCGACGTGGGATCTTCATGGCAATCATAGCCGGTGACAAGCAGCAGGGTAGACACCACATCATCAGGATGGGATTTGATATATGAAGCTATCGCGCTATTGACGGCAGCCGTATCAGCCTTGCTGTAGGCTCCGGCATTGTCGCGGATGAATCCGGACCATCTTACATTCTCATCTGTACCCTCAACCTCTATCTCCCACGGAGCTGTGCGGTTGAGATTGCAAGTTATCCTGTCGCCATTGGCTGCAAACACTCGCCCGATCACACGGCCGTCGTTAGCCAATATGTCGACTATCGCAGGTTCTGCAGAGACTCCCTCCACCCTGAATTTTCCATCGCGGGCAGCTCCGGGAATAACCTTTACTGCACCATCACCGTAATAAATGAAGCGTAAACTTTGCGTCTCGCCGCCGGCAAGTGTGCCCTCTATCTCGAACTTGTCCTTGGACCCGCAAGCACAAAGCATAGCCACAATGCTAAACATCAATATTTTAAATAGGTCTCGCATATCTCAAATAAATATTCCATAAAGGGCATAGCTATAGCTAAACCCACAGACAGGTCACAAATATAAGCATTTATCCTTAATTTTGCAGAAAATTTTTGCATCACACGGCCGTCCGAAGCAACCGGCCATATCAACCTCTGAGTCATGTGGATAATATTCGCCCTGTTCTCTGCCCTGTGTCTGGGATTTTATGACATAATGAAGAAACTGTCGGTACGCGACAATAATGTTCTGCTTGTATTGATGCTCAACACTGTGTTCGGTACGATGCTGATGCTACCCGTCATCATATCCGGTGTGGCTGAGGGAAATTACGGACTTGGCAACACGGTTTATGGCCATATACTCATATTAGCCAAAGCGTTCATCGTATTGGGATCGTGGCTCTTAGGCTATTTTGCCATCAAACATCTGCCGCTTACGATACAAGGCCCGGTGAACGCATCACGGCCTGTAATGGTGCTTACCGGCGCAGTGATAATCTTCGGAGAACGCCTCAACGCATTGCAGTGGGCAGGCATTGTCCTCGGATTCGCTTCCCTATACCTTATCTCACGGCTTGGAGCAGGCGAAGGCTTCTCTGTGAAACGCTCACGATGGCTGTGGATGGCAATCGGCGCGGCTGTCCTCGGCGCTGCAAGCGCTCTCTACGACAAATATCTGCTCAGATTCTACCAGCCGCTTGAGGTGCAGGCATGGTACTCTATGTATCAATGCATGATCATGACCGCCGCAATACTTGTGTTGCGCCATGTAGCGGCAGATAAAGCCGGTGTGGCCACCCGATTCAGATGGCGCTGGAGCATACCTATGATTTCAGTATTCCTGACTGTAGCCGACCTTGCATATTTTCATTCGCTTTCTGTAGATGGTTCGATGATCTCCGTGGTATCCATGATCCGGCGCGGCAGCGTCATAGTACCGTTTCTGTATGGAGTGCTTGTGCTTCACGAACGCAATGTCAAGGCCAAAGCCATAGACCTTGGCATTCTGCTGTTAAGCCTGGGCCTACTCGTAGCAGGCTCTGCCATATAGTCATCCTTGCAGAAATTCGACTTCTTCTTTTATCTGACGCGCAAGCGCCACCTCCGAGCGCACCTGCGATTCCTTGGCCTTGTCTGCAAGCACCAACGCCAGATCAGCCGATGTCGGCAGTAGATTCATAGCCAGACGCAGAGTAAGATACGTGGCTGAATGCTCCCCGACAAGCCTTTCGAGCAATTCGCAAGCAAACGGAAGACGCCTAAGCAACCTATGGCACAGCACGTCCGTCTCCTCCACACCGGACACACCATTAGCCCAAGAAAGAGCCATATCCATGTCCATGCTCTCAGGCGGCATGATCATTGGAGCTGCCAGACGGCTCTCACGTGTTGTAGCATTTTCCCAAAGCATACACGCAAGCTCAACGTCTCCGTAGCTATCGCGGGCGATCTCAGCTATCTGAGGAATATTAAGACCGAAAACGATCCGGTGAGGCGATCCGGCCCGACGCATTGTATCAGCTATTATACCATTACGCATGGCGAAAAACCTGCGCTTCACGCTCTGTAGTTTATTGAACTCCGTAGACATGATATTCAAAACATAATTTTCATTCAGAAGCTACCGCTATACGTTTGGCCTTGGAACCATAGCCTCCGTCGGCCGTCCGTATCTCTGCCCGATAGAGATAGATACCCCTTTGCAGACGTCGGCCTGCATAGTCGGTCAGATCCCACGACAGAGGTGCAGAAAGGTCCATATCCGAAGACGCGGTAACGCTCTTGCTCCACAATTCGCGTCCGGCAAGATCATACACAGTGACCGTGACATCCATGCGGCCGTCAGGTCTGTCGTGCCGTACATAGAAATTAGCTGTTGTCCTGGCCGGATTGGCATCTGTGAATACATCTACTACCTGCGGTGCAAGACCCTCCGACACATTGAATGAAACTGTACGCTCGGCAGGATTTCCGGATGTATCCCATACACGCAGACGCAGAGTATGCTCTCCGGGATTCAATTCCGCAAGAGGATATGCTATTGTGCCTGAAGGAGAACCATCGGCCGACGGTGTGAAATACTGCGATACGTCATTATACATTTTTGTCCCGTCCACCGTCACACTCATACTGTGGCCGATACCGGCAGACGAAAGATTCAGCGCAATATCATCGCTTACCGAAGCAATCAACATAGGCGTAGGATTCACAACGTCGCCATCGGAAAAGTCAGATCTGTTGAGCACAAGCGAGCGTATCACCGGAGGTTCCATATCATCGGGGGCAGATTCGTCGTAGCCGTATACGTAGAACGAGCGGTTGACTCCGGTAGCCTCACGCGCGGTAGAGGCATCATCCGTATATGCATACATTGAGAATGCAGCCGGACGGAAATTGTCGGCAATATCAGCCGGCATGGCTACATTCATCTCGAACACGCCATCAACCACACGCGCCGCGCCTGAGAACAGACGAGAACCCTGTCTTTCAAACGTATACTCCACCGGATATTTGTCGTTATTACCGTGGGTGGTATGTGATTGCTCGGCATCATAGAGATCGGCGAGGACCACTCCGTTGAAGTCCGTAATTGTATTGCCTTCAGCATCTGTAACACGGCCGCGGAAGACAGCATTCTGTCTTGCACCTACTATAACCTGGGCTTCATCGTCTGTGGTAGACACACCGTCCACGTCGTCGAGCACTACGGAATAGTCCGGTACTGCCAGACGCAACGCAGGATCACCCATAAGCACAAACCTGCGGTGATTGCTCATCATATCGGTGCGCGACGAAACCGAATTCTTGGCTGTCCGGTATACCTCTCCAACGGTAAGCATACGTCCTTCGGCATCACGTTGGCCTATACGGCTTCCGAGAGCCTCCGTGAAGTTGCCGTTAGGCGTTATATACACAGGACGTGTGGCACTGATCGCACCTATGATTCCGCCATTAGGTTCATTAAACAATATCTCACCTCCGCATGTCACATTTGCGTCCCACTTGAGGAACAGGCAGGTCGCAGAATAAAGCATCGGGGGATGCTTTATATACAGCGTATTGATATCGTTGAGATTCATCAGATTCTCGGATGTCCACGACGTGGTGTTGGCATGACCAACGTATGTCCACCACACCACACCCTCGTCGAGCAGTCTGTACATATCGGATCTCGCACCAGGATACTGACCACCGGTGAACTCATACGCGTCGATATACACCTTGTCAATGAAGAAAGGCTGTCCGGGGGTACGCAAAAGCGAATTGGCCATACGGTCAGTGTCCTTGGCATGTATCGCGGAATTACCATCGTCGGCTACCATCATCACACGGTTCTTCCATGCCGTGCGCCTTGAATCAGATGCATAGCGGATTATCTTGTCAACGGCTGAAGTCGCCTCACTGGTGTACCGTGCCGGAATGCGGCCAACCGCAACCCTCAGCCTGTCGCCATTGAGATCAATACCGGAATTGTCGTCGAGCATAGCTATCAGATCATCAGTTCCGAAAGCAGACTCCGCTGCCATCTGAAGCGATGCTGTACCGGGATAATAGGCCGGCAATGTGGGAAAGGATGTGGAAGCCTCAATGTGCCTGTTGTCGTAAGTCGAGGCCGCCATGAGCAATACATAGCGTAGTTTGGACGACGGCTCCATATCACTGACAGGACCACTGTAGCGACCTCGGTCGTAGAGCATCTTGCAGAATCGTCGGATTGCGTTGACATCCGCCGTTCCTGATGAGAACTCATTGTATATCTGGGTGTCTGTAACTACCTCTACCGTAAGTGGATCGGAAGCGGAATTGCGGTGGAATTCAGCAAGGCGCAAGGCCTGTGCCTGCCATTGTCTTGGAGTTACTATCACCATATCCGGCACTTCGGGAAGTCCGTGCAGATCCTGAGCTGCTACCTTTTCCACAAATTCCGGCCGCGGAAGCCCCGCTACCGTCGACCATGCCACATAGCTCCTGCGTCCGCCGAGAGAGCTTGTCCACAAAAGTTTTCCTCCATCATTGAGAGCAGAAACAAGCCTTACGTCAGCTGGATCTGTCACATCCCATACTTTAGTGTTATCAGAACTTCCATCGAGGACTACTTGCTGATTATCAACGCTGAAACTCAATGGAGTATTGCCATTCAAACGCAACCGGCGGGTATAGTTCAGTGTTATATAGTTCAGATTAGCCCTGATGATACTGCCGCTGGCAGCGAGCGACACCCCAATGGCCAGACGTTCGCCCTGGGTAGAGAATGTACGTCGTGATACACCTTCGTTGCCATCCTGCTCATTGACATCGCTGACTCCATTTATCCTGTCGGTACTCAATGTGGGAAGTTTCTCACCATTGACTGTGAAGCTCAGACTTCCATAAGAAGGTATTGCCGACTTCAGAACAAAGGATGACTGCATCCATACGTCGGTATCCTCCACCCTGTCGGTCAGGGTGAAATTGAAAGTCCGCGTTGGTGTGAATCTGAAATCCTCGCCTACCATAAGCCAGCCGTTGTTGCTCGCCGTGGTGAGATTCTGCTCATGGAAGACAACGGAGTTGAATGTAGTGGCCGCTGTACCGGAAGCGCCAGGTGTGCCGGTTTCCGGAATCAGTATATCATCATCGTTGCCAGGAGGCGTGTCGCTCAGATAATAATAACCTTTGGTATCGTAGATATTAAACGACTGCACGTATCTTCCGCTTACGGCCTGCGTCCACTGCTGCGGGCCAACTGCATAAAATGTTATACCGGATGCATCCGCTATGCGGCGCACTGCGGGAAGGTCATCTGTATACTTGCTCTCAAACAATTCCACAGGCAGTTGTGCACCACCATAGCCATAGACATATACTTTCTGAGGATCACTGAACCCATAGGAACGCAGCAGCGATGCCGGTATGTGGTGCACACCCGACTCAGAAACAGATACCTTGACCCACTGTCCGGAGGACAGACGCGAGTTATCAGCATAAACAGAGAGATCAAATGCCCTGGCTGGCAATACTGCCGAGATAAGTGCAATGACAAGGAGGGAATATAATCGGGACATTGAATGCGTATTGGTTTGCGTTACATATTATAACGGCATGAGGGCGCAATTATTGTATTCCTACAGCTATAAGCATAGCCACAGCATAAGCAGACATCAGCATAGCTGTGGCTCCGAGCACCGGATTCAGGGCAGCCCCTTCTACCTTGGCCATTCTGCGCCACAGCATCAGATGAAGCAACAGATACACCACGGAGATCACTGTTCCCGAGATTGCGGCACGATGCAACCAAAGTGGCACAAAGGCGATTATAGCTGCAACTCCGTTCAGCAGGTATATGCGGCGGACAGCACTGTAACCAAGAACTACAGCGAGAGTGTGCTTGCCGACACTCTCATCGTCGGAACGATCCCGGTAATTATTAACTATCAGCACATTAGCGCCCATAAGACCTGCTCCAATGCCTCCAACTGCTGCATACAACGAGAGATGGCCGGACATAAGATAGCATGTAAGTGTGACCGGAATGAGCCCATAGAATACCACAACGGCCACCTCGCCCAAGGCATGATGCGAGAGAGGATAAGGGCCTGCACTGTAGGCCGTAACACCTACGGCGATAAACACACCTACGGCAAGCAGCCACCAACCGCCCCAAAGCAGAAGCACACAACCCACACAGCAGGCAAGTGCCAACGTCAGGTATGTGGCTGCAAGCATGGCTTTCGGTGTTATATCTCCTTCTGTAACTCCTCGCCGGGGTCCTTCGCGTCCCGGTCTGTCAAGTCCTCCGGCATAATCGTAGTATTCATTTGCAAAGTTGGAAGCTATCTGTGCAAGCGTGGCAAAGACAAGGCACAGCACAGCCGGAAGTACCTTAGCCACCGGATAACAGACGCCATAGGCTGCGCCGAGAGCCACACCTGCCAGAGATACCGGCAGAGTGCGCAGGCGCACCGCTTCGATCCAAGCCTTAATTGTCATCTAATATCTGTATTTCTGATTGTGTATCTTCTGAAGAAAGCAAACCTTTCATCTCGTCGTCGGCAAGATCAAAAGCCCGGCGCACAGCCATGCGTATGCGTTCAGCCTCTGCGCCTCCGGCTCTGAGTATGTCGAGTATCGCACCGAGATAACCGTTACGGTTGCCCTGCACACCACAAAGCGAAGCCACATTGCTTGATGCTATCATTGTCTTACGGTTGTATACCTTCAGCACCGAGGCATAATCATCATCAGCCACATAGCGGCGGAATTCCCGGCAGAACGATTCATAAAGGCCACGCGGATTTATCTTATCCACAAGCTCATGCATGTGCTCCTCAAGCGAATTTATATTATTGAACCTGCCATCAACGCGGTATTCAACCGTACGCTTGACTCTGTGTCGGGTATGAAGCATGGCCTGAGCGCGCAATTCACTTTCAAAAGCCGCTATGACAGAGCGCTTCACCTTCTCGAACACCTTGCGCTCGTCGCGACCCTTGTGATGGGCCACTGTCCTCACCACATCCTCGAGCATGAGAATGTTTTCAACTTCAGCAACAGCAGGCACAAGTATCCGTTTGCGCCTAAGATAAGCGACTTCAGATTCATCGCGCCTGTCGCGGTCCACTATACCGTAGCTGTCGAGATGATGGAAGGATTCAAGCCCATTGAACGAACGTACGGATTCGATTACCTTGTTGCAGCTACCCAAAGCTTTAACCGTATAGTTCGGGAATATGAGCGGATATAGCTTTGAATCAATCGAATGATTATCGTCTCCTTCTATGAAAAGCACCGGACGGCGCGAACCTATAATATCGAGATAAACCTCATCCGGCAGACCGTTGTCGGACGACAGAAGACTATAATTCCATGTTGAGGCCTGCGCATCATAGTCGCGCACCCATACAATCTCTGCATTTCCACGCGAGGATGCGAAATCAAGATCATGCGTCGTGTACACAAATGTACAGTCCGGGCGCAGGGATTCGAGCCTGTCCCATAGGCGTCCGCTCAACGAAGGATGCAACAGAGCCGTCGGACTATCGACAAATATCGTAGCACCGGGCATAGCCCTGAGCGTAGCTCCTGTGTAGAACAGCACAGCCTGCTCACCGTCGCTGAGTCTTACCGGAGAATAGGCATCTCCCTCCGAATCGCGTGTGAACAGCATCTTACCACCTTCGAGCAGCACTTTGTTGCCGGGAAAGAGATCCTGCCAGAGATCTATCACTCCATCAAGCACGGTATGCGGAAGCTCCGGTCTGTCGTCTCCATCGCGGCGACCGCTCATGGCTACCTTATATGCAATCAGATTGACCATCTCCTCATGCATCAGCAGTGCCATCAGACGCTCGAACTCGGTAGTGTCGGTCTGCGCGAATATCTTTGACTCCATTCCTCTGGCGTAAGTGGTGTCAATGCTACCCGGGAGGCCATCATAGCGCCGCGCTGTGACATACAAGGCTTTGACCGCAGAAATACGGATCGCAGAGCCTTTCATGTCGCCAATCATGACACCGGTAAAGCGCGACTTTCCCGAGCCGTTGGCTCCTATCACAATCAGAGATCGCAAATCGCTCTCGACCACTTCGCGGTGGCCATCGTGGCGTGGTGGTAAGGTTATGTTCATAATCTCAAAAAAAATAGCAGTAGCGTAAAGTTAAGCATTTTTTGTTTTTCCCGCTTACAAAAAGTCTGTAAATTTGTAAGAGCTTGCTTGCAGACAGGCAACTAAAGACACAATGAATAAAGCGAAGTACATAGCCCTGACGATAATAGCCTTCACCGGTATTCTGATACTCACGGTGACAGTTGCCAGGATGCTGCGCCACAGAGAGGCCCACATAGAGGTGTCCCGTGATCTGTATCCCGTTAAAGGTATAGACATATCATCGCACAACGGCGCTATCGACTTCGCCAAAGTGGTCTCGGACACCGTGGACTTTGTATACATAAAAGCCAGCGAGGGCGAGAACTTCCGCGACTCGTTGTTTTACCGAAACTACACAGGTGCTTGCCGCAACGGGCTTGCAGTAGGTGCTTACCACTTCTTCCGCTTCGACAGAGAGGGGTGGAGACAAGGGCATAATTTCCTGGCCACCGTGCGCAATCTGCGACTCGACTTGCCTCTGGCGATAGATGTGGAGGAGTGGGGGAATGCCACAAATTTCGACACAGACGACGTGGTGCGCCAACTGCACGACATGATCGACTATCTTAACGAATACGGGAAAAAAGTGATAATATACACCAACCGCGATGGCTACAACAGATTCATCCGGTTCCGCTTCGACGGTATCCCTGTCTGGATCTCATCATTTTCACCAAGGCCGCTTGATGCGGAATGGAAGCTATGGCAACACAGCCATAAAGGAAAAATCAAGGGAATCGACGGAGATACCGACATAGATACATATAATGGAGACCGGCAAAGTTGGAAAGAATGGCTTGAACAGTTCTACCATGATTAGTCAAAACCTCTCTAAAACAGCCATAAAATTGGTAGAATATACCTAAAATGCATTTTTTTGAAAAAAAGTTGTTGAAATATTTGCAGGATACGTGTCTGTAGTATAACTTTGCACTCGCAAAAGCAACGAAGCTGATGCCTCTCCGCTGCAAAGCACTAAAGAGTTGGTGTGGTAGTTCAGCTGGTTAGAATACCTGCCTGTCACGCAGGGGGTCGCGGGTTCGAGTCCCGTCCATACCGCAAGAGGAGAGAGGAGAATGAGTAATTGCTAATCTTCGGATTACGTTACTCATTCTTTTTTTGTATATATCTGAGATTACGGATCAGTTGTGCCAACGGAGCACGCCTTATAGCACTGTGGCGCGACAGACGCCTGTAGTCGCCGGAAGTCATCGACTGAATATCTTCAGGTGTCATTTCAAGCAATTGTTGTCTTGGCATCAGCCTTTCAGGCACAAGCGAATCATGATCCTTGATATTCCTGTTATGCGGACACACATCCTGGCATACATCACATCCATACAGGTGGCCATGCAGATCCACACCTTCCGGAATATCGCCACGATGCTCGATGGTAAGATAACTATGGCATCGACTGCAATCCATTCCCCCATTGCCATCGAGCGCGCCCCCGGGACACGCACGCACACAAGCCATACATGACCCGCAATTTTCATCGCAAGGCGCATCAGCAGGAACAGGCACTGTCAGGAGAATTTCCCCCAGAAAAAAACGTGATCCGAGTCCTGGTATTATAAGCTGATTATTTATACCTATGAATCCCAAGCCTGCCTTAACAGCCCAATAACGCTCGCGTATCGGGGCTGTGTCGACACATACGCGCACTTCCGCTCCCGTACGCTCCACAATCCGCCCCGCAAGACCGAACAGCATCTGACGCACCACTTCATGATAATCGTCGCCGAGCGCATAAGATGCGAATCGCAGCGTATGAGGCTGTTGGACACGCGGCTCAGGATATGCCACAGCACAACTCACCACTGTAAGCGCACCGTCGAGAAGCAGCCTCGGATCCGTACGCAACGATTCATATCGCTCCATATACTGCATCCCTGCATGACGTCCATGCGCGATCCAATTATCATATATATCCCTCGAATTACTGTCTACTTCTTCAGCTTTTGCAAAACCGACACGCGCAAAGCCGGCCAAGGCAGCCTCGGCGCGTATAAATTCCTTTATATCCATGCCCATTACATCGGAATTCGCTCAAATTCGTATCCCTGGGAGCGCAGCCATTCTATTGCACGAGGCAGAGCATAACGCATATTTTTCTCAGCCTTCAGCGAATCATGGAACACGATTATGCTTCCGTTGCGCGCATAACGCTTAACATTGGCAAACACCTGCTCCGGATTAAGTTTGGCAGAATAATCACGCGTCACCAGATCATACATGATGATGTTGTAATGATTCTTGATAGCAGCGGCCTGCGCCCATCGCATGATGCCGTGTGGAGCACGAAACAATGGAGAGTCGATAAGATTGTCGGCCTCGGTTATATCCCGCATATAATTGCGCGTAGTCACCTTCATGCCCTGCATGTGGTGCATGGTATGATTGCCATAACTGTGCCCGCGCCGTTTTATCTCCTCAAGTAACCAGGGATTGCGGCGCACATTATCCCCGACAAGGAAAAATGTGGCCTTCACACCGTAGCTGTCAAGTGTATCGAGAACCCACGGTGTGACTTCAGGCACAGGACCGTCGTCAAAAGTGAGATAAACCAGCTTACGCTTCTTCTCTTTTATACGCCATACCGCCTCCGGAAACAGGAGGCGGTACAGCAATGGAGGACGTTCTATAAGCATGTCTGGAACTAACGCAGGCGCATGTCATAAACCCTACGGAGAGCATCAAGTGAAAATCCGGCTTTCGAAGCCAGTTCCTCGCTCACCGCCATCTGATCCACACCTGTCTCCTCATGGAGAGCCATGAACAGAGCGGCAGCCTCAGCCATATTGCGCATCTCACCCGAGGTAGTGTTGTAGATCGAAGTAAGCTCGTTGTCTCCATAGCCCATTCCATATAGCCAGCGGCCAACATAGAATGTCATGACGTCGAAATCAACATTATCCACAATATCCTTGTATCTGGAGTCGGCCTCCGGATCATTATTCAGCTGACGGCGCAGAAGGATTCGGTTCTTCAGGCCGAGGAGACCCGACAGAGCATGCAGATGATAGTTGTCAAGGCCGGTCATATGGCTCAACAAATATGGATCGAGCGAAGCGGCATATCCGGCAAAAGCGGCGAAACGCGGAAGTTCCGCATCTGCGATTGCCTCAGCTGCATCAAGATCTTTCTCATTGCCTGTAATACGGTAAAGCTCATAATACGTGTTGGCAAAATCGACAGCCGAAGTCGGATCGAGAGGAGATACGTCGGCTGGAAGCTTACTAAGAGCTGTCTCGATCAACAGACGGGCCATATCGGCATGTGTCTGAGGCACAGGAAGATTATTTTCAGTAGCATGCTTCACAGCCCATTCTGAAGCCGGCATATCCGCCGTATCCATAAGGCTACGCACCACTCCGGCGATTCCTGTGCGTGTCGATGACACCATGCGGCGAACTGTCTCGTCGAGATACAGATCGCGGGCATTGGGCTTGTCAAGACCTCCCCAGGCAAATTTACCCATTATATTGGCATAACCCTTTTCTGCATTTATACCTATATTGGTATCGCCGTTGTAGGGAGTCACCTCAAGAGCCATACCTGTGGGATATACATACTGCGAGAACATCGAATAATGGGAAGTCGGGACAGTGGTGGCGAAATACACAGGATGCTTCTGACCATCACTGAAGCTGTTGGCCACAATATCGAGTCCAAGCACGCTTGCCTGAGAGAATCCACTGGCGGGATTTCCTATTTTCACCACGAGATCTTCGGGATACGATGCATAGATATCGGAAGAATCAGGGGCTGCCGCTGTGCCATAGCGCTCGGCTGCAAGCTGCTTATCCACAGATATACGGTAGATATAGTGCTTCATCATACGCTTTTCATCGTCCGGCGCGAGATTATCATTTACATCTACCTGACCATAGAATTCCTTGAGTCCGGCTTCTGCATCGACTGTATCCGATGTGGCATACGGACTCACGAAACTCCAGCCGATGCGCTCATATCCATAGTCAGTAGGCTGGGCATACATTTTCACACCGTCAGCGTCGTAGTAGGGATGTTTCATCTGATTTGCATACCAGTCGGTCGTGAGGTAGCTTAGATTGATGACCCTCGCATCTGTGCGCACACCCTCAACTTCCTGAGCATACCACAGTGGGAATGTGTCGTTGTCGCCATATGTGAATATGATACCTCCCGGATCTATCGAATTCAGGTAATTCATACCAAAGTCGCGGGCGGCATAACGTCCTGATCTGTCATGATCGTCCCAAGTCTGTGACACCATCTGCAGAGGTACAGCAATACCTACAGCCACGGCTACAGCCGCAAAAATCCGGCCATTTCCTGTGGATGCCACAGGACTCTCGTCCGCATCTGGCGCTTTCTTGCTTCCGGAGAACAGAGAGCCAAGATAGTGTGCCAGCGCAGGAACTCCAAGACCAATCCAGATGGCAAATGCATAGAATGAACCAGCAAATGCATAGTCGCGCTCTCGAGGCTGTCCAGGAACCTGATTGAGATACAGAACAATCGCAATACCGGTCATGAAGAACAAGAAGAAAATCACCCAGAATTGCTCTATACCCCTGCCTTCATTGGCCGTACGTCCGAGAGCCTGCCACAGCAGACCAATCAGACCGAGCAAAAGCGGCAACATATAGAATACGTTGTGTCCCTTGTTGCCCTTGCCGAATTCATCCGGCAGGAGGCTCTGATCACCCAAACGGGGATTGTCGATAAAGGGAATTCCAGAAATCCAGTTGCCCAGATGAGGCTCACCATTTCCGGCAAGGTCGTTCTGGCGTCCTGCGAAATTCCACATGAAATAACGCCAGTACATGTGATTCAGCTGATAGTTTACAAAATACTTCAGGTTGGTCAGGAATCCGGGCTTCCATACCATCACAGGCTCAGCAAGATTGCCCTGATCATCGACGCGCGTATCCATAGGGGTCATGTTGCGCAGATAACGTGCTACCTCCATGTAGGGTACATAGCCGTATTCAGCCCATTCCTCACGCACCTCCTGCGGTATTGGCGCGAAGTATTCCTGGTCGTATTCGCTCCATCCTTTGTATGATGTCACATCCGACTCCTTGCTTGAGAATATGCGCGTGAAGAACATATCGAGCGAAGGCGATGTGCGGTAGTCGGGTTTAGCCACAGCCTTAACGTATTCATCAGGCTCGTCAGGCGAATGCTTGACCTTTGGAGCATAGCTTGTATCGCCAAGGTCGATCACAGAACCCTCGTAGTTGCGCAAGTAGGGACTCACGACCTTGGTGCGCGGAGTTCCATGCTCATCCACAGAAACGTATATTTCACCGCTGCGCGGGTCTGTGACAGTGACAAGTTCTTCCGCGAATACCGGACCTTTGAGCAGCGGAGTATCTCCATACTGCTCGCGGCTCATGTAAGTAGCGAGAGCGAAAACGTTGTCAGGGCCATTCTGATTCATCGGCGTATTGGCGTTGGCTCGTATAAGCAGCAACGCATACGACGAATAACCCACAAAAATAACAAACAGGCTGAGCACTATCACGTTGAATACGCGCACAGGTACTTTAGGACAGAAGGCCCAGAGATAAACCAAAAGACCTGCCGAGATCAGAAGCGGAATTATCACGGAGTGTCCTATGAACGGTATACCACTGAGGAACACACATAGGAAAAAGCCTATCTTGATCCTTGCTGCAGATCGCTGCCGGCACAACTCACGCACGGTCCATACCATAACTGCCACTATAATGACTGCGTAGGTAAGCACACCAGTGTTGTAGCTGAGTCCGAATCCGTTGACAAAAACAAGTTCGAAGCGCTGTGCGACCTTCATCATTCCCGGTACGAGACCGAACAGAATCAGCGCTATGACCACGCACGATAGACCAAGGGCTATGAGAGATCCCTTTACATTTACGTTCTTGAATTTCCTGTAGTAGAACACAAGACCTATGGCCGGAATACAAAGCAGGTTGAGCAGGTGTACGGCTATGGAGATACCTATCACATAGGCGATAAGCACAAGATAGCGGTCGGAATGCGGCATATCTGCCCTGTTTTCCCACTTGAGAATCAACCAGAAGACAAGAGCCGTGCAGAATGAGGAGAACGCATATACCTCACCTTCGACAGCAGAAAACCAGAATGTATCGCTCCAAGTGTAGGCCAGCGCTCCGCAAAGTCCTGCTCCCATGATCACAAGCATCTGCACCGGAGTGATTTCCTTGCTTCCGTCACGCACCACGAGTCGACGCGACAGGTGTGTTATAGTCCAGAAAAGCAGCAATATCGTACCCGCACTAAGCAATGCCGACATGCAGTTCACCGCAATGGCCGCATTGGGTATACCTCCGAACAAAGTGACAAAGAATCTGGCTGCGAGCATGAATATAGGGTTGCCCGGCGGATGGCCAACTTCGAGTTTTGCACCTTGCGATATGAATTCCGGACAATCCCAGAAGCTTGCCGTAGGCTCGATGGTAAGCAGATAGGTAGCAGCGGCCACCAGGAAGCATAACCAGCCCAGGGTGTTGTTGATTAGGTTATAACGTTTCATTCTGATGTTGGATGAATTTGCGTGTGACGAACGTATGAGTTATCCCCCGCAGGGGTGCTATCTCCATACAAATGGCAAATTTACGTAAAATTTATCAGCCGAAATGTTTATTTTAGCTATTTTAGCTATTTCATGCCCATTAATGTGACTATATAAAGACTGAGGCGCACCGGATGGCGCGCCTCAGCTTCGATTATATTTCCTGTTTCAGAAAATTCGCGTGTTATTCAACCACTGCCTCGGGTTCAGTTCCCCAGTTGGTCTTCGACAGACGGAGGTAGTTGTTGTAGCGCCAGCGGGCATTCTCCTTAGCTGCATTGAAAAGCTCTGCAGCTTCGGCAGGATACTGCTTGAGCACGGAGTTGTAGCGAACCTCGCCCTTGAGGAAGTCCTCGAACTTATCCCAGTCGGGAGTCTTGGAGTCGAGAGAGAACGGATTCTTGCCTTCCATCTCGAGAGCGGGGTTGTAGCGCCACAGATGCCAGTAACCACATTCAACAGCCTTTGTCTCCTCAGCCTGTGCGTGTCCCATACCTGTGCGGATACCGTGGTTGATACAGGGCGAGTATGCGATGATGATCGACGGGCCGTCGTAAGCCTCAGCCTCGCGTATTGCCTTGAGAGTCTGAGCCTGGTCAGCGCCCATAGCAACCTGAGCGGCGTATACGTAACCGTAGGTAGTGGCAATCAGACCGAGGTCTTTCTTGCGCACACGCTTACCACCGGCTGCAAACTTAGCGATAGCACCGATAGGAGTAGCCTTAGATGCCTGACCACCGGTGTTGGAATAAACCTCGGTGTCGAGAACGATAACATTCACATTCTTGCCGGATGCAAGTACGTGGTCGAGACCACCGAAACCTATGTCGTATGCAGCACCGTCGCCTGCGATGATCCACTGGCTGCGCTTAACGATATAGTGCTTGTTCTCGAGGATGCCACGGCATACGTCGCAAGAGCAAGCCTCGCACAGAGGCACAAGCTTATCGGCGATCTCGCGAGTGGCAGCATAGTCGTCTTTCTTTTCAAGCCATTCAGCAGCGAGTGCCTTGATTTCATCAGAGCAGCAGTCGCAATCAGCTGTTTTCTTCATCAGGTCGGTCAGACGTGCTGTCATCTTCTCGTTGGCGATTGTCATACCCAGACCGAACTCTGCAAAGTCCTCGAACAGCGAGTTTGCCCAAGCCGGACCGTGACCTGCTGCATTGGTTGTATAAGGTGTCGAGGGAACAGATCCTGAGTAGATTGATGAGCAACCTGTAGCGTTGGCTACCATCTCATGATCGCCATAGAGCTGAGAGATGAGCTTCACATAAGGAGTCTCACCGCAACCGGAGCATGCACCGGAGAATTCAAACAGAGGTGTTGCAAACTGGCTGTTCTTTACGTTAGCCTTGATGTCGACCAGATTCTGCTTGGAAGCGACCTTCTCAACACAGTAATCCCAGTCTTTCTGCATGTCGAGCTGAGTTTCGAGAGGCTTCATCTCGAGAGCCTTCACACCCTTCTTGCCGGGACATACATCCACGCAGTTTCCGCAACCGAGGCAGTCGAGAACGTCGACAGCCTGAAGGAAGCGCATTCCTGCGAATGTCTTGCCGATAGCGGGCAGTGTGTGATCTTCACCGAAAGGAGCTGCACCCATCTCTGCTGCATCAAGTACGAACGGACGGATTGTAGCATGAGGACAAACGTATGCGCACTTGTTGCACTGGATACAGTTTTCCTCGATCCATTCAGGAACAAATGCTGCCACACCACGCTTTTCGTAGGCTGCTGTTCCCTGCTGCCATGTGCCATCCTCGAATCCCTTGAATGCGCTTACCTTGAGCAGGTCGCCATCCTGGGCGTTGATCGGACGTACGACTTCGTTAATGAATGCAGGATCGTTGTTGGGAGCTTTTACATCATCGGGAAGCTGTGCCCATGCAGGATCTATCTCGAGTTTGTGGTACTCGTTGCCACGATCGACAGCGGCATAGTTCTTGTTCACGACATCCTCGCCCTTCTTACCGTAGCTCTTTACGATGAACTTCTTCATCTGCTCAACAGCCAGATCAACAGGTATCACACCGGTGATACGGAAGAATGCGCTCTGGAGAATGGTGTTAGTGCGGTTGCCCAGACCGATTTCCTGCGCGATGCGGGTTGCGTTTATATAATATACTGTGATATTGTGCTCTGCGAAGTAGCGCTTCACCTTGTTGGGGAGGTTCTTGGCAAGTTCCTCGCCCTCCCAGATTGTGTTGAGCAGGAATGTACCACCGTCGCGCAGACCTCTGGTCACGTCATACATGTGGAGATAAGCCTGCACGTGGCATGCCACGAAGTTAGGTGTGTTCACCAGATATGTGGAGCGGATGGGTTTGTCGCCGAAACGCAGGTGAGAGCAGGTGTAACCGCCTGACTTTTTGGAGTCGTAGGCGAAATATGCCTGGCAATATTTATCGGTGTTGTCGCCGATGATCTTCACGGAGTTCTTGTTTGCACCTACAGTACCGTCAGCACCTAAGCCGTAGAACTTGGCCTCGAATGTCGAAGGATCGCCGAGTGCGATCTCCTGAGGCAGAGGAAGCGATGTAAAGGTCACATCGTCCACAATACCTACAGTGAAATGATCCTTGGGCTGGGGGAGAGCAAGATTCTCGTACACGCCGATTATCTGGGCGGGAGTGGTATCTTTCGACGCCAGACCATAGCGGCCGCCTACGATAACGGGAGCGTCTGCCTTGCCATAGAATGCGTCCTTGACGTCAAGATAGAGAGGTTCGCCGGCAGCACCGGGTTCTTTCGTACGGTCAAGCACGGCAATACGCTTCACTGTAGCGGGAATTGCAGCAAGCAGGTGCTTGGTAGAGAACGGACGGAACAGGTGTACGGACACAAGGCCGACTTTCTCACCATTTGCAATCAGGTGGTCAATGGCCTCGCGGGCTGCTTCTGTCACAGAACCCATAGCTACGATCACGCGGTCTGCATCCTCAGCACCGTAGTAGTCGAACAGATGATATGAGCGGCCGGTGATCTCGCTGATTTTCTTCATATAGTCCTCCACGATCTCGGGCACTGCCTCGTAGTATGTGTTGCAGGACTCGCGGTGCTGGAAGAATACGTCGCCGTTCTCGGCCATACCGCGTGCTACGGGAGCTTCAGGATTCAGGCCACGCGCGCGGAATTCGGCGAGAGCCTCGCGGTCGAGCAGCGGAGCCAGATCGTCTGTCTCGAGCATTTCGATCTTCTGGATCTCGTGGCTTGTGCGGAAACCGTCGAAGAAGTTGACGAAAGGCACACGCGACTTGATCGTGGCCAGGTGGGCTACACCAGCCAGGTCCATAACCTCCTGCACACTGCCTTCGGCAAGCATTGCAAAACCGGTCTGACGTACGGCCATCACATCCTGGTGGTCGCCGAAGATGCTCAGCGCATGCGAAGCAAGCGTACGGGCTGATACGTGGAACACGCAGGGAAGCAGCTCACCTGCGATCTTGTACATGTTGGGGATCATCAGGAGAAGACCCTGAGATGCTGTATAGGTGGTGGTGAGAGCGCCAGCCTGGAGCGAGCCGTGGACAGCACCTGCGGCGCCGCCTTCGCTCTGCATTTCCTGCACGAGCACGGTCTCGCCGAAGATGTTCTTACGGCCGGCAGCGGCCCATTCATCTACGTACTCAGCCATCGTGGATGAGGGTGTGATCGGGTAGATTGCCGCCACCTCGCTGAACATGTAGGAGATGTGCGCGGCAGCCTGGTTGCCGTCACAAGTCAGAAATTTCTTTTCTTTACTCATAAGATGTAATCTGTTTGTGTTGTATGGTTATTTCGGTTGTTGGCTATTTAAAGCAACGCACCGTCGGTGCACTTGCGGGCACTACGCCCGCGCAATAGCCGCAAAGTTACCCATTTATAATTTTTCGTGCAAAATCTTTCGTCTTTTTTTGTGTAAAAAAACATAACCGGGCTATGCCAGAAGATGCGTTTTACGCCGGGGCTGCTACGCACGTGCAGGAATTACCGCTCTAAATTTGTTATTAAAGTCCAGACTCACTATTTTTGCACAAAAATCGACAGTTCAGATGAAAGTCAACACTCCATTCGACCCTACGGCCCACGAACGCGCCGTCCTTGTCGGACTCATAACTCCACGCCAGAACGAGGAACGCTCCAACGAATATCTCGACGAACTGGCATTTCTGGCCGATACGGCCGGAGCGGAGACGGTAGCGCGCTTCACCCAGAAGCTCGACTATCCAAACCCGCGTACCTTTGTCGGCAAAGGCAAACTTGATGAAATCAAGGCATATACCGAAGAAAATTCCATAGCTATGGTTATCTTCGACGATGATCTGACTACAAAGCAGGTGTCAAATCTCGAACGCGAACTTCAGGTGAAGGTCCTCGACCGCACGAGCCTGATACTCGACATATTTGCCAAACGCGCACAGACAGCCAACGCCAAAGCGCAGGTAGAACTGGCCCAATATCAGTATCTGCTTCCGCGACTGACCCGCATGTGGACTCACCTCGAGCGCCAACGCGGTGGTATCGGTATGCGCGGTCCGGGTGAGACACAGATCGAGACCGACCGCCGTATCATCCTCGACAAGATAAGCCGTCTGAAAGAGGAGTTACGGAGCATAGACCGGCAGAAGGCAATACAGAGAAAAAACCGTGGCAAGCTTACCCGCGTGGCACTTGTAGGCTACACCAATGTGGGCAAATCCACACTCATGAATCTCCTGAGCAAGAGCGAGGTATTCGCCGAAAACAAGCTTTTCGCCACACTCGACACCACCGTACGCAAGGTGATAATCGACAACCTGCCCTTCCTGCTCACCGACACGGTAGGATTTATCCGCAAGCTGCCCACTCACCTTGTCGACTCGTTCAAGTCGACTCTCGACGAGGTGCGCGAGGCGGACATACTGCTTCATGTGGTAGATATATCGCATCCCAATTTCGAAGAACAGATTGAGGTTGTCAACAACACGCTCAAGGATATTTGCAAGGGCATGGAACCCAAGCCGATGATCATGGTGTTCAATAAGATCGACGCTTTCACATACGTCCCCAAGGATGCCGATGACCTCACACCCGCCACACGCGAGAATATATCGCTCGACGAACTGAAGCGCACTTGGATGTCGCGCACGGGCGATGACTGCGTGTTCATCTCTGCAAAGAAAGGAATCAACATCGACGAACTGAAAAAGAAAATCTACGAGCGTGCCAAGGAGATACACCTGCAACGCTTCCCTTACAACGACTTCCTGTTTCAGAAATACGACGATCTCGACGAACCCGAGGAAGAAATAAAGTGACACGATGGCAGATACCGTAGATAAAGCAACAGAGATGACAATCAGCGGCCTGCAAAAAGCCGTGGACGGATATATAACCACAACGGGAGTTCGGTATTTCTCGCCGCTGACCAATATGGCCGTACTGGCCGAGGAGACAGGCGAGGTAGCACGTGTGATGGCACGTGTCTACGGCGACCAGTCGACCAAATCCGGCGAGACACTCAATCTGGCCGACGAACTGGCCGACGTGATGTGGGTAGTGGCGGCAATTGCCAATCAGACCGGGATAGACCTCACCGAAGCCATTGAACGGAACATCGTCAAGAAGACCACTCGCGATGCCACACGGCACACATCCAACCCGAAACTACGCACCAACCCTCAAGAATGACAAACAATTAATAAATCGATAAATATGAGCGACAAATATCACGACAAGGTAGCGGCCTCGAAGGTCATAACCGACGACGCCCAGGTGAAAGCGGCAGTAGAGAAAATACTCGCCGAGCATCTCGAAGAAAACAAGACTCAGGAAGTATACCGCTTCCTGTTCAACACCATCGACCTGACCACTCTCAACGCCACCGACTCCACCCAGAGCGTGGCATCTTTCGTAGAGCGTGTCAACGCATTCGACGACGAACATCCCGACCTGAAGAATGTGGCCGCGATCTGCGTGTATCCCAACTTCGCCGAGATAGTGCGCACCGTACTCGATGTGACGGATGTCCGCGTGGCATGCGTTTCCGGCGGCTTCCCTTCGTCGCAGACTTTCCCTGAGGTAAAGATGGCCGAGACTGCTCTTGCCGTTGCCTCCGGAGCAGACGAGATAGACATAGTGCTGAATGTCGGCAACTTCCTCGACGGCGACTATGAGGCCGTAAGCGACGAGATTTCCGAACTCAAGGATTCCTGCCGCGGAGCTAAACTGAAAGTGATACTCGAGACAGGCGCACTCCAGACCGCAGCCAATATCCGCGCCGCATCGATACTCTCTCTATATTCCGGTGCAGACTTCCTTAAGACTTCCACAGGCAAGGGCTATCCAGGCGCATCGCTCGAAGCAGCCTACGTAATGGCACAGTGTATCAAGGAATATCACGAGGCCACCGGAGCAATGGTAGGTTTCAAGGCCGCAGGCGGTGTGGCATCCACCGAAGACGCCGTGGCCTACTATACCATAATCAAGGAAGTGCTTGGCGAAGCTTGGCTCAACAACGAACACTTCCGCCTCGGCGCGAGCCGCCTGGCCAACAACCTGCTCTCCGACATACTCGGCGAACAGGTGAAATTCTTCTGATCAACCATACACAAAGAGAAAGAACAAGAATGGACACAAAAATTTGGATTCAGCTCGACGGACAAAGACAAGGGCCGTTCACTCTGGAACAACTGCCATCCACAGGCATACGTCCAGAGACACCCATATGGTACGAAGGTCTGCCCGACTGGACTATGGCCTGCAACGCGCCACTGACCGCGCAAATCTTCTACGGCGGACCATCGGCATTCGGACCACGCACCAGCTACAACCAACAGCAGCCATACAACGGATTCGGCAGAGACAATTCACAGCAGCCCATGCCTCCATGCCCTCCATCCTATCTGGCCTGGGCCATACTGACCACCATCTGCTGCTGTCTGCCGCTCGGCATCGTGTCCATCATATATTCATCTCAGGTCAGCTCACGCTATATGGCCAACGACTATGCCGGTGCTGTGCGCGCATCCGAACGGGCACAGCTCTGGCTGATATTGTCAATCGTATGCGGGCTTCTCAGCGCCCCGCTGGCATATATGACAGGATTTACAAAGATGCTGTTCTGGTTATGATCCTGCGAAAGCGACGCATCATAGTGGCCGCGGCTATAATAGTCGCGGCCATTGTATTGACTATATATTATGTAGTCGATCCTACCTCGGCGCATATGCCTCAATGCACATTCAAGCTAATAACCGGTCTTAATTGTCCCGGATGCGGATCGCAACGCGCGTTGCACGCACTGCTTCACGGACAGATTGCCAGGGCCATAGCTTTCAATCCCGGCGCATTGATGCTCATACCCCTTGGAATCCTGTATGCATTCGTCGAATGGACAGATAAACACCCGTGTCTCAGACACGCGCTCCTGAGCAAGCCCGCTGTTTACACTATTCTGTCTATGCTCGTATTTTGGACTGTGGTCCGCAATATAGTCGGAATATAACGCAAACTTTTGTTAAATTGTGCTAATTAAAGATAAAATTCAGATAAAGATGCAGATAATGATTATCTTTGTCAGTTGAAGACATAGTGTGTCTCAATCTCTGTACCATAAATACAGGCAGCATCCGCATATTATCAATTCAAATATTTAAGTTTTCTTTAACCAAAAACATCATTATCCATGAAGAGATCCTCACTCTTTCTTTCCATGGCGATTCTTACCGCAGGCGCTGCGATGGGACAGGCTACACCTACCCATCCGCTCGACATCGAAGGTATAGATTTCGCTTCAGATGCCTCGTTCCCGGACTGGTTTCCCGCATGGGAGATCGGTACACCTCCTGCAGGTGTAAGCAAGATGGACGACGAGTTCTTCAAATCGCGTACACGTCCTCTGGAGCGCATCAGCAAGGAGAACGATACTTACGACGCCAACCCTGACGCTCCTTACGACCGTAAGTTCTGCGGATTCTACGGCGCTACAGACCCCACAAGCACCTGGTTCACCTTCCCCCGCTACTGCTTCGAGGGTGATAACTACAGCATGTGGTCCTACACCGACATGTTCTC
>OFGR01000049.1_pt1 | contig 111051 bp, 104 predicted proteins | sample 1521811 | NCBI WGS metagenome assembly OFGR01 (sample SAMEA3504098, study PRJEB24116) | mouse gut metagenome | biome: mouse gut; feature: mouse-associated habitat; material: faeces | place: Denmark | collected 2011 | reverse complement strand
TGGGAATTTCCCTTAATTTGTGTATGGATGGATTCCTGATGGTAGGAACTGCCATTGCAGAAGAAAAAGAGAAACATACGTTACGGGTCTTAATGACGTCATCAGTCACTGGAATGCAGTATTTTATCGGAAGTATTCTATTTCCATTTGTGTTGATGAATATCATCAATATTGTGGTATTGGTGATTAGTGGCATTTCTATGAGTCAGGTATCTGTCGCGGCTTTCTTACTGGTCAGCGCGGCAGCCTCTCTGATTAGTTGTGTAATGGGAATGATTGTTGGCCTCTGCGCCAAAAATCAGATGAATGCAAATTTGATTTCTTATCCATTGGTGATCGTGTTGATGATGATTCCAATGTTTGGAAATCTTTCCGAAAAATTGCACCATATCTCAGGGTTTTTGTTTACTGGAGTGTTGACAGAGATGGCAAGTGGATTTGCAGAGGGAATGTCATATACGTTAAAACCTCTGGACATCGCAGTGCTTATCGGAGAATTAATCATTAGCATTCTTGTATTTTTAGTACTTTATCGAAGAAATGGATATGAAAAAGACTGATGCAATTTAGATGGGGTAATTTTAGGTCAGTGATGTAAAAATACTAGGATAATACAGATTAGAACTTTTGCTAAGCATGACACTGGATAAGGACAAAACTCAAAAATATATTCAATTTTACTTGCCGAAAGAAGACATCTTTACCAAAATGGCTTTTTCGGGATGTCCACAGGGATAGCAGGGATAGCGAGCATCGGATTGCGTCAGCCGCAATACGAATTGTAAAGTCTTTTAGGAATTTGTGGCACTGTTTCAGATAGTCCAGATGCTGCCCTCCCCATATTCCTATTGAATGTTCTTCTTCGGCGGATACAGTCAAGCGTGGCATTAAGTAATCTTCTTGCTGTTTCTATTCGCCGCTTAATCTCTCAAAAATTGATTTTGCCATTTTGCAATTCCTCCGTATGATTTGAATTCGCCTACAATTCAATCATTCTGGCTGATTACAGAGTCTTTGGATTTAACATCCTTATGGAATGCCACCCTTGCGTAAATATTTTGTATCATACAGACAAAGGCAGAACCAAAATAACCGGCTCTGCCTACTTTTCATGATTCATTAGTCTGAGATCAGTATACAAAATTTAAAACAGATCGCTTCTTATTTTTTAGTAAGTATATAACTTTCTTCTATCATGTTATGTATTTCTTCGGTTGGTACGGTTCCGTCCAATATAATGGAACTCCAATGTTCTTTATTTAGATGGAAAGCGGGAAGAATGGAATCATATGCGTTCCGTTTGACTTCACGCCACTGTGGATCCACTTTTACATTTACCCAGATGTAACCATCTTTTCCGAATATCCACGCAAATATTTTTTTCGTGTTTTTATGCCTTATGACAGTCCAATTTGGATCATGGAACGGCGCATCCTGATATACTTCCTGATAGGTCAGGCAGTAGGAAATAACCTCGCTTCGCTCTGTCATTATTGTTTTAACCCTTTTTGATAGGACATATTTGACAGAACCATCATGGCAATTTTAAAAGTCATGGCATCCTCGAACTTCCGGATATCTAATCCTATAATTTTTTCAAGACGTTCTAATCGGTAAACCAATGTATTTCTATGCACAAAAAGCTGTCTCGCTGTTTCGGATATATTCAGGTTGTTCTCGAAGAATTTTTGAATGGTTATCATATTTTCTTCGGAAAATACATCGGGGATTTCTTCTTCGAAAATTTCCCGTATAAACATTTCGCATAGGCTCATCGGAATTTGATAAATCAAACGGCCAATTCCAAGACGGCTGTATGAAAGCGTTTCTTTATCTACATAAAAAATCTTGCCTACTTCGATTGCCATTTTTGCTTCCTGATAGGATTTCGCAATGTCCTGTAGATTTTTGACACGGTTTCCATATCCGACGCGCACACGCACCATTGCTTCACTGTGCAGATTATCCACCATCATTTCCGCCACTTTTTCAAGCGCTCCTTCGTCGGAAAGCTCTGATACGTCTTTGACTACAATTATGCTCTGTTCGTCAATTTCAATGACGAAATCTTTTGCAGAAGCCCCAAACATACTTTTAACCAATTCCATAATGTAGGCGTCTTTCTTACTTTCCACTTCAATGACAAATACAACGCGTTCCACTTGTTCGATGTGGAATTTCCTTGCTTTATTGTACATATCGACAATCAAAAGGTTGCCAAGCAGAATATTCTGCATAAAGTTATTCCGGTCAAACTGCTCCCTATACGCTTCCGCTAAATGGCGGATCTGGCAGACTGCAAGTTTGCCTACCATATAGGCTTCCTCTGTCGAGGATTTCACGACTAAAATATAATGCACTTCCCCGTCTACCATTACTTTAAAAAAATGGGAATCTGCCAGCGTCTGGCTTTCTGCCATAGAAGACACAAAATCCACTACAACGGTTTCAAAATCGTCATGATCCCGAAATGTAGCCGCTAACAATTTTCCGCTTTCGTTATAGAGCGCCATCTCCATTCGGGCGATGTCTTTTATCTCCTCTAATGCCATCTGAATTTTATGGTTTGATAACAAAACTTCTCCCGCCTTTCTTATCGGATAATAAAGCTGGACGTTTGCACGCCCAGCTATTCTTAATTTGTAATCGTCTGTTCTGTTTCTTTATCAAATACATGAATCTTATTCGGATTCAAAGCCAGTCTGACATGATCGCCTATACGGGCTTTTGTGGAAGAATTAACTTTCGCGCACATACTAATCCCGGCAATATTAAAGTAAAGAATTACTTCTGAACCTAATAATTCATATCCTGTCACGTCTGCTTCAATTACGCTATCTTGAAATTCCACAAGTTCTCTCTGGGAATCCGCCATATCGTCTGGACGAATGCCAAACAATACATTTTTACCGTTATATCCGCCGTCTTTTAACTTCTTGGATTTCTCAGGCGTCAGCACAACTTTGAATTTGTCAAATGACAACACAGCCTGACTTCCCTCAAAACTGCATTTTGCATCTACAAAGTTCATCTGTGGAGATCCAATAAATCCTGCTACGAATAAGTTGTTCGGCTGATTGTATAACTTAATTGGAGAATCCACCTGCATGATAACGCCGTCTTTTAATACGACAATCCTTGTTCCTAATGTCATAGCCTCTGTCTGGTCATGCGTAACATAAATAATTGTAGCGCCTAATCTCTGATGCAAAGCGGAAATCTCAGCGCGCATCTGCACTCTAAGTTTTGCATCTAAGTTGGACAACGGCTCATCCATCAAAAAGACTTTCGGGTTGCGCACAATCGCGCGTCCCATTGCAACACGCTGTCTCTGTCCACCGGATAAAGCCTTTGGCTTACGGTCTAACAGTTTATCCAAGTCTAAGATTCTGGCTGCTTCTTCTACTTTTTTCTTGATTTCATCTTTTGGAACTTTTCTTAATTTTAATCCAAACGCCATATTGTCAAATACGGTCATATGCGGATATAAAGCATAGTTCTGGAATACCATCGCAATGTCACGATCTTTGGGTTCTACATCATTTACCACTCTACCGTCAATGGAAAATTCTCCAGACGAGATGTCCTCTAATCCGGCAATCATTCGCAATGTCGTAGATTTTCCACAGCCGGAAGGCCCTACGAAAATAATAAATTCCTTATCCTCTACTTCAAGGTTGAAATCCTTTACTGCTTCAAATCCGTTCGGATACACTTTACAAATGTGCTTCAATGATAAACTAGCCATTCTTGAAATCCTCCTAAAATAAGTTTGTACTTCATTTCATCTGTTAATACTTTACCACTTATCAGCCATTATTACTATTCGGGAACTACACAAAAAAAGCTTGCATTTCTTGTTGTTTCAACGAATACAGTAAGAAAAACATGATTTTTTCATCATTTTAACGAAAGAACCATGTTTTTCTGTACAAACTGCCGAATTATATATTTCTATTTATCTTCCATCATCTAAACGAAGATGTCTTGGCAGGCCATTTACCATAATGCCGTTAAACTCACCCTGAATCAATGGAAGCGCATAGTTTACAAAATCTTCCGTTACGCCGTTTCCTTTTTCGTTGATCCACTCTCTTGGAACCATTTTTTCGACATTAGCAATTTTATGAATATCGTAGACGCTGGTGGACGTGCGGTATGGATGATCCGATACACGTTCAATTACCGGCATCTTTCCTGTCTCACCTTCGTCCGCCGCTTTCACTGCCGCTGCGCCTGCCATAAACGCTTCATTGATGTCTGTCAAAGAAGCCATATGGGATGCGCATCTTTGCAATGTGCTAAACTCTATCGCCCTTGTCTTGCAGCCAATTTCACTTCCGATTAAGTTTGCAAGGTATGTTGCGGAGCCTGCAAGCTGTTTGTGGCCAAATGCATCCACATAGTCCGATCCGCCGCCCATTTCACTGATATATGTGCCGTCTGCGGTACGGATTCCTTCAGAAATCGCAACAAAGATTGTGCTCTTTTTCTTCATCAGCTCTCTGACTTCTTCCGTAAACGCTTTTGTATCAAAAGCGACTTCCGGCAGGTAAATTAAATCTACGCCTTCGCAGTCCTCTCCTTTTGCAAGAGCGGCTGCGCCTGTCAGCCAGCCTGCGTTACGTCCCATGATTTCAATAATTGTAACCATTGGCGTATTTGCAAATCCTCTGCCATCGCAGATAACTTCTTTTACAGAAGAAGCGATATATTTTGCAGCGCTTCCGAATCCCGGTGTGTGGTCTGTAATCGGAAGGTCATTGTCAATCGTCTTTGGCACGCCCATAAATCTCTGGGATTTGCCATGCGCAGCGGCATAGTCAGAAAGCTGCTTAATGGTATCCATGGAATCATTTCCGCCGATATAAGTAAACACTTCAATCTCTAGTTTATCTAAGATTGTAAAAATCTTTTCGTAAAGTTCTTCGTTGCCCTCGGAAGCCGGAAGTTTATAACGGCAGGTTCCCAAATAAGAAGCCGGAGTGTGCTTTAAGATTTCAACCTCTAAATCGCTCTTTAAGAACTCGGATAAATCCACATACTTTTCTGCCAATAAGCCTTCAATCCCATAACGCATCCCATACACTTTTCCAGCTCCACATGCAAGAGCTGTTTTGTAAACTCCTGCCAGACTGGAATTGATAACAGCGGTTGGCCCGCCAGATTGCCCTACAATTACATTTCCTTTCATTTCATATCCTCCATTACTGTTTTTTACTCTAACATTTTGATTATAACATAGCTCGTCTGAAAAAAAAAGAAGTTATCTAATTTTTCTTTTATATAGAAATACAAATTTTGATTCACAGTCCGGGGATTATTCTTAACTTTTAAAATGGAAAAGCTCCCACTAGGCTATTTGCCGCTCTTATCGTCACCGTCTAATCATTTGATGATGAAGCAGCAAGCCAGACCAGCCGCAACGGCAATTAAAAAGGATTCAAATAACTCTATGTGAACTTTGTTTTGTTGCGGGTATCGGTGAGCAACACAAAGATTATAACATATTACCCAATATATCTTGTACTTTTTCCTATAAATTGTTCTTGTGATTATGACTATCGCAAGTCAATACCCGCTTTCATATGGCGCCAACCTCATTGCAAATTTCCAGAGAAATATTTTTTAAGCTCTCCCACAAAATAAAGAGATCCAAACGCGACCGTCCGTATACATGATTTGCCGTTTTCTTTTCCGTCTAAAAATGGCTGTAACGCTTCACAAAGGTCAGTTTTGTTTTCCGCTTCCACTCCAAGCCGCCGGAAATATTCCGCCAGATTTTCACCGGGCAGCGCGCGTTTATATTCCGGTGTGACAGTCGTCACCCGTTTTGCAAACGGCGCGACTGTCTCCGCCATTTTTCTATAATTTTTATCTGACAAAACTCCCATAATAAAATGGAATTTTTCATTTGGGTACAGACGGCGCAGGCTATGTGTAAGCGCGCGCGCTCCGTCCTCATTATGGGCGCCGTCAATCATCAAAAACGGCTGTTCACTCACCACTTCCATTCTGCCGCCCCAAACTGCTTTGGCAATGCCGTGATGCAGCGCTTCTTCTGATATTGGATACCCTATTTTTTTCAGTTCCCTTGCCGCCAAAATAGCAGCCATTGCATTTTCACATTGAAATTCCCCTAACATATGAAGCTGATACGGCGTTTCGTCCGGATAAGAAAAACCATGTTCAAGCCGGATAATCTTTTGTTCATCCACCATTTGAAATGGAATGGACAACTCCCTGCATCTTGCCTCTAACGTCTGAAATGCCTGTGGATGCTGGCTCTCAAAAACCGCCGCCGTCCCACGTTTTAAGATCCCTGCTTTCTCTGATGCAATTTCCGTCAAAGTCTGGCCTAATGCCTCCATATGGTCATACCCAATCTTTGTAACAATACAGACAAGCGGCGCATCTATTACATTTGTCGCATCCAGCCTTCCGCCAAGCCCTGTTTCCAAAACGACAAGCTTACAGCCGCGTGTTTTAAAATAAAGCATTGCCATTGCCATACAATAATCAAACATAGTAGGCTCATCTTCCAATTTTAGATCCAGCAGACGTCTCCCAAGCTCTGCCGCATCCGACAGTCCGATCTGTTCTCCGTCCACCTGTATCCTCTCTGTAAAATCAATTAAATGCGGAGAAGTAAAAAGCCCTGACCTAATTCCCGCCTCCTTTAAAACAGAGTGCAGAAAAGCTGCCGTAGAGCCTTTCCCATTCGTCCCTGCAATATGTATAAATGCAAGTTCTTTTTGGGGATTTCCTACCGCAGCCAATAATTTTTCACTTAATTGAACGCCCGAAAGATTTCCAAATCTCCGTTTCTGTTCTATTTCTAAGATAATATCCCTATCCGCCATCATTTTAAACCGCCATAATCACTCCGCCGTCATTGGCATACATACTGCTGATTCCGGCAGTGTCCACAACAACGACTTTTTTAAATTTTGCAAGCTTTAAAATTTCTTCTTTTACTTCTTTCGCCCTCTGGGGACAGTTACAATGAGAAATGGCAAGAACACGGTTTTCACTGTCTTTTAAACCGGAAACCACTTCTTCCACCATTTTTTTCAACGCCTTTTTCATGCCGCGCGCCTGCCCTAGTTGGCAAATCAAGCCGTCCGGCGTAGATCCCATCACAGGCTTAATGTTTAAGGTGTTTGCCACAAATGCTTTTAAATTGCTTAATCTTCCATTTTTTCGCAGCGTTTCTAAAGTCTCTAACACAAAATAAGTGGTCTGACCATCTATATACTGCTCTGTTTTCGCTACCGTATCTTCAAATGACAATCCCGCTTCTTCGCACTCTTGAACCTTCATGCCAATCAATGTTTCCCCAACAGAAGCCGATCTGGAATTGAAGATATAAATCTGCTTTGCATCTTTGCCGTTTTCTTCTTCAAATAATTGTTTCGCCAGTTCTGCGCTATTATAAGAACCGCTCAATTCCTTTGACAAAGTCACGATATAAATATGATCCTCCTCTCCTCTAAACCACTGCATGTAACTTTCCGGAGAGGGACAGGAAGATTTCGGCCCGACCGGACTGTCCTTCACCTTTTTTAAAAACGAAAGCTGATCAAACGTTTCATCGTCCACAATCCGTTCCCCATTCACTTCCATCTCTAACGCCACATTCACAAAATGCCCGTCCGCCTTTAACTCCTCCGTCAGCTCGCCACAACTGTCAATAATAATTTTATACATATTCTGCCTCCAAAACAAATCTCTACGTTTTATATTAATCTTTTCTACCACATGTAGTTTTAATTACTATGTGTATGATACCATAGATTTCATATCTTGTATAGAGCCAATTCCTATTTTATATTTTTTTCACAGAATCCCTTATTTATACGATTCCATATTACATTTTTCCTCCGAACTCCGCTTAAAATTTTCAGAATAATCTAATTCTTATTAAATATATTCCAATTATAAATAATACTTATTTAAAAATTTTATAATTTTAATTGACAAACCGTATTTTATCAGATATAATAAATCCAACAAAAACAAATACAGAAACGGAGGTACAGTCCAATGAAAACATAAACGATAAAATCTAAGAAATAATGAGGTACAGTCCGATGAAAACGTAAATGATCTAATTTAAGAAAAAATCTAAGAAAAGAAGTTCCGCTTATTTTATACATAAGCCAAAAATCAAGAAACGGGGTACAGTCCGATGAGAATGATAATGATTTAGCCTAAGAAAAAGCGGTTCCGTTTATTTTAAAACTTAAGCCAATAATTAAGAAACGGGGTACAGTCCGATGAAAATATAACTGATTAAATTAAAAGGATCTGTCAGAAAAATTATAAATGACAATATCTTTTCTAGGAAATACTAGAAAAATCTTTAAAAAGGGGTACAGTCCAATGAAAACCTTAGTAACAAAACCTGCAAAAAGAAGGCGGGTAAACGAAAACATTAGTGATTGCAACGGTTTTTTTCAAGCCTAGACAAAAAGCATAACCCCTGCAAAAACGCAAACTGACATATTTTAAACTTCAAGTTCCAGAAATAAATCCAAACAGCAACCATGACGCGTAGGCAAAAAAAGAACAGTTCAAAAACTGGTTCAAATATCATGGAAAACAGAAAAGACGCATTTATTACGGGAATTTGTAAAATATAAAAAGAAGAATTAAATAAGGAGGCAATGTCCAATGGACAGCATAGTTTAGAAGCGGCATCTATTTCAAATTAAAACAGATGCCGCTTCCTAATTGAAATTATTTTTTTCCATCTTACTTCTGTCTTATTCTACTCCAAAAATACAATCCCTGTCTAAAATCATTTCCATGTTTTACCTCATAATCCACTTTACAAGCGCCCCCTTTTTCCAGTATAATAAAAGCCACAAAAAAACACAAAGGAGTGTATAAAATGGAAATTACAAACGACATTAAATATGTAGGCGTCAATGACCATGAAATTGACCTGTTCGAAGGCCAGTACATAGTGGAAAACGGCATGGCATACAATTCCTATGTCATACTAGATGAAAAAATTGCCGTTATGGATACCGTAGACGCCAATTTCAAAGAAGAATGGTTAAAAAATCTTGCCTCTGCTCTTTCTGGCAAAACGCCGGATTATCTTATTGTACAGCATATGGAACCAGATCATTCCGCAAACATTGCGGCATTTATGGAAACCTATCCTTCTGCGAAAATCGTTGCAAGCGCAAAAGCATTTACCATGATAAAACAATTTTTCGGAACCGATTACCCTGATAGACAGATGGTTGTCAAAGAAGGCGACACGCTTTCCCTCGGCAAACATGAACTGTCCTTTGTCGCTGCCCCTATGGTGCACTGGCCGGAAGTCATCGTCACTTACGATGCGCATGATAAAGTCTTATTTTCTGCGGACGGCTTCGGCAAATTCGGCGCATTGGACGTGGAAGAAGACTGGGCTTGCGAAGCCCGCCGCTATTACATCGGGATTGTCGGCAAATATGGCGCGCAGGTGCAAACTTTATTAAAAAAAGCCTCTGCCCTTGACATACAGACAATCTGCCCGCTGCATGGCCCTATTTTAACGGAAAACTTAGACTATTACCTAGGCTTGTACAACACATGGTCTTCCTATGCCGTTGAAACCGAAGGCGTCGTAATCGCCTATACTTCTGTGTACGGCAACACCAAAAAAGCCGCCGAACTCCTTGCAGAAACATTAGAAGCGCTTGGCTGTCCGAAAGTTGCAATCAGCGATTTGGCGCGTTGTGACATGGCTGAAGCAGTTGAAGACGCATTCCGTTACGGGAAACTCGTTCTGGCGTCCCCGACCTACAATGGAGACGTATTCCCATTTATGCGGGAATTTATCCATAACCTGACAGAACGCAACTACCAGAAACGCACCGTTGCCCTTATCGAAAACGGCTCATGGGCGCCAACTGCCGTAAAAACCATGCAAAAAATGTTAGAAGGATGCAAAGACCTTACGTTTGCCAATACAAATGTCAAAATTATGTCAGCCTTAAACGACGATAGCATTGCCCAAATAAAAGCCCTTGCAAAAGAGCTTATTTAACGGGCTTCCTATGAATACGGTGGAGCTGTGGTTTTAGCGTAAGATCTGAAACCACAAGCCCCTCCCGTTGGCTTATGGCAAATTCCACAGCCTGCGCCACTTCTTCCGGCAGAATCCTTGCCAATTCTTCTTCACTTTCTTTAAAATCCGCATTGCGGTAGAGATTCGTCTGCGTCATATCTGGAAACACTGTCACAACTTTTACCCCATACTTTCTGACCTCATCAAACAGACTATGGGAAAACCCGGCAAGCCCTGCTTTTGTCGCCCCATACGCGCACCCATGCGGATTCGTCCCATACGCCGTAACGGAAGCAATATTAATTACATAGCCCTTATGTTTTTTTAATGTCCGAAGAAGCTGCTGCGTTAAAATCATCGGGACTTCCAAATTTACCCGCGTCATCTGCTGGATTTTCTGCGGGTTTAATTCTTCATGCGGCCCAAAATACGCCGTCCCGGCATTATTCACCAGCATAACTACACGGCTTTTATTTGTAATCTCCTTTACTTTAGCCAAAAGTCTATCTGTATCCAGCAAATCACAAACCACTGGGTGGAACAACTCTAAAAAAACATCTTCCTTATCCGGCTTTACAGAAGCAAACTCCCTGCCAAACCCAAAAACCTCATATCCAAGGCGGCAAAGCATTCGGCTGACGCATAGCCCGATTCCTGATGACGCGCCCGTCAAAATCACAGCATCCACTCTCAATCCCCCTGATTCCATACAAATATTTGTTCCTTGCGCATCCGCTCTTTCAAGCGGCAAACCAAAAACTCCTCCATCTCCTCTGCCAGTTCTTTTGGATACTGGCATATGCCTCCGGCATTTTCATACGGAAACTGCACAACCGCAGAATCCGGATATTGTTTCCGCATCTTTTTCAGATAATCCTTGGGCGCCCGAAACGAACCCACGCTTACGTCTTTGATTCTTTCCATATCTACGATAGAAAACACCTGATCCAATAATTCCCCATAGCGTAATTTATAATCCGGACAATAAATTACCGGATCAAAGCAGAGCCGCGTCGAAATTCCTGCCTCCTGAGCCTTTGCCACACAAGAAAGCCTTTGCCTAAGCGGCGGCGTTCCATGTTCATACGCATCAATTACTTCCTGTGGCGACAACGTAAACGCCAAAACCACACCTTCGCAGGCAAAAAAAGAATCCCAGACAATGTCTCCCGCCGACTTTGTCCGAATCTCAATCTCTAAACCAGAATGCCCGTCCGCAAACGCCGCCCATTCCTTTCCATATCTTAATACACGCTCAAACGCAAGCAAATCCGTATCATATGAAACGCAAAGATAAACCGGATGGGACTTTAATTTTTCTTCCACTTCCGCAAAAAAATCCTCAAGGTTGACAAAAATCACAAGATTTGCTGAGGGATACATTCCCTTCAAATAACAATACTCACAATCAAATACGCAATTCATCATACAAGACGTATAATAAAAATGCGCATTCCCGAAACTTTGGCATGCCGCAGCTCCCGTATACACCAAATTCCCCTTTTTTTCCGCCAAAATTAAACTCTGTCCCCGATGCTGAAGGCGGTAATTCTGCCCTCTGCGGCAAAACACATCTTTATAATGCGAAATCTCAATTTGCTGCGCATTCGGAAACTGCTCTAAAATCCGCTGTGTCCTCGGATTGCTTTTGACCGATTGTTCTATATAAATATGGGAGCAAAATGAATTAAAATAATCTCTGTTTAAGCTCATCAAAACAAACTTTACCTTCTCTCTTATCCTTACAGGGCAGCTTCTTTTCCCGATACAGCGCTTCAATTACAGGCTTCACGTCCACGCCTGCAAGCGCGCAATACCGCAAATGCTGCCACAGCAACTCCTCCATCGTCTTCGAACAGTGTAAATCATGGCAAAGCGTCTGAAATCCTTCCACTTTTGGCGTAGAAGAAACTGTCCTTTTCCCCATATCGTAAAGACGCATGGCAAAACCCGCAATTTCATCTACATGACTTAAAAGTATCTGCTCAATCTGCTCCCGCGTCACCTTACGGAAGTCTATGCCATGATCTGACGCCACTTTCAGAAAACACATCTGATGCGGCGCAAAAAAATAAGCTCCCGCCTGATAAACCGCAGCAGCTTCCATATCAAATAACCCTTCCTGCCCCGACAGTTCCATTACTGGTTTTAAAACTGTACTCACAGCGCCTTCCAAAAACGGATGCCGGTACAAAACGTCCGGATAATACGTTTTCCCCGACGGCAAATCTATAATTTTATTACATAAAACCATTTTGTCTGTGGCGCTTCTTGCCGCGGCAACCCCTACATTCACCAAAAAATCTTCTTGTCCGGCGCCATACGCCGTACAAATACTGCTTACCGCCACCGCCGCTGAAACCATGCCTGTTCCCATCACTGTGAGCAGGATTTTCCCATCTTCCTCAGAAAAGACCTGAAAACGCGTCTGATTTAATTCCTTCTTCAAATGAAAATACTCAATCAGCGCGCGCGCTTCACAGTACATCGCCGTAAAAATATAAACCATTCCTATCCCTTGTCCCTGTTTTTCTTTCCATTATAACAAACCATGTCCCAAAAGTAAATTCTCCCAATCTAAAAACCCATACCCTATCTAAGCCGGCCTGCCCGAAAAACAAACAGCGGCAAAAATAGAATATGGGTCTAAGCGTGTTACGCTTCCACAATTTCTATTAATTTTCCTGCTACATCCGCCATATTCGCAGACACTTCTTTCGTATTCTGCGAAATCTGCACATTTTCTTCCACTACGCCGGAAATCCGTTCAATCTGGCTGACCGCATCCATGACGATTGAAACATTCCGCCTTACCATGTAGGTGATTTTTTCCACATTGCGGTTCGCCTTCCCGATGTTTTCCGACGCCGCTTTAAACGCCTCTACTGTCTCGTTCGTGATTCCTTTCCCATCTTCCACTGCTTTCATGGAATTTGTAATCAACTCGTTTGTCTCTTTTGCCGCCTGCGCGCTTCTTGTTGCAAGCTCTCCTACCTGTGTCGCCACTACGGCAAAGCCTTTGCCCCTTTCTCCGGCTCTTGCGGCTTCAATCGAAGCATTTAAGGAAAGCATATTGGTCTGCTCCGCGATCGAATTTATTTCACCGATTATTTTCTCGATTGCCATTGACATATCACTGATTTTCTGCATAGACTCTTTTAACAGTTCCATCTGTGACTGTGTTGTAAGAATTTCTTCTTCCGTACCCTCCATATCCGCCGTCACGCTTGCAGACACTTTTACATTGTCATTTAATTCTTTTGCCAACTGCTCCATAATCCGTTTTAAATCTTCAACCGCCCGTTCCTGCTCTCCAGTCCCCTCATAAATACTGTCTGCGTTTGTAAGCGTCTCGCCTGATACATGATCGAGATCCACGCATGCCTCTTTGACATTTTCAATCATGCGTCTGTTCCGCTCATTGTCTTCTTTCTGCCTGTCTAAAAGCCTCTCATTTTCTTCCATATGCAGGCAGATGCTTTCCACCATTTTATTGATATTTTCAGAGAGCATTGCAAACTCCTGATTTCCCGTTTCCTTTACGGCAATGCCAAAATCTCCATTTGCAATTTGCTTCGCAGAATTTGCAATCCTGTAAATTCCTTGTACGATTTTAGTGTCAATCATACGGCTAATCGCCAAAAGCAATACGCCAAAAATCAAAAGCATGCTAAAGGACACCAGAAGCGTTTGGTTTCTGCGTTTCGAATAGTATTCACCGGAAGGCAGAAATGTCCCGATTATTTTCCCGTTATATTCTTCTGCCACATAATAGCCTTTTACGCCGCCTACAACCGCTTTGCCTTTTCCCGTAAAATTCTCTGGAAATCCAGCTTCCACTGCGGAAGTTCCGATCAGGCCGGAATCCTGATGCGCCAGAATTTGTCCGCTTTCTACGTCAACCGCATAGACATAACCGTTCTCACCAAAATCAATATCTTTTAATACCGTGTCAATTTCCGTACCGGCAAGCATTTTCTCCAAGACTTCTGGTTTTACGCCTACCTGAACAAAGCCTTCATCATCTTTGCGCGCTACGCCGCTGTACTGTATCACAGTTCCTTCCGCTACATTTACTTGCGGCTCCTGAACAAGCTCAACCGAAGGATTCTCGGCTATTGCCATAAATTCATTCGACTGCCCGCCGCTTTTCATATCAAACCCAATGTAATCCTCATATGTACTGCTGACAATGATCCCTTTCTCATCAATGATATGCAGCTCATTGACTATCAGCCTGTCTTTTATTTCATTCAATTTCTCTGCATTGCCGAAAATAGAAGCGTCTGACGCAAGCATATCGGCAAATGCCCTTGTTTTGGCAAGAAGGCTCTCACTTAGATTTTCTTTTAGATTTTGGATATTTTCTTCATTACTGACTAATTTCTGTTTTACATCTTCCAGCTTCCCTATACTAGACGCCGTATTGTTCGTTTGGCTCGTCAATGTCTGTAGTCCAAAAATTGCGGCTATCGTAAATGCCAGCGCCACGGACATGTACATGCAAAGGCGGCTTGTAATTATCTTTTTCATATACTTTTCTCCTTTATTTTTCAGCCCATAAGATTTAGTAATTTAGCTGTCCGCTGTCTATGCAGGTAATAAATTTTTTGTATTGATTTTCTTTGAAAAATATGCTATATTGAGGATCTCTTATCTTATGATTAAAAAAGTCTTTTTTCTTATTCTGGCAAATTCATGCTGCATATCCCATTCACCAAAAAGGAGTTCACACATGAATTTAAGTTATGAAACATTTAAAACATCTATTGTCAGTTTTCTGCAGACACAGTTTGGCGGTGACACTGACGTCTCTTTGCAGCCGATTGTTAAAAATAACAATCTGAAACTTGACGGCCTGATTATCCAAAGCGCTGCAATTAATGTCTCCCCTACCATCTATTTGAATGCGTATTATGAGGATTATCTTTCCGGAACGCCTATTTCCACAATTCAAAATGAAATCATGGCGGCTTATCATAAAAACCTGCCAAAACATAGTATGGATTTTTCTTTTTTTACCGACTTTGAAAAAGTCAAATACCAGATTATCTATAAACTAATCAACTATGAACAAAACTTTCCTCTTTTAGAGCATGTGCCGCATGTTAAGTTTCTAGATTTAGCTGTGGTCTTCTGCTGTTTCCTGCCGGATACGCCGAATGGGGCGGCTACCATTTTAATCCACAAACACCATCTGGGCTTATGGAACATAGATGAAAACTGCCTTTATGAACTTGCAATGAAAAATACCCCGATCCTGCTTCCTTGTGAAATCAAAAGCATGAATGACGTCATGAAATCTCTATGCCCTGAAATTCAGGCAGACGAAAGCTTTCCGGATGCGGCTAAGCCCCCTGAGATGTACGTCTTAACAAATACGGAAAAACTCTATGGCGCATCCGCCATACTCTATCCTAATATTTTATCTTATTTTGCAAAGCGCCTTAAGGCCGATCTCTATCTTTTGCCCAGCAGTATCCATGAAGTTTTACTGCTTCCAAACTGCCCTGACATAAACCTTTCGGAATTAAACTGTATCGTTCAGGAAGTCAACCAATCCCATGTGCAAAAAGAAGAAATCCTCTCTGACCACGCCTATTTATTCAAACAGGACGCCGGACTTTTCACCCATTAATTGCAAAGACAGCCGTAGAGCCTTTCATACTTCCTTACAGAGCTTTCCCATGAAAAATTCTTTTTCATGCCGCGCGCCGCTAACTGGTTCCAGTTTTGTTTTTGCGTATAGTACACTTCCATGGCAAAACGGATCATATCCGCCATCTCATGCGCATTATAGTGGGCAAATGAAAAGCCTGTGCCTTCGTTTGTATATTTATTATAAGGCTCTACGGTATCTTTTAACCCGCCTGTTTCACGCACAATCGGAACAGTCCCATAACGTAAGCTGATAAGCTGGCTTAACCCGCAAGGCTCAAACAAAGATGGCATTAAAAACGCATCCGCGCCTGCATAAATCTGATGCGCCGCGCTCTCTGAATAGCCAATCATCGCCGAAAGTTTCTTTGGATACTTTTTCTCAAAATGGCGGAACATATTTTCATAACGGCTCTCTCCCGTCCCAAGCACAGCAATCTGAACTTTCTCTTTTTCTAAAAATTCATCTAATATGTACGCAACCAGATCAAATCCCTTCTGATCCGACATACGGGACACCATGCCAATCAAAAACGTGTCTTTCTCTTTTGGCAGTCCCATCATCTCCTGAAGCTTCGCTTTGTTTTTTGGCTTATTGGCCGCAAACGTTTTTACGTCAAACGGCGCCGCAATATACGCATCTTTCTTTGGGTGAAACACTTCATAATCCAACCCATTTACAATGCCGGAAATCTTATGGCTGCAGCTTCTAAGCGCGCCGTCTAACCCCATGCCTCCCTCTGGGGTCATAATTTCCTTCGAGTACGTTTCACTTACGGCAGTCACAGCATCTGAATAAACGATTCCTCCTTTTAAATAATTCGATTCCCCATACGCTTCGATCCCCCGCATGGTAAACACTTCTTCCCTAAGCCCTGTAATGTCCTTTACTTCATGCAATATCCATCTTCCCTGAAAACAGATATTATGAATGGAAAACACTGTGCGGATATTCCGGTAATCTTCCTTTGCGCGGTATTCTTCACATAGAAAAACCGGAAGCAATCCTGTCTGCCAGTCATTGCAATGAATAATATCCGGCAGAAAATTAATTTTATCGAGCGCTTCCAACACTGCTTTTGAAAAAAAAGCAAATTTTTCCACATCTTGATAGATTTCCCCATATGGGCGTTCTCCGGCAAAATAAAACTCATTCTCCACAAAATAATATTGTATGCCGTCGGCTTTTGCCTTTAAAATCCTTGCAGACTGATTCCTCCAGCCAAGTTTGACAGTAAAATCCGCCACCCGCTTCATCTTTGCTTTCAGCTTTTGATCGATACACGCATATTTTGGCAAAATAACCCTTACGTCAAACTGTTTTCTATCAAAATATTTCGGCAGGGAACCGACAACGTCCGCAAGACCGCCTGTTTTTATAAAAGGCACCGCCTCTGAAGATGCAAAAAGAATTTTTTTCATAAAAATAGACCTCCCATATATTTTCATATGACAAGGTCTATTATACTCTATTTCCAAGGCAATAAAAAGACTAAATATTTTTATTATGCTTATAATCCAGCCGGATTTTATCAGCAATTAATGCAATAAATTCCGAATTGGTCGGTTTGCCTTTGCCGTTGTGGATCGTATAGCCAAATAATTCGTCAATCGTATCCATTTTTCCTCTGCTCCATGCCACTTCGATTGCATGACGTATGGCGCGTTCCACTCTGCTTGGAGTTGTCTGGTACTTTTTAGCTATCGTCGGATATAGGATTTTCGTTATAGAGTTTAACATCTCAATTTCATCTACCGACATCATAATCGCTTCCCGCAAATACTGATAGCCTTTGATATGGGCAGGAACCCCGATTTCATGAATCACATTTGTCACATCTGTTTCTAAATTCCTAGATGCATTTTCATCGCCTAACGCATATTTTTCAAATGCGCTGATTTTACAGATTTCTGCGTTTTTGACAGGTTCCGGCTTTTTCTTCTTCGCCTGCTTAATCTGCTTTATCACCATATCGTTGTCAAAAGGCTTCATGATATAGTAATTTGCGCCTGATAAAAAGGCTTCTTCTGTAATTTTTTCATTCCCTATGGCGCTTATCATAATAAAAGACGGATGCTTTTTTATCGTCAAGTCGTGATTCACCTTATCCAAAACGCCTAAACCGTCTAATTTCGGCATCACAATATCCAAAAGAACGACATCTGGTTCCGTATCTTTTATCATCTGGCAAGCTTCTTCCCCATCTCTTGCCGTCCCTACCACTTCTAGTTCATCGTCTGTACGGATAATATCACCCAATAACCGCAGCATTCTTTCATTATCGTCCGCTATTGCAACATTCAATTTACCCATTTCAAGATTCCCCTCTCATAAAACAATTTGTTCGTTCAAATTCCACATGCCCTTCCTGCATGTTTTGGCTAAAATCGAGACTATTTGTATTATAAGCATCTCCATCTTTTGATTCAATCAAAAGATTTCGCAGTATTCGACAGAAGCCGTCGGCTGTCCTCGAACTTTGTCAATAATTCTGCAAAAATTTGCAATATTTAAAAACCCTTTTTCCTATTCTGTCGAAACCTGTCATCACATTCCGGGTATTTTATGTTCTATAGAATAATTTTGTTAAGTCTGAGGAATTGACAAATGTGGTACTTATGATATAATAAGAATCGTTACAATTAAAACTCCAATATGGAAGAATACTACAGTTTTCTCTTACTTGCAAGCTGCGTCCTCCTATGATACCATAAAAAAGGAAATAAAAAAAGAAAGGAACGAGAAAAATGAAAAAAGGATGTATCTTATTACTTATGGCATTTGCCCTGCTGTTCTGCGCACAGCCCGTCTATGCGGCTGTTACGGCAAATCCGACTGTCACAATCGCTTACCAGCCAAACGGAGGCCAAGGCGCAATGGCAAACCAAGCGCTTTCCACAGGAACTCCGGCAGTTTTAACGCCTAATGCGTTTACTAGAGACGGATTCTTATTTAACGGCTGGAATGACGAAGCGGACGGCTCAGGGACTGCATACGCAGACCAAGCATCTGTGGCGCAGCTTTTCACGGATTCCAATTATGGAAAGACCATCACACTATACGCCCAATGGAAGCTGCCTGCCCCGAAAATTTCAAAACTAAAGAAGGAATCCCCAGTCACGGTCAAAGTGAAATTCTCAAAAGTGAAAAATTCCGGCGGATATGAAATTGAATACTCTACAAATAAAAATTTTAAAAAAGCGCAGACGGTTACTGCTAAAAAAAATGTATCTTCCGTTGAACTCACGAATACGATACCGGGAAAAACGCATTATGTACGCATCCGCAGTTTTTTTAAATCTGGCAAAAATAAAATTTACAGCGACTGGAGCGCCTCTAAAAAAATTAAATTAAAAAAAGTCAGCTCGATTTCAAATATCAAATCGGAAGCGACGATTGAAGCGGACGTCACTTTAACAGGTTCTGGCACTGGATACCATGCGAAACTTGTCATCTGCACACCGAACTCCGCCGTCTCTTTCGGGCTTCAGTACGATTCCTGCGCCGTTGCCCCTTACACCGGAAAAACGATGGCGCTGATTGAAAACGTAGCCCATAACGGCCCCGGAGGCCAGCAATACACAAGACCCGGAAATAAGTCTCTGAAACTGGGCAAAAAATACCACCTTATGCTTACGATTGACAAAAGCGGAAAAGGCGCTGTCTATCTGGATTACAAAAAAATCGGAAGCTTTAAAAATTCTGGTTTGGCAAAACAGGTCTTATATTTAAGAGTGGAAGGCTCAGCAAGGCTTAATGGCGATAAAGTCAATGCAAAATTTGAAAATATAAAATGCAAAAGCGGCGGCAAATATGATCCGTCGAAAGTATGGGGCAGACATGAATTTCAAACATGTAAAACAATTAAGGCAAAAGGCAAAAAAGACGGCTCCATTTTAATTTCTGGAACCATATCAGGGCTTCCCGCAGGTGGAGACTGGGATAACTGTTATGGCGACGTATCGAATATTATTCAATTTGTACAATAATCTGGGTACTTGTTTTTATTACACATAATAGGCGGCAGAAAACACTTCGTTTTCTGCCGTCTTATTTTTCTGCTCTGCCCAATCTAATGCGCCGTCATCTTTTCAATAAACACTCCATATCCTTTTGTCGCATCCGAAATAAACACATGCGTGACAGCACCTATAATCTTTCCGTCCTGCAAAATCGGGCTGCCGCTCATGCCCTGAACAATCCCGCCTGTTTGCGATAAAAGCAATTCATCTGTGACATGGAATAATATCCCTTTGTTTTCCTCTTTATTATTAAAATCAATATCATCAATCTCAATCCGGTATTGGCGCATCGAACCATCTAACGAGGAAAGAATATACGCTTCCCCTTTCTGAATATCCTGCTTCATACAGACTTGCGCATATGAATCTTTGATTTCGTCTGGAATTTGATCGAGTTTCCCATAAATTCCGGTTTTTGTATTTTCCAAAATAGTCCCCAGACAATTTTCCTGTTTATAATCAATAATTCCTGTCAGTTCTCCGGGAGATCCATTTTCCCCTTTCACAATCCCTACTATTTGTGTCTGGTAAACATTTCCACCGGAAAGCGCAATCATGCTTCCGGTATCTGCATCACTGACCGGATGCCCTAATGCGCCAAAGGAAAAATCTTCTTTTACATAAGTCATAGTCCCAACGCCTGCCATATCGTCTCTGACCCAAATGCCGATTTTATATGAGCCGTCTTCTAATTTTACCGGATTTATTTTTACCTCAAGCGGCTCATTGTCCCGCAAAATGCCAAGGACAACCGGCTGCCCGCCGCATTGGTTCACCATGTTGACTAATTCTTCTTTCTGGACAGTCTCCACTCCGTTTATTTTCGTAATATAATCACCGCTTTTTACAATCTGATCTGCCGGTTCATAATTTAATCCATCTGCCGCTGTAACGGTTCCTGTCCCAATCACAAGAATACCTTTCGTTTTCGTATAAATCCCAATCGGCATACCAGACGGAATCACATAATTTTTTCCGACGACATGCACAGACACTTCTTTGACCGGAATCAGATTCAAGAATTTACAAGACAGTGTGTAGTCCTCTGTTTGATTCATATTATGGAAGACAGGCATTGCCTCAGATGATTTTTCCACTGTAACCGGAACGGAAGAAAAACGGATATTTTCATCTTCTCCACGCACAGCATAGATTTCATCAGGTATGGAATCATACAGCAGACGGACAGAAAAAATTGTCCATACTGCCAAAACAGCCAAAAAAAATTTTTTTCTGTATAGTTGAAATTTATGGTAAATCATTGTTATGGCCCCTTTCAATCTTGGATAAACAGGAAATCCCTTCCTTTAAACGAAAAAAGAAGGATACCAGCGTATCCCTCTTAGTATGTGCCATTTCTTAAAGTTCACCCAATGTTTTTTTTGTATTTGCTGCCAATTCTTTCATTTCTTTTGCATTTTTTAAAACAGTGTCTGTGATTTTAACGCCTCCCAACATTCTGGCAAGCTCTCCTACACTGTCTTCATCCTGTAACTTGCGTATCGTGGAAATCGTCGTCTCATTTTCCACAGATTTTTCAATTAGATAGTGGCTGTCCGCCATGGCGGCTATCTGCGGCAGATGCGTAATGCAGATAATTTGATGCGATCTGCCGAGCGCATTCATCTTTTCTGATACCATTTGGGCCGTCCTGCCGCTGATTCCTGTGTCGATTTCATCAAAAATCAATGTTTCCACGGCGTCAATATCCGCTAATACGGTTTTAATTGCAAGCATAATCCTCGACAGCTCCCCGCCGGATGCGATCTTTTCCAAAGACTTTTCTGATTCTCCCGTGTTCGTGGAAATTAAAAACTCTGCATCATCATACCCGTTTGCCGTAAAATGATCCATGCGTTCTAGTTTCATGGAAAACGACACATTTGTAAAATTCAAATCTTTTAGCTGGGCGCGGATTGCTTTCGTAAGCGTAACGGAAGCTTTTTTACGGATTTTTGAAACTGCGGCAGAACATGTTTCCACCTCTTGTTTTGCTTCTTCAAATTTTTGCTGTAAATTTGAAAGATATGCGTCATAATCCATAAGCGTTGCCAGACGGTCTTTTTTTTCCTGAAGCGCTTCTAACACTTCTTCTATGGAAGGCCCATACTTTGCTTTTAAATGATTGATCAGATCTAACCTCTGTTCCACCTCTGCAAACGTTTCCTCGTCAAACGCCGCATCTGAAATATATTCTGCCAAATCACGGTTGAAATCATTTAACAAACTGTCAATTTCCATTAACTGGCCATAAAAACCGGCTAATGCCCCGTCATATTCGGAAACGGAAGAAATCTCTTTTAACGCATAACTAATCTGTTCTGTCGCAGACGAATAGCCGCCCGTGTTTTCATGCGCATGGGAAAGGGCTTCCATGATTTTCTGGCTGTTAGCCATACGGAAATAATCCTGTTCAAGCTGTTCGTCTTCTCCCAGATGTAATTTTGCATCTTCAATTTCCCTGACTTCATATTCTAAAAAAGAAACTTCGCGTTCCCGTTCAGCCACATTAAGATTTGCGGATTTAAGTTCTGTTTGTATGCTCCGGTACGCTTCAAAAGAAGCTTTTAAACGCTCTTTTTCCTTGCCGAGAAGGTTTTTGGCATAGCTGTCTAAAATATTCAGATGGTTCTTTTTTACTAATAAAGACTGATGCTCATGCTGCCCATGAATATCAATTAAAAGAGCCGCCGCCGCCCGCGCCTTTGAAACAGGAACTGTTTCTGCATTGATCCGGAATACGCTTCTGCCATTTGTGATTTTCCGGCTCAAAACCAAGAGATCTTCCTCCGGATAAATCTCAAGCGCTTCTAAAGCCTGCCGGATTGGCCCTTCTTCTACAGAAAACGTCAGTTCCACAAGCCCGTATGGGGCATTTTCCCGCAACATCTCTTTGGGAAGCTTCCCACCCAAAGCAAGATTTACGGAACCGATAATAATGGATTTTCCGGCTCCCGTCTCTCCTGTCATGATATTTAAGCCTGATGTAAAATCCACTTCCGACTCCTCAATTAACGCTAAATTTTTCACATGCAGATTTTGTAACATAGCCTCTCCTTACCCCTCTATGATTTTACGCAATCGTTCCATCAAAGTTTCCGTATCTTCCACTGTGCGGACAGCGCACATAACCGTATCATCTCCGGCTATGCTTCCGACAATTTCATGGCAGTCCATCGCATCTAACGCCGCCGCCACTGCCATTGCCATTCCCGCAACTGTCTTTACGACAAGAATATTCTGCGCCATATCCATTGACACAAAGCCATTTTTTAATATCTTTTTGTATTTTTCCAGTAAATCCTTCGTCTGCTCGGAAAGCGCCGCATACTTTTGCCTGCCGTTATTCATCGCGGCTTTTATCAATTTCAGTTCACGGATATCGCGTGATACTGTCGCCTGCGTGACATGGTATCCTTCCTGCTCTAGGCGCGCCAAAAGCTCCTCTTGCGTCTCTATGTCGTTTTTTTCAATTAATTCCAAGATTTTGACATGTCTTTTTGATTTCATCTAGTATCCCTGCATCTTTCTTCTTAATATTTCCAAAAAACTGATTTTACTTAATTTCATAATTTTAGTCTTCTGTTCCGATGCCTGAATTGTAATCGAATCCCCTGCCGACAATTCCGCTGCAAACTCACCGTCCACATTGACGTCCACCCGTTCTTCCTTTTGCGGCTGTCTTCCCTTTAACCCGATCGTGACCGTGTCTTCAGCGCCTATCACAATGCTTTTCGCATTTAAGTCATGGGCATTAATCGGAGTAATTAATATCATGCGCGCCTTTGGATCAATAATCGGGCCGCCCGCCGACAGGCTGTATCCAGTGGAACCGGTTGGCGTCGCTACAATAATTCCATCAGCGCGGTACGCATTCAGATACTCCCCATTGACGGAAACTACCAGCTCGACAAGCTGTAACGGCCCTTTTCTGGAAATCACAATATCATTAAGAGCGGTGCGGGCGAGATTTGCGCCGCATAGCATCATACGTTCTTCTATGATAAAATTCCCTCGCATAAGTTCTTCTAACGCAAACTGGATATTGTCTTCTTCCAGTTCGCACAAATATCCCAAATGCCCCAAATTCACGCCAATCAGAGGAATGTTTTTTTTCGATGCGTTTCCTGCTGCCCGAATCAATGTCCCGTCCCCGCCAAGCACCAAAATCCCTTCAACCGATTCCGGAAGCGGGGCGCCTTCTTCAATGGCTCTACAGCTTCCGCCTTTTAACTCGATAAAGGATTTCATCTGCTTTGTAAGCTGGAACTCCTTATCTTTGCAGGGATTTGTGATAATGCAAAAATTTTTCATGTTTTCTCATTTAAGATGGAATGCGCTTCTTCTACGGTTTTCTCTATTTCAACCGCCGCATCCATGCTTCCTTCCCCATTCATTTTCATATATAAAAGATATTCTATGTTTCCTTCCGGTCCCTTAATTGGCGAATATCCAAGGTCTTGTATGAAAAAACCAAGATCCATTGCAAACTGCCCCACTTTTGCAATCACATCTTTATGTACCTGTTTGTCACGGACAACGCCTTTTTTGCCCACATGCTCCCTGCCCGCTTCAAACTGCGGCTTAATCAGGCAGACCATCTCTCCGCCCTCGTCTAACAGCTCCTTCACAGGGGGAAGCGCTTTTGTCAGGGAGATAAAAGAAACGTCCGCAGATGCAAAGGCAATCTTATCTGCAATATCAGAAGGCTGTACATAACGGATATTCGTCTTTTCCATGCAGACGACCCGCTCGTCGCAACGCAGTTTCCACGCAAACTGCCCATACCCGACGTCGACGGCATAGACCTTTTTTGCGCCGTTTTGCAGCATACAGTCTGTAAATCCTCCGGTAGACGCCCCAATATCCATACAAATTTTATCCTGAAGCGAAATTTGAAACTGCGTCATGGCTTTTTCTAATTTCAGACCGCCGCGGCTGACATATTTTAAAGAATTGCCATGAATTTCTATGTCACAATCCTCCGCAAACATACTGCCAGCCTTGTCCTCTCTCTGGTGATTGACAAATACGCAGCCCTCCATAATCATCGTCTTTGCTTTTTCCCTTGAAGGGGCAATTCCCCTTTTCACTAATAATAAATCCAACCGTTCTTTCATGATTCTGCCTTTTCTATCCGATTCAATTCTTCTAAAATCCGTTCTGTTATGGAAGCTTCGTCCAAACCGACTTCTTTACGCAGAAGTTCTACATTTCCATGTTCCACATAGTCATCGGGAATTGCAATGTTTAACACTTTAGATATGCCATGCCTGAATAAAAATGCCAAAACGCGTTCACCAAAGCCGCCGCAAGCGACATTCTCCTCTAACGTCACAAACAACGTATGGTTTTTACTTAAGTTTAAGAACAGTTCTTCATCAAATGGCTTGGCAAAACGAGCATTGACAAGCGTACAGGAATACCCCGCTTTCTTTAACGCTTCCCTTACGCTTTCTGCCGTTTTTACCATACTGCCAAGCGCAATGAGCGCAATCCCGCTTTCTTCATACAAAAGCTCTCCTTTGCCAAATGCAATAGGGGCGCGAAATTCACTAAGCCCGTCATACGCTTCTCCTCTTGGATAACGAATTGCAATCGGAGAAGGGAACCGGACGGCAAACTTTACCATATCGGAAAGCTCCCATTTATTTTTCGGCGCCAATACCGTCATATTTGGTATGCTTGATAAATAAGAAACGTCAAATATGCCCTGATGCGTCTCTCCGTCGCTTCCAACCAGACCGGCGCGGTCTACCGCAAAGACAACTGGAAGATTCTGGATACAGACGTCATGTAAGGTCTGGTCAAACGCCCGCTGTAAAAAAGATGAATATACGGCAACGATCGGCTTTAATCCCGCCGCGGCAAGCCCTGCGGCAAATGTCACCATATGCTCCTCCGCTATCCCAACGTCAAAAAACCGTTCCGGATATTTTATGCGGAACCGTTTTAATCCCGTCCCGTCCGCCATCGCCGCCGTCAGCGCCACAATACGCTCATCTCTCCCGCCGAGTTTAAACATGACCGTCGAAAATACATCTGTATAGTTGGCTTTCACTCTTTTTTTCTTTGGAAGCCCCGTCTCAACGGCAAACGGTTCCGTGCCATGGAACCTCGCCGGGTGGCGTTCCGCAGGAAGATACCCCTTCCCCTTCTGGGTAATCACATGGACAAGCACTGGCCCCTGAAACTTTGAAGCTTCCCGGAATGCCTTTGCCATCGCCAAAATGTCATGCCCGTCTATCGGCCCTATATACATAATTCCCATATTTTCAAACAGCATCCCCGGAAGAAATAACTGTTTAATGCCGCTTTTCGTCCTTCTAAGCCTGCGCACAAGCCCTTCTCCATAAACCGGAATTTTGCTTAAGGAATTTGCAAGCCCCGTTTTAATTTCCTGATAAGATTCCGTCGTCCTTAAGTAACTTAAATGTCCAGAAAGCCCGCCGACATTTTCGGAAATAGACATATTGTTGTCGTTGAGCGCAATAATGAAATTGGAACGGATTCTCGATGCATTGTTTAACCCTTCGTATGCCATGCCTCCCGTCATCGCCCCGTCGCCAATTACGGAAACCACCTTATAGTCTTCCCCTTTAATCTGCCTTGCCATCGCATAGCCTAACCCCGCGGCAATCGAAGTGGAACTGTGCCCCGTGTCAAAACAATCGCATTCGCTTTCTTTCCGTTTCGGAAATCCGCTCATTCCGCCATACTTCCTAAGTTCGTCAAATCCGGCTTTCCTTCCCGTTAAAATTTTATGCGTATACGACTGATGCCCTACATCCCAGACAATTTTATCTTTTGGTAAGTCAAACACAAGATGCAATGCCATCGTCAGCTCGACAACGCCTAAATTAGAAGCCAAATGCCCCCCTGTCACAGATATTTTCTGAATCAGAAATTCACGTATTTCATCTGCCAGCAAAAATAGTTCGTCTTGGCTTAACGCCTTAATGTCATTCTCCTGCTTTATCTTTTCTAATACCATTTATGGCACCTCTATTTTTCCCGATGTATTAAATATCGTAATAATTCTAATAAAAACGGATTTTTTCCAGAAAGGGAACGCATTCTTTCCATTGCCTTTTTCGACAATTCCTCTACTTCTTTCCTTGCCTGCGCAATTCCCTCTAATGCCACATATGTCGCCTTCCGGTTTTTCTCATCACTCCCGATTGGCTTCCCAAGCGTCTCAAATGAGCTTGTCACATCTAAAATGTCGTCCTGAATCTGGAATGCAAGCCCGATCTCCGCCGCCGCCTGTTCCACCGTCCTTTGTTCTTCTTTAGACGCTCCTGCTAAAATCGCCCCAATCAACATCGAAGCTTCTAACAAAGCCCCTGTTTTTAAACGGTAAATAAAATCCAGCTTTTCTCGCCCTATGTCGCCGCCTTCTGATTCTACATCTACAACCTGACCGCCGACCATGCCATAAATGCCGGATTTTTTCGCCAATGTCAGAAACGCTTCTGCAATCCGCGGGTTCCCCGGCTCCATGAAAAACGCATCTGCCGCCGTTTCATACGCATAATTAAGAAGCGCATCTCCTGCCAAAATCCCCATCGCTTCCCCAAAAACGGCATGTGTCGTCTTTTTCCCTCTCCGGTATTCGTCATTGTCCATCGCCGGAAGGTCGTCATGCACAAGGGAATATGTGTGAATCATCTCTATCGCAGCGGCAAATGGCCGGACTGCTTTTGAATCCCCGCCAAATAAACGGTGCGTCTCTATCATAAGCATTGGCCGAAGACGTTTTCCGCCTGCCAAGACGCTGTAATTCATTGCCTCTAACACCGTTTTTTGGTATCCTTCTACTTTCGGCAGATACTGTTTAAGCAGCGCTTCCATTTCCTGCGTTTTTTCTTCTAATTCCTTCCGAATATCCATACAGCTAACCTCCCGTTTCTTATGCCAATCCTTCCCCGTCTGTCTGGCCGGCATTTATGACAAGCATTTTTTTCTCCACCTGATCTATCTTATCATTACACTGTTTTAACGTTTTCATGCCCTCCTCATAAAAAAAGAAGGACTCCTCCAGTGAAATGTCTTTTTCTTCTATTTTTTCCAGTATTGTCTCTAACTGTTCAAATAATTCTTCTACACTATATTCCCGTCCATCTGGCATATCGTCTATTCTCCTTCTCTTGTTTCTGCATCCGGCGTAACCGCTGTTACTCTCGCTGTCACAGTCCCGTCTTTTAACCGCGCCCGTATCAGCGCGCCGACAGAAACGTCCATCGCTCCAAAAATACGCGTCCCGTCTTCCGCAAGCAGATACGCCATGCCCCCGCCCAGCTTTTTCGCCGGTGACGCCCCGTCCAGACGTCCTGCCAATAGCTCAAGACGGTGACGCATTTGCTTTAGCTTCTCTTTCATCGCCCGTTCCAATTTTTCTTCCAATAAGAGCGCATACTGTCTGCCCTGATGAATCTGGTTTTTGGGATTTTTAGACTGTAAAAGACGTTCCAGATGATGGCATCGGTTCTTTGCCGCTTCAAGCTTCCATGCCATAGACGAATCAAGCTCCCGTTTCTTTTGTCTTATTTCTTCCATCAGATCTGAAAATTGAAACAACGCAAGCTCCGCCGCGGCGGAAGGCGTCGGCGCCCGCAAATCAGCGGCATAATCGGCAATCGTCGTATCCGTCTCATGCCCCACGGCTGAAATCACAGGCGTTTGGCAGTCAAAAATCGCTCTTGCCACAATTTCTTCATTAAACGCCCACAAATCTTCAATGGAGCCGCCGCCTCTGCCTACTATAATTGCATCCAATCCCAGTCCGTCGAGCGCGCGTATGCCTTTTACAATGCTCTCAGCGGCGCCGTCGCCCTGAACAAGAGCTGAGTATAAAACAAGCTGCGCATACGGATTTCTTCTGGCGGCAATGTTTCGAATATCCTGTAATGCGGCGCCTGTAGACGATGTAACGATGCCAAGTGACAGAACGTATTTTGGAATCGGCTTTTTATATTCATCGGCAAACATTCCCATTTCAGAAAGTTCCCGCTTTAACGCTTCAAATCTTAAAAAAAGGCTGCCTTCCCCGTCCTTTTCGATTTTCCTTGCATAAATCTGATAAGCGCCGTCCCGTTCATAGACTTCTATGGAACCTGTTACAAGCACCTTATCCCCTTTTTGCATTTGAAAGTCCAGACCAGAGCGGCTTCCTGAAAACATAATGGCGGACATTGCCGCTTTTTCGTCTTTAATTGTAAAATAAATATGGCCGGAAGTGTGATATTTGCAATTCGACACTTCCCCCTTGACGCAGATATTATGCAGCAGAAAATCCTGCGCAAACATATTTTTAATATAGGCATTCACTTGGCCAACGGAATATGCGGTTCGTTTCATACAATTTTCGCCAAGATGCCATTGATAAACGACGGAGAGGCATCCGTCCCATATTTTTTTGCAAGTTCCACAGCTTCATTGATTGCAACGCCTGTCGCAATGTCCTCATCAAACTGTATTTCATAAGTTGCAAGACGAAGCAGCGTCAAATCCACTTTCGCCATACGCATCGTCTTCCAGCCTTTTGCCACTGCGTTTATGCTGCCGTCGAGTTCCGTCAGTTTCGATGCAACCGCAAAAACTTTATGCTCAATATATGAGGAATCTTCCTCAGACAGTTGTCCGTCTTCATATTCCGGACATTTCAGCCGGCTGTCCCATTCTTCTTTTGGATGGAAATCAATTTGGAACAAAATTTTAAAAATCTGTTCGCGCATTTTTCTTCTTGTCATGTTTCTCTCCCTAAACGATAAATTCCTGAATAAAATGGGAGCCGTGCAGCGAATGCACGGCACATACATACTCGACGCCCATTATTTCGTTTTTCCCATGTCTACGCTGGCAATTCTGACATTGACGCCCGCCACTTCCAGCCCCGTCATGTTTTCAATCGCCGATTTTACTTTTTCCTGAACCTTTTGCGATACGTCCATAATTGCATATCCATACGCAATATTCAGCGCCACGTCAATACGCGCCACGCCGCCGGACACATCTACGCGGATTCCTTTTGACAAATTTTTCATGCCGAGTTTACTGACTAATTCATTTGTAATATTGCCTGCCATTGAACTGACTCCCTCTACTTCCGTAGAAGCAAGCCCTGCAATAATGGCTACTACTTCGTCTGCAATTTTTACTTCGCCTAATTTATCTTCTTTGATTTTAAAGCCTTTTCGACTTTCCGCCATCTGGATACCTCCTAAATCAAATTACAATTATTATAATTACCTATTATAGCAGACATTACTTATTTTGAAAACCAAAAATTGAAAAAGTTCTTGGAAATCAGATTTTAAATTTGGCTGGCTGGGCGGTGGAAGCAAACCCATATTTCATTCAGACACGCTTCCGCTCTTAGAAGCCAGTAGCGGTTCTAAGTTCGAAAAAACCTCACTAAGAACCGACAGGCTTCTAACGGTCTTCATTGAAATATGGGTTTGCTTCCACCGCGGGAGCGTTTTGTATGACGGTAATTTATAATTCGGTTTCCTCGATCGGGTAGACGCGGGAACGGGAGGACGTGTTGTGGTGGATTTCTTTGGGGGTTTGTTTGGAATGTGTGGTGGATTTCTTTGGGTTTTTTGTTTGGAATGTATGGTTAAAAGGACGGGCTGTGGATCTTTTTGTTGTTTTGTTTAAATTTATCTGGACACAAATAAAGTGTGTGTTCGATTTTTTTTCTTTGTTTCTTTGTTTTTTCTTGATTAGGATTTATTTGGACAAAAAGATGATTTGTGTTTTTTATTTTTTTCTCCTTGTTTTTACGCTTTTGGATTTCCATGGGCTAAGAATGGGTTATGCTTGTTCCTTTTTGATCTTGTTGTTCTTTCATTGATTTTCTTAGTTTGGAATTGCATAGTCAAAAGGACAATTTGTGTTTCTTTCTTTTTTGTTTTCCTCATGTTGCTTTGATAGAATAGATATAGATGGAAGGGTGTTGAATTCTAATTGGTAAGGAAGTATTTTGATTGGTGTATGGACGTGGATTTTTTAATTTTTGGGCATATGGATATGATGGATTCTATGTTTTGGAACTTGGTGTGAAAAAAGTGGGAATGGATTTTGGTATCTTTGTTTGCTTTGGTTTTTTTGGTATGGTATAATGGTTTTTTGAAGTACAAATGAGGTAAATTATGAATATATACATAGATGAATCCGGATCGATTAATAATCATATTTCGAATAATAAGTATTTCGTGATTGCTCTTGTCCATGTTTTGAAAAAGGATCAACTGAAGCGGGCTTATAAGAGATTTGTTTCGGCGAATTTTGATTCTCTTTTGGAACTGGATCGGAAGAAACGGCGTGGGAGAATGTTTCTGAATGGGAAGTTTAAGGAATTGAAGGGCGCGCAGTTTGATCGGGATATGAAACGGAGGTTTGTGGATTTTTTCTCACGGAAACAGCTTTTTGAGCTTTTTTATATTCGGATTGATAATGAAAAACTGAATGACCATTTTTGTGAGAATACGGCGCGCGTGTTTAATTATACGCTTAGACTTGCATTGGAGTATTTTTTGAGGAATGGACTTTTGCCGAATGAAGATTGTGACTTGCAGTTAGATGAACGGAATGAAAAAACGGAGACAAAATTTTTTCTGGAAAATTATCTTAATACGGAACTGGCTTTAAATGGGATTTTCTCAGGGAATTTTTTTGTTTCTTATTTTGACTCTATGAATAATGATTTGATTCAGTTGGCTGATGTATTTGCTAATTTGTATTATTCGCATTTACAGACAAATGGTTATGGTAAGGAATTGCAGTTGCTGAAGGAAATGGGGATACTTAAATTTATCTTTGAATTTCCAGTGGCTGGGGGATTATTAAATTTGATTTTGCATAAATCGGCTGGGATTTATTTTTATTGAAATGCAGTAAGGTTTTTCGTTTTCTGAAACTGAATTTATGAAATTATAGCAATTTTTGTATATTGTTTTTATGAAATTGTAACAAATGTTTTTTTACTGCGGATAGTTTTTTCTTTCTTTTCAGCAACTGTAACAAGGTTTGTGTTTTTTGGAATTGCGGCAAGAAGATTTTTGACGTTTGAAGCGGATTTAGAATGTTTATTTCTGCTTCTTTTTCTTTGCCAAAGATCTTCTTGACGCAGTTTTTCTCTATCGGGGCTTTCTTATTGTTTTCCTGTGCTCCCAAAACCGCCCCGATTTTGGTTATTCAGCTTTTTTGTTTCTTCGAATAGGATTTTGGGCTGGTTTTTCATAATGCGGAATTGGCAGATGCGGTCGTTTTTTTCGATGACTGTATCTCTGGTCGCATAGACAGGCATTTTCCAAATATCCTCGTCTCCGCAGTATGATCCGTCTATTACTCCACAGCTATTTGTCTGTATCACGCCATAGGTTTTGAATGTAGAACTGCGTGGGACGACATGGGCTTCGTATCCTTCTGGAAGCTGCATGGCTACGCCCAGAGGAATTAATTTATACTCTCCTTTTTTTAGTTCGACGCGTTCAGACGCCCGCAAATCAATCCAGTCTGATTTGCCGTCAATATAACGCAAACGCTCTATTTCATCGGAAAAGTATTTGATTCGGATTGTTTCCATTGTTTACTCCCACTCCATGGCCGTATATTCCGACCGTTTATCTCTTAACATTAATTCTGTAACGGCTTCTTTTGCCGGCTTGTTTTCGAATAATACTTGGTTGACCTGTTCGATAATCGGCATGGACACTTGATATTTTTGACCGAGGGCAATGGCGGCTTTCGCTGAGTAAACGCCTTCGACTACCATTTTCACTTCATTCATTGCCTGTTCCATTGTATATCCCTGCCCCATTAACATGCCGGCTCTGCGGTTTCTGGAATGGCGGCTGGCGCATGTTACAATTAAGTCGCCAATTCCGGTCAGCCCGTTTAGCGTGTCTGGGTTTGCGCCCATGCAAACGGCCAGTCTTGCGATTTCTGCAATCCCTCTTGTAATTAACGCCGCTTTTGTGTTGTCCCCATATCCTAAACCGTCCGCCATTCCGGCCGCAAGCGCTATGACATTTTTTAAGGCTCCGCCAAGTTCCATGCCCAATACGTCCGGACTTGTGTATACGCGGAACACTTCATTCATAAAGACGCTTTGGATATATTCTGCCGTTTTTTTTGATTTCGCGCCTGCCACTAATGTTGTCGGCAGTCCCCTTCCGACTTCTTCTGCGTGGCTTGGCCCGCATAAAACAGCGGCGTCGGCATCCGGTATTTCTTCTTCGATAATTTCGGTTAGGGTCATTAATGTTTTTTCTTCAATTCCTTTTGCAACGCTAATGACTACCTGCCCTTTGCCGACATAGGGAGCCATTTTTTTTGCCGTGTCTCTCGTAAAGGCTGACGGAACAGCAAGAACCAAAAGATCTAATCCTGTTACCGCTTCTTTTAAATCTGTGGTAAATGTAATTTTATCGGAAAGTTTCACGCCCGGAAGTTTGTCTGTGTGCTCATGTTTTTCTTTTAACATGGCAACTTCTTGTTCCATAATCGACCAAATTGTGACCTGATGGCCGTTTTTGTCTAATACGGAAGCTAATGCGCATCCCCAGCTTCCGGCTCCGATAATTCCTGCTTTTGCCATAATTATCCCACCTTTCCTTCTTCCTTCTTCTTGAAACTGATTTTATTTTCACTTCCATTTAACAGACGTTTGATGTTTTCATGATGGCGGGCAATTCCCATTATCATAATGATGGCGGCCAAGATATAGATTTCCGTCTTATACGTTTCCGTTACGTCTAAATAACCTAGTTCGCCAAATGCGACTGTCTGTATAAAGAAACTGATTAATCCAACGATGGAAGCTAAAGACACATATTTTGTCAAAGCCGTTATGCCAATGAACAAACCAATTCCAACCGGCACTTCAATCGGGCAAAACGCAATCATCATGCCGCCCGTGCAGGCGATGCCTTTGCCCCCTTTGAAGTGTTTCATATAGAATGGGTAGTTATGCCCTATGATTGTGCCAAATCCGGCGTAAAGCTCCAAAAGACGCGCGCCTTGCGGCTCTCTGTTATGGAAGATTAACCATGTAATTAAAATTGCCACGATTGGTTTAGACACATCTCCTATGAGCGTGATTAGGCCTGCCTTCCAGCCAAACATCCGAAAGGTATTCGTCGTTCCGGCATTGCCGCTCCCCATGGTTGTAATATCTTTTTGTTTGGATTTTCCGTAAGCGTATCCCGATAAAAAGATGCCACAAAAATATCCGATTACCAGCGCAAGGATTCGATTCACTAACATGGCGTCACTGTCCCCTTCTTTCCCGTATAATGAATTTTAATGAAGTGCCCCGAAAACCAAAGGCGTCGCGAATCCGGTTTTCTAAATATCTGACATAAGAAAAGTGCATAAGTTTCTTATCATTGACAAACACGACAAACGTCGGCGGTTTGACTGATATTTGCGTTGCATAATAAATTTTTAAGCGCTTTCCCTTATCGGAAGGCGGCTGCTGCAAAGCGACTGCTTCCGATACGATTTCATTTAAAACCCCTGTGGCAATCCTCATAGAATTATTCTCAATTACCATCTGGATCATACCAAAAATTTTATCCAGCCTCTGCCCTGTCTTTGCGGAAATAAACATAATTTCCGCATATGGCATAAAACTTAATATGCGGCGGATTTCTTCGGTGTATTCGCGCATCGTCTTGTCATTTTTTTCTATGGCGTCCCATTTATTGACTACAACCAGAATCCCTTTGCCGCGGTCATGCGCAATTCCGGCAATTTTTGCATCCTGCTCTGTCACGCCTTCTGTCGCATCAATCATAATCATTGCCACGTCGGAACGCTCAACGGCTGTAACGGCGCGTATAATGCTGTAACGTTCTAAATCTTCTTTTATTTTACTTTTTCTCCGAAGGCCTGCGGTGTCTATAAACACATATTCTTCCCCATGATAGCATACGGACGCATCGATCGCATCTCTTGTCGTTCCGGCAATGTCAGAAACGATTACGCGGTTTTTTCCAAGCAGACGGTTGACAAGCGAAGATTTGCCAACGTTTGGCTTGCCGATCACCGCAATCCTAGGCCTGTCGTCATCATCTTCTTCTCCGGCCTGCTCCGGAAAACATTGAATAACTTCGTCTAACATATCCCCAATCCCAAGCATGGAAGCCGCGGAAACGGGATAGGGATCGCCGATTCCAAGGTTATAAAACTCATAGACGTCCGGCATGAATTTTTCAAAACTGTCCACTTTATTGACCACTAAAACAACCGGCTTTTTGGAACGGCGCAGCATATCCGCGACTTTTCCGTCTGCGTCAACAAGCCCTTGCCTGACGTCCGTTAAAAATAAAATAACGTCTGCCGTGTCAATGGCAATTTGCGCCTGCTCGCGCATCTGGGATAAAATAATGTCTTTGGATTCCGGTTCAATCCCACCTGTATCAATTAATGTAAATTCTTTATCCAGCCAAGAAGCGTCGGCATAGATTCTGTCCCTTGTTACGCCCGGCGTGTCTTTTACAATCGAAATCCGCTCACCGGCAAGTACATTAAACAATGTAGACTTTCCTACATTCGGGCGGCCTACGACCGCTACCACGGGCTTACTCATAATGTATACTCCTTTTCTTTACGCTAATAACGCGTTTACCAAATCTTGTCCGCTTGATTTTACAATATCTGTCTTTACTTGTAAAGCATTTTTCAGCTCTGTTAAAGTCATGTCGTCTAAAAACACTTCTTCGCCGCTCCGCAGTAAATTGCATGGAAGCAATAGCTTTTCCCCTAAACTTTTCCCTTTTAACTGGCTCACAATGTCCCTGCCTGTCAAAAGCCCTGACACTGTAATGCGTTCCCCAAAATACTCATTTCGGATTGGAATCACTTGGATCTTGATATTTGGAAATTTCCGCATAAATTCGCCGCACAGGGTTTCAATCAATGGCGCGGCAAGCGTCCCTGTCGCAACCGTTATCTTTTTCTTCGTTTTTGAGCCGCATGACACTGCGTTTAACGCTTCATAAAATTCATCTTCTAACAAACGCTCCATGCCCACTCCATTTTCTAATTGCAAATATCCGTCGTATCGCGCCGCTTCGGGCAGTTTCTGTTCCGCTAAAAGATACCATTCGTCGGACGCATGGACAAAATGGGTCTGATGCTTTTTCATACAATGCTCCTGCCATTTATGGATTACCGCAAGAACTTCTGCCGCATCTTTTTTTTCAAAGGGCAAAAGCGGATACAATCCCTCCCGAAATTTAGTCAATCCAACCGGGACTATGGAAAGGCTTTGCAAATAGGGAAGGTACCCTGTCAGGGTTTTTATGCTTTCTTCCAATTTAACGCCATCGTTGATTCCTTTACAAAGGACAATTTGTCCGTTCATACGCAGTCCGGCCTGTTTGAAACGATCCATTTTCTGAAGCAATTCCCCTGCAAACCGGTTATTTAACATCATACAGCGTAACTTTTGGTCTGTTGTGTGTATGGAAATATTAACCGGCTCCATACGGTAACGGATCATTCGGTCAATATCAGCATCTTTCATATTCGTAAGCGTAAGGTAGTTTCCCTGTAAAAAAGAAAGTCTGGAATCGTCGTCTTTAAAATAGAGCGTTTCCCTCATTCCCTTTGGCATTTGGTCGATAAAACAAAAGATACATTTATTTTGGCAGGATTTATATCCGTCCATCAGGCTTTCCGCAAATTCAAGCCCCAAATCCTCGTTTTCTTCTTTTTCGATTTCAAATTCCCATTCCTCACCGTCTGGTTTTTCAATGAGGACGAGAATTTCCCCATCATTTATCAAATACCGGTAATCAAAAATATCTTCAATTTGCATATCGTTTATGCAAAGCAGAAAATCCCCCTGCCTGATTCCTAATTCCTCCGCTATGCTGCCCGGCAAAACATTCGTTATTTTATGCTTTTTCTTCATGTCACACTCCTGTTAATTTGGTTTGATTTCGTAAAGGCGAAGTGTATGCAGCGCTCTTGTGGCATTGATATAGAGCGCCTGTTTGTGAAACGGAGTACTGTAGTTTTGTAAATCCGGCGCATATACCACATCAAATTCTAAGCCTTTTGCAAGATAAAATGGCAGGACGGAAACGCCTTTTTGAAACTTCATGCTGTCTTTTGTTAAAAACGGCAATTTAAGCGCTTTTGCCGTCTGGACTGTGGTTTTGGCATCGAGGCAGAGAACTGCCATCGTGTCGAATCCGGCTTCTGATTCCATATCTTTTTTTATCCCCGCATACTGTTCTTCTGCCGAATGAAACGTTTTCACCTGTGGTTTTTCTCCATGGCGCTCTACCATGCTAATTCCTGATTCTTTTGTAAACTGGCTTGCAAACTCTGTGATTTCTACAGTGGAACGATAGCTCTTATTTAACGTCACGCAGTGAATGCCTTTGCCAAATAATTTGGGCAAAAATGCCATTACATCCTGCTCTTTTTCCGCCAATGTCTGCATCCTGTCTCCTAAAATTGTCATCGGGCAATCAAAAAGCTTTTGGATTAACACGTACTGGAGATAAGAATAATCCTGCATTTCATCAATCACTAAATGTTTCACTTCTCTGCGTCTTGGCGGCATTTTTATTGAGTATTTTAAGTATAAAAGAGGATAGACGTCTTCATACCGTATCATTCCGTGTATCAGTTCCAGCGGTTTTCGTTTCGTTTCCCGAAGGAAACGGTTATAAATCTCTATCAGGTTTCTTGTTTCATACATCTGTAGGAACCGTTCCAATATTTCCTGCTTTTCTTCGTCCGTCATATTTTTGCCGCGCAATGTTTCTTGCGTGTCAATCACGTATTCCGCTATTTTTTCCATACGGCTTAATATGGGGACGTCGGCAAGTTTTTCGTAAAACAAATCTGAAATCTGAGACTCGCTTAGTTCTATTGTACGGCAGTGAAAAGGTTTTATATGCACAAGTTCCCATTCAAGGCTTAAAATAAATCCGTTTAGTTCTTCCATGTAGGGTTTTGTTTGTTTGTAGGCGGATTCTTCGGTAGACGGGACAAGATTGTCTGCGATATGGTATGCTTCGGATTCTCCTTTGTGAAGATTTTTTTCAATTTCATCATAACGGTCTTCCGCTTCCCCATAATTTTTAAGTTCATGATAGGCAAACACATCAAGGGTCAGCTCACAGATATTTTCTTCACCAAGTTCAGGGAGGATTCTGGAAATGTAGTCGGCAAAAATACTGTTCGGAGACAAGATTAACACTTGCGATGCGGTCAGGCTGCTGCGGTTATGGTATAACAGATAGGCTATGCGATGCAGCGCAATGGAAGTTTTTCCGCTTCCGGCGCATCCTTGCACAGCCAAAATGCGGTGGCTTTTGTCACGGATAATCTGGTTTTGCTCTTTTTGAATGGTTGTAACGATGCTCTTTAAAGAAGCGTCTGCATGTTCACAAAGCGCCTGCTGTAAGATTTCATCGTCAATATTCATATCATTTTCCAAAACATAGACAATCGTCCCGTTTTTTATCTTAAATTGCTTCTTTTTGACAATTTCCCCACAGATGACGCCGGACGGAGCCTTAAATTGAGCAGGCCCCTTGTCATAGTCGTAAAACAAACTTGAAACAGGGGCCCGCCAGTCAAACACATAAGGCGCCATGGCTCTTCCTTTGGAAAGGCTGCCGATGCCGATATAATACGTTTCCGGCTCTGATTCATTTTCGTAAAGAAAATCAACTCTTGCAAAATAGGGGGAATCCAGCATTTTTTCATAGCGCCGTTTTTCTTTTTTGTAGTTTTCCCGCTCTGTCATTCGGGTATTTAAGGCAATTTTATTATCATACATCTCATAACCATATTCGTCAAATTCCGTGTAGTTTTCCCAAAAATAGTCGTTCATGGTTTTGACGTCGGTTTCATTGGCTATCATTTTTTGATCAATTTCGTTTATTTTTTGAATTAAGGCTTTTTTTACAAAAGATAAATATTCTTCCTCGTTCATGGAATTTGCTCCTTTGATGTCATTCATCAAATGATTGTATCAAGAGAAGGAGCAATTTTCAAGAGAGATTTTTGAAGTGTGTCCGTTTCAGGGAACGCCCTATCCCAAAACGCCATAAGCAAATTTCCTTAATCATAATTTCTTTATGTTCATTTGTTTCTTAAACCCTGTCTTTTTCCCAAATAAATTCTGATAACTCTTTATCTTTTTTTCGGGCACAAAATCACTGCATGTTTCGAAATGCCTTTTAGGGCGTTTTTTTCAACTTTCGAAAGCTTTTCTGTCTGAAATTTAATTTTTTTCAGCTTTTGGCTGACCAAAAAAATTTTTCCCAATCGTTTTCACAGAACTTCCGATGATTGCTTCCACCAGCTTTTTCTTCTTTTGAAAAGCCCCTTTCCGAACCGAAACCACCCGGTATGTAATATTATCTTCTGTAATCTCAGACGGAATGCGGATTTTCTTTTGATTTTTTACCTCACCTGCCGCCTCGACTGTCCCGCCTGAGTTTCTGCTTTTTGCAGACCGTACAGGTAAATACCTTCAGTCCCGTTGCCGCAATCTGCTTATTGTTTGTGATTCCACAATAAGCGCAGGTATTTTGCTCCATGCCTTTTATACTGCAGGCCGCCTTCTTTAATGTCTTACGGTTTCCCCATTTGTGATTGACACAGTCAACATGCGCTGACGCCGAAACCTCCAATGGCTCATACAGCGCGCTGTCATACCTTTCTTCCCCTTCCAGTGAAACCGATCCTGCAATATTCTCAAACGGAAGTTCTTCATATTCAGTAAATTCAGAAAAAGACCCTTCCGGGAATGCATCAGAACAAATCACATAGCCCATATCATCTCCAACTATTTCAAATCCAAAAATATTATAAACTTCCGTTTCCCCGTCTAACATACAATCTGTCTTAAAAAGCATCCCCTCTAAACTATCCACATAATACCAATATCCCTCATAAAATATTACGCCGCCGATTGAATCCTGCCATAACGCCTCCTCAAACGACGCATCATACGCCGTAATGCCAATATCCCAGCCTTCATGCCCTGTTTCTATAATTCCTTTGTCACTCAGCAAAAAATTATCATGCTGCGCATAGCCAATCCGATCCCATGCAGGGACATCCCAAGTCACGTCCACATGATAAAACACCCCGTCAATTTCATCATATTCCATGCGTGGCTAAGCTGCTCGCTGCTCGTCACATAGCAGGCAATCCCAAGCTTATCATATATAAGATACCAGTACGCTTTCGCATAGCCGTCACAAACAGCCGTCTGATACGCCAAAGCCCCATATGCCCGATGGGAACTGTCCGGCACATACTCCCCTATGCCGTTATCTAACATATAATTCTCATAGTCATACGCGCAATTTTGCGCAAGCCAGTCATGCGCAGCGAAAGCCTTCTCATAATCCTACATATCCTCTGAAACCAGTGAAAGAGCCTCCGCGGCGGCAATATTCATCTGCTCAAAAGTCCGCCGCCCACTTTCTTCGTCCATCAAATACGACGGCAAAACCGACAACACTATCTCACTATCCCCAATGGGAAGATAATAATATTCAAACTCCATGTCCACATAAAACAATTCCACATGATTATTCAAAATCCGAATATCATCCACATAAAATTCTTCAGATTCCATATCATACTCCGAAACGTCAATTTCAGCTTTCCGCGCTTTCAAACCAGAAACAATCACTTCCTCCAGCTCTTGTATATCGCGGGCCGCCCCATCTCTGCCCGTCATCTGCCCATTCTGCAGATCCAATGGCTGATAATATTTCGGATCATGCCGATCTTCGTTCTGCAACTTTTCTTTTCCCATACGCGCATCCGCCCAGACATCAAAAGAAGCGTTTCCATTCCACAAACAAATAATCCCGATTACCAATAAAACCAAATGTCATTTTTTCATAACCCATCACCTTTCCGTTTCAAAACGCCTGCGCTGTTATTGAACAAGGACGCCGCAAATCCCCCATATGCATTCGCCTGCAATCGCCTCCGCCAAAAACATATCCTACTTTAGTAACAAAAATAACCGTCAAGACATATCAAAAGCTGAATACTTTGCCTGAATATATTTAGTATAACATAGATTATGCTGATTTTCTATCGCTGCGGCAACATTTCTCCTTTTTTATCTATCTTCATACCGCATAGAATCCTTTCCCATTATTTCCACAGCCTGCTGCAATGCAGACAGACTTAAACACCGTTTCCTCCTCCAGACGAATCACCTGAAAAAACAGGTAAATCAAGGGTTTTAGCGTGAATTACGCTCTCTTGATTTACCTGTTCTTTTTTAAATCTTATCTGTAAAAATCTATATTACTCCTCAAATTCCACAGAGTTTTTATCCTGTAATTAATAGTATTTCTCCATTGTAATTAAATCCGCTTCACTTTCAATTACCCCCGTATCAATCAATGCGCGGATCAAATTTACGCAATTCGAATCAAACATTAAATTTGCGCTGGCAGACTTCGGATGTGTTCCATTTAAAATGTTTGTAGAATAATATTCCGCAGACACAGGGATTATTTCTTCTTCCCCTACAACGTCTAACTTTAACGAATTATAATACGCCGTATTTTGGGATATGTCATAAAAATACCGGTTTGTCAGATACTGTTTCAAATTCCCTTCTTCCAAATCCGCCAAAAATGCCTGAAATACCTTTTCCATGTCTTCCTGAGGAAAAACATAGTCTTTCCGCACGCCCTTTTCATCATATAAATCAATTTCACAACGTGTCGCTTGAATTTGCTGCTTCTTTACGCCAAACAGTTCCTTCCAGTATGCATCCGGTGAAGTCGTAATGTCTATAAGCTTTTTCTGGGCGCTGTTTTCCTCATTGCGCATCTCTTTTTCCCAAGGTATCTTGTATGAACGCTTTAAAACAGATCCATTTTTCAGGACATATTTCACGCCCAGATAATACATATCATTGCTTTCTGGCGCATAATTTTCAAATTCTTTTTTCGAATCAATGATTTGTCTATGGAGATCTAAAATCTGCTCCGTCAAATCCGCTTCCGAGCCTCCTACAGGCGTATAGCCTTCCACAAAAGCCTTTGCAATCTCCGTTTCTTCTGGCATTTTCCTCTCTATCCCAAAAAGATCCAGCTCAATGACCGTATATATTCCCGCGAACACAAGAAGGAAAGCCACGCATTCCACAAAACGCTTCTTATGAAATACCCGAAACCCTTTTTCCAAAAACATCTGAGCCGCAAAAAAACAGATTCCGCCAAATAAGACGCCGAAAACTAGTGCCGAAGCAAAAACCGCCCAGCCGGAAGAAAAGCCCAGAAGCTCACAAAACAATGCGCCTAGAAACCCACCGCCTGTAAATCCCGCTCCCCAACGGAAAACCGGGCAAATCCACCAAATAGAAATGAGGCTTCCCGCCGTTTCCATATGGCGGACTTTATATATCAAATATGCGCCAACCACAAACAATACTGAAACAAGCGCATATATCGCGACAATATTCCCGCCTGCAATGCCAACCGCCGCGCCCGATTCATCATATTTCAATCTTACATGACTGCCCAAATAGTAAAGCGGTGAAAGCGCATCCAGCTTTCCCCCATGGAAATCCATGGGAATGCCATAGGAGATTTGCGACATTATAATTGCAGCCAGAACTTTACATCCTACATACAGCAAGTTTAATATTAACGCAAAAATCGGGACTGCCAATAACTGACCGGTAAACATCGCAATGAACACGGTTATGCTATACAAAATAAAACTGATTCCCCACGCATACAAAAGCCCCAACAGAAGATAATTCATGCTGGTATAGCCGCAGACTGCGCTTACCAAGATTCCCATTAAAAACCCTGCCGCCTGCGGCGCAAGCAAAAACAATAGGCCCGAAAAATAGTTTGTAAAAAACAGCTCAAGCCGGGTGACAGGAAACGCATGGAGCGCATATGCCGATCTCGCATGGTATAAATACGAAAACACTGCCATAACCACAATTACTGCAAAGAAGAACAAAGCGGCTGGATTCATATAAACCCCGACTATACTTAAAATATCGGAGGAGCGGCTTTGCGCAATTTCCTGCTGCGTCAAGTCGGTAATATATTTATACCGCTGGGATTCATTGAAAATCATAAACGGAAGTATAAACAGATTCCACAATGTAAACATCACCCAAATCGGCCAATAATGCGTAATGTTTTTTAAGAAAATTGTTTTATTAAAACAAGATGTCTTTGACTTCATAGTCCACCCCTCCTAATTCATAGATAAATATTTCCTCAAGCGTCAGTGGAAGAAGGTCAATCAACATAGGGTTCATCTTCTCTAACTGCTCTTTTGCCTCGGCGGGATTCCCTTTGACAATCAGCGTATACACTCTGCCTGTATTAGACATATGAAGCACCTCAAAATTATCCGGCAGCTTTGGCATTTCCGCCTGAAACGCCGCCTGAATCTTACAAACGCTGCCCTGCAAATCGCTCAGTGAGCGTTCAATAATAATTTTCCCTTTGTGCATAATCCCCACATGGTCGCACACATCTTCTAATTCCCTTAAATTATGGGAAGAAACAATGACCGTCGTCCCATTCTCCGACACATCTGCCATAATAATGCTCCAAATCTGACGGCGCATGACAGGGTCTAAACCGTCCACCGGCTCATCTAAAATTAAAAGCTCTGCCCGCGCGCATACCGCAAGCCAAAATGCCACCTGTTTTTGCATTCCTTTTGACAAACTGCGGATATTCTTCTTCGGATCTATTGTCGGAAAATACTCCATCAGCCTTAGAAACATTTTTTCGTCAAACTTCGGATACAATCCCTTATAAAACCGCATCATCTCCATTGTGTCTGCCTGCATAAAATAAAAAATATCATCTGGGATAAAGACAAACTTTTCCTTAACCGCAGGGTTCTCATAGACGTCTTCTCCTGCGATTTTTACCGTTCCGTTATTTTGCCTGTAAATTCCGGTCAGATGGCGCAAAAGCGTCGACTTTCCCGCTCCGTTTGGCCCAACAAGACCATAAATCGCGCCAGATTTTACCGACATATCCACACCGTCTAAAGCGCGAAACCCGTCAAATTCCTTAACTAAATTTGCCACTTCAACCATTTTCGCCCAGCCTCCCTTGCTTTAGATTATCCATGCGGCATCCGAGTTCTTCTCTTGTCACATCTAAAACAAAAAGTTCCGTCACCACATCATCAAACGTTAATAAAAGTTCCTGCTCCCTGCTCTTATGAATAAAATCTGTCGCAGCCGCAAACGTCCCCTTCCCTTTCATACTATAAACATAGCCTTCCTGCTCCAGCTCCCTATAAGCGCGCTGAATCGTATTCGGATTAATTGCCAGCGTTGACGCAAGTTCCCGAACAGACGGCAGTTTTTCATCTGCCGCAATCGCATTTGTGAGCAGCAAATGCCGGATTCCTTCTTTAATCTGTTCATAAATGGGTTTTGCATCCCTGTAATTTAATTGCAGCAATCCTATAACCTCCTCACCCAAGTGTATTAATACATTTCATACAGTTAGTCTAGCATACTGCAATTTAACATACAATAAAGATATAAGAAGGAATTTATTAAGGTTTCCTTAATTAGACGCATGGCTTTTAGGCTTCCTTTAGACCCGATACTCAAACGCATTTCTCACATGGGCAATTTCCCCATTCCCGCAAATTCCGACCACATCAAAACGGCAGGGAGTCTGCTCCCCGTAACCATAACGCATACAAAAATAAGAAGCAGCCCTGCAAATCCGCTTCTGCTTCGTTGCATTCACTGCTTCTAAAGGATTTCCAAACGTATCAGTTCTACGGTACTTCACTTCTACAAAAACAAGTGAATCCCCATCTAACGCGATTAGGTCAATCTCCCCACCCCTGCAATAAAAATTCCGCCTAATAATCCGAAAACCGCGCCGCTTTAAATACTCCGCGGCTAGGCTTTCATACTCGGCTCCCGTTTTTCTTAAATTTTTCATAGTCCAATCCTATTTAATCTTCGACCGCAGCCGATCCATATCGTCGACAAACACCAAAATCTCCGCTACAACCTCATATAATTCCGGCGGGATCATATCCCCAATTTCCAGCTTCGACAAAGTCTTCGCCAGCTTATTGTCTTTGTACAAAGGAACATTGCCTTCCCTGCCTTTTTCTATAATCCGTTCCGCCAGCTCCCCTTTTCCGGTCGCCAAAATCTTTGGCGCGGCGTCTCCGGCTTCATAGGCAAGCGCGACCGCTGTCTTTACTTTGTCTTCTTTTCTCTCTTTTTTCATATTCTCACGCCCTGACGTCAAATGAATATCTGTGCACCATTCCTCCCGCAGAAGGCGCCCCTTGTTTTATCATATCTTCGACAAAATTCACCTTTTCTTCCTGATTCGACACATGAATCTTTACTTGATACCCTTTGTTCTCCAACCGCCGCTCTAACTCGTCTAAATGTTCTAAAAGCAACTGATAAGAAATGTCATCTTTCAAATAAAAATTCGTCGAAACTTTTTTCTGGCGCATCTTAACCGAAACGTCCGTGGAACCCAAATGATCCAAATCCAAATGTAAAAAAGCCGTCAGCTCTCCGTCTTTTTCATGCTTTTTCCGCTTATCCGTATACACATATAAGTCACTGTGCGCATTCTGCCCCGCCATTTTAAGAGGAATTTGCACATAGGCGTATGTCTGGTTCAACTGATTCATAAATTGGATATTTTCACGGACGTTAGAAGCCGTGTCGGAAAGCTGCTGCGTATTCTGCCCAAAGTCTTTCAATGCCCGTTCCATCTGTCCCATCTGCCTGTCTAAACGCTGATACAATTCCCCGACTTTATGTTCCGTCTCTAATTCCTCCGGCCGTAACAGCCACTGCCGTTCCATTACATTCCGCGCTAATGCGCGGTACGCTTTGGAAGAAAACAGGCTTCCCAATGCCTGTTTGCTAAACGGGCTGTCACTGGAAAATGCCTGTTCTAATAACTGCAACACTTCCTTTGACGTAAGTTCCCCCGAAAGCTGGCCATCTTGAAACAACGCTGGATTTTTAGACAGTTCCGGTATTTTGGAAAGATGGCGCGATAACTGCTGTAACTGCGCATCTGATAACGCATATTTTAAAGAATCCGGCCGCGCATAAGTCTCCTGAATCTGCTTTCCTTCCTGCAAAATCTCTTTTCCACTGTCCTTGGCAAGTATGCCTTCCCTGTTATTTTCCTGCAGCTTCCCTTCTTCTGCAAGCGTGGAAGCTTCCTGCAAAAGAGCTTCTTCCTTTCCGTTTGCCTTTCCTGCCTGTATGCCGGATTTAGTCTGATTTAACGCCTCCTCAAGCAATGCTTCCTTTCCTGCCGCCTGCACAGGCTCTTTGCCGTCCAAAACAGCCTCAGCTTTGCCGCCTGCCCCCTGAGACGCGCCGTCTGCCGCCCATGCAGGCTGTTTCGCATCTGAAACCGCTTCATCTGAGCCTTCTGTCTGCTCCATTCCCCCCAAAAAAATTTTTATCATCTGCCGGTTTAAATCCAGCAATTCTTTCTGGGATAGCCCGCCGTCCGCCAACTGTTCCGGCAGCGTCTCCATTATCGTTTCAAGCTGATCTAAAATAGCGTACTGATCCGATTTATAATTCTCAAACTGCGCCGCCATCTCCTCCGTTACCGGAATCCCAAGCTTTGCCATCTGGACAATAGAGGTAATGTCCATTGTGGAATTGCCCGCCACAAGTTTCGCCATATGCGCAAGACTCTGCTTATCAATCGGCATAGCCTGCTCCATCATCGTATTTACCATCGTAACCATTTTTGCATTCGCCTGCAGGTTCGCCGCCTTTAATGCGTTTAAAATCGTTGGATTTGTATTCAGCCCGTTTGAAAACGGACGGATCGCTATCTGCATTCCATTGTTTGAACGCACTTGAAAAAACATGGATTCCCCTTGCCGGACAGTAACGCCAGAATCTATCCTAGCCTGAACCGTTTTCCCGTCTGCAAGCCCAAGCGTCGCCACGCCGTTTTCCATATGTTGGATGCTCCCCTCAAATACATTGCCCACAGCCATTTCCTGAAGGGAAGAAACCACCTGTTTCATTCCCTGCGAGCCGCTTGGAGTTTCCACGCCATTTGCAAGATTTCTATTATACTGATTCATAATATCCGTAATTTGCATTTTGATTTCCCCTTATACAAACTTCTGTATAAATGATTTACGGTGAATCTCTGTCGGTCCATTCGCTTTTAACGCCGCAATATGCGCCGCCGTCCCGTACCCCTTATTAGAGGCAAACCCATACTCCGGCATTGTGGCATCGTATTCTATCATCATGCGATCCCTCGTCACTTTCGCTACAATACTCGCCGCAGCAATCGAAATGCTTTTTGCATCCCCCTTTATAATTGGAACCTGAACGATGTCCACTTCCGGTATTTCAACCGCATCATTTAATAATATATCGGGTCTTATGCTTAATTTATGAATAGCTTCACGCATAGCTTCATATGTTGCCTGTAAAATATTAATCTCATCAATTCTTTCCGGAGACGCCTGCCCAATCCCAACTGCAAGGGCTTGTTCCATAATAAGCGGATAAAGTTCCTCCCGCTTTTTTTCTGACAATTTTTTTGAGTCATTTATGTACAAAATGCCGCAATCCGGCGGCAAAATCACTGCCGCCGCCACAACCGGGCCCGCTAACGGCCCGCGGCCCACTTCATCAATGCCGCAGATATGCCCATAAGACGCATACTGTTTTTCATAAACTTTCATTTCTTCGATGCGCGCCCGTTCCGCCTGAAGTTTTTCCAAACGCCTTTGTTCCTGTTTTGCCCGTTTACTTTCCGCTCCCATTTAATCCCCTATTCTTCCGGCAACTCAATCGTCAGCCGGCCAATTTTTCCGTTTCGAAATTCTTCAAGGGCCAAAGCCGCCGCCTTGCTGTAATCTAAGCCGCCCCCTTTTTTTAAACATTTCCTTTTTTCCGCAATATCTTCTAAAATAGCAGAAGCTTCCACTGTTTCATCTGCCTGATACCTTTCCGAAAGCGCGCCGGGGTATTCTTTTCGCAGATAGTTTATCAACTCTAACGCCAATTCATCTACATTTAAAATCTCATCTTTCATGGAACCAATCAAAGCAAGTTTTAACCCCACCGCCTGATTTTCAAATTTCGGCCAGAGTATCCCCGGCGTATCTAATAATTCTACGCTCTTATTAAGCCGAATCCACTGTTTGCCTTTCGTTACGCCCGGCTTATTTCCCGTTTTCGCGCAGGCTTTTCCGGCAAATGTATTAATAAACGTAGATTTCCCTACATTTGGAATCCCGACCACCATCGCCCTTACCGGACGGTTTTTAATCCCCCGTCTGCGGTCGCGTTCTATTTTCTCTCTGCATGCTTCCATGATTTCATTTTGTATCTGCTTCATGCCGGATCTGCTTCTTGCATCCAGACCTGCCACAAAATATCCTTTTCCCCTGAAATAATCACTCCACGCCTTCGTCCTCTGTGTGTCTGCCAAATCCGCTTTATTCATTAAAATCAAACGCGATTTCTGTTTTCCCAGCTCGTCTATGTCTGGATTTCTGCTTGAAAACGGAATCCTTGCATCCACTAATTCTATAATCAAATCAATCAACTTAATATCTTCCTGCATCTGACGTTTCGCCTTCGTCATATGCCCCGGATACCACTGAAACTGCATACTGTTCTCCCTCCCTAATCCAAAAAGCCAAAATCCTGAAACGGCGATACAATAAACCATGCCTTTCCAATTATGTATTCTTTCTTCACATTTCCAATATTGGCATAGCGGCTGTCCTCACTGTTATTGCGGTTATCCCCCAGAACAAAATATTCGTCCTCTCCCAGTTCTATTTCTTCTGCTGCAAGCTGGGCGTCTAAAATTGCCGCCGTCTCTGCCTTCTCATCAAACAACTCTCCATTGACATAAACAGCCCCGTCTTTAATCTGCACTTTATCCCCCGGCACAGCAATCACGCGTTTGACATAGTAATGAGATTTTTCATTTCCATTTGGCAAAAAAACCACAATGTCATTTGGCTTCGGATTTGTAATCGAATAGATAAAACGATTGACTAAGATTTCTTGACGGTTTTCAAGCGTCGGCGACATCGACTGGCCGACAACGCTTGTACGCAGGCCAATATAACAGACAAATACGAATGCGATAGCAAGCACAATTAAAATCTCGACAATCCATGTAATGACTTCTTTCACGATAGGTATATTTACTTTCTTTTTTTCTTTTCCAAAATGTAATCCGCTTTTTTTCATATCCGCCTCAAATAAAACGAAATGCCGTATCCAATTCGGGACACGGCATCCAACCTATTTAACCAATTCTTTTACCTTTGCAGCTTTTCCAACACGTCCTCTTAAGTAGAACAATTTTGCCCTTCTTACTTTACCGTAACGCACCACTTCAACCTTTTCTACGTTTGGTGAATGTATCGGCCATGTCTTCTCTACGCCTACGCCGTTTGAGAATTTACGGACAGTAAATGTCTCCCGGTTGCTGCCGCCTTGTCTTTTTAATACAGTGCCTTCAAATACCTGAATCCTCTCCCGGTTTCCCTCTTTGATCCTGCCATAAACCTTAACAGTGTCTCCGACACGGAATTTCGGCATTTCCGGTTTAAGCTGCTCTGCTTCAATGTTTTTGATAATCTCAGTTGCGTTCATTTCTTTTCCTCCTGTTTTGTCCGATGTTCTTAATACGCTTTTGTAACAGAGGACCATCGCATACTATACATAACTATCAAACTATACCACAACAAAAACAGATATGCAAGTTTTTTTATAGGCAATCTCATTGACCGTCCAGACAAACTTTAAACTTTTGTTGTTAATAATACGGCAATTTCTTCATATGTTGCATTTTTCGGTATGTCATAAACTCCGGGGTTGATATAATTGTCATAATCTTCCTCGACCAAGAATTTATTAAAAGAAGCCGCATCATCAATCAATCCGGCTTCCTGCAGCTTCTTGCAGACAACATCTGAAAATTCACCGCCGCCAATTACAAACCGCACTTTTTCCACTGAAGCCTCCGGAGGAGTCTCCTGAACCGCATCTGGCTGTTCCGGCGGCGTTTCCGGCTGCTCTGGCATAACGTCGGGTTGTTCCGGCGTAACTTCCGGCTGTTCCGGCGGCGTTTCCGGCTGCTCTGGAACAATATCCTGAGCCGGCTCCTGTTGTGGAGGTTCTTCTATCTGTGTCTCTGATGGAGCGGTGTTTTCTGTGTCCGCCGCATTTTGCGCGCTGTCTTCATAGTCTGCAACTGTTTTGGACTCTGTATCCCGAATTGCCTTATTCTGTGGTTTATCATTGTATTGGTTAAAAGAGATTATAATCATAAAAAGAAACGTCGTTATTACTACACCGACTCCAATCCCTCTCAGATAATATTTCAGTCTCACTGTTTTCTTTTCCCTTCATACAACCCAATCACTAACTGTACTTCGCCCAGACCAAGCATAAGCTCCCTTGCAATTTCAATCGCTGATTTCCCGTCTTCATGTAATGCAAGAATCGCTTCGTTGTGGTTGATTTCCTCCAAATCATCAAGCGGTTCTCCATCTGGCCATAAATCTTCTTCCCGTTCCACATGATTTTGCGCCGCTTTTTCTTCTGCCGCCACAGGCTGGCTCTGTGGTTTCTGCGGCTGCGGCGTTTTTACGGTTTTGGCCTGCCGCGGGATTTCTTTTGCTTCTTCCGCCACTGTTTTCTGGGTCAGATGCCTTGAAATTTCCTCGTCCTTCTTTTCCAAATCCGCAGCCAATTCCTGAAGCCTTGACGAAAACTGCGTCAGTTCTGTATGCTTGTCATTTAACATACTATATAAAAACATAATCTCCGTATGCGTCTTGTTCATGGACTCTACAACCGTATCCGCATATTCATTGATTGTCTTGATTCTTTCATTACACTCATTGTCCAGAGAGTGCGCGGAATCCTCTAAGGCTTCTCCTGCCTTTTCTTCCACTTTTTCTTTTACGTCCGCCGCCACTTTCTGAAGCTCCCGTTCTAAAACCTTGCGGATTTCACGATTGCTCAGTTCGCCAATTTTATTCAGCTCCCTAGGTCCTAGCTTTTCCGAAACAAAAAAACTCGCCACATAAAATACCACACCTGTTACCAGTAACGGAATTTCAATTCCTGTCATGCTAATTCTCCTCTAAATCTTCATATCGAAACGGCCGCTTTCCTGTTTATAAATGACCTTGTTCTTCTCGTCCTGTTTTTTCTTTTTCTTCTGCTGCCCATGATATTCATTGCTGCCTTTTTCCTTTGCATCGTATTTCTTCTTCTGCTGATTGGCATCATCGGCATGATTGACCTGCTTTAACTGCCGGTCTTCCTGATGTTTTAACTGCACTTGGATATTTTGCTGTTCTACTAAAGGTTTATTATCCTCGTTTTGTTTCAGCGCGCTTACATCTTGTGTCCTTGGTATCATTCCATTTAACGTCACCGGTCCAACTGCCATTCTATCACCTCATTGCTTCCCTTACAGGTTCATCACCTTAATTTCCGCGCCGTCTTTCACAAACTTGCAATATTTCCTCTCGCTCTTTGTCGTTACCGATACATCGGAAATCTTAATCGTAACTCCCGGATAAATGACGTCCTGAACTTCAACTTTCGCCCGTCCCGCGCTGATAAATTCCATTCGGAGCCGGTTAATTTCTTCTGTAATCGGAGCAAGCTGCGCCTGAAGGGTTTTCATCGTCATTACCTGAGTTTTCATATATTCTACCTTATCCGGCGGAAGCGTGATCCCCTGTTTTAATTTTTCACTATAATTCACTAAAATCGGACGCACGACTTCGATTTTCTTGGCAATGTTTTTCGCTTCCTGCTGGATTTTGTTAAAATGCTCTAATTTCTTCGGCTCGATGCCGGCTTCAATATTTGTGGCAATTCCCATGGTAGAACCGATCACGCGGGCAGACACTTTACTGCTGACGCGCACAGTCCCGCCGCGGACCAAACCCTTTCCGCCGTTTACAATCACTTCCGTATTTGCAGACACCATGCTTTGGATAATAGATTCCGTCTCTACATATCCGCCGGAAATCACTGTCGCGCCTTCAATAAATTTAATTACGATATTGCCTTCCGCTGAAAGAAGGCCTTTGCCCATGCCATGGATGCCCCGCTGAACGATAATCTGCCCGCCTGCATAAAGCTGGGCTCCTTCCACAACGCCTTCTACGACAATATTTCCATTCGCATGAATGACAAAGCCGCTTTTTACATTTCCTTTTACAAGCACATTGCCCGGATAGTTAATATCGCCAATTGAATTATCCACATCTGCCGGAACTTCATAGACAGCGGAAACAAACACTTTCCCCTGAACCAAAGAAGCATGGCCGGTCACTTCGGAATACAACTCTGTCCCATCGTCCGACATATAGATATTGTTCGAATAGGACAGCTTCAAATTTTTCACGTCTTTCGGTTTTAATTCCTCGCCTAAAACCGTTTTCCCCGGTTTTCCGGGCACAGACGGGATCAGCTTTGCCAAAAGCTGGTTTTTCTCTACCCTGCTAATGATATTCAAATCATGGTAATTCACGGAACCGTCTGTATTATGCTTTGGCTTTAAGCTTTTCGAAGTTGAAAAATAATACTCAATTTTAGCATCACGCCCTAACGTCGGCGGCGTGCCTTTTCCAATTAAATATTCTGTGCAATATTCCCTTTCATGCAAAAGTGAATTAATTAAGTTTGTGTCAAGCCCATACACAATCTTTTCATGCACAAGCGCATCTGCAACGTCTTCTTTTGTAATTGCTTTTCTGCCTTCCGCCGGAGGATAAAACTTACAGCGTACCAGCATATTGTCTGTGGAAATTGAAAGTACAATCTTTTCGTTGAACGCATTTCCCTCACTTTTGCCTATTAAAACCTGTGTCGGCTCAGAGGCTTTCACCGCTTCATTCAATTCCCGCATATCATAATTTTGATATCCGAGATCCGTAAGGTATGACATAACCTCTTTGACATCTAATGCCTTTCCGCCTTCCATGGCGGGGAAAAATTGCAGATAAAAATCAGTATTTACGATTAAAGGCTTAAAGTAGCTATTTCTATTCTCCATATGTAAATCCCCCATCAGTCTACAAAAATATCCATATAATTTCCCATTTTCTTACGCATTTTTAATAATGCCTTTGTATGAAGCTGTGAAATTCTCGATTCAGAAACACTAAGGACTTTGCTTATTTCTTTTAGCGTCAATTCTTCATAATAATACAGTTCTATGACTTTTCTTTCTTTTTCAGTCAAAAACTGAAGCGTGTCTTTCAATACTTTTTTTAATTCATTTTCTTCGATTTTTTCTTCCGGCTGAATAAAATGCGAATTGTTCTTCGCATCCATGACCGGCTCACTTCCCTGCTCTACATATTCATTTAGGGAAACAATATTTGTAATTTTAAGCTGTGACTGCCAGACAAGCAGCTCTTCTTCAGAAATTCCCATCTCCAATGCCAGTTCTTCGTCGCTTGCATTTTTTCCGGTTCTCATTTCTATCCGCTTCACTGCCTCGTCTAGCTTTTTCTGCCGTTGCCGGACAGTTCTTGGAATCCAATCCATTTTACGGATATGGTCGAGAATCGACCCTCGGATTCTTAGACTTGCATAGGTTTCGAACTTGACGTCTTTTTTTGCATCGTACTTATCAATCGCATCAATCAGGCCGAATATGCCATAACCCACTAAATCGTCATACTCCACGTTATAGCCTAAATACATACTCAGCCTGCCTGCCACCACCTTGACTAACGAAACATATTCTAAGATAATCTGCTCACGCAGCGCAGGTGTAGGGCTCTTTTGATAAGATTCCCATAACTTTTCTTTTTCTGCCGCCTTCATTTGAAGCCTCCATTACAATGCCGAATTATTCCTCATCTTCCTCGGCTTCCTGAATATTATCCTGCCTATCTTCTTCGGTTTCCGGCATCGGATCTTCTTCCTCCGATGCCTCATCTTCGACAGCCACTTCTTTAAAATTCATTTGTATCACAATATGCGCTACCATGCCTATGACAAAAAAAACTAAACACACAATTATAAAATTCTTTGCAAAAACTACGGTATCCACATGCTGCGCAAATGATATAACACACGTCACAAATCCGGCAACTAGCGCTAATGCCGCCGGCAAAGGTTTTGTATTCATGTCCTGTTCCTCCAACTATCAGAGGTTTTATATAATTTTCGGCGTTTTGCCGATTGCTTTGATATAAAACTCTCCTGTATCGCAATGCAACTCTACAGTTCGCCCATAATTTAAGCCTGTATCTTCCGCAATCAGCCGAATTTTTAATTCCCGTAATTTTTGCTTGGCAGCAAGCGCATTCCGCTCTCCAATATTACTGACATTCGACATTCCACTGACTTCAAACATTTTTGCCCCGCCGGCAATTTTAGATACCAGACGGTTCCGGTTTGCTCCTGCCCGAATCACACGCTGAAGAAGCTCTTCAATTCCTGTATCCGCAAATTTCGCGATATTGCTATTATTTCTCATCTGTGTGCTGTCCGGCAGCATATAATGCACCAAGCCGCCTATTTTTGAAACCGGGTCATAAAAAGTCAGACCTATGCAGGAACCAAGACCGATCGTAGTGATAATATCAGGAGACTTGCATATATTCAAATCTGCCATTCCAACTTTTATAACTTTGCTCATTTGTCCGCTCCTTATACAGAAAGACCAAGCGCTGTTAATATCTTATCATATGAGTCCTGCTCTGGCATCAGGATAAAATATCCATTTATCATCACATCATCCCCAAATTCAGTCTCAATAAAAAGCGCATTGTCCCCAAACTGTCCAAACTGAATTGCCGGAACACTTAAAATAGAGGCTGCCATATCTACGGCAATATATGGGATGGACGGCGTAATTACTAAATTTGTCATAGCCGATAATGCTGAAAGGTAGGACGCCGCTATAATATTGCCTATCTCCTTTAAGGCAGATAAATCCATCTCATCAAATTCCTTTTGAAAACCGGATTCCCTCCCCATTAGCTTATTTACCAAAAACTGGGCAGAATCCATTTTCAGCAAAAACATCATACTGCCTTCAATATCCGTTTGAACTTCCAAAAAAATGCCAACAATAATTTCGTCTTCCGCGCAAATTGCAGAACCCAGTTTAGAGGCTTCCAATAGAGCCACCTTAGGTACATTCATGTCCAGACGCAGCCCCAGCATCGAAGAAACTGCCGTTGTCGCATTTCCGGCTCCAATGTTGCCGATCTCTTTTAAGACGTCTACATAGGTATCGTTGACTTCTTCCAACGTAAATTTGCCCATCTCATCCTCCACTATAATTATATTCAGATATTTTCCGATTCGTCAACTACTGCATGTATATCAAACAGAGAAATTAATTCATCCCCATGTTTGCCTATCCCACTGATAAATGTGCTTTTATCATTCTTATCTGCTTTTGACTGCCGTTCAATATCTCCTGTTCCCAATTCTACAATTTCTTTTACTTCATCTACGATAATTCCTATTGTGCCTAATTCTTCAATCTTTAAAATAATGATTCTGGACGCATCCGAAAACTCATCGTCTTCTAACTGCATTTTCAGACGGATGCTCATCACTGCCACAATCTCACCGCGCAGATTAATAATCCCTTTAAAATAGGTTTGTGCCTTTGGAACTCTGGTAATGTTCTGCATACGGACGATATTATCTACATAATTGATGTCAAATCCGTACTGCTCACTTCCAATTTTTACAACAATATATTGTTTCGTATTTTTTTCAGAAACCAGAACTTCATTTTCCATGTCTGACACCTCCCTACACAAGCGCGTTGACGTCTAAAATCAATGCCACTTCACCATCGCCAAGAATCGTTGCGCCGCTGATTACTTTATTATTCCTGATAAACTTGCCAAGGGATTTAATTACAATTTCCTGCTGGCCGATCAGACGGTCTACCACTAACCCGGCATATTTGTCACCCTTTTTCACAATGACTACAGTCAGGTTCTCTGGTTCTTCCTCAAGCGGTTCAATATCCAAAATCTTATCCATGCGGATCAGCGGAATGACTAATCCTCTCAAATGAATAACTTCTTTCGCTTCCACATAGCGGATATCCTTCACCGGAATATCTTCGATATTCTGAATGGAACCTAACGCCACTGCATACTTCTCATCTCGTAATTCTACCATTAAAACTTGAATAATTGCAAGCGTTAATGGCAATCTTACCGTAAACTTTGAGCCTTCTCCGAGTTTACTTACCACTTCCACATCTCCGCCTAACGCTTCGATATTGGAACGCACTACGTCAAGCCCAACGCCGCGGCCGGAAATATCCGTAATCTTCTTCGCCATTGAAAAGCTCGGCATAAAGAGCAGATTGACTATTTCTTTCTGATCCATAATTTCCGCCTGCTCCGGCGTAATCACGCCACGCTGGATCGCTTTTTCTTTGACCTTTTCCGTGTCAATGCCGTTTCCATCGTCACTGACTTCAATAATGACGTTATTTCCTTCCTGAAAAGCGTTCAGATAGATAGAGCCTGTCTCCGGTTTGCCTCTTTCCCTGCGCACTTCTGCGCTTTCTAAGCCGTGATCGGCGGAATTACGCAGTAAATGCTGTAACGGATCGCCAATCTGATCGACCACGGTACGGTCAAGCTCCGTATCCTCGCCGCTCATAAACAATTCCATTTTTTTATCCAGCTTTCTGGATAAATCGCGGATCATACGCGGATACTTATTTACCACACTCTCAATCGGAACCATGCGAACCTGCATTACGGATTCATGCAGATTCGTCGTAATCCGCTCTAGGTATTCAATCTGCTCATGGAACGACTGGCTCTCAAAACTCCCGCCTTCCGACGCGCTGATCGACACAATTCCATTTTTAGCGATAATCAGCTCGCTGACCTGATTCATCAATGCATCAAGCTTTTCAATGTCTACCCGGACAGTACGGCTTGTCACAGGTTTTTTCACTGCTTTTTTTACTGCCGCAGGCTGTGATTTCGGCTGCATATCTGCCTGAGGAGCCGCCGTCTCTGCCTGAACCGGGAGTTCCACATGGGGCTGTTCTTCTTTTTCTTCTTTTTGGGCATAAACATCAGGCTGTATTTCCTCCGCATACACTGTAGTGATTTCTGACACTGCCTTTACAGCCGGAAGAATTTTTTCTAACGATTCTTTCGCAACCATAAAAAATGAAAAATCCAAATCAAATTTTTCATCTTCAATATCGTGCGGATCTGGACGATACACTACAATCTCACCAAAATCCTCCACTGCCTGAAATACCAAAAACGCCCTCGCCGCTTTTAAAAGACATTCCGCATGGATATATACGGTAAATCCATATATATGGTTCTCCTCATCTTTGGCATTCCGGATCGATTCCTTTTCACTGTTTGTCAGTTCCAGCTTTAAGAACTTCTTTTCTGCGCCTTCAGAAGAATCGGCAGCCGTTTCCTCTGGAGCCGCCGGAGGCGCTTCCTGCCCTTCCGACTGCGCAATAAAATCATTCAGCTCTTTAATAATCGCCTGATTGTCTTCTATCCCTTCGTCTGACGTCTCTTTAATCGTCTCTAAATACCGGTCTAACGCATCCAGACATTTGAATAAAATATCAATCATCTTACTGTTTACTGCAATTTTGTCACTTCTGACTTCCTGAAACACATCTTCCATATCATGCGTCAAATGCTGCATACGCTTAAATCCCATGGTCCCCGCCATTCCTTTTAAAGAATGCGCCGCCCGGAAAACCTCATTGATGGTGTCTTTGTTGTCAGGTTCTTTTTCCAGCGTCATTATACAGTCGCTTAAGCTCTGCAAATGCTCACTTGTCTCATCAATAAATATCTCAAGATATTGGCCTACATCCATTTTTTACCGTACCCCCACTCTCTTTGTGATTGTCGATGCCACATCGGTCAATGGAACTACTTCGTCTACCAGCCCTGTTTCATAAATCGCTTTTGGCATACCATAAATGACGCACGATTTTGCGTCTTGGGAAATTACATAAACTGGCTTTTTCTTTTCCAGTGAAAGAATGCCTTTCGTACCGTCAGCGCCCATTCCGGTAAGCACGACGCATACGATTTCATCATACCCACTTTTCACCAGAGAATCATATGTAACATTCGCGCATGGCTTTAACCCTCCGATTGCCGGCATATCATTTAATACGATTTTATGTCTGCCATCGGCTAATTTCGCCACTTCCATATGTTTGCCCCCGGGCGCCACATAAACCCAGCCTTTCTGTAAAATATCGCCTTCCTGCGCTTCCTTTACAGAAACTTTGCTTACTTCATGCAGGCGGTCCGCCATAGATTTCGTAAACCCTATTGGCATATGCTGCACCAACACAACCGGCGCATCCAGCTCTTTCGGCAAATATGGAATTACACTCTGCAATGACTTCGGCCCTCCAGTAGAACAGGCAAGCGCGACTAATTTGTTCCCTTTCCCGGCATCTGTTTTTCTGTGTACAGGTTTGCGGACGCCCGCCGCAGGTTTTGCTTTCTGCACAGAATCTTTTACAGCAGATGCCCTCTGCAGGCTTTGTGTCTGTAAGACTGCGGAAAGCACCTTCAGCAATGCCTGTTTAAATGCATCGCCTTTTGCTTCAATGATATTCGTCGGTTTCGCCACAAAATCGACCGCTCCACGCTCCAACGCCATAAGCGTCACTTCTGCATCTTTTACCGTCAGAGTGCTCACCATGATAATCGTCGCTTTTATTTTATCTTTTTGCAGCTGTTCAAGCAATTCCAAACCACTCATACGGGGCATATTGACATCCAGCACAACGGCGTCGTACCGCTTTTTCTTTAGTGTCTCATATGCTTCAAGTCCATCCTTGCAAGTGTCTACAACCTGTAAATTATCATCTGAATCTATTATATCACATATTACCCTTCTCAGGAGTGCAGAGTCATCAACAACTAAAATATTTTTCTTCATTTTGGTTTCCTCCTAATATTTTATTAACTTCCTTTTCTTGACAGAAATTGAATCATTAACTGGGCAATACCCTGATGTATCGGTATTCTTTTATTTTCATTGTTCACATAATTTTGGGTCAGCGCCTCAAACGCTTTCGAAGAAGCCGCATTCGGCTTTTCTAATGAAATCACTTTCTGGTTTCGGACGGCATATTCCATCGCCTGATCTTGCGGAACCATTCCCAAAAATTCCAGCTTCCCTTTCAGAAACTGCGTAACGACAGAATCCAGTTTAGAAAAAACGGCTTCCCCTTCTTCCGTGGTGTTCACCCTGTTTGCGACTACACTGATTTTCGCCTGTTCCTTCGGAAAAATCGGATTGCGGTACAATGCTTTTAACAACGAATACGCATCCGTAAGTGAACTTGGCTCCGGCGTGCTTATCAATAAAATCTCCGGGCTTGCCATAACAAACTCCAAAACGCTGTCCGATATGCCTGCTCCTGTGTCTACAATAATAAAATCCGCCAATTCATTTAACTCTGCAAGAGAATGCACCAGATAGACAATCTGATCTTTTGAAAGATCGCTTAATCCTGCAATTCCCAGCCCACCGGACACAAACCCTATCCCCATAGGCCCTAACGTAATAATTTCCTGAATGCTTTTGCCATTATAGATCAAATCACTTAAATTATATTGTGGAACTGCCCCGAACATAACTTCGACGTTTGCCAATCCTAAATCCGCATCAAATATAATGACCCGCTTCCCCATCTTTTTCATCCACACTGCCATATTAACCGCTATATTTGACTTGCCTACGCCGCCTTTTCCGCTGGTAATGGTAACTACTCTGGCTCCCCGCTTCTGCAGGCCTTCGCTCCTTAACTTAACAACATTTCTAAGCTGTTCTGCCTGATCCATAGGCTAACTTCCTCCTAGCAACCTCTTAACTATCTTTTGGGAATTAAAAATTTCTATGTCATCTGGTACGTTTTGTCCATTTGTGATATAAGAAACTTCTGCATTTGAATATAATTTAATATTTAAAATATTGCCATACGTCGTTGTTTCATCCAATTTCGTAAAAATTATTTTATAGTCAGAAATTTCTTTGTAGATATCTGCAATTTCTTTTAAATCATTGTACTTTGTCGTCGCGCTTAAAACAAGATATGTTTCACGGCTGTAACGGGCATCCAAACTCTGGATTAAATTTTTCACGTCCTCTTTTAATGTCTGGCTTTTATGCGAGAAGCCTGCCGTATCCACTAAAACGACGTCAACCTCCTCTAACTGCTCCATTCCATGATTCAATTCCTCTGCAGAATAGATGATGCTAAGTGAAGTGTCTAAAATATTTGCATAAATGCGGAGCTGTTCCGCGGCTGCAATTCTGTATGTGTCTGCCGTTAAAAATGCAATTTTCTTTCCTTGATCTACTTTTAATCTGGAAGCGATCTTTGCAAGAGTCGTCGTTTTCCCCACTCCTGTAGGCCCCACAAAAAACACTACCTTGGGTTTCACTCCAGTTAAGTCAATGCCATGCGGCTGACCGAATTTTAAAATCATTTTCTGATATATATTCGAAAGAATATGGTCTATGCTGTTGCCGTTCCAATTCGCTTTTTCAATTTCATCCATAATCTGGTTGATATATTTTTCATCTACTTCATTATCAATCAATGTTGCATATAACATCTTTACAAATGCAAAATTGTCATTTTTCTTGGAATCGGATTTTATAAAATCATCTTCTTCTTTTTCTTTTTTCTTTTCTGCTGCCATCTGCTTTTCCAAAATACTCTGAAGGTTTTCGAGTTTCTCCTCAATTCTTTCCCGTTCCACAACTTCATCTTTCTTTAATAAATTGGCGTTCCGCTTGATAAATTCAATCGCATTTTGTTCCGCCTTAGCCGGGTCCATCGCCGGCGCGGCAACAGGTGGAATCTGAATTGGCTCATCAGCAGTCACATTTATCGTTTCATGTGTTTTCTGCGCATTTCTTAGAGCCATTCCGGCATCTGCGCGGTTGTCTTTCTCCTCAACCGCCGCCGTCACCTCATATAAAGACTTCTTAAATGTACGCAGAATGCCTTTTGGACGTATTTCCTTCACATTCATCACAACTGCATCTTCACCAAACTCTTGCTTTGCCTGTTCTATGGCTTCTTCTTCCGTTGCGCCTTGAAATTTCTTAATTGTCATTATCCTGTCACCATCCCAACTGATTGTAATTCAACATTCGATTCGACTTCATTATAAGATATTACAATTAAGTCTCTAAAATAATCCGACGTAAGTTTCTTAAAATACATTCTTACAATCGGAGATGTGATAATAATCGCATTCTTGCCGAGATTTTCCAATTTTTCCACTTCTGTTTCAACAGATGCGACAATCGCTTTTGTACGCTCTGGATCTAACGTCAGATATGCGCCCTGCTCCGTCTGCTTTATTGAGGACATAATATCCTGCTCCGTTTTCGGATCTAATGTAATCACGCTTGTCACCTCATTTGGCGTGAAATATTTGCCGGAAATCGCGCGTTTCAAGCTTTGTCTGACATATTCCGTTAAAACGTCCGTATCCCGCGTTGTCGTCGCGTGATCCGCCAATGTTTCAAAGATAGACAACAAATCCCGGATAGAAATGCCTTCCCGCAAAAGATTCTGCAACACTTTCTGGACTTCTCCCAGACCTAAAATCTTTGGTACAAGCTCGTCCACAAGCACAGGATTGCTCTCTTTTAAATTGTCCACCAAATTTTGCACATCCTGCCTTGTCAAAAGTTCATCAATATGCGTCCTTACGATTTCCGTCAGATGCGTCGCAATAATAGACGGCGGATCTACTACCGTATAGCCAAGGCTTTCCGCGCGCTCCCTCTGTCCTTCCGTAATCCAAATCGCCGGAAGGTGGAACGAAGGCTCAAACGTCGGGATACCCGTAATTTCCTCCTCGACATATCCCGGATTCATCGCCATATAGTGATCAAACAGAATTTCCCCTTCCGTCACCTGAATCCCTTTTATCTTTATAATATACTGATTCGGGTTCAACTGAATATTGTCCCTAAGACGGATAATTGGAACGACCGTTCCAAGCTCTAAAGCAATCTGCCTTCGGATCATAACCACACGGTCTAATAAATCTCCGCCCTGATTCACGTCTGCAAGAGGAATAATCCCATAACCGAACTCCAGCTCAATCGGATCAACCTGAAGCAGTGACACAACGTTTTCCGGCTTTCGGATTTCTTCCGCTTCCGTCTCCTCCATGCCGACTTCTTCTTCAATCTGCTCCATGCCGATATTCGCCGACATCGTTCTCCCCGCAATCAAAAATGCAGAACCAATGCCGACAAAAAGATACCATTTAAACGGAGTTAATATTCCAAGCATACACATCGTAGCCCCTACTATATAGAGGGCTTTTGGCATCCCAAACAACTGCCCGACTAACACAGCGCCAAAATCCGCTTCTTTGGAAGCTTTTGTAACCAAAATACCTGTCGCAAGGGAAATCAGAAGCGACGGAATCTGGCTGCAGAGCCCATCACCTATTGTCAAAACGCCAAACCGCTCAATCGCATCCCCAAATTCCATGCCTTGGCGCAACACGCCCATCGCAGTGCCGCCAACAAGGTTTATCAATGTAATGATTAATCCGGCTGCGGCGTCTCCCTTTACATACTTTGTCGCGCCGTCCATGTTACCGAAGAAACTTGATTCCGCCTGTATCTTCTCACGCCGCTCCCTTGCTTCCTTTTCCGTAATTGTGCCTGTATTCAAATCTGCATCAATCGCCATCTGTTTACCCGGCATTGCATCAAGGGTAAACCTTGCAGTTACTTCTGCCACACGTTCCGAACCTTTGTTAATGACAACGAACTGAATAATTATCAGGACAATAAAAATAATTGCGCCGATAATTAAATCTCCCCCGCCCACAAAGGAAGCAAACGTTTCCACTACGTTTCCCGGGCTTCCCGTCGTCAATATCAAACGGGTAGAAGAAACATTTAGGGATATACGAAAAATCGTACTAAACAGCAATAAAGTCGGGAAAAATGACATGTCCAATACTTCACGCGAGAACAATGAACGAAACATTATAATCAATGCAATGGAAATATTGATTGACAGCATAACGTCAAGCAACACATCCGGAATTGGCACAATGAAAAAGATGACCGCCGCAAGTAAGTACAAGGCTATGCCAATATCTGCTTTTTTCATCTTATTTCCTCCTTCTAGCTGTTTTTCATATTATATACCATCGCCAGAACTTCCGCTACCGCCTGATAGAGCTCCGGCGGGATTTCCTGTCCAATATCCACGTTTGCATAGAGCATACGCGCCAGTGGTTTATTCTCCACAATTTCGACATGGTTCTCTTTGGCAACTTCCCGAATTTTAAGCGCCAGATAGTCCTCGCCTTTCGCTAAGACAACCGGAGCTTTTGATTCATTGGAATCATATTTTAATGCAACGGCAAGATGCGTCGGGTTCGTAATAATCACATCTGCCTTTGGGACATCCTGCATCATTCTGCGTCTTGATGCTTCCTGCATTCTCTGCCGCTGTTTTCCTTTGATTTCAGGATTTCCTTCCGTATTTTTATATTCATCTTTTACTTCCTGCTTTGTCATTTTCATTTCTTCATGGAATTTATGTTTCTGGTATATCCAGTCAGCGGCTCCAATCACTATATACACGAGCGCAATCTTTAATCCCGTGTCTAAAATAATCTGTCCGCTGAAAATAATCGCCTGCATCAAAGGAATGTCATACAATATAAAAAGTTTATCTGAATTTTCACTGACTGATGCATATGCCACATAAGCGATAATCCCCAGCTTGATAATTGATTTCAGCAGCTCAAATAAGGAATCTTTAGAAAAAATCCGTTTAAATCCGCTTAAAGGGTTAAATTTACTGAATTTTGGCTGCATTGGCTTAGTCGTCACTTTCCAGCGTACCTGAAGCAAATCGCCTAAAAAAGCCACAAGAAACCCTATGATAAAAAATGGCAGCGTCAGTTTTATAATTTCAATCAGCTCCTCCTGAAGAAAAGCCGCAACGCTAAATCCATTTGTCTCTATCGCATTATTTTTTACAAAATCCGGTATTCTCGAATATACATAAGAAAAAGAATCAATAAATCCATTATATACATAAGATATGAAAATCTTCAAGACCAGAAATAAGACGACCAAATCAAATGCGCTTGTTAATTCTTTACTTTTGGCAACCTTGCCATCATTTCTGGCATCGGTCAGTTTCTTTGATGTAGGCTCTTCCGTCTTCTCGCCTCCGGGCCCGTCTTTCGCAAACCACTGGAGCCGGTATGGAAGCTGCCTATTATCCCATTCTGTCAACTTACATACATCCCTTTTATCATAGATACTATCGTCCGTTTCATCTCATCAAAAATAAAATCAGAAACATTTATAAATAATTCAATCGTCACGAGCATTACAAAAAGCCCAAATAAAACTTTTAACTGCATACCTACCGCAAACATATTCATTTGCGGAGATACCTTTGCCATAATGCCCAAAATACAGTTTAAGATCATCAGGCAGGCAAACACAGGCAGAATAATACGAAAGGCTATTACAAATAAATCAATCATATAAGTCACAAAACCCGTTAAGAGACTGTCCCATTGAAAGACCTGCCCATTCACTGGTATTAACTGATAGGAATCCGCAACTGCCCGCAAAATATAGTGATGCATATTTGTAATGACTAAAAGCAATAAAACAAGGTAACTGTATAAATTTCCTGTAACGCTGGCCTGTGTCTGCATTTGAGGGTTATATTCCTGAGCCATAGAAAATCCGATATTCATATCAATTAAATTGCCGGCTAATAAAATAATGGAATTACAAACGTTTGCTGCAAAACCAATGAGCAACCCTGTAATTCCTTCTTTTAGAACGATAATGGAGTATCCCACAATTCCTGTATATCCCAAACTTTCTTTCGGAATAATCTGAAATAACAGAAAAGAAATAAAAACTGATAAACCAATCTTCACCCTTCCCGGTGTATTCTGCATTCCAAAAAAGGGGGCTATATAGATGAAACAGGAGATTCGCACCAAAATCAATATAAAATATTCAAATGTAATTAATGAAAAACTATAATTTACCATAATATAACCTAGCTCAAGAATACGCTAAAATCCGACCAAAGACGAGTCATATAGCCGGACATAACGTCAAGCATCCAAGGCCCGATTAGCATAATCCCTACAAAAACCGCTAAAATCTTAGGCACAAACGTCAAAGTCTGTTCCTGAATGGACGTAACCGTCTGAAAAATACTGATAATCAATCCTACCACCAATGACACTAAAAGCAGAGGAGCCGATGCTATAATAATAGTGTAGATTGCTTCTTTCGCAATCGTAATGACATCTCCCTGTGTAATCATATATTCTTCCTCCTAAGACGCGTCCGGTCTTCTGAACCGCAAGCCGCTAATAAAATGTCTTCACCAGATTTCCAATGACTAAATTCCAGCCATCTGCCAAAATAAACAACAAAATCTTAAACGGCATAGAAATCGTTGTAGGCGGAAGCATCATCATACCCATAGACATGAGTACAGAAGCCACTACCATATCAATTACAATAAATGGAATATAAATACAAAATCCGATGATAAAAGCCTGCCGCAATTCACTGATTAAAAAACTGGGAATCAAGACAGAAAATGGAACTTCCTCATAACTATCATAAGTCTGGCCTGAAATCTGAATAAACAAATCAATATCTTTCGTCTGTACCTGCCCATTCATAAATTCCCGTAAAGGCTGACTGCCGATCTCGATCGCTTCTTCCTGCGTAATCTCATTTGCGTCAAAAGGCTGGATCGCTTTTTCATTAATCTCCGTAAAAACCGGCTGCATAATAAACAGCGTCAAAAACAATGCAAGGCCAACTAACACCTGATTTGGAGGAGAAGTCTGCGTACCAATCGCCGTCCGCAAAAAATGCAGAACAATTACAATTCTGGTAAACGAAGTCAGCATAATCAACAGAGACGGCGCCAGAGCAATAATAGTCAGTACCAGCATAATCCGAATAGAGCCGGAAAGCGTTCCTTCTTCATTATTAACAATGAAACTTACTCCATTCGTGCTGTCAGAAGTAGCGTCTGATATAGGTCTGTTTCTTCGGTCTTCAGGCTCTCCAATATCTTCACCCGACGGCGTCTCAATTCCATTTATTGCTTCTCCATAATCCAATGGAGGATTATTTATCGTTCCCGTCGCATAAATATCCTGACTTTTCAAAAGTACAACAGCAATAATAAGAACCAATACTGCAAAAATCAGAGTACCCTTACAATAAACATCTTTCAATTTATTCATAATAATCCCAGTCTACTTCTTCGGTATATGTTTTTTCCATTTTTCCAATATCTCTTTGAAACTTTCTGACGAAATACCGGACGGCATTTGTTCCGAAGGCATTTCCTTTAACTGTTCTCTGGTAAGTTTTGTAAGCAGCCTCACTTCATCTTTCCCAATGGCAATGACCAGATATTCATCTCCGGCTTCGACAATCTGGATATACTTATTCGCAGTAATCTTCAATGTTTCAATTACTTGAAGATTTTTATTGAAGCTATGTCCTCTTTGATAAGATGCAATCCAGCGCGTCGCTAAATATGTAATCACAAGCACAAAAATAAAAATCAATAACACGCCAATCAACTGCATAAAACTTTCAAAAGAAGAAGTCTGCGCTGCCATCATACACCTATTAACCTACAACTTTTTTAACAGCTTCTAATACACGCTCTGCCTGAAACGGCTTAACGATAAAATCTTTTGCGCCTGACTGGATCGCTTCAATAACCATAGCCTGCTGTCCCATTGCGGAACACATAATAATAGCGGCGTTTGAATCAATTTCTTTGATTTTCTTTAACGCCTGAATGCCATCCATTTCCGGCATGGTAATATCCATCAATACCAGATCCGGTTTCGCCTCATTAAATTTTTCCACTGCCTTCAAACCGTTTTCAGCTTCAGCAACGACATTGTAACCATTTTTGGTTAAAATATCTTTAATCATCATCCGCATAAATGCTGCATCATCACATACTAAAATATTCTTTGCCATTTTTCCTCAATCTCCTATCTTATTTTATAATATCTGTAATTCTGACGCCAAAGTTTTCTTCAATTACTACAACTTCGCCTTTGGCTACATATTTACCATTTACAAGTATATCAATCGGCTCTCCTGCAATTTTATTTAATTCAATAATCGTTCCGGGAGAAAAATCTAAAATTTCCTGGATTGATTTACTTGTCCTGCCCAATTCTACCGTCACTTCCAACGGTACGTCCATAATCAAATCAATATTCTCTGACTGAAGCGCTGGATTAATCGCTCCCGGCGCAAATGCCTGAAATTGCGCCGGCTGAACATTGACCGGCTGCATCATTGGCTGCGCCATCATCGGCTGTTGCATCATTGGCTGTTGCATCATCGGCTGTCCCATCATTGGCTGTGCCTGCATTTGCTGTCCTCCCATCATTGGATCTGCCACAGGCTGTGCGGCAGGAGCTGGCTCGCTTGCCGGAGCCGATGAAGACGTGCTTGCATCTATTTCCATGTTCTTCGTAATGCTTGAGCACATTTCCCTTGCAAAAGAGAATGGATATAACTGCATAATCTGGCTGTCAACCAAATCTCCGATTTCCATTCGGAACGAAATCATAACAAATTCCCCTGCAAGAAAACTATCGATCTCCGAAGCTTCCACTGTATCTGTTAAATCAACTACATCTGCTTCCGGCGGACTTATATCAATCATCTTGTTTAACATAGACGACAAAGAAGTTGCGGCAGAACCCATCATTTGATTCATCGCTTCGCAGATTGCGCTCAAATGCAGCTCCCCTAGCTCTCCTCCTGTATTCGTCCCATCACCGCCCATCATTAAATCGGTGATTACCTTTACATCATGCTCTTTTAATACTAGAACATTGCTTCCATCTAATCCTACTGTATATCCAATACGGATAAATACGCATGGCCTTTCGTAAGCCGCTACAATATCTTCCCATGTAGCAAAAGATACAACCGGCGTCGATATATCAACTTTTTGGTTTACCAGTGAAAACAACGTCGTTGCCGCTGTTCCCATACTGATATTTGCAACTTCTCCAATTGCATCTTTCTCAACATCAGAAAGCGGCTGTTCTCCTGCTCCGGAACCATCCGGCTCATTCAACAAGGCATTTATTTCTTCCTGAGATAACATTCCATCCATTGTCCTATTACTCCTCTCCGATTACCGATGTAACTCTTACTGCATATTGCTTTCCGGATGCGCCCGGCAATGCAGTAAACTTTCGTATATTGCCAACATATACATCCAATTCTTTATCAACCTTTGAATCCAAACGAATGATGTCTCCAATTTGAAGATTTGTAAAGTCCTGAACAGAAACTGTACTCTTACCAAGATACGCTTTAATTGGCACCGGAGCTTTTGAAATCATATCTTGAATCATCTCCGTATATTCCACTTCATCGCCCTTCTTAATGCTCGAATACCAGAACTTTGTATTCAATTTATCCATCACAGGTTCCAAAGTCATAAATGGCAGCCCGATATTCATCAATCCTTCTATATCCCCAATCCGTATATTTATACTGACTAGGGCAATCATTTCACTCGGAGAAATAATCTGCGCAAACTGTGAATTTGTTTCTATCCGTTCCAGCCTTGGATGAATTTCGACAACATTCTGCCATGGATCGCTGAGAAGCTCAACGCACACCGTCATAATCCGTTCTATAATCAATAATTCTATTTCGGAAAAATCACGGTTTTTCTCTAGCGGCTGCCCAACCCCTCCTAACATACGGTCTACCATCGTATAGCCAAGATTTGAAGCCATTTCAATAATAATATTTCCACTGAGCGGCTGCATATCTACTACTCCCAGCAAAACAGGGTTGGAAAGCGCATTTGAGAACTCCGAATAAATTACCGCCTCAGAATTCATCACTTCTACCTGAACGCTTTTTCTCAAATATACAGGAAGATTTGTAGAGATTAATCTTCCATAATTTTCAAAGATCATTTCTAACGTTCTCAAATGCTCTTTGGAAAATTTAGAAGGCCTTGCAAAATCGTAGTTCTTAACCTGCTTTTCCGGAGCATCTTTCATTTCGTCAACATCGAGTTCACCATCGCTTAACGCCCGCAGCAAACTATCGATTTCGCTCTGGGATAACACATCACCCATGAAATTTCACCACCTGCCTCATGCGTTTTTTTACTGACAAGTAACTTTAGGGAACCCTACCCTGATAATAAAATCGGAATCAAACATGGTCTGCAGGTCTTTTAAGATCTTATCCTGCGCTCCCTGTGTGTCTGCATTAAATTCCTCATATGTATAGCCGGATACAATCGTATTAATCTGGGTTTTAATCAAACTTGCCCTGTCATCCATTGTTTCCCCATACTCTTTATACCCATCATTCTTTGTATCCATGGCCAGAGAAACATCGAGCGTCACATAATGCGGTTTCCCATCCGGGCCATCTTTTAAGTTGATTGTCATGCCTGTAATATCGTAGTTCGCCACTTGTTCCAACGGAACGTCTAACGCCGCTGATGTAGCCCCACTGTTTAATTCCAAATCAATCGCATTGCATACCTGCGTAATCAATTCATTCGCTTTTTTCGTTTCCGGCAAAATGGATATGGTCAAGATAGCCGTCAAGACCAAATTCACCAGCACCAGAGCCAGAACCAATACCGTCATAAGATTCTTTTTCATATGCCTATTCCTTTTCTCCTTTTAATAATTTGTACTATAGGAATTGTAAATCTTTACTTCCACCCGCCTGTTTCTGGCTCTGCCTTCGGGGGTGGAATTATCTGCAATCGGAACATATTCCCCTCTGCCCGAAGATTTCAAAAGACCCGCTTCCAAATCGGTAATCTCCCTGATATAGTCCGCCACGCTCAATGCGCGGTACATGGAAAGCACATTATTATTCGCATACTTATCATTTGAAATCGGCACATTATCCGTATGCCCTTCTATTTCAATAATCTTGCCTTTGTAATTTGAAAGAATTGCCCCAATCTTATCAACCAAAGGATATGCATCCTCCCGAATCTCAGATTTACCGGAATCAAACAACAACGCCCCATTTAAAGTCAAAAGCACATACTGTGCGTTAAAGTCAACTTCAATCTGATCTGAAATCCCATAGCTTTCTGTCTGTTTTTCAATTTTTTCCGCTATCTCTTCCGATTCTTCCAGCGCTTTTTCTTCGTAGGCTTCCTTTACATCTTTTTCTTCCTGTTCATCTTTGGCTTTTTGTTCTTCATCTTCCGATTCAAATTGCTCAAAGAAAATGTTAAAATCTTTCAACTGGCTGACCCCGGAAGAAATCAACTGCCCCTGCTGTATGGAAGATCCCCCGGCAGGCAGGACGCTAAATGTGCTCTGAAGCGAAGCGACCACCTGTTCAAATTTTTGCGCATCCACGGTAGACATGGAAAAAAGCAGTACGAAGAAACATAACAAAAGATTCATCAGATCACTAAATGTATTCATCCACGCCGGCGAACCTTTTGGCGCATCTTCCTGTTTCTTTCTCGCCACTATTCTTCACCTCCGCCCGCGCCAACATCATTTCTGATTGCCGGCGACAAGAAGGACTTCAATTTCTCCTCAATGACACGCGGGTTCTCCCCTGCCTGAATAGACAAAAGGCCTTCCACCATAATTTCCTTTACAATTACCTCTAAAGCATTATTTACTTTCATCTTTTCAGCAACAGGGCTGCACAGCCAGTTGGCAACGATGGAACCATATAATGTAGTAATCAGGGCTGTCGCCATGGAAGGGCCGATGGAAGAAGGATCTGACATGTTATTTAACATGTTTACAAGACCGACCAACGTACCAATCATTCCCCATGCAGGACCTAATTCCGCCCATTTTTCCCAGAATCCAATTACTTTTTTATGGCGATCTTCAAGACAGGTAAGCTCCGTCTCTAAGATCCCGCGCACTAACTCTGCATCTGTACCGTCTACAACCAGCATAATCCCTTTTTTCAAGAATGGGTCTTCAATGTCGTTTGAAGCTTCCTCCAATGCAAGAAGGCCTTCTTTTCTGGCAACATTTGCCAGATTTATGACATTGCTGATGACAGCTCCTGGATCTAGCACCTCTTCTTTAAACGCCAGTGCAATACTCTTTAAGCCACCAATGAAATCCTTTAATTTGTTTGAGGCCAAAACACCTGATATGGAACCGCCTAACGTAATAATGACAGACGGTATGTCTATGTATCCCCCAATTTCTGCCCCTGCCGACAGGATACCGAATATAACCATAACGAATCCTAGAATGATTCCTAGTAAAGATGCTATATCCACCAACTCTCACCTACCTATTTTTTATTATTCTTTGGTATATGGAAAACACCATAAAACCTTTGTAATCTAGTGTACTATTTTTTTTAGAAAATGTCCACAAGAATCTTGATTTTTTTTATAAACATAAAAATGCGTGTATGGCCTGCGCTTGATTGACAAGCCATACACACATAATGCAATATGAAATTATCGTTTCAGATTAATCAATTCTTCTAAAAGTGTGTCTGAAGTTGTAATAACACGGGAATTGGACTGGAATCCCCTCTGCGTAATAATCATCTGCGTAAATTCAGTAGACAAGTCCACGTTTGACATCTCAAGCTCTCCTGATGTCATGCTGCTGCCGTCTGCCCCGACTTCCCTGCCGATTCCATCAAAATCACCAGAGTTTAACGTCGTCGTATAACAGTTCTCTCCGACCTTTTCCAGACCGGAAGCGTTTGCAAACTGCGCTACGGCAATCTGACCCAGCAATTCCGTGTTTCCATTGTCATATGTACCAAAAATCAACCCGTTATTGTTGATATTTAAGCCAATCATTGAACCTAAAGCCCTGCCTGCCCCGTCATTTTGAAATCCTGCATCTGCTCCGGCTGTGCTCTTTCCTCCATTATCAGATGTTTTACTGCCGGTAAAATCAATTGTAATGTCGGAGAAATTATTGCCAAATGTATCCGCAAGATTCAGTTTAACATTATTAGAGCCCGGTGAGCCCACATAAGTAAATTCACCATTATCTGGATTGAATTTCAATTTGTAGTTTACAGCAGGCTGCGTATAGACAAACGCTCCCGTTTCAGGATCTTGGCTTGAAGTAGGCCTATCTGTGCCATCTCCTTGGTTCCACGCATTTAACTGAACCTGAGAAATGCCAAACAACTCTAATACAGTGCCCGGTTCAGGAGTCGCCTCCTCCGGCGTAACCCCTGCAATCGCATCTTCCGCGTTCAGGTAATATGAATAATTCTGAATTGTATATTCATTATTTTCAAAGTTTACAGTAACCGGAGCAAATCCGCTAATTGGATCTCCCCTATCCGTATACGTCTGATATTGGTAATAATAACCTGCCCCGCCCTGATTGTTGCCTTCTTCATCTGTCGGTCCATTCGGATAATATTTAATCTTAGGATCTGTTGGCAGATAAGACTTAGAGGACGTCGTATTCTGTCCAAAAATCTGCGTCAGTGAATTTGCTGGATTCTTATCCAAATATTCCTGTAATATGGATTTATTTTCTGAATCCAAAATATCTGTCAATTCAACTGTATATTCTTCTGCCTTTGCATTTGAAACTTTTATGGCAAACTTAGCTGTATAGGTATACCCTAAATTATCATAAAAATTCAAGGCCATCGTATAACCGTCATCACTCGAAATATTTTTATCGTTCTTATCAATGATGCCTGCTACAGTGGCAAGTGAAGTCGCCTCAGCAGGAGAAGTGAGGTTTTTCTCCTCCATTACCCTTAACGCTGATACCGTGTCTTTCTTGATTCCTCCGGTCGTCTCGTCTACCTGCCAGCCCATAACCGTGTATCCGGTAGACGTCATTGCAAGGTTTCCGGCTCCGTCAATATAAAAGGAGCCCGCCCTTGTAAACAGATTCTTCGTACCGTCGCTAACGATAAAAAAGTTTGTAGACACTTTATCCGTCAGCCTTAAATCCAAACCGTCTCCGGTTGTCTCGGCTGCGCCGGGCGCCGTAATTGTAATTTTGGTCGCGCCCATGCTTACGCCAAGACCAATCTGCTTGGCATTGACTCCGCCCTTTCCGGTAGCGGCATTCGCGCCGGATGCATATGACGTAGTCTGATACATAATTTCACTAAATGTTACTGCTGAAGATTTAAACGCTACGGTATTTACGTTAGACACGTTATTACCGATCACGTCCATTTTTGTCTGATGTGTCTTAAGACCTGACACAGCAGAGAACAATGATCTCATCATAATGAATGACCTCCTGTAATTCTACGGCCTGTCTGCCCCATCTGTCAGTCAGGGGTTCTTGCTTCCCGAAGGGCCAGCTACATAATGACAGCGCCGTCAATGTTGGTAAATATATTATTTGGCGTTTCCTTTTGATCCATTGCGGTTACAACGGTTTTATTTGGAACATTTACAATAAAAGCAAGTGAATCCACCATAACAAGCGAATCTTTTATGCCTTTTTCAACTGCCTTCTGAACGCCGCTTTCCAAACGGGCATTCTGATCTTCCGTCAGGCTGATGTTGCGTTCCTCTAAACGCAGTGAAGCATGTTTCGAAAACTTTAGTTCCGATGCATTCGACTGCCTTTTTTGCAGAATCTCCTCGAAAGAAAGATTTTGCGCTAATGTTTTATTATGTTGTTTGGGCGAACTGAGATATTCGCCTGTAACCTGTTCAATTGATGTAAACCGATTTGTGAGCTTATCCATATCGCCACCTCATTTTTAACCGTCCGTCACTTCATCTTTCTTATCCGTGGAATCGGAAGAATCTGTCTCATCAGAAGGATCCGTTTTGTCTGGAGAATCCGTCGAATCGGAATCCGATGATCCGATCAGTTCCTTTAATTTCTTTTCTAACTTCTCTAATTTATCCAAATCTTCTTTGCTGACAAAGCCCTTTTGATACTGATTCATGGAATCATAAATTTCCCTTGCCGCCTTTACGTCTTTTGCATGCGAAGCCGTAAGATTCGCTTCTGACGGAAGTCTTGCAATCATAGACGAAAGCAGGCTCGCCATCTGGAACGCTTCATAATATTCTCCGTCCGCCACTGTATCAAGGTCATCAATGGAGTACAATCCGTCATCCACTGCAAGATAAACGTCTCCGTTTTCATACATGACATAATCCACCTTGCCGTTGACTGTGCCACTCGGTGTATTTAGGATCACATATTTTCCCACTAATTCATTTGCCATGCTGTAGCTGACCTTATCTGTCATATTCTGTATCGCTTCCAACTGAGAAAAGGTCGCAAGCTGTGAAATATACTCTGTATTGTCCATCGGTTCCAAAGGATCCTGATACTGCATCTGAGCCACTAAAAGCTGTAAAAACGCTTCTTTTCCAAGACCGGAAGTGCTCTTTGACTCAGCATTTGATTTTTTATCCGATGCAGACGATGCCGCCGCGGTACTGTCGACCACTTTCCCATTTTCAATTTGCACTAATGGCATATAATCCTCTCCTTTCTTATGCTGTTAAATCCACTTGATTGCCGTTTTCCTGCATAATCCGGGCAGCAAGCTGCTCTTCTTCCGTCATTAATCCGGTCAATCCGTCTAAATCATTTAAAGTCAAATTTCTGCGCATCTGCGGACGGGCTTCCTCTTGCTGTTTTTGCATCTGTTCGTCCTGTTTCGCATTTTGCTCTAAGTTCTGTTCAAACTCATGGGTTGCAACGGTTACTTCAATCGCATCTACTTTAATTCCCTGCTGATGCAGGCTCTGGCGCAATTCAACCGCCTGTGTCTCTAAGGCTTCTTTTACCGTTTCATTCTGCGCGGCAATCTGCGCGCGCACAGCTCCTTCTTTCTCTGTAATATTCAGATAAATCTTACCGAGATTTGCAGGGTTTAACTGCATTTCCATTGAAGTCGTCTCAGCTGTAAACGTCACGCGGACATTTTTTGCAATCTGCTCGATTAACTCAAACGCATCTAATTGGCTGCTGTAATTTGGAACGGCATCCTGAGGAAGAACTGCTTCTTCCATTCTAGCCATCTGCTGTTCTGCAAAAGACACATTGATATGCGCCATATTCGGTTTTGCGTCTTTAGAATGATCCGTAAACGACTGCGCGTTAGAATCTGCGCCTGTTTCTTCTTCAGTAACGTCTGCCGTCTGCTCTATGGCATTCTTCCCAGCTTCCACCTGAGTTTGTTTTAACTCAGAAGGCTTCTGCGCGTTTGGCTCCTCTTCTTTTTGCGCCACAGCTTCTATCTGCTCTTTTGGGAGAGCTTCCTTGGGCTGTGTTTTTTCCTGTGTGACAGTCTCGTCTGTCTGTGTCTGATCCTGAACAGCTTCCGGAACTGTCTGCTCTGTTGTCGGCTGCTCTAAACTTTCTTCTCCGCCTTCAGGCCAAGAAATGTCTTCCGGATTCAATGTCTCCGGCGCTTTCATCTGTTCAAAAGCTTCACAAAGCGTATTCCAATCTTCTTTAGAAATTCCAAGTTCTTCACAGAATGTCTCTGTCACGGCAGACACTTGCTGCATAACAGCCTGAAATGCTTCGCTTACAAACAGCGTCCCTACATCTTCTCCTGTCAATGCCTGAGCCAATGCCGCCAAATCCTGCGGATTTCTTACGTCAAGCAACGTCAGTCCAAGACTTTCCAAAGCCGCATCGATTTCTTCGTCTGTAACGCCAAATTCCTCCTTTAGAATATCACGGATTTCCTCCTCGTAGGCTTCTAATGGCTCTGACGCTTCTTCTAAAACTTCTTCCGGAGATTTCTCGGAAACTGTCTGCACATTTTTGGCCGGATCACGGTATGTATCGTATGCCGCTGTGGCTGTGTCGCTTTTTTCCGTCACCGATGCTATCTGTTTGACATTGGAAGAAACATGAACATTGGATGAAAACTGGCTCTGTCCCATCATCTCCATAAAACTGTTTTTTACATCTGGCTCAACGCCTTTTTTTACAGATTCTGCTTTTAGGTTTGCCCTTACTTCCAAGATATTTTTTGCAATACCGGAAATATCAGTCCCCATGTCCTACACCTCCTTTCATAAAATATTTAAAATAAATTTATGATTCAGGGGGATTCATGATTTTTGTCAGCTTTGCAGCCGTTTCTGCATTCATTGCCCCCAGAATACGCGAACTAACGTCAGCATCCATGGCTTTTAAAATTTTAGCCACTAATTTCAAATCTTTTGTCATGGTATCAAAAATTGCGGCAGCCTGTTTTGGCTTCATGGAAGAATACATGCTGACATACTTTTCCATTTCCGCATCTGTCTGTTGTTGTTCTACGACTCTCTGATAGATCGCTTCTGCATTCGCTGGATCGATGCTCTCATAAAAAGCCTTATATTCATTTATATCGGGCGCTTTATCTGAAAACACAACCTCCTCATCAAACTTTTGCTTTAACGCCTCAAATGCCGCTTCTTCTGCCTTATACTGTTCTAGCTGTTTGGACTGTTCTTCTAAATCCTTATTGCGGCCTTGGCTGTCAGCCACGGAATTTTTCTCGTTCTGAAGCTGGATTTCAAGTTCCTTAATCCTTGCAACCGCTTCGTCTAAAGTCGAATAGGGGTATTCTGTATCTTCCTCGCTTATGGCGTCTTCTTCCCCTTCTGCTTCCGGCAATATCCGGTTGATATATGGAACGTCCTTTAATAACGGCTTTAATATGGTAGAACCAAACCCGCCTACGTCCATTTTCACTAAAAGAGCAAGAATCGCAAGCCAAATCGTAATAATAATCAGCGTGACAAAAAAGACAGCTAAACGGCTTCCGCCTTCTTCTCCATATTCTTCATAATCCATCGCTCTTTGGATTTCTTCAGGAGTCGCGCCGGATTTCGCTAATTTCTCCCTGCGCTTTTCGGCTTTTTTTCTTGCCTTTTCTTCTCTCTTTGCCGCTTTTGCAGCTTTCTTGTCCGCCTTGCCGTCTTCGTTTACTTCAGACGTCATATTTTCGTTTTCCATATGTTCCACCACCTATTATTCTTCATTTTGATGATAGGTATAACTTACCAATTCGTCTACCACTTTGTTTTCTTCATATAATAATTCTGCCTTAAACTCGTCAAATTTCTTTTCCCGAAGTTTTTCATAGGTTTTCCGTTCGATCATCACTTCATTTAATCTCTGGCGGACTATATCCAACTGCTTTTCCGCCTTATGCACTTCAAATACCTGTGTCCGGATTCTCGTTTTCATCGTCTCAACCGCCTTACGGCAAGAATTAATTTCCAGCAGATTTATGCTTCCTTCTAACAGTTTCCTCGCCTGCCTGTCATATCCGGCCTTCTGCAGCATCAGCTTTTGAAGCGTATCCTGTTCTTCCAACAGCTTCGCCGTTGCAAGCCCAAATGCAATTTTTTCCTGATTTTCCAGCTTCTGCTTAATGTCTAATACACTTTGTAATTTGTATTGAAATTTTGCCATCTGCCCTCACCTATTCAGCAAAAAGCTCCTCTAACATTTGTTCTTCTTCTTCAAATCCGAATTTTTCCATTGTGTCCTGTCGTAAAAACGCATTGACTGCTTCTATTTTAGAAATCGCATAATCTATTCCAGCATTCGAACCGCGTTTATACGCCCCTATATTAATTAAATCCTCCGCTTCCTGATACGTCGCCAGCACAGTTTTCAATTTTCCCGCCGCCGTTTTATGATCTTTGGAAGCAATTGAACTCATAACCCTTGAAATGCTCTGCAAAATGTCAATCGCCGGATAATGGTTCCTGTGCCCAAGCTTTCTAGACAGCATAATATGGCCGTCAAGTATGCTTCGCGCAGTGTCAGTAATCGGCTCATTAAAATCATCTCCATCGACCAGTACCGTATAAAGTCCGGTAATCGAACCCTTTTCGGCATTTCCTGCACGCTCTAATAGTTTTGGCATCTCAGAATATACGCTCGGTGGATAGCCTCTTGTCACGGGAGGTTCCCCACTGGCTAAACCAATCTCCCTTTGCGCCATGGAAAAACGGGTCAGGGAATCCATCATCAAAAGCACGTCTTTCCCCTGATCGCGGAAATATTCCGCAATCGCCGTCGCCGTTTTCGCCGCTTTATTCCGGATTAACGCCGGCTTATCGGAAGTCGCAACGACAACAACAGAACGCTTCATGCCTTCCTCGCCTAAATCACGCTCCACAAACTCGCGCACTTCCCTTCCACGCTCTCCAATCAGGGCAATCACATTGATATCCGCTTTGGTATTTCGGGCAAACATACCCATCAGGGTACTTTTCCCTACGCCGGAACCGGCAAAAATCCCAATACGCTGTCCCTTCCCTACTGTAATCAGCCCGTCGACCGCCTTTACGCCTAATGGCAGGATTTCATCAATGATTTTACGCTTCATAGGGTCGGGCGGAGCGGCTTCCACGGGATATTCTTCTGTCTGCGCGAAATCCAAGGATTCCTCAATCCGTCCAATTCCGTCTACCATATGCCCAAGCAGCGCAGCTCCGACGGAAACAGATAATGGATGCCCCGTATTCTCTACAGTACATCCAACACCCAAGCCTTCCACACTTTCGTAAGGCATAAGCAACAGGCGGTTATCCCGTATTCCCACCACTTCAGCCATAACGGAACTGTTCTTATTCTTGTCGATGATAATGCGGCATAAATCATTCAGTTTTGCATCCGGCCCTACAGATTCAATCGTCAATCCTACGATTTTTACTACTTTTCCAAGCCTTTCAAAGTAAGTGTTCTCTGCAAGCTGCAGATACTTCTCAAAATTATATGTCACGTCCATCATCCTCACGAACTTAATGATCTTAAATCCTTAATTAAATTTTCTAACTGCGCGCCTAAACTACAGTCAAAAATGCCGGTATCCGTCTCAATGACACACTGGCTTACTTCTAACGTCAAATCTGAAACAATTTCAAGAGACATATCATGCCCAACCCGGTCTAAAATTTCTTCCTTGTGGGTATCCAAAAAGTCTCTCTGTTCCGTCCCAACGCGAATCCGAAAGCTTTTACAGCCTTCGATATTCGCGATTGCATTTCCAATTAAATAAAGCAATATCTCTTTTTTATCATCAAACTGAATATGGAACACACGTTCCACAACTGTCACAATTACATCTAAAAGCTTCGGCTCCAATTCTCTCATTTCGCGGTCATGCTCTATAGAATATTCCTGCCTCTGCCGTTCTAACGCTTCCCGCTTCTGGCTGTATTCCGCTTCAAGTTCTTCTTTTGCCTGCGAAAATCCCGCCTCATAGCCTTCTGTATGGCCATTTTCCTTTGCCTGCCGGTACATTTCTTCCGACTTCGCTTTTGCATCTAACAGAGCAGATTCCGCTTCTTCTTTCGCCTCATTTAGAATGGTTTCCGCTTCCTCTTTCGCTTTCTGAAGGACTTCCTGTGGATCTTCCTTAACCACTTCTTCCGTCACGTCATTCAGCCCGCGGAATCCCTCCGGCTCACTTCCGGCGTCTTGTTGCTTAGCTAATTCCGCTAATTTCTTCTCAACAAGGGAATTATAATCAATCATACGGACATTTTCCGCAGAAGCGGACGTATTATAAAACTTATATAGATTAGACAACGATCTCGTCACCTCCGCCTCTGGAGATTACAATCTCTGCAGAGTCTTCTAACTTACGGATTACGCCGACTATCTTCTGCTGCGCTTCTTCTACGTCTTTCATGCGGACCGGACCCATAAATTCCATATCTTCTTTTATCATTGCCGCCAAACGTTTGGAAAGGTTCTTAAAGATTGTATTCTGGACGTCTTCATTTGCGCCCTTTAATGCAACTGCTAGGTCATTGTTGTCTACGTCTCTAAGCACACGCTGGATTGCACGGTCATCAAGCAGCATAATATCCTCGAATACAAACATCTTCTTGCGGATCTCGTCTGCCAATTCCGGCTCTTCGATTTCGAGCGTTTCCATAATATGTTTCTCTGTCGAACGGTCTACCGTATTTAAAATGTTTACAATCGCATCTACGCCGCCCACAATCGTATAATCCTGATTGATAAGGGACGAAAGCTTCCTTTCCAACACATGCTCCACCTCTTTGACGACGTCCGGCGACGTCCTGTCCATTGTCGCAATTCTTTTCGCCACGTCCGCTTGGACTTCTGAAGTCAGGGAACTCATAATCATCGCCGCCTGAGCAGGCGTCAGGTACGCCAAAATCATCGCAATCGTCTGCGGATGCTCATCCTGAATAAAGTTTAACACCTGACTTGGATCTGTCTTACGGACAAATTCAAACGGCCGCACCTGAAGGGAAGCCGTAAGCTTCGAAATGACTTCCTGCGCGCGTTCTCCGCCAAGCGCTTTGTCCAAAAGTTCTTTTGCATATCCGATGCCGCCTTCCGCAATATACTGCTGTGCAAGACAAACCTGATAAAATTCATTGAGCACACTCTCCTTCACCTGTGGAGAAATGCTCCTTGTATTTGCAATTTCCAGTGTCAGCTCCTCAATTTCATCTTCTTTCAGATGTTTAAAAATTTCGGCTGATTTCTCTGGTCCTAATGCAATCAATAACACAGCGGCCTTTTGGACGCCTGTCAATTCATCACTACTCGCCATCTTAATCCCACTCCTCATTCAGCCAATTGCGCAGTAACGATGCCGCCGCTTCCGGATTGTTATCGACAAAATTTTCAATCAAAACACGCGTTTCCGATTTCTCTGAAAAACCAATGTCCTCCAGACTTTCTTCTTCATCTTGTTTCGTCGACTCCAATAAACTCTCTACGGAAAGCTCTGGCTCGATAACCGGCTCCTGTTGTTTTCTGGCGCTTCGGAATACAACAAATCCCAACAGCGCAAAAATCAATACCGCAAGGGCAATCTGCAGATAATCCGCAATGTCTCTCCCGCTTGCAGATGCATATTTGAAAAACGGCACATCATAAGCGACAATCGTAATATTATCTCTTGCAAATCCTGTCGCATTCGAAACCATATCGTAAAAATCATCATCTACCGTCGTTTTGACACGGTCACTGTTCTGCGCCACAAACTCATCAAATGTCATGTCATCCAGCGTCCCGTCCGCTTTTAACGCCTTTTCATCGTATACGACATAAGAAGTCGCCACAACAGAAACAGAAGAATTTTCATAATCTACCTTGCCGCCGTCGCTTTTGCGTTTCGTAATTTCCTGACTGGTCAGATAATTTTCATTGTTCTCACTGACAGAAGATGAAGATATTTCCTGATCCTGAAGCATGTATGTAGTGTCCTGATCATTCGTATCCGTGCCCGGAACTCCCGCAGGTCCCCCTTCCGATTCCGATTCAAATGATCTTTTGCTGTCTAAATAACCTTGTTCTCTGCCTTCGTCCACATAATAACGCTGGTTCGTATAATCCTCTGTGTCAAAATCCATGGCAAGGTTTAGACCGACTTCTACATTGTCATAGACATTCGTCCCAAGCATAACGTCCCTGACTTCGCCTTTTACCATATTTTCCGCTTTTCCCTTTACAGAAAGCTGGGAATTTGCGCTTCCAATCGCTGTAGAAGAATCCCCGCCGGAAAAGAGCACATTCCCATCGGAATCCAGTAAAAGTATATTGTCCGTCGAGTCATTGCCCACCTCAGTCGCAATGAATTTTGCGATTCCTGCGGACTGTTCTTCTGTCATTTCTCCGCTTAATGTCAAGATAACGCTGGCATATGTCTCCTGTCCCATAGAAATAATCGTTCCGTCTTCTTCCGGAATGGAAAGCGTTACCGTCGCAGTTTCAATATTTGAAATTGTCGCAAGCTGATCTTCAAATTTCTTTTCCAAATAAAGCTGGTATTTTTTAGTCTTGTCCGATTCCGTCGTACTGAAACTTCCGTCAAATACATTCTCAATCCCATATCCGGCTGTCGGAATATTATTTGACCCAAGCAGTATCGACGCCGACGATTCATCTTTGGCGTTTACGGAAAAGGTAAGCCCGTCCTGTGAAATCTCCGTCTTAATGTTTTCGCCTTCCAAAAGCTCCTTCACCTGAGAAGCCTGTTTCGTGTCTTCACAAGTAATAAGCGTTACCATTTTCGGACGGCTCACAACGGCAGCCAGAATTGCCAGCGCCACCACAATCACTGCAATTACAGTGACAAGAAGCGTCCTTTGCTTAATCGAACACTTTTTCCACCATTCCTGCAGGCTGTTAAATTTATTTGATAATGTATTCTGTAATTTTTCCGGCATTTTACATCCCTACCCAATTAAATTTGCATGTTCATAATCTCTTTATACGCTTCTAACACTTTATCGCGCACCGCAACCGTATATTGCAAAGCAAGGTTTGCTTTCTGCTGCGCCACTGCCAGTTCATGCGTACTGGCAGACTCTCCAAGCGCAAACTGAATCTCCGCCGACTCTGCGGCATTCTGATAATCGTTTGTCTCATTTATCATATTCATTGCAGTGTCTAATATAGAACCAAAACTGCCATCATTTTCTTTCGCAGGCTCTTCCGGCTGGTTTAAACCATACCGCGTCAAATAGTCCGGCGAAACGCTGTAAAATGAAGCTGCATCCATACTGGCATTCCTCCTTTATTCTTTTCTCATTAAGCTTTTCCTACCTGCAGGCCTGCCTGCGCCATAGCCTTCACCGCATTGAATGCCGTTACATTCGCTTCATATCCTCTGCTGGCATCAATCAAATTTGTCATTTCCGTCACAATATTTACATTCGGGTAAGAAACATAGCCGTTTTCATCCGCATCCGGATGCGCCGGATCATATGACATAATGTAGTCCGTCTCTGTGTCTTCTAAAACTTTTGTAACTTTTACTCCATTTCCACCATAAGAACGCGCCCTTGATAACATATCCTTAAAGGAAACAGAATCTTTTTCCGCAAATGTCACGACTTTTCTACGGTACGGAGTTCCGTCTTCCGTCCGCGTCGTATTTACATTTGCCACATTTTCCGCGATAATATCCGTCCGGAAACGCTCTGCCGTCATGCCTGACGCGCTGATGTCAAACGCCTGAAATAATGCCATAATAACCCTCCTTCAATTTACCGTTTATTTCTGCATGGCTGTCCTCAGCCTTGAAAATTCCTGTGTCATGCTGTCTGTCAGCGCATCGTAACGCAGTTTCTCCGATGCAAGTTCAACGTTTTCTGTATCGACGTCCACATTATTCTTATCTATCCGGTAAGAATAATTTGCGGCATCCACATATGTAGAAGCTTTCAGCCGGCCCAAATCCGCATTCTCCACCTTTGTATCCAATGTCTCAAACTTCATATTCCCTAATTCCCTGCGCAACACGCCTTGGAAATCCACATCTTTTCTCTTATATCCGGGAGTGTTTACATTGGAAAGATTATTCGCCAAAGTCTGTTCCCTAAGCCAGCTTGCATCCGATGCTTTGTTTAACACATCAATATAACTATAGACATTGCTTGAAAACATAATTTTCTCTTGTCTCCTTTCTAACATATTCTTCTTATTCATATTTATATTCCAATCCTATTCTATATGATAAATTATATTTAAAAAAAGCACAAGTATTTTTTTATCACTTTTTACAGCTTACTGTACTTTTTTGTATTTTTTAACGCTATCTATGCAAAAAAAAGGATTTACAGACAAATTCTGTAAATCCTTTTACAGCTTTTTTGTTTTTTTATCGGTTCTGCTGTCTAACTTTTTCCAGTTCATCGAAGACAACGTCATTCAGCACTTTAATATAAGTGCCCTTCATGCCGGAAGAACGGGATTCTATCACGCCCGCGCTTTCAAATTTGCGGAGCGCGTTGACAATCACGGAACGGGTAATGCCTACTCTGTCCGCAATCTTACTTGCGACAAGTATCCCCTCACTGCCTTCTAGTTCTTCAAATATATGCGTAATCGCCTCAAGCTCTGAAAATGACAGTGTATTAATGGCGGATTTCACAATCTGCATTTTACGGTTTTCTTCCGCGCTCTCCTCATTGACCGAGCGCATCATTTCAAGGCCTACTACCGTTGTCCCATATTCGCTTAAAATAATGTCGTCAATATCATACAGATGGTCAAAACGGTACACAAACAAACTCCCTAACCGCTCTCCCGCTATGTCAATCGGAGTAATAATTGCGCAGTGCTTTTTTATATCCGATGCAAAACCTAAAGTTTCTAAATTTACATTTTCTTTTGTTGACAAAATCCCTAACAGCCGTTCATTGAGCAATGGATCAATAAATCCCCCCACTTCATCAACAATCAATTCCCCAATTTCCGGCACGCCGCCGGTTATGCTGCTGCCTAAAACCTTTCCTTTTTTACTGATTACCAAAACATTTGATTGTAAAATCTCCGTAAGCACATTGCAAATATCGTTAAACACTACCTTGGACGAATTATTATTATGCAAGAGTTTATTGATTTTTCTTGTCTTATCCAAGAGCTGAACACTCATACAGTATCCTCCTTAAACTTTCCGAATTTTCCACAACTATGCCTTATTCTAGCATGTCGATTCTGAAACTTCAAGAATATAAGCATATTTTCACGGAAATTTTCTTCCATCTTCCTCTAACTTTCCTCTTTTAAGCGGTTCTCACTATATCCGCATTGTTTATCGGCGCATGCCAGTTTATTTCCTCTTTCCACCATATAGCCGCCGCATTTGGGACAGGGCTTTTCAGAAGGTTTCTGCCATGACATAAATTCACAATCGGGATTGTCTTCACACCCATAATATTTCCTGCCCTTTTTTGTCTTTTTCAATACCACTTCTTTTTGGCAAAGCGGACACTTGATTCCTGTTTTTTCCAAATATGGTTTTGTATTCCGGCACTCAGGGAATCCCGGACAGGCTAAAAATTTCCCATGCGGGCCATATTTGACAACAAGGTTACGCCCGCATTCTTCACAGATAACGTCTGTAACCTCATCTTCAATCTTAATTTTTTCCAGATCTTTTTCCGCCGCTTCCACTGCTTCCTCCAGATCCGGATAAAAATTGCTGACTACCGCCTTCCAGCTCACCGAACCGTCTTCCACTTTATCCAATAGCAATTCCATATTTGCTGTAAACGATTCATCGACTATTGTTGGGAAAGACTCTTTCATTATGGCGTTGACCACTTCCCCCAGCTCTGTGACATATAAATTCTTATTTTCCTTGACAATATACCTTCTGCCAAGAATCGTTGTAATCGTCGGGGAATAGGTGCTGGGCCGCCCAATGCCAAGTTCCTCTAATGTTTTCACCAAAGAAGCTTCCGTATAATGTGACGGCGGCTGCGTAAAATGCTGTTTCCCCTCTAATTCCTTTAACGTTAATTTGGAAGATTCATCAATGGAATTGACTAACACATTTCCCTTACCCTTGTCTTCTTCCCCTTCCGAATAGACGGATAAAAAACCGTCAAACTTTAATTTAGAAGCGGAAACGTGAAACCGGTACTCATCCGCGCCAATGACGATCGAAGTCGTTTCATAAACGGCGCCGCACATCCGGCTGGCTGTAAAGCGTTTCCAAATTAACTGGTACAAACGGAACTGATCTCTCGAAAGGGACTCTTTTACAAGCGCCGGGGTCCTTGTAATGTCTGAAGGGCGGATTGCTTCATGCGCGTCCTGAATTTTCGCAGATTTCGACTTCTCGCCCAACTGCCCTGACGCATACTCCTCTCCATACGACTTTGTAATATAATCCTGCGCCGCCTGTGCCGCTTCTTCTGAAATCCTTACGGAATCCGTCCTTAAGTATGTGATAAGCCCGACTGTGCCCTGTCCTTTAATATCGACGCCTTCGTATAACTGTTGGGCAATCCGCATGGTTTTCTGAATGGAAAAGTTCAATGCCTTGGATGCTTCCTGCTGTAATGTGCTGGTAGTAAATGGAAATGGCGCTTTTTTCGTCCGCTCTCCCCGTTTCACTTCAAGCGCCTGATACTCGGCGTTTTCTAGCTTCTTCTTTAACGCTTCAAATTCATGGACGTCTAAGATTTCCAGTTTGCCTGACGCATCCCCATGGAATTTTGCCGTCAGCGGCCGCTTTTCCCCTTCTATGCCAAGCTGCGCTTCCACTGTCCAATACTCTTTTGGGATAAACGCATTGATTTCTTCTTCCCTGTCACAAATCATACGCAGCGCCACAGACTGCACCCTGCCCGCGCTTAATCCCCGCTTTACCTTTGCCCATAAAAGAGGGCTGATTTTGTATCCCACCATCCGGTCTAACATTCGTCTGGCCTGCTGCGCATTGACTAAGTCAATGTCAACTTCACGCGGCGTCTTTAACGCCGCCTTTACTGCATTTTTTGTAATTTCATTAAAGCTAATTCGGCAGACTTTCTTATCTTCCAAATGAAGCGCCTGTTCTAAATGCCATGAAATCGCTTCCCCCTCCCGATCAGGGTCTGTTGCAAGATAAATTTTGTCAGCCTTTTTCACCTCTTTGCGAAGCTTTGCTAAAATATCGCCTTTCCCCCGAATTGTAATGTATTTTGGTTCAAAATCATGTTCCACGTCAATTCCCAACTGGCTCTTAGGCAAATCCCGCACATGCCCGTTCGACGCAGTGACCTCATAATTCTTTCCCAAAAATTTTTGAATCGTCTTTACCTTTGCCGGTGATTCCACGATTACCAGGTACTTTGCCATAATTTTCAGACTCCTTTACTGCTTGTTTCACTTTTTACGATAATGATTTTTATAATATTCCTCAATAACTCCTTTTGTTTGCAGCCTTACAAGTAAATCTGCCAGTTTTTGCGCAGGTATTTTCGTTATTTTCACTAAATCTTCCATATTTTTCTGTGACAAATCTAAACAACTATACACCAACAATTCTTCTTTTTCAAGTGCATTTTTCATTTTTTCATTTTCTTTTTCTTTTTCCTGATTATACGCGGCAGATGAAACGCCAAGTTCTTCCAGAAAATCTGATAGATTTGTAAGGATTTGCGCTCCCTGCGCAATCAGCCTGTTGCATCCGGCGCTTAATGCGTCGTTGATTCTGCCGGGAACCGCATAGATGTCTTTTCCCTGCTCCAACGCAAATTCCGCCGTAATTAATGAACCGCTCCTCTCTTTGGCCTCCACTAAAATGACAATGTCGGATAATGCGCTGATAATGCGGTTTCTTGCCGGAAACTGTGCGGCAACAGGAGCTGTCTTGGGAAGATATTCAGATAAAACGCCTCCCTCTTTTTGAATTTTCTCATATAATTCCCTTCCGCCTTTCGGATAACAAACGTCTGCCCCGCTCCCTAAAACTGCATAGGTGGCCCCGCCGCCGCGGATTGCTCCCCAATGCCCAAACGAATCTATGCCATACGCCATGCCGCTGATTACGCTAATCCCATGAGAGGCTAACGTCTCCCCAATCATAAGAGCCGTTTCCCTCCCATAAGATGAGCACATTCTTGCCCCTACAAGCGCCGCCGTCCTTTCCTGATTTGACAAAAGGTTCCCTTTATAAAACAATGCGTATGGGCAATCAGGAATGTGGCGGAGCCTTTCGGGAAACTCCTTGTCCTCTATCGTCACCATTTGAACGCCTGTTTTTTGCAATCGCTGCGCTTCTTTCTCTAAATCCCAAACAAGACGGCTTTTTACAATCTGTTCCGCATCTTTTTCGTAAATGCCGGAAACTTTTAAAAGCTGCTCTTTGCTAAGGCGGTATATCTCTTTTGCGCCGCCACAATATTCTACTAACTTTCTCTGTTTTTTATTCCCAACTCCGTGAATGCATCGGAGCCAATATTGATATTTCCAATTGTCTGACATAATTCACTCCCAATATTTTTCATCCTGAACCCGATAACATACCGCCTCATTCAAATGATGTGTTTGTATCTGTTCCGATCCATCTAAGTCCGCTATCGTCCTTGCCGTTTTCAATATTTTATAATATCCTCTTGCCGAAAGCCGCATCGACTGATAAATCTGTTTCATATAACTTTGCTGACTTTTCGTCAATTTACAGTAGCGATCGGTTTCTCTGGAAGGAATTCGGCTGTTTGACGCAATCTGCGTTCCCAAAAACCTGTGTTTTTGACGCTCTAACGCCGCGATCACCCTTTGTTGTATGACGGCGGAAGGCTCCCCACATTCTTTTCTTACAAGCTCATCATAACGAAGGACGGGCGCTTCTACGCATATATCAATTCTATCCAACAAAGGCTTGCTGACCCGCCCCAAATATCGGGCAATCTCAAACTCCCTGCAGGAACATTTACTGCGGTCAGGATAATATCCGCATTTACACGGATTCATCGCCGCTGCCAGCATAAAATCTGAAGGATACGCATATGTCCCAGACTGGCGCGCCAATGTAATTTTCTTATCCTCCATAGGCTGGCGGAGAATTTCCAATGTTGACTGTTTAAATTCCGGCAGTTCGTCTAAAAACAGCACGCCTTTGTGCGCAAGGCTGAGTTCTCCCGGTTTCGGGACTCTGCCGCCGCCGGAAAGCCCGCTTGGGCTGATGGTATGATGCGGCGCGCGAAACGGCCGTCTGCTGATTAACGTCCCATTTTGCGGCAGCATTCCACAAATACTGTAAATTTTTGAAACTTCAATCTGTTCTTCTTTTGTCATAGGCGGCAGGATACCCGGAATCCGCTGGGCTAACATCGTCTTTCCACTGCCGGGCGGCCCAATCATTAAAAAGTTGTGCATCCCCGCCACCGCCACTTCACATGCCCTCTTTACAGATTCCTGTCCGTTGATTTCGGAAAAATCCCATTCCGTATTTTCTGTCTTCGCATCCCCAGACACAAAAAGCGGTTTTTGGCGGCAGGGTTTTCCTTTTAAGTAAGACACAAGCTCTTTTAAATCCTCTGCCGCCCAAATTTCAATGCCGGAAATCTGCGCGGCTTCCATTCTGTTCCCTTCGGGGATCAGACAGCGTTTCATGCCCATTTCTTTTGCCTTTGCAACAATCGGCAACACGCCGCGGACAGGCTGTATCCTGCCGTTTAAACTGATTTCCCCAAAAACCAGAGTATCTTTTAAATAGGCGCTCTCCACTTCTCCCAATGCCGCCAGAACGGCTACGGCAATGGGAAGGTCAAATCCCGCGCCAGATTTTTTAATATCCGCCGGAGATAAGCTGACCGTAATCCGCTTCGCCGGAAGGCGGTACCCGTTGCTTTGCAGGGCAATCCTCACCCGCTCCCTCGCTTCTTTCACTTCCGAGGACAAAAAACCCACCATTTCAAACATGGGCATGCCATTACTGACGTCCGCTTCCACTTGGATGCACACGCCGCTTAGACCGCGGACAATAGCGGTCATTACCATACTATACACAATATTCACTCCCTAGACTTCAATCTTTATATGGGATTTGCAGCAGAATTGCCAATCGATTCGTATAAAAGATAAAAAGACAGAATCACTATACCATAGATTCTGTCTTTTTAAAAGAGTTTTAAAAATTATTTTTCAGTTTTTCTAACGCTTTTTTTTCTATTCTGGAAACATAAGAGCGGGAAATATGAAGCTTTTCCGCAAGCTCCCGCTGTGTGACCGGCTTATGGTTATTTAACCCATATCTTAACCGGAGTATCTCTTTTTCCCTCTCGTCCAAAACATCTGGGATCAGTTCATAAAGCCTTAAAATCTGCCGCTTCAATTCCAACTGTTCCACAATGTCTTTTTCGTCCACTTCGACAATATCCACTAGCTGGATCTGATTGCCTTCTTTGTCTGTGCCAATCGGTTCATAAAGCGACACTTCTCTTGAACATTTCTTTTTGGAACGAAAATACATTAAAAGCTCATTCTCAATGCATCTCGCCGCGTATGTCGCAAGCTTGCTGCCATGCCCTTCCTGAAAGGTAGACACCGCTTTGATTAAGCCAATCGCCCCAATGGAAATTAAATCCTCCATATCTTCTTCCGCATTCTGGTATTTCTTTGAAATATGCGCAACCAAACGCATATTCCGCTCAATTAATACCTTTTTCGCTTCCTCGTCTCCCTCTTTCTGACGTCTTAAGCACTCCTTTTCCTCCGCTGCACTCAGAGGGGATAAAAAAGTTTTCAAGCTGACACCTCAAAAACTTACTTGATCTATCCTATGAAGCCGCTATGTGATTCGTGCCTTTCCACTTTTTAAGAAGCATATTTTATTTTGCCGGTTCTGTGAAACCAACCTTTTTATAAACTTTCCGAAGCGTTTTTGATGCATAATACGCCGCTTTTTCGTCGTTCTTTTGAATCATGGAATCCAAATATTCTTTGTCCTGAATAAATTGGCCATACCGTTTTTGAAGCGGAAGCAATTCGTCCGCAACCGCCTCCCCTACGGCAAGTTTAAATTCCCCATACCCCTTGCCTTCAAATTCCTTCTCGATTTCAGCGGAATCTTTTCCGGTCACACATCCGTAAATATCCATCAAATTGCTGATTCCCGCCTTTTCTTCGGCATACCGCACAACAGTGTCAGAATCTGTCACAGCCCGCTTAAATTTGCGTATAATGCTGTCCCTGTCGTCTAAAAGCCAAATCGAAGCATTCGGATTTTCTTCTGATTTTGACATTTTTTTCTGCGGTTCCTGTAAACTCATAATTTTCGCGCCTGCTTTTGCAATGTAGGCTTCCGGAACCGTAAACACGTCGCCGTAAATACCGTTAAACCTCTGCGCAATATCTCTTGTAATTTCTAAATGCTGTTTCTGATCCTGCCCAACCGGAACGACGTCCGCCTGATAAAGCAGAATATCCGCCGCCATCAGCACCGGATACGTGTACAATCCCGCATTGATATTTTCCGTATGCTTTGCCGCTTTATCTTTAAACTGCGTCATGCGGTTCAATTCCCCCATATAGGTAAAACATCCCAGTATCCAGCTCAACTGCGCATGCGCGGGCACATGAGACTGGTAATAGATGCAGTTTTTCTCCGGATCTAAACCAGCCGCCATGTAAAGCGCATACAAGGAACGGGCGTTTTTACGAAATTCGGCCGGATTCTGCCGGACTGTCAAAGAATGCAAATCCATCACGCCGTAAATACATTCGTATTCTTCATTCAGATTCACCCAGTTTTTCAAGGCCCCCAGATAATTTCCAAGCGTTAAAGAGCCTGTCGCCTGCATCCCACTGTATAGAATTTTGTTGTTATTTATCATTGTTTTGCCTTTCTTTTCTTTCTCAATAATCTTGTGCGGATATAGAAAAAGACCGTATCTTCCCCTTTATCTGCCAGCATTCGCAGAAGTTTCTCTAAAAGCTTCCTCGTATCGTCGTGTAAAATATACCGGTCTTTCCCTTTTTCATAATATGCAAGCGGGCTTTTATCTGTATACAGTTCCTTTTGATAATTTTTAGCGGCGGAAATCCGGTCAATAAACATCTCGACCACATAATTGACCGGCATACGCATACCTGTCATATAGCCATTTTCCCCGCTATAGTCAATCCAATATTCCAGATGATGTTTATTTCTCCCCTTATGATGAAGCCAAGAAGAAGAATATCCCCTTTCTTGCCGTTCCGCGCTGTTTGGGCTTTTCGTCCCCTGATAATATTTACAGCCCACCAGAAATTCCGTCGGGGTGTACTTTGACCAATCGTGCATAATTCCCTGACGGTACAGACCCACTTTAAAACAGCCTTCCCGCACCAGCCGCTTATGGTTTTGAATCGTTTTTAAATGCTGCCACGCTTTCATGTTTTTCTACCTTCTGCTTTCCTATTAATATACAAACGCTCTGCGCCTCTAAAGTATACCATGTTTCTTCTAATTCTTCCGGCTCAGTTAAAAACGCAGTTTTCACTGCTGTATCCATAAATAAATACCAGCTTTTGCGCTCCCCCTGCTTTGGCACAGCAAGTTTTTTCGGAAAATCGCTAAAATTAAACCCGATATATACATCTTCTGGCTCATCTGCATATTTGCCGCAATAGAAAAGCCCGACCGCCCTCCAGTTCGAACTCTTTGGCGTAATCCATGCATCTTCCCCATGGTATGATAAATCCGGACATCCGCACGAAAGCTGGTCTGCAAGGTACATCGGCTTATCCATACGCAAAATTGCGTGGTCTTTTCGAAAAGCAATCATTTGGCGGATATATTTTTGGAAATCTTTTGCCTGTCTGGACAAGTTCCAATCTTTCCAGCCAATCGGGTTATCCTGACAATAGGCATTGTTGTTTCCCTTCTGTGTATTGCAGTCCTCGTCTCCCGCCATAAGCATTGGCACACCCTGAGCCAGAAACAGCATGGCGGCGGCATTTTTCATACGGCGGTCACGCAGTTTGCGCACGTTCCTGCTGGAAGTCTCCCCTTCCACACCGCAGTTAATGCTGTAATTCCACATCATGCCATCGGCATTATGCTCTCCATTCGCCTCATTATGCTTATTTTCATAGGTAAATAAATCCCGCAACGTAAAGCCGTTATGATCGCTGATATAATTGATATACCCCAGCTTTTCGTTTTGTTTTTTCATCTGATCCGCAAGCTCCCAAACATTTCCGTCTATCCCGCTTGCCAGCTTCCTGCAGGGATATAAAAATTCATCTGTATCCAAAAAAATACGCGGATATGCCTTTTCCACATCGGGCACTTCCATTTCCGAAACGTATTTATAGAAAAATTTTGTCCTGCCAAGATAAGGGTCTTCAATTAAAAGCTGTAACGGAATCGCATCGCCCTGAAGATGGAACCCGTCTACATGATATTCGCTTACCCAAAATCTTAATACGGCAAGAATCTGCGCATTAGAAATAGTATTGGGAAAATCCATTTCTAAAATACATTCCAATCCCCTTTTGTGCATTTGCAAAATACATCTCTTTAGCTCTAAATCCGGCGAACCCCCCGCTGCATAACTGGCTTTTGGCGCAAAATACATGCCTTTGCCATATCCCCAGTAATTGATTTTAGGCTGGGGATCTTCCTTTCGCTTTCTAATTTTATCCCGTTTTTTTGATTTCCATTTCGGATAATTCGGAAGTTCTTCCGTTTCCTGAAAAATCAGCTCCTCAAATTCATAAACCGGCATCAACTCCACTGACGTGACGCCCATCGCCTGTAAATATGGAAGTTTTTTCATCAATGCCCGAAACGTCCCGCGATCTGGCGTCCCTTCCGACAGCCCCTTTGTAAAACCTCTGACATGCAGTTTATAGAGCGTCATCTTAGAACGCGGAATCTCTATTTCAAGGTCTCCCTTCCATGAAAAGAAGCTTTCTTCCATGCGGCATCGAAGCAGCGAATTTTTATCCCGCTTTATATCCGCCCAAACTTCCCTTCCCACTATCCTTCTTGCATAGGGATCTAACACTACTTTCCCGTCTATCCAAAAATTATAATCATATTCAGATAAATTTAATCCTTCTATCTGCACTGCGCGAAGATTCCCCTTGGAAAATTCTTTTGGCACTGCAATTTCTTTCGGATTATCCGGCTGGTTTCTTTTATAAAGCAGCACTTTACAATCCGCCTCTTTCCGGCAGACCATACAAAAATTCGCCCATGTCTTTCCTTTGACTGCCCCTAATTTGGAGAAATCTCCTTTTTTCGCGTTAAACTCCATATTTTGCATCACCTTTTCATCCTAAACTCAGCAAGTATATAGACATTATAACATTAAAATTCTGCATTTGTATAGTTTTTTCTATATTTTGACAAGAAATCTCAGAAGATGACAAAAACAGGCAGACAAAACATAGGACAATCCAGACTTTTTCCATTCATTTCAAATGAAAAGTTGACGCTTACTTACACATCTCTTTCAATAAGAGGAGGACAGTCAGAAAGAAAAAAACTCTTTTCCTCCTATCAACCTTTAACTATTTCTCCTATATGAATATACTAAGAAATCCGCGAACATTCCGTTCGCGGATATTGCCCATTTACCATTACACTTCAAAAATCAAATCTCCATAAGACGGCATCGGCCACATCTCTTTATCTACAATCATCTCCAACTTATCTACCGGAGCCCTCAATTCCGTCATCACGGACATTACAATATCCCGATAGAACACTGCCTGTTTTCTGCCTTCTTTAATCCCAATCCCCTGTTCCGTCACTTCTTCTAATTTTGATAACGCTGTTTTCGTCTGGGAAAGCAGATCCGACACTTCTTTCAACAGCCCAATCTGCACGCTGACGTCTGCATCACAAGCGGCTTTTACCGCATTAATGGAGTTTGCAAGCGCTGTCGCATATTTAATCACCGCAGGGACAATCTGCTTACCGGCAATGTCAATCATAGCTCTTGCTTCGATATTAATCTCTTTTGCATATGTTTCATACTCAATTTCAACGCGGGAATCAAGCTCCGCTTTTGTAAATACGCCAAACTTTTCAAATAGTTTCACTGCCTTTTCTGTATTTAACGCTGGAATCGCATCCACCATTGAATTGATATTCGGCAGACCGCGTTTTTCCGCTTCCCTGACCCAATCTTCGGAATATCCGTTTCCATTAAAAACAATCCGCTGATGGTCTGTTGCATTTTTCTTAATTAAATCATGCAGCGCCGTTTCAAAATCATTTGCATTCTCCAACACGTCACAAGCTTCTGCAAATGCTTCCGCGACAATCGTATTCAACACGACATTTGGCTGCGCAATGGAATCCTGAGAGCCAAGCATACGAAACTCAAATTTATTTCCAGTAAATGCAAATGGAGACGTGCGGTTTCTGTCCGTTGCATCTTTCATAAAATCCGGAAGGGTTTTTACGCCCGTCTCTAACATACTTCCTTTTATGCTGTGCGTCGCTTCGCCTGTGCTGATAAGCTGAGAGAGCACATCTTGAAGCTGTTCGCCTAAAAAGACCGAAATGATGGCAGGAGGAGCTTCGTTTGCGCCAAGCCTGTGGTCATTTCCAACATCTGCCGCCGATTCACGGAGTAAATCCGCATGAATATCGACTGCTTTTAAAATGCACGTCAACACGAGCAGAAACTGGAAATTTTCATGTGGCGTAACCCCCGGCTCTAGCAGGTTAATTCCGTCGTCCGTAATTAAAGACCAGTTGTTATGCTTGCCGGAGCCATTTACGCCTGCAAATGGTTTTTCGTGAAGCAGGCATTGAAGCCCATGACGGCCCGCCACTTTCTTTAATGTCTCCATAACAAGCTGGTTATGGTCTACGGCTATGTTTGCGGAAGCGTAAATCGGAGCTAATTCATGCTGCGCCGGAGCCACTTCGTTGTGCTGCGTCTTTGCGGAAACGCCCAGTTTCCAAAGTTCTTTGTTGACGTCCCGCATATAGGATGCGATTCTTTCCCGAATGCTTCCAAAGTAATGATCATCCATCTCCTGACCTTTTGGCGGCATTGCCCCAAAAAGCGTGCGGCCTGTAAAGATTAAGTCTTTGCGTTTTAAGTATTTTTCCCTGTCTACGATAAAATACTCTTGTTCCGGTCCTACGGAAGTCGTCACTTTTTTGGACGTCCGGTTTCCAAATGCGCGAATTAAGCGAAGCGCCTGATCGTTGACCGCTTCCATAGAACGAAGCAAAGGCGTTTTCTGATCTAAGGCTTCTCCTGTATAGGAACAAAATGCAGTTGGAATACACAATGTGGCTCCCGCGGCGTCCTGCCTGACAAACGCTGGGGAAGTGCAGTCCCATGCCGTATAGCCTCTTGCTTCAAAAGTCGCGCGCAGTCCGCCAGATGGAAAAGAGGATGCGTCCGGCTCCCCTTTTATAAGCTCTTTCCCTGAAAAGCTCATTAAGACTTTCCCACTTTCTTTTGGAGCCGTGATAAAAGAATCGTGTTTCTCGGCAGTCACTCCGGTCAACGGCTGGAACCAATGGGTATAATGGGTTGCCCCCTTTTCGATTGCCCATTCTTTCATCTCATGCGCAATAACGTCAGCCGTTTCTAAATCCAGTTCCCTTCCCTCGCGCAGCGTGTTTTTTAATTTCTGATAAACTTTTTTCGGGAGACGCTCTTGCATCACTGTGTCATTGAACACGTTTTCCCCAAAAATATCAGCCACATTATAATATTCAGTGCATTTCTCCATACATTTCCTTCCTTTCTGAGTGAAAAAGGGCATTCCAACTAGTGGAACACCCTTGTTCATCTTTGCGCATTGATTCTATCTGATACTAAAATACATCAAATAAAAAGTTTTTGCAATAGAAAATATATCTAATTTTTAGCAAAATTTTATACAAGATTTTAGCAAGCTTAACTTATGCCTTGTTTACAGAACCGAATAATTCCATTTTTTCTTTTACCGTTGCTTTGATTGCTTCTGCGCCCGGCGCTAATAATTTACGCGGGTCAAAGCCTTTGCCTTCAAGGTCTTTTCCAGCTTCGATATATTTACGCGTAGCGTCTGCAAAAGATAACTGGCACTCTGTATTTACGTTAATCTTTGCTACACCAAGAGAAATCGCTTTTTTAATCATATCTTCCGGAATGCCTGTGCCGCCATGAAGAACTAACGGCATATCGCCTGTCAGTTTCTGGATTGCATCCAATGTCTCAAAGCTAAGCCCTGCCCAATTAGCCGGATATTTGCCATGGATATTGCCAATGCCTGCCGCAAGCATATCAATTCCTAAATCTGCGATTGATTTACATTCCTGCGGATCTGCGCATTCGCCCATTCCCACTACACCGTCTTCTTCTCCACCGATTGAGCCAACTTCCGCTTCAATGGAAATTCCTTTGTCATGCGCTAACTTCACTAATTCTTTCGTCTTAGTTACGTTCTCATCAATCGGATAATGGGAGCCGTCAAACATAATGGAAGAAAATCCTGCTTCTACGCATTTTAAGCATCCTTCATAGGAGCCATGATCTAAATGCAATGCGACCGGAACAGTAATGTTTAATTCTTCGATCATTGCCTTTACCATTGCGGCAACCGTCTTAAAGCCCGTCATATATTTTCCGGCTCCCTCGGATACACCGAGGATAACCGGAGAATTTAACTCCTGAGCCGTTAAAAGAATAGATTTTGTCCATTCTAAGTTATTGATGTTGAACTGGCCTACTGCATAATGGCCGGCTTTTGCTTTATCAAGCATTTCTTTTGCTGATACTAACATAGTCTTGTCTCTCCTTTTCGATCTCTATTTATAAAGCTCCACTAATCTTAACAAATGTTCATAACGGTCTTTTGCCGCCTGCTCAGATTCTTCAAACAGTTTCTTCGCGCGATCCGGGAACGATCTTGCAAGACGGCTGTAACGCGTCTCATTGTTCAAGAACTCCTGATATGTGCCGTCGCCCGGTTTGGAAGTCAGCGTAAACGGATTCTTGCCTTCTGCTTTTAATGCAGGATTGAAAGAGAAAAGATTCCAGTAACCTGCCGCAACCGCTTTCTTCATCTCGTCCTGACAATGGTTCATTCCGCCTTTTACTCCGTGAAGCTCACATGGAGCGTAGCCGATGATTAAGGAAGGCCCATTGTATGCTTCCGCTTCTGCAATAACTTTGACAGCCTGAGCCATATTTGCGCCAAGGGCAATCTGCGCTACATATACATAGCCATAGCTCATAGCAATTTCTGCAAGGCTCTTTTTGCCGATGTCTTTACCGGAAGCCGCGAACTGGCATACCTCACCGATATTAGATGCTTTTGAAGCCTGACCGCCGGTATTGGAATACATCTCTGTATCAAATACCATTACATTGACATTTTCACCGGAAGCCAATACATGGTCTAATCCGCCGAAACCGATGTCATATGCCCATCCGTCGCCGCCTAAGATCCAGATGGATTTCTTTGCAAGGTAATCTTTTTTATCAAGAGCCGCCGCTGCATCCGGACAGCCTGCGTTTGCGGCTTTTTCCAGTTCTGCCACTAAAGCGTCTGTCGCTGCCGCATTTTCTACTGTATTGTCTTTTGTTTCAATAAATTTGGCAAATGCCGCTTTCAGCTCCTCGCCTGCCTTTTCAGAAGTTGCGCATTTTTCTGCGCTTGCAATCGCCTGATCGCGAAGCACCTGCTGTCCAATCTGCATACCTAATCCATGCTCTGCATTGTCCTCGAATAAGGAGTTTGCCCATGCCGGACCTTTTTTGGTGTCTTTATGGACGGTATATGGTGACGTTGCAGCCGGACCGCCCCAGATGGAAGAACATCCTGTTGCATTGGAGATATACATATGCTCTCCAAATAACTGCGTAATTAAACGCGCATAAGAAGTTTCTGCGCAGCCTGCGCAAGAGCCTGAGAACTCAAGCAGCGGCTGGTTGAACTGGGAGCCTTTTACGGTGTTGTCCGCCGGCATACCCGGTTTTTTGCCTACGTTTGCCACTAAGTAATCGAATACCGGCTGCTCTGCGGCCTGTGATTCCTGAGGAACCATTTCGATTGCGCCTACCGGACAAACCGTGATACATTCGCCGCATCCCATACAATCCAATGGAGACACGCTCATCGTATATTTGTATTCGCCTGCTTTCGGCTTCATATCCGCTAATTTGATCTGTTCCGGAGCCGCTTTCACTTCTTCGTCGCTTAACATAAATGGACGGATTGTAGCATGGGAACATACAAATGCGCACTGGTTACACTGAATACATTTCTCTGCGCTCCAAGTTGGAACGGTAACGGCTGTGCCGCGTTTCTCATATGCAGCCGCTCCAAGTTCGAACTGTCCGTCCGGATTCTCGGAAAATGCGGATACCGGAAGGCTGTCGCCGTCCATTAAGGAAATCGGGTCCATCAGTTCCTCTACCATCTTCACCGTCTTTGGAAGCCCCTGATATGGTTTCTTCGCCGGATCTGCAGCCGGATTTTTCCATGAATCCGGAATTTCCACTTTATGTACTGCGTCAACGCCTGCATCGATTGCTTTGTAGTTCATCTCTACCACTGCGTCGCCTTTTTTGCCGTAAGATTTCTTAGCTGCGGCTTTCATAAAGTCTACCGCTTCATCAATCGGCATAACGTTTGCAAGTTTAAAGAATGCGGACTGTAAAATCGTATTGGTGCGTTTGCCCATGCCGATTTCGATTGCTTTGTCAATCGCGTTAATCGTATATAACTGAATATTGTTTTCTGCAATATATTTCTTTGCTTCTGCATTTAAGTGATGCTCTAATTCTTCATCAGACCACTGGCAGTTAATCATAAACACTCCGCCCGGTTTGACGTCTTGAACCATTTTAAAGCCCTTGTTGACATATGCCGGATTGTGGCACGCAACAAAATCCGCCTGATTGATGTAGTATGGGCTTCTGATTGGCTTGTCGCCAAATCTCAAATGGGAAATGGTAACGCCGCCCGTTTTCTTCGAGTCATACTGGAAGTATGCCTGAATGAATTTGTCTGTATGGTCGCCGATAATCTTTGTCGAGTTTTTGTTTGCGCCTACGGTTCCGTCTCCGCCAAGACCCCAGAATTTACATTCCACTGTGCCTTCCGCAGCCGTGATTGGAGCTGGTTTTACTTCCGGCAAGCTTAAGTTTGTCACATCGTCTACGATGCCGATCGTGAAACGGGCTTTCGGAGCATCTTTTTCAAGTTCTTTAAATACAGCGAACACAGAAGATGGCGGTGTGTCTTTTGAACCTAATCCATAACGTCCGCCAGTTAAAACAACTGCGTCTAATCCCGCTTCACGAAGCGTAGCCGCTACGTCTAAGTATAACGGATCGCCTAAGGAACCCGGTTCTTTCGTCCTGTCTAATACAGCGACTTTCTTTGCCGTCTTCGGAAGAGCCTTTAAGAATGCATCAGACACCCACGGACGATACAAACGAACTTTCACAAGTCCGACTTTCTCGCCTTTTGCCATTAAATAATCAATCACTTCTTCCGCTACGTCGTTAATGGAACCCATAGCGACGATAACGCGGTCAGCATCCTCTGCTCCATAGTAATTGAACAGGCCGTAATTCGTGCCAAGCTTTTCGTTTACTTTTGCCATGTATTTCTCAACGATTGCCGGAAGCGCATCATAAACCGGGTTGCAAGCTTCCCGATGCTGGAAGAATACGTCTCCATTTTCGTGGGAACCGCGCATAGCCGGATGCTCCGGATTTAAAGCATGATCACGGAATGCTTTTACAGCGTCCATGTTGCACATTTCTTTTAAATCAGCATAATCCCATTTTTCGATTTTCTGAATTTCATGGGACGTGCGGAAACCGTCAAAGAAGTTAATGAAAGGAACTTTCCCTTCGATAGTGGCTAAATGCGCTACCGGGCTTAAGTCCATTACTTCCTGCGGGTTTGTCTCACATAACATTGCAAAGCCTGTCTGACGGCATGCGTATACGTCACTGTGATCTCCGAAAATATTTAAAGACTGCGTAGCTACAGTGCGCGCAGATACATCAAATACACAGGGAAGCTGCTCTCCGGCAATCTTATACATATTTGGGATCATAAGCAAAAGACCCTGTGAAGCGGTAAAGGTTGTCGTTAATGCGCCCGCCGCAAGGGAACCGTGAACCGCGCCTGCCGCGCCTGCCTCTGATTCCATCTCCACTACTTTTACCTGATTTCCAAAAATGTTTTCCTGTCCTGCCGCAGACCACTGATCGACTGTGTCAGCCATTGGGCTGGAAGGAGTAATTGGGTAAATGGCAGCAACATCTGTAAAGGCGTACGCTACATGCGCAGCAGCCGTATTGCCGTCCATTGACTGTTTTGCTCTTGACATTTGATTTCCTCCTTAAAAAGTTTTCATGTTCTCTGTATTGACTTAACGGTTTTTTAGAACCGTTCCTAATTTAATATTGTATAGTTCTTATGCCAAAAAATCAATACTTTCGACGACATTTTTTGTATAAATTTTGCTCTTTTGTTTTTTATATGTAACTGTTTGGATTGTAATTCCTTTGCCAGCGGCTAAATAAGCCAAACTGCCGCAAATCCGCCCCATTTTTGGCATAGAAAGCCTATACATGGGGCGTTTTTCGCAATGGTAAATCCCACTGCCTTTATGCGGCTCCGCCGGAAAAATCCCTTGTTAAGAGATCACTGTGATTTAAAAAATCCATAATATCCAAAAATCCCAGCCGTTCTAACAGCTCTAGGACATATGGGTTTTCTAACGGGGTCTGGTAAGAAGCCTTCTCTCCATAGGCATTGACTAACTCCTTTCCTTTTTCTTTCTCAATCAAAGCTTTCGGTCCCCCGACGCAGCCGCCGCTGCACGCCATGCCCTCAAAGAAATTTCCGTCCGTTTCGCCCTTTTGGATTTTTTCTATCAGTTCTTTACATGCTTTTACGCCGTCTGCCTGACGCGCCTTTACTTTTATCTTTTTTTCCGGGGCAAGCTGTTCTGTAGTGGCCCGCACCGCTTCACTGACGCCGGATGTCCTTGCATAAATGCGTCCTGCTTTGGAAGAATGTTCACGCTCGTCTTCTTCCAGATCTTCTGGGTTTATGTTCATGGCTTCAAAAAAATCTTTTGTCTCTTGAAAAGTCAAAACATAGTCGATTGCATCTGCAATATCCGGCTCTGTCGCCTCTTTTTTCTTAGCCATGCAAGGGCCGATAAAGACAGTCACAGCTTCTGGATGCAGTTTTTTGACAACTCTGCCTGCGGCTATCATAGGGGATACGGCTCCGGGCACATGTCCCGCCAAGTCATGGTAGAAACTCCTTATCATGGCAATCCAAACAGGACAGCAACAGCTTGTAAGCTGAAAATCGCCTTCTTCTTTTACATGTCGGTCAAATTCTAAGGCTTCTTTTAATGTCAAAATATCTGCAAACGCCGCCACTTCCACCATGCCTTGAAACCCGATTTTTTTAAATGCGGACCGCAGGCGTCCCGGAGTTGCTTTTTCACCAAACTGCCCGGTAAACGCAGGGGCTATCAAAGCGTAAACCTGTTTCTCATGGTCACAAAGCGTTTCTAAAACAGGATAAATTTCCCTGTTTTCCATTAAATGACCCATTTTACAAACGTCAACGCAGACGCCACAGCCTGTACATTTTTGAGGATCGATGTAAATTTTCCCGTCTATTTTTTCGATTGCGTCAAAAATACAGTTGTTTTGGCAGGCGCTGTCTGTCCCGCAGGAATCACAGTTTCCGACAGAAATAACGGGAGCGTAATCTTTTGGATGCAAAAGGCAGTCCATGGGATAATTGTCATATTGCTCTGAAAGCTCCCTTCCGCTTTTTAACTCCTGTTCCATGATTTCTTTGTAAAGTTCCTGTAATGTTTTCATGTTATCGTATACCTTTCTGACGCGCTGTCCACAGAAATGCTTTCCTTTGCATAATTCCTTGAGCGGGCGTTTCTGCTTTGCAGCGCTTATTTACATAATATGAATCAGTATGGACAACATTCCAATTTTTTAAACATTTTAAAGAATTTGGCTTGTTTTGCTTTAGTTTTCCATTCCTTCTTCTTATTTTAACTTGCTTTTAAATAACGCGCTATGCCCATGCTTCTTTTTTTAATTCATATTTTTGATGTATTCTTCTAATTTTCACTTAGGTTTTTTTGAATTTTCTTTTTCCAGCCAATGCAAAATATTTTTGGATTCTCACCCGATACGCCGCCTATCGCATCTTCTTAAATCTTCTATGCTATTTTTCTCCACAAATAAATTGAAAAAAATCTTTGTTCCCCTATCAAACTATTTCTAAAATGTTAAAAATATAAAAACAAAAAAACTTCATAATTAGACTTTCATTGTTAGAAATTCTGCCCTATTCTACATTTACAACTTCTTCATTCATACTATTTTCATGACCATTATACACATCACCCCTCAAAAACATAATGAAGCCATTCTTTTCTAACAAAAGTTTTCTAGTTTAAACTTTTTAGAACTGAAGTGACATAATTTGTTACATTGTGTCATTCTAAAGAAACGTTTGCTGTTGTAAAACTCCTTACTAAAATATCATTTAATCCTTCTTAATGTTTCACGGTTTCGCACTGACCGATAAATAGAAAAAATCCAAAACGCAGGCTTACAGATTCCATTTTGCTCCTTGAAAAAAACCTCTATTCATGTATAATAGGAAAGTATATTCTATCCAATTAGAAAATTTTTTGAAAAAGAGGTGCGGCAATGATAAGCGCAAACAACATTACATTACGGCTTGGAAAAAAAGCCTTATTTGAAGAAGTCAACATAAAATTCACGGAAGGGAATTGTTATGGTCTGATTGGCGCAAATGGAGCGGGGAAATCTACGTTTCTAAAGATTTTATCCGGTCAGTTGGAACCTACGAACGGCGATGTCTTTATTACGCCGGGTCAGAGGCTGTCTTTTTTGCAACAGGATCATTTCAAATATGACGAATTTTTGGTTCTGGACACTGTAATTATGGGGAATAAGCGGCTGTATGAAATCCGTCAGGAAAAAGATGCGATTTATATGAAAGAAGATTTTTCAGACGAAGACGGCATCCGCGCAAGTGAATTGGAAGCGGAATTTGCAGATATGGACGGCTGGAACGCGGAAAGCGATGCGGCAACGCTGTTAAACGGGCTCGGAATTCCTGTGGAAGATCATGACGCGTTGATGAAAGATTTGCCCGGCGCATGGAAAGTGAAAGTCCTTCTGGCCCAGGCATTATTTGGAAACCCTGACATACTTTTACTTGACGAGCCGACGAACCATTTGGATTTGGACGCGATTGCATGGCTGGAAGAATTTTTGATTAATTTTGAGAATACGGTCATAGTCGTATCCCATGACAGATATTTCCTGAATAAAGTCTGCACAAACATTGCGGACATCGACTATGGCAAAATCCAGCTTTATGCCGGTAATTATGATTTCTGGTATGAATCCAGCCAGCTTATCGTAAAACAAATGAAGGAAGCGAATAAGAAAAAAGAAGAAAAAATCAAGGAGCTTCAGGAATTTATTTCCCGTTTCTCCGCAAATGCCTCTAAATCGAAACAGGCAACTTCAAGAAAACGCGCGCTGGAAAAAATCCAGTTAGACGAGATCCGCCCGTCAAGCCGGAAATATCCCTATATTGATTTCCGCCCGTCGCGTGAAATTGGAAATGAAGTCCTGCAAGTGGAAAATATCAGCAAAACCATTGATGGGGTCAAAGTGTTAGACAATATTTCTTTTATCCTAGGGCGTGAAGACAAGGCGGCGTTTGTCGGTGGGAATGAGCTTGCAAAAACAACGTTTTTCAAAATTATCACGGGAGAATTGGAACCGGACGAAGGCTCTTACAAATGGGGCGTAACAACTTCACAATCGTATTTCCCGAAAGACAATACGCAGATTTTTGACACAGATCTGATTATCGTGGATTGGCTGACGCAGTTTTCAGAAATCAAGGACGCCACATACGTCCGAGGCTTTTTAGGCAGAATGTTATTTGCCGGAGAGGACGGCGTGAAAAAAATGCGGGTGCTTTCCGGTGGGGAAAAAGTCCGCGTACTGCTGTCCCGCATGATGATTGAGGCATCGAATGTCCTGATTTTAGACGAACCGACGGATCATTTGGATATGGAATCCATCACGGCGTTAAACAATGGGCTGATGAAATTTCCCGGAGTCATATTATTCGCTTCAAGGGATCATCAGGTTGTGGAAACGACGGCAAACCGGATTATTGAATTTTTGCCGGACGGATCAATGATTGATAAAATTACGACTTATGACGAATATCTCGCCAGTGATGAAATGGCAAGAAAACGGTCTGTATATTCTATGGCGGAAGGCGACGAGGATAATTAATGTAAGGAAAAAACAAACGGACGGAAGCCGTCTTTCCTAAACGGAATGACAAAAAAGACATCTTCCGTCCATTTCCGCAATTTTCACCAACTCCCATTCGCTTTCTATATCTCCGGCATAAGGATAGGTCTTGACAAGATCCTTAAACTTCTCCCGTATTTGTCCTGCTTTTTCCGGATTTTGTTCATGGAGAAGCGCGACTGCATATTCGGTACGAAGAACCACAGGAAAATTTTTCATCTGTTTTCGAAATGTCTGAAAAGATTTTGTCTGGAATTGCATAAGCGCTTCCGACTCTTTTTTTCTAATAAGGGCGCAATAAATCTGATCGCAAATCAATAAATTTTCATATAGATCCATAATGGAACTTTGCATGGAACGCAGCGTTTGAATCAGATCTCCGGCTTCTTCAAATTTATGCAAATCCATTAAACGGTTTTCATAAAATACTGCCATAACCGCTGTCATGCTGTTTTGCATTTCACTCTCATTTGGCAGGAAAAACCATTCAGAAGGCATATCTTTTAGACGGACGCCTTCCGCCATCTGCCCACTGACTTTTAACTGAACCCAAAAAGAACGCAGGGCAGACGGGAATTTGTACACGGACGCCGCATTGCATCCATCGTTATCCACTGCCCCCATGCGAATCGGGATTCCATTGACAAACGCAATCCAAATGCCCGTTATGCCCATAATAACGCAAAACAACGCATAAAATCGCTTCAAACCGCAAAAGAAATTTATCCCAAGGAAAACTGCCGCCACAATAAAATTTGTAAAAGAGCCTCCCAGATTATAAAACAAAAACGGCCATTTCCCTTTTTTCAATTCCGGCGGATTCATCAGGCATTGGCCGGCTGTGCCTGTGATTGCCATTTTCCGCAGCCGGATTGTCCCGTTTTCTTTTATTAACATAAGGCTTCCAATTCGGAAAGAAGAAAACTGGAATCCAAAGAAAAGCCCAAACAACAGATGCCCGGCTTCATGCAGAATAATATTCAAGTATATCGCGCCAGATAACATCAACAGGGCGGCGCCTAGCATAAACAAATATGACCCGATGGAATTGTAGGAAGAACCGGATTCTTTTAAATATTTTACCAAAAAGATTCCACAAAAAAATCCTATAATTGGAGAGAATAAGATTTTTATGTATGCCCTCTTTTTTGGTTTTTGTTTCTTTATAGAAGTCTGCTTCATTTTTAACCTCGTTTTTGATTTTTATTTTAACAAATTTACATGAAAATTACAATAAAAGGACATGGAAGCATACAGCGGCTTCTTCTCTACCTGACATACATTCTGCAACTATCCTGCAAAATCTTCTTTTTCTGTTCATTTTCTAATTTATAAAATTCTCCAAGCGCTTTAACCCCATCTGAGCCGCTGCCCGCCCCAGCCCAAATAGATTTTAACTTTTACCACTCATCACTAAAAACATCTGAAAACAGAAAAAACAAAGGAAAATCTTTTATATGACAATTTTTGATGACAAAATATAAAAATTATAGTAATCTGAAAAACACATTAGCGTCACTTTGAAAGGAGAATTTGCAATATGGATTTTTTATTGAGAAAATGGGAAAAAGAGGATGCGAAAGACATCGCAAAAGCAGCAAATAATTTAAAGATTGCAGAAAATTTACGGAATGTATTTCCATACCCTTATGCCTTAGAAGATGCGGTTTGGTTTATAAATGACTGTATTAAAAAAGAAGGAAAACGACAGATTGCCCGTGTGATTGATATAAATGGCGCAGCAGTTGGAAGCATTGGAGTATTTCAACAGAACGATATATACGAAAAATCAGGGGAATTAGGATACTGGCTCTCGGAAGATTTTTGGGGACAGGGCATTGTTTCACAGGCAATACAACTGATTTGTAAGGAAGCATTTCAGACATTTGATTTAAACCGAATCTATGCAGAACCATTTGCGCACAACATTGGCTCAAGAAAGGCTCTGGAAAAAGCAGGGTTCCAATACGAAGGAACTATGAAAAACGGCGTTTTTAAAAATGGATCTGTTTATTCTTATTGCATATACGCTCTCTTACGCGGGGAGTGAACAGTCGTATGGGGAAAAAGCAGAACGGACAAAAGAGAAAATTTTATGCGGGGCTTACAGACTTTTTGCCCAAAAGGGATTTAAACAAGCAAGAATCATCACAGACAACCGCTTGTATGCCAAAATTTTAAAACGAAATCTCGCAGCTTTGTGACATTTAAAAACCGAGTTGCGCCAGTATTTCGGGCAGTAGCCGTATTCTCATTTGCACAGACTTTTGCCATTACGATAAGGTCAAAACGATTATCGGCAACGCTTGAAAGACCGTCCATCGAAACATGATTGAAACGGACGGTATCTCCCACTTTAACATCTGGATTGTCAATCATATTTCCGTTATCGTCACATTCCACATTAAGCAAAACATATTTTCCTGTTTTAAGAGCCTGCCAGTCTATCTCTCCTTCCACGACTTCCATATTTTTTAGCAGGAAGATTTGAAAAAGCGTTGCTTTCAGCAGAAAAGGCTTCTTCTAACACACGGGCTGTATATAATCTTCCGCCCGTTTCAAAACAGCCGCTTTCCATAACTGTTTCTAGAAAGGATTCCGACAAATCATTCGTTTCATACCGAAATTGAAAATAATCCGCAGCCGAAACCACAAAATCAGTATTTACAAATTTTGCTATATATTTATCAATATCAAAGCCACTGGAAAAAGTAAATACTGTATTAAACAACACCAACGATAGTGTCATGGAAACGATTACAAGCGCGGTACGCTTACGGTTTCGTCCTAAATTTGCCAGCGCCATACGATAAATTTTTGCTCCATGCGTAGAATTTTTAAGCGCATGTTTCTTTCCTCTAAATGCAGACGAATCATTTTCCGTATATTTGATTGCTTCAATTGGAGATACCGTTCCTGCAATTTTGGCAGGCTTTTGCACGCTAATCAAGACGGTAAAGACTGCAAACGCAGCAGCCCCTATAAAAATCAGCGGGTTGGCAGTTACGGTTATGCCAGCATCCGCAGTATAAATTGTCCCATTCATTAGGAATGGCACTAATGCACGTCCCAGAAAAAATCCAATCAGCAGACCAATGGGAACTCCTATCAAAAAAAGATTGGCCGCCTGACGGTTAATCATCTTTTTTATCTGCCGCTTTGTTGTTCCTAAAGTCTTTAACTGCCCATAAGCCTGAATATCCTGTATTACGGATATCTGAAAAATATTATAGATAATCAGATATCCAGTGACTATAATTAAAAGGATACCTATCACGCCAGAAATGAGCAACGTAGGATTTTCAAACAGGTTAGAGCTTTGATATGCAGGGCTGACACGGGCAATCATATAGTTTTCTTCCTTCGGGTTTCCGCCCATTATGTCACAGGTATAGCCTGTTTCAGAAAGCAGCCTGCTTAGCTTTGATTCTATGTCCCCTTTACCATGAAACATGATATAAGCGGTCACAACACCCGAATAATCATTATCTTCCCGATATGTGTATTCCAGAATATCTGAATGGCTGTCAATAAAGGATTCGGAAACAATCATCCGTCCAATCTTACTCAGGCTGTCTGTTTCCCAAAAACCACAAAGAACAAAATCAGTCTCATATTCTGTCCCTTTGATTTCATACTTTAAAGAAACTGTTTCACCAATCCCCGCTTTTATGCCTAATGCGTCCAATGTCTTTGTGTCCGCAATAATCTCATTTTCAGCTTCTAGTCTGCAACCTGTCGTCGGTTCATAGCGGGCAAACGTCGGTAAAATAATCATGCTTACATTCAACGACACAGAGGAAAAAGCAGTTGAGAAAGCCATAGCCGCCCTTGCCGATATGATACCGCTGGAAGCCATACAGCCGCCACAATCCCCCGCATTGGTTTTTCCGGGACTGAAAATAAGGCTGCTCCAACGCCGGGTATTAAATGACGGGGCAGACATATACCTCACACGTTTGGAATACGGCGCGCTCTGCTACCTTGCCGCCAGTCCGGGAAGGGCATTCACAAAGACGCAAATCTTTGAATCCGTGTAGAGCATGGAAAGCGAAAGCTGCCAGTCAAGCGTTGCCAGCACGCTATGCAATCTGAGTAAAAAGATAGAGCCGGCCAAAAAAAACACCTACATAAACACCGTTTTAGGCCTAGGCTACAAGTTTGCTTCCGGAGAATGTATAGCTTCTCGTCCTCAATCTCGCCAAGTAAGTCCGCAACGGTATTCGGCTCTGCCTGCTGTTCGTTTTCCGCCATTCCCTCAAGGTATTCGCCGAAGTCGCTAGTCCATCGGTAAAACCGCCTGTTGGAATTAAAGTCCGCCCTGTCCTCCATGCGGATTTGCTCAATGACCGCTTCATCAACGCCATGCTCACGCAGCACTTTTTCCTCGGCTTCTTTCCAGATACGCCATTTCCTGTCCTCACGTCCGTGGTTGTATGCCCTTCCTTATTTCCTCCAATCCGAATTTTTGAAAATGTAAAAATCCAGATTGGAAAGGCGGCGAACGACAGCCAACAGCAGAAACAGCCCTGCGGCACATTCCGATAAAAAACGACAAAAGAAAAACCGCAAAGGCTCTGTGACCTCTACGGTTATAGGAGATACATATTCTGTTAAGTGGAGATTCTACTTCTGGTTTCATGGTGAGAAGTAGCGTTGCATAAGCAGGGATTTTTTTAACTGGCTTCCTGCCAATCCCCGATATGCTATGTATAAGTCAAATCTGCGTTGCATGAGCAGATAGATTACTGCCCGAAAAAAGAACATAAAAAATCTCTCCAACCTACAAAAACAGGTCTGGAGAGTGTCTGTTAAGTCTTTTTGAGCATAGCATAATCGCCCACCACACACCGTTTTTTTATATGGTGGGCGTTTGCCGTAAAACCTTATAAAATAGAATAGAGCCAATAAACCTGTGATTGCTCACTTGTTCATCGGCTCTGCGTCTGTGCGTCGGGCTCTGTGATGATATATTGTCCTACCCGATAAATAGGGTTTTCATATCAATAGGATAAAATCATTTGTCTTTATCTTGGTTTTATCTCATAGTTTTTAAAAAACCACTTGACCAAAAGAATAGCGGCAATAGCTATCGATGGCAAACCCAACAGATTGTTAAAGTTTATTTCTGGAAAGAAATAATTCAAAACCATATTAAGCACAAAAAATGAACTGAAAGTTACAATCAAAATTTTCAATATAGAATTGTATTCTCCTTGTGCTTTTTCTTTTTTCGCCTGTAATTCCATAAGGTTTTCTTCTGCTCTTTTCTGATAATCCTCCATAATAATCCTTTCCCCGCTAAGCAGTTCATTTACAGTTATGCCCAGTATGTTGCACAAATCAAGCATTAGCGAAACATCTGGCATACTTTTTCCCGTTTCCCATTTTGAGACTGCTCTATTGGTAATATTTAATTTTTCAGCCAACTGCATTTGCGTAAGCCCTTTTTCTTTTCGACAGGCTGATATAAATTTTCCTATCATTGCTTGTTCCATGTCCCACCTCCTGGCAAATATTTTACAAACTGAAAACGGATTATGAAACGAACTAACAGTCGATTGTATCTAATTCAACCAACAGTTGATTCGGCGATTATCCGCTATTTCCCCTTGTTTATCTGTGGATTGGATTTTTATCGCAACAGTTCACCCACAAACTGTGATTCGTTGTTCTGTTGTTTAGCTCTGTGTTCTCGCTTCAAGCCCTTCAATAATCGTTACTTGTAAATCCTTTACTTCAATCAATGTTTCCCGTTTGCACTTGGGACAGTAGAGAGGATAGTTTTTCAAAACCGTATCCTCTCTGATTTTGACACTAGTTTTATTTCCGCAAACAGGACATAAAATCCATTCTGATTCTCGTTTCATAAGCACTCCAATATAAATTTTTCAAGCATTGGATTAAGTTGCTTGGCATTACGCATTGGAAAGCCGTGATTTGCTCCTTGTAATGTCATTGTCTGACAGCTTGGATTTTGAGCAAGTAATGTAAGAGAAGTTTTCATATCTCTGACTTCCTTACTCCCACAAATCGCCAACATAGGTATCGTTACTGCTTGATATTCAGGTAACTTTGATAAATCTAATGTATTGTAAAAGAATGAGCGATACACCAGCGGAGTAATCTGTTTTGAATATTCAGCCATATTATCGGCTTGTTTTTTTGTGTAGTTCCAATATTTTCCTTGAAACTGCACCAACCACCTCCAATGCAGCATTTTTGCGGATAATCCCGCAAGAGAACCGTACATCCGAATTTTTTTCGGTTTAGGATTAATCCATGCGCTTAAAAATACTGCAAAGTTAAATAATTCGGGTTGCTTACTGACAAGCATTATTGCAATTTGACCTCCAAGCGAATGACCGATTACACCGATTCGCTTTTTATGTAGGGATTTAATGAGCATAAAGAGTTCCTCTACGGTCTTTTCTGGCTCATAAATCTCAGTAGCCGCCTTTCCCGCACCTGCTAAGTGAGGTACAACAAGATGGTATTTATCAGAAAAGCAATACTGCCTACAAAATGTATCAAGCGCCCCCGCCCCATGCAGAAGCATGATAGTCGGATTTTCCTTGCTTCCATATTCATCAT
>OFGR01000048.1_pt1 | contig 111686 bp, 93 predicted proteins | sample 1521811 | NCBI WGS metagenome assembly OFGR01 (sample SAMEA3504098, study PRJEB24116) | mouse gut metagenome | biome: mouse gut; feature: mouse-associated habitat; material: faeces | place: Denmark | collected 2011 | reverse complement strand
TCTCGGCATAACGGCCTTTTTCCTACGTTGATTTTTTCTTCGTGAAACAACCCTGTTGTACTGCAACTCCTCTGCATGCCCCAGGGTATTTCTAAAATAAGCATTCTGCCAAATACGAACATACTTTACAAATGTACTTAACAAATGTACCTTACAAATATACCTTACAAATATACCTAACAATTTGAATGTACTTTGAACCAGATTATGCAAATAAATCCTTCAGGAAAAAATCAAATCTTCTTCAATCATGATCAACGCCATAAAAAGCTGGAAATAACCCCCAGTCCATGTTACAATCTCTAATATCCACAAGCCATCTCTCCCGGAAGACATTTCTCAAAGGCATTTTACAGCATGTGATAAACTGCTTTCTTTCAAACATGCTTCGGGACCAGCACCAAAACCACAGCCAGCAAACAAGGAGGTAGAAAGAATGTTCTCTTTTCGATCAATGACAAAAGATGATGAAGTTACTGTTCTTGAGATGATGAAAGTATTTTATGATTCACCGGCCGTATTACACAAAACACCCATAGTAGTTCTAAAGAGAGATATAGAAGATTGTGTTGGTGACATGCCCTTTATCGAAGGATATATTGCCGTTGCAGGTGATGAGACCGCCGGATATGCCATGGTGGCGAAAAGCTACTCCACAGAATATGGCGGACTCTGCATCTGGATTGAAGATCTGTATTTTAAAGAACCTTTCCGACACCAGGGACTGGGCTCACTGTTTTTCAATTACCTGGAGGCCCAGTACAAGGGCAGGGCAGTCCGTTACCGCCTGGAAGTCACCCAGGAGAACAGATCTGCCGTAGATGCGTATCTGAAAAACGGATTTCAACCCCTGCCCTATCTGGAAATGACCAAGGAAATCTAAGCACCTTCACCGTTTCCTGTTCCGCTGCCCTGGGCTCCTTCACCGTTGCCTGTTCCACCACCCAGGGCTCCTTTCCCGCTTCCCCCTTCTACCAAATCTGAAAGCGGCTTAAAGCTATACCCCATCTCCTCCCATTTCGTCAACAGCTCATCCATAATCTCCCCATTGGTCTTGGATGTGCTGTGCAGCAGCACCACTGCGCCGGGATGAATGCGTCCCATAAGCTTCTCAAACGCCTCCTCATGGGTGGGCTGGTCCTCCTGGCTCCAGTCCACATAGGCCAGACTCCAGAAAAAAGTAGAATACCCCAGCTCCTTAGCCATCTTAAGATTCTCCGTGCTGTACTTGCCCTGGGGCGGCCTGTAGTACATGGCCAGCTCCTCCCCTGTCACCTCTTTAAAAAGTGCCGCCACATCCTCCATTTCCTTCTGAAAGGATTTCTTATCCGAGATCTTGGACATGTCAGGATGATGATATGTATGATTTCCCACCGTGTGCCCGTCGGCCACCATCCGCCTGACGATATCCGGCGCAGACTCCAGAAAATGCCCCACCACAAAAAAAGTTGCGGGAGCATTATGTTTTTTCAGTGCGTCCAGAATAGGCTCCGTGTTGCCATTTTCATACCCGCAGTCAAATGTCAGATATATGACCTTCTCTTCGCCCTCCCCGCAGAAATACGCATTGTATCCCTTCAGTTCCTGTGCCGAGGCATTTCCTGTGGGTTTCTGCCCCTGGCCGCCGAATCCCAGCCCCCAGTTTTCGTTTTCCAGCACCTTTCCTCCGGAGGCCTGCCGCGGCTCCCCCAGACTCCCGGCCGCAGCCCGCCCCAGAAAAAACATGGCGCATAGAAACGCCAATGTGGGAAGCGCCCTCCTCCAGTTGATCCAGGTGCTGTCCACAGCCCTGCGGAAAGCATCCTTTACATAGATTGTTTTCATTATCCCGCCCGTCTCCTTACTACTTTTCCCATATCCCTACAATATATGTGGAGACAGCTTTGCCACATTACTTTCCCTGCCCTTTTTACCCACTCCAAAAACTCCTGCCCCTCCGGGAACGTCAAAAGCCGCGCCCTCCCATCTAAATAAGGAAAGCACGGCCTTCTCCAGGACACCTATTTGTTAAACAAACCTTTCAGAGAGTCCACTGCGTCTGAAACCGTATCCGCTGTCAGCTTCGCCTTTACTCCCTGAATCACCTTCTCCACAATTTCATCCGGCAGATCCACGCCAAGCACGCTCTCCAGGGCCTTTACCGGTTCTCTCTGAAACTGTTCCCTCAGGCCCTTGTCCTTGGTTATTTTCTCCACCATTTTTGTGATCTGTTCCTTTACGTCCATCTTCATGCCTCCCATTCTTTTTTGCAGGACATACCCGACAGAATTCCCGCCGGAATACGCCATTTTTCCTGCTTATTATAACCTCCGAGGCACCCCATTGTAAAGAACAGGATTTATTTTTTTCAGAACAATCGGCCATGCCGTCAAATTATTGCAGGAGGCCAAACAGCGATGCCATCTCCCGCTTATCAGACCTGGGATGAAATCCCCCTCCCGGTATTGGGACGCACGGCACAGTAAGTGGCATCCGCCACAAACACCGCCAGAAGCACCAGGCAAAGACACAAACGCCATCTCTTCGCCATCCTCAAATACACCCTCTCATAGATTGGCAGGAGCAGACAGACCAGGGCCACTCCTCCCAGTCCGAACATCACTGCCCCCAGCAGACAGACCCGCCCGTTCAGATTCATAAAATGATCGCTGTAATCCCACCACCTGGTACCCCACTTTACCTCCAGAAAATAGCCGGTCAGATACTCCAATATGGTACATATAGCCGCCGAGAGAAAAAACACTGCCACCGGATGCCTGCGGAGGGACCGGAAAAAGAAGCACAGAAGGATTCCCCCCACACCGTACACAGGAAGATATGGCCCCCTGTAAACCCCCCTGTTGATAAAAGCGTGCGATGTGGCAAAAAGCAGCGCCACCTCCCAGATCCAGCCGATAAACGCCACGGCAAAAAACAGCAGCACATAATAATCAAACTCATGAGATAACTTTTTTTCATTCATACTCCTATTATGCCCTGACCAGTGCCATCATATCCCCATACCGCCCCTGCAGGCAAAAAAGAGCCGTGGCCCAAGCTCTCTTCATGCCACAGCTCTTTTCCTGCCAGCGGCCTCTGCCGCCATCTATAAAATAAAACTCCTGTTTCTCAGTCCAGATTGATATATCCCGCAGATGCCTGGCCTGCACTTCCTGCCGTCCCCACATTTTCTGCCCGGAGAATGAACTTCGCCACAAGCCCTTTGAGCTTCTCTGCCTGGTCGGAAAGTTCCTGGCTTGCCGCCGCGCTCTGCTCGGAGGTAGCGGAATTGGTCTGCACCACACTGGAGATCTGATCCACACCCAAAGTCACCTGTTCGATAGCACTGGACTGCTCCTCCGCTGCATCAGCGATCATATCCACCTTTGCGGAGACAGTGCGCACCTGATCTACCACCTGCAGCAGGGACTGGGCTGTGGAATCTGCAATCTGAGTTCCCCTTGCCACCGCCTTGATGGAGCTCTCAATGAGCTCGGCCGTATTCTTGGAAGCCTCGGAACTCTTCCCCGCCAGGCTCCGCACCTCATCCGCAACCACCGCAAAGCCCTTGCCTGCCACACCTGCCCTGGAGGCCTCCACGGCCGCGTTCAGAGCCAGAATGTTTGTCTGGAAAGCGATATCTTCTATGGTCTTGATAATCTTGCCAATCTCGTTGGAAGTACGGGTGATCTCCTCCATGGCCGTCATCATATCCTGCATCTGTCCATTGCACTCTTCCACCTTGCCCCCGGCTGTATTGGACTGATCCCTGGCCTCAAGGGCATTATCCGCAGTATTTTTCACCTGATGAGAGATATTTGTAATGGTGGCGGCAAGCTCCTGGACAGAAGCCGCCTGCTGGGTAGCGCCCTGGGCCAGAGCCTGGGCTCCGTTGGACACCTGCCCGGATCCTGAAGCCACCATATCCGCGCTGTGGTTAATCTGGCTCAATGTGGTGCTCAGATCCAGGTTCAGCTTACGGATGGACATCAACAGTCCACGGAAATTTCCAAGGTAATACTCTTCCTTCTGGGTGTGTACATTAAAATTGCCGTCGGCCATCTCTTTCAAAAGCCTGGACGCATCGGAGATCACACCGTCCAGCATCACCGTCATGTTCTTGAAAGTCTTGGCCAGGCTGCCTAATTCATCCCTGGACTCATAGGTGACAGCAATATTGAAATCTCCCTGGACAATTTTCTTTGCAGCCACTTCCAGCTCCTTTGCCGGTTTGGTAATGGAATTTGTCAGGTAAATACACAAAAGAATTGTACACAGGAACGCCACTCCTGCCATGGACAGCTGCAGTACAATCAGAGAGCTCTGCAGTTTCACTGTGTTTTGATAGTCATTTTCGGCATCTGCCTCGGCTGCATTGCTGATCTGCTCCAGGGTCTTCACAGCCTCTTCCACCAAGGGCTGGTATTCATTCAACAGCATCTCCTGAGCCTTTGCCACATCCACAGCTGCCATCTCAAGCACTTGATTCTTCACCGCCAGCGCCCGCTCTGCCTCGTCCCCAAAGGTCAGGAGCTGCTCCCTGTTCCCTTCCAGATTCTCAGCAAGCCAGGTTGCATTCTCGTTCAACAGAGCTATCTCCTCCTGAATGTCTGCCAGATACTCTTCTGCCTCTGCAGAATTATGCTCAATGGTAATGTATCCCAGATTCTTACCAATAACCTGCAGTCCACGCCTCATGCTCATAATTTTATTTGTAATCCTATACCCAACATGATAGAATTCCGAGTAACGCTCCTCGTTCTGCTGCAGACCTGAAATGGCTCCTATCACCGTAATAAGAAACAGGAAAATCACAATCATAAATGTAATCAACAACTTCGCTCTGATTTTCAAATTTTTCATCTCTCGCAAACCTCCTCATGTGCTCTGGGGTGCAGTCATCCAAGCCATTTTGATGCCCATGTACCGCCCATCCAATGTAAATATATTTTTTCACTGGGCATATTATATCATTTTCTGTGCAATCTGTCCATAAAAAATGAGATATATTGTATACAATCCTGCATTTCATACGAATTTTTATATGTTAGAAGCAATAATATTGCTATCTAAATGAATTTTTCCATAAATTTGATCTACTCGAGAAATAAAAAACCAGACATTTTCATGCCTGGTTTTTACAATGCTCATCCACACTATGACAATTGGATTTAAGTTTCACTTAATCCAAGTCAATATATCCTTTTGTAGGTTTTGCCGTGCTGGCCGCCTGAGCCCCTGCATATTCTGCCCGAAGGATAAACTTCGCCACAAGACTCTTGAGCTTCTCCGCCTGATCGGACAGTTCCTGGCTTGCCGCCGCGCTCTGCTCGGAGGTAGCGGAATTGGTCTGCACCACACTGGAGATCTGGTCCACCCCCAAAGTCACCTGCTGGATTGCGCCGGACTGCTCCTCCGCCGCATCGGCGATCATATCCACCTTTGTGGAGACATTGCGCACCTGGTCCACCACCTGCAGCAGGGAGTGAGCCGTGGAATCTGCAATCTGGGTTCCTCTCTCCACCGCCTTGATGGAACTCTCAATCAGTTCGGCTGTATTCTTGGAAGCCTCGGAGCTCTTCCCTGCCAGGCTCCGCACCTCATCTGCAACCACAGCAAAACCCTTACCTGCCACGCCCGCCCTGGAGGCCTCCACGGCTGCGTTCAGCGCCAGAATGTTCGTCTGGAAAGCGATATCCTCTATGGTCTTGATGATCTTGCCGATCTCGTTGGAAGTACGAGTGATCTCCTCCATGGCCGTCATCATGTCCTGCATTTGGGTATTGCACTCTTCCACCTTGTCTCCAGCTGTGTTGGACTGTTCTTTCGCCTCGTTGGCATTTTCCGCGGTGCTCTTCACCTGGTGGGAAATATTTGTAATGGTGGCGGCAAGCTCCTGGACGGAGGCAGCCTGCTGGGTAGCGCCCTGAGCCAGAGCCTGTGCTCCGTTGGACACCTGGCCGGACCCTGAAGCCACCATATCCGCACTGTGATTGATCTGGCCCAGAGTAGAGCTAAGATCACGGTTCAGTTTGCGGATGGACAACAGCAAACCGCGGAATCCTCCCACATAAGCCTCTTCCGCATGGGTACGCACATCGAAATTGCCGTCAGCCATCTCCTTCAAAAGCCTGGATGCGTCGGAAACCACAGAGGCCAGGATCGTGGTCATGTTCTTAAAAGACCCCGCCAGGCTGCCCATCTCATCCCTGGACTCATATGTAACATTGATATCAAACTCTCCCTTGACAATCTTATGGGCAGCTGCCTCCAGTTCCCTGATAGGCCTGGTGATAGATCTTGTCAGATAGAGGGAAAGAACGATCGTCATAATTAAAGCAGCGCCTGCCAAAGATAACTGCAGAACAACAAGCTGCTGCTGCATTTCTATGGTACTCTCATAATCCATTTCCGCATTGTCTTCCGCCGCCTGACTGATCAAAATCAGCGTATTCACAGCCTCCCCAATCAGCGGCCGGTACTCGTCAAGCAGCACTTCCCTTGCCCTCTCCATGTCCGTATAGGTGAGCTGGATCAGCTCCTCCTGGAGAGCCAGCGCCTTCTGTGCCTCATTGGCAAATTTGTTCAGCAGATCCGAGTTGCCTTCCAGATTCTGAAAAAGCCACTTGGAATTTTCGTCCAGCAGCACCAGCTCATTTTCAATCTCAGCCGCATACAAATCGCACTGGTCTCTGTCCGCCTCAATGGTGAGAAATCCCACGTTCTTCAGCATAACCTGGAGTCCGCGTCTCATGCTCATGATTCTGTTGGTAATCTGGTACCCCACCTGGTAAAATTCAGTGTACTTCTCCTCATTCTGCTGCAACCCCGAAATGGCGCTTGCCACCGTAATAAGAAACAGCACAATGATAATCATGAATGTCACCAATAGTTTCGCTCTGATCTTTAGATTTTTCATTTCCCTCCTCCTAGTGTCCCGGCCCCTGCCAACCCCGCTCCATGCTGCCCGCCAACAGCACTCCACCCTGCGAAGCCGACCTTGCCGTCAGCACTGCCCGCTGGATAGAATAATAATGCTCTCTCTACCGATTATAACACTTTATCCGCAGGCTGTCTACTCAAAATCACGGTACTTTCTGCCTTTTAGAATAATAATATTTTCCAGTTTCCAGGAAGATTCTCCTCATGCTTTTTTTAACGAGAATATAAAATTGTTTTTACATCAAACTCCGATTAATGCGTCAAATGTTCCGACTATATTCAGCCTTCCATATCCCCATTCCCTGTTGGGATACATCACATCATACCCTCTGGATGCCCCTCGGATAAAGTAATTTTTGATCTCCCTGGTGGCCACCGTGGGATTATTTCCCTCCACCACAGCCCACTGCAGAAACTGGGCCACAGCCCCGGCTGTGATGGCGGCCGCCAGGGAGCTTCCCGTCTCCCGGCCCCGGATGGTAGGGATATTGACTCCAGGCGCCGCAAAGTCCGGATTCACCATCCCCGTCCTGGTAAATCCTCTGCCGGAGTCGGCGTAAAAGCTGTTGTTGGCGGCATTGTAGGTGGACACGCTCACCACATCCCTGGCCATGGCAGGTTCTGTCAGAGTAACATAAGGGGAAGCCTCCAGAAAAAATGCCGTTGCGTTCATAAACTGGGTGATGGGGAGCCACATGTGAAAGCTTCCGTTGTGGACGCTTCCCACCGCCTCCACCGTAAAAGTCCAGATTCCTGCCGTGGGCAGAACCACCCGCAGCAGTACAACCTCTTCTCCGGAGGCCGGCTCCACCAGGGTTCCGGCTATGGTGATCCTGGTCCTCTCATAGACAAAGCTGTATGTGATGCTGTCCCGTATGCCCAGACGGATGGCAGGGATGGTCTCTCCTCCGGGAGAACGCACGGACACCGTGAACACATCCGGTACATTCCCCCAGAGCTCCAGCAGAAACCCCTCGCAATTCTCCCCCACCCGTATCTCCACAGGCACGCCGCCGGTGCTGCCGGATCTCTGGGGCGGCGTCATCTTCCCCTCAAAATGGTGCCCGGCGTTGCCCTCGTTGCCCCCGCAGACCACCACCGCCCGGCTGCGCCTGGATGCCACGGCGTCCAGATAACTGGGCAGGGGAGCGCTGCCTGCGTGATCCCCATAGCTGGTACCCAGTCCCAGACAGATAACCACCGGCCTTTTAAACTGCTCCGCAAACCTGTCCGCATACTGGACTCCCAGCATAATATCCGTCTCCTGATATGCCAGCACACCTGGGGGCACCAGATAGAAATCCCGCAGATAATCCTTGGCCTGCTTCAACTTTACCACCACAATGTCTGCATCCGGAGCCGCTCCCAGATACCCCATGCCGCTCTCCAGCCTGCTCCCTGCAGCCACCCCGGCCATGGAACTGCCATGCCCGTCCTCGTCCCTGCTGGGCACCACGCTGTAAGGATCCTCTGACCTTATGGCCTGATTAATCTCCTCCCTGGTGTACTCTGTTCCATAGTAAAATCCCTGGGGAGGGGTTCCCTCCTGAATGGTCTGATCCCAGATGGCCAGGATACGGCTGTTCCCCTGGCTGTCCCGAAACGCAGCATTCATATAGTCAATTCCCGTGTCAATAATACACACCACCACCCCCTGCCCGGTGAGGCTCAAAGGCTCCCTCTGAACCTGGGTGATGCCGCTGACAATCAAACTGTTGGGGTCAAAGCTGCGCTCCCCGGTTTCCCCCTGCATAAGTCCATACAGCTTAGGAACACTCTTATACTCAAAAATGTACTCGTCGGCATTTCTGATATCCGCCTGGCTCACATATACAATATAGTACAGGCCGTCCACGCTGGCATAGCAGAAATCATAGTCCCCTATGTTAAGCACAGGTATGGGAAAATTTGTGATCACATCAAAATATTCATTAGAAAGCACCCTGCCCCTACAGTCCATCGCACATATCTCCTTTTCAAAGCCGCCGGCCCCAGGCCGGCTTCTCCGATATTATATGCTGCTCTCAGGAATCTGTTCCTCTTCAGGGTGTGTTTCCATCACTCGTTCCGCCACCAGCACCACCACACTGCGGGGTTTAATCTTTAGCCTGCATCCGTAGTCAAACTCTGTCAGCTCCTCAATATGCTTTCCGTCCTCATACTCCAGGTAGGTGTTCACACAGACCTTCCACTTCATGTTCTCAGGAAGGACAGGCAGCTGCAAGTCCAGAGGCTGCCAGTAAGCATTCATACCATAGAAGACAATATCATCCTCCGTATCATCTTCGTTTCTGCCTGCATACATAACTCCTATCAGTCTGGTGGTATAGTCCGTACCCCCGTTCCAGGGATAGCCATTGTGAATGCTGATCTCAGAGAAGCCGCAGGAAGCCGCCTTGGTGCCCTTGCGCAGAATCACATGCTCCTTCCGGAAACCTATCATATACCGGAAAAAGTCGTGAATCTCCCTGTACTGTTCCAGTCTTCCCCAGTCCAGCCAGGAAATCTCGTTGTCCTGGCAATAGGCATTGTTATTCCCGAACTGAGTATTGCAGAATTCATCCCCAGCATAGAACATGGCAGGTCCCCTGCTGCACATCAGAGTGGCAAAGGCATTCTTCACCATCCGCCGCCGCAGCTTCTCCACCTCCGGATCGTCTGTGTCCCCCTCCACACCGCAGTTCCAGCTGTTTCCATTGTTATCCCCGTCCGTATTGTTCCACCCGTTGCCAAGATTGTGCTTGGTGTTGTAGGAGTACAGATCATAGAGGGTAAATCCGTCATGGCAGGTGAGAAAATTCACCGAAGCGCTCCCGCCCCGTTCCTGGGGATCATACAGATCTCTGGAGCCGGTGATCCTGGTGATGGCAGTGCCGGCCATGCCCTCGTCCCCTTTTAGAAAACGCCGCACGTCATCCCGATATCTTCCATTCCACTCAGACCACCTGCGGAAAGCCGGGAAATGCCCCACCTGGTACAGACCCGCCGCATCCCAGGCCTCCGCAATCAGCTTCACCTTGCCCAGAATGGAATCTCCCGCAATCTCCTGAAGGATGGGCGGCTCCTGCATGGGAACCCCTCTCTGATCCCTGGTAAGGATGGATGCCAGGTCAAACCGGAATCCGTCCACCCGGTACTCCGTCACCCAGTACCGCAGACAGTCAATGATAAACCTGCGTGTCATGGGATGGTTACAGTTGAGAGCGTTGCCGCAGCCGCTGAAATTGTAGTATTGCCCGTCCGGCGTCAGCATGTAATAAATATCATTGTCAATGCCTTTGAAGGAAAAACAGGGTCCCCTGTCATCCCCCTCCGCCGTGTGGTTGAACACCACATCCAGGATCACCTCTATCCCATTTTCCTTCAGCTCATAAATCAGCTGTTTCAGCTCGTCCCCCTCATGGTTGTGTTCCACCACGGAAGAATAACCGGTGTTGGGGGCAAAGAAGCAGACCGTGTTGTATCCCCAGTAATTGTACAGCTGCACGCCGTCCACCACCCGGGCGCTCTCCATCTCATCGAACTCAAAGATGGGCATCAGCTCAATGGCGTTGATCCCCAGATCTTTCAGATAGGGTATCTTCTCCCGCAGCCCCTCATAGGTCCCTCTGGCAGCCACACCGGAGGATTTGTCCTTGGTAAACCCCCTCACATGCATCTCATAGATCACCAGATCCTCCAGAGGAATCTCCAGCTGACGTATTTTTCCCCAGTCAAAATTGTTCTCCACCACCCGGGCATGGTACACAAAGTTTTCTCCCTCCTCCGGGCGCTCCCCCCAGTTCCTCTGCCCTGTCACCGCTCTGGCGTAAGGGTCCAGGAGAATGTTATTCTTATTAAAGAGAAGCCCCTTCTCTTTGTCATAGGGGCCGTCCAGCTGAAAAGCATACTCAAACTCCTCGATCTTCAGCCCGAAAACCAACATGGAATAAGTATTCCCGATGTGGTAAGATTCAGGAAACTTCAGCTTTGCATAAGGTTCCTTCTCCTGGGGGCGAAATAAAAGCAGTGTGCAGCTGGTAGCCCCGAAGGAGTGTATTGTAAAACTGACTCCATTGGTGGCTGCGGCAGCGCCGTCCCTGCTGTAGAACCCCGGCCGGACCTCAAATCCCTCTATCACGTCCAAAGGCTGCAGCCTCGCTCCTCGCTGTGGCTTATGTGTTCCCTGATCCATGCTGTCCTCTCCCTTCAACCTTGCATTCTGCGCCGTTTCCTCCCCCAGGATCTCCTCCCCCGGGAAAGATGCCGTCGTCTCCTCGCCATATTTTCCATACTGTTCCATACAGCTTCTGTGCCCCCTGTCTCAGCCATAATATTTTGTCCGGCACTAAAGCCCGATACCTGTTTTATTCTACCATAAACACAATCCATTTAGCAAGTATCCTCAAGGTTCCGATGCAGGTTTCCGGATACTAAAACAGCGCCATGGGAAAATCCCACGACGCCGCAGCTCCTGCCATACAGGTCCGCATTCCGCTTTCTGCTACATACTGTCCTTAATACAGGAGAGGATCTCCTCCTGCACAGGCTGCACCTTCCGCAGCACTGCCCTGGCCTCCTCCGGCTGGCCGTTTCGCAGCAGTCCCAGAGCCTCCGAATAGGCTTCATAGACCGGAGTGATGGACAGATTTCCCGCTGTACCCTTGATGGCATGCACCCGCTCGGTGATGGCAGTGCAGTCTGAAGAGTCAAATTCCAGATCCACCGACTGGCTCTCCACCATCTTTACATAGGAACCCAGGAGCTTCCTGTACAGCTTTTCATTGCCCATGATGCGTTTCACGCCATCGTCCACATCCACCCCCAGGGCTCTCAATTCATTTAATAACTCCATGACGCACATCCCCTTTCTGCCGCCGACGCCTCCGGGCAGAGGGCTCTGCCCCCCTGCCGAATTCCCGGCTGTAAAGATGCTTTAATATTTTCCGAAGCCCTCTCCCAGGGAAATCACCTGTTCATTGGCACTGGACACATCGGAAGCGGTCCTGGAACCTGACTCATAGCTGCTGTAACCTGAGTCGTAGCTGCCTGACGAACCAGAACCTGACTCATAGCTGTCAGCAGCTCCGGATCCCGACATATAGCTGGGGCCAACCACAGGCGGTGTGTACGAGGAAGAATAGTTATTCTTCAAAGAACTACTCTGACCATTGCCCAGGTTGTAGGCAGAGAGCAGCTCACGCATCCTGGAAGCCTGATTGGACAGCTCTTCACTGGCGGCCGCGCACTGTTCGCTGGTGGCAGAATTGGTCTGAACCACCTGGGACACCTGGGAGATAGCCTGCTCAATCTGGGCCACCGCCGTAGCCTGGTAATTGGAGGAATCCGCAATGCCGCGAATGATTTTCTCGCATTCCTGCACCACCTTGGCAATCTCTTCCATGGCCTTGGATGTATCGTTGACAATCCTGGATCCATTACCCACTTTGGCAATGGAATCCTCAATCAGTTCCGCTGTCTCAGTGGCAGCCTCCTGACTCTTGGCGGCAAGACTGCGGACCTCCTCCGCCACCACTGCAAAGCCCTTTCCTGCATCTCCTGCCCTTGCCGCCTCCACCGCTGCATTCAGGGCCAGTATGTTGGTCTGGAAAGCAATGTCTTCAATAGTCTTGATAATCTTGGAAATACTCTCGGAAGAAGCGTTGATATCCTGCATGGCGGATACCATGTTCTGCATCTGGGCACTGCCCTTCTCCACATCTCCAATGGCCCGGGTGGCAAGCCCTGCGGCGGAACCCGCCTGCTGAGCATTCTCCTTGGTCTTGGAGGCAATTTCATCTATGGACGCTGTAATCTCCTGGATGGCGCTGGCCTGCTCCGTGGAGCCCTGAGCCAGAGCCTGGCTGGCGCTGGCCACCTGGGAAGAGCTGATTGTCACCTGGTTTCCTGCCTCGCTGATATTGCTGAGGGCATTGAAATTGTCCTCCACCAGCTTTTTCAGGGAGTTGCCCAGCATATCTTCCTGGGACTTAGGTACCACGGTCACTGTCAAATTGCCGTTTGCCACCTCCTGAGCCACCTCTGCCTGGGCCTTGATGTTGTCAATCACTTCCGCATAGCCGTCCACTAGCTCGCCAAACTCATCATTGTTGTACTTCTCCAGATGTATATTTACCTGTCCCTTGGCGATCATCCCCGTGGCATTCACCAGCTGGGAGATAGATCTCTGGATACCTTTTACCAATACATAAGCGATCCACAGAGAAGCGCTTATGGATATCAATGCGAGAACCGCTGTAAAAATGGTGGAGTACAGCATATATGCATCCTGCTGTTCAGGATCCATAATCTTTGCCGCCCGCCTGGTGCTCATAGTGCTGAGAACAATGTTGACCAGTGTGATGGCAATGGGTATTCCAAACCCTATAATCAACTTCGTCTTAATCTTCAGGTCTTTCATAACAGCCTAATAGCCTCCTCATTCCACCTCATTTTTTCTGCCCCGTTCTTCCACGGGCTCCTCATCGTAGAGGAGTTTTTCCGGGTCCAGAAGCAGTTTGACCGAATTCCCTACTTTACCGATTCCATACACATATTTATGGTGTGCCTTGTCTGACTTGCCAATAGAAGGCGGGGGCAGAATATCCTTTTCCTTGATCTCCACCACTTCTGCAATCTGATCCACAATCAGCCCTACGGTTGTAGTCTTCACTGTGATCACCAGAATGCAGGTCTTATCATTATACTCACTGTCTCCCTGCTTAAAGCGCACTCGCACATCCACCACCGGAATGATCCTTCCGCGAAGGTTGATCAATCCCTTAATGTAATCCTCTGTCTCCGGGATCATGGTAACGGACTGGTACTGGATAATCTGCTGCACATATTGGATTTCCAGCCCGAAAAATTCCTGCCCGGAGCGAAATGTCATATATTTGCCCTTCTGGGTATCAGGGCTTTTGGCCTGCACTTCCAGGCTGTCCATTTCACTCATGTGTGTACCGTTCCTTTCTGTAAACGTGATTTCCAGCTGCCCGTTTATTCCACCAGTCCGGGAGCGTCCAGTATCAGGGCTATGCTGCCGTCACCCAGCTGGGTACAGCCGGACAGGCCCTTGACTTTCTTAATATAAGAAGGAATGGGCTTAACCACGATCTCCTGTTCTCCCACAAGCTTATCCACCAGAAGGCAGATCTTCTTATCTTCCACTTCCAGGATCAGCATAACGCCGTCCTCAACGGAATCCTGGTAATCTGTCAGTCCATACCACCGGCCCAGACGGATCACCGGATAGCATTCCCCGCGAATCATGACATATTCATCGCCGTTTGGTTCATTGATCATCATATCCTGCTTCACACGGATGAACTGTTTGATCACACCTGTCTCCATGACGAAGGATGATGTACCTGTCTCCATAACTATGCCGTCGATGATGGCCAGCGTCAGGGGAATCTTAAGGTTCATGGTGCTTCCGTAGCCGGGTGTACTCTCAATCTCCAGGGTGCCGCCGATGGCCTGAATATTCTGAATTACCACGTCCATGCCCACGCCGCGGCCGGAGTACTCCGTCACCTGTTCATTGGTGGAGAATCCCGGCAGTGTGATAAACTGGTACACTTCTTTGTCGGTATACGCGCTGTCCGGCTTGCTCTCGTCCAGGATGCCCTGCTTCCTGGCCTTGGCCAGAATCTTCTCCCGATCAAGTCCCTTACCGTTGTCCTCCACGCTGATCCACACCTTCCCCGCCTCGGTTCTGGCGGACAGTGTGACTCTGCCCTTCTCCGTCTTGCCGCTGTCCACACGCTCCTCATTGGTCTCAATGCCGTGATCCACTGCATTTCGCACCAGGTGCATCAGAGGGTCGGAGATATGCTCAATAATGTTTTTGTCCACCTCCGTGGAGTCCCCCACCATGACAAACTCAATGTCCTTGCCCAGTTTCCTGGACACGTCAAACACGATACGGTTCATCTTCTGGAAGGTATTGGTCAGGGGCACCATGCGCATGGACATGATCACATTCTGCAGATCCGTGGAGATGGAGGACAGCTGTGCCGCCGCCTTGTTGAAATTGTCAAGGTTCAGACCAGGCACTTTCAGGTCAGAACTCTGCAGCACCACGGACTCTGAGATCACCAGCTCCCCGATGAGATCCATCAGCTGATCCATCTTGCTCACATTGACGCTGATAAAGGAAGCTTTCTCTGACTTGGGCTTATCTTTTGCCAGCTTCTTCTGCTTGCCGGGCTCCTTGGACTGGACCACAAAATCCCCGGGAGCGATCTTGGGGTTCTCCGGAACAGGCGCAGGCTTGGGCGCCGCAGCCTTCTGAGGCTCTGCGTCCTCAATGCGGGATTCCAGATCAATGCGCGGCTTCTTGGGCTGTTCCACGCCGAAGTCAAAGCCCAGCAGAAACTGATCCGCGTTACACTCATAGACTTCCACCTTCTCTATGTCATAGCCCACACCGATAAGCTCCCGAACCTCCGCCTCAGAGCGCTGTGCCTGAAGGAGAATGCGGAATCCGTCCCTCAGTATGATATCGGAACTCTTCTCATTGGTGAGAATATCCTCCGGTGCATACAGAATATCCTCTGCAATTTCCTTCAGCGCATATACCGTCTTGTATGCATGGACATTCGCCATCTCCGTCTCCGGGAAGAAGGTGATAAATATCTTGTAAAAACGGCTGTCGCTGTTTGCCACCGGTGCGATATAGAAGTGCTTGGGCTCTTCCTGGGCATTCTCTGCCACAGTACCCCCTTCACCGCCTCCGTTCTTGATCTGGTTCAGGAACTGATCCAGGTTTTTGATCAGCTCGCTGGCATCCCCGTCGGGGGAATCCCCATTTTTGATCTTTTCCATCTCATTGGAGATGAAGTCCTCCACTTCCAGCACATGTGCCACCAGTTCCACATGGGGGACATTGTCCGGATGTGATTCTCTCAGGTAGAAAAAGACATCCTCCAGTTTATGTGACACAGCCGTGATATTGTCGAACATCATGATGCCGGAAGAACCCTTGATGGTATGCATGGTACGGAATATCTCGTTTATGCTCTCCTCATCAAAACTGTCCGCATCCTTCTGCTCAAGTACTGTCTCCTGGAGCTGTTCAAGAAGCTGCCCGTTCTCAAACAGGTACATGTCTAGCATGCTGTCAGTATTAAAATCATCAGCCATTACATTCTCCTTTCTCCGTGTATTTCAACTTTTGTTAGATCAGGCCGAGCTTTTTCAGAGCCTGCTCAAACCTGTCCTGGTCAACGGGTTTGCCGGAATACAGTGTACACCCCAGTTCAAATGCCATCTTCACACTTGACTCGTCGTTGAGAGCCGTGGTAATTATGACCTTGGCCGCCTTCTCCTCCGGAATATTCTTCTGCTTTTCCAGATTCCGGATTCCCACCAGGGCCTGGTATCCATCCATGACCGGCATCATGATGTCCAGGCAAACCAGGTCATACGGCTCCTTCTCCTCCAGGGCCATGTTAAATGCGTCCACCGCTTCCATTCCGTCCACGGTGATATCGCATTCTCCATACTTTGACAGGAACTTCGCCATATTCTTTCTTGTGGCAAAATCATCCTCCGCCAACAGAATCTTCATTGATAAAATTCTCCTTTATCCCATTTTTCCCTGCCTCCTGAAGCCCTACATTCTGTTCAGAAGCGCATAAGTTCTGCCGGCAATGTCAGACAGCTTCTCCTGGTATTCCACAGCTCCCAGGTCGTAAGCCACCTTGGGCATTCCATAGACCACACAGGTGGACTCATCCTGGCCGATGGTCCTGGCCCCGGCCTTCCTCATGGACAGAAGCCCCTTGGCGCCGTCGCCCCCCATCCCTGTCAGGATAATGCCCACTGCATCCGGACCGGCCGCCTTGGCCACGGACTCAAAGAGCACCTCCACCGAGGGGCAGTGCCCGTTTACCTTGGGTCCCGCCTTCACCTCCACCTGGTAGCTGTCGCCCACCTTGACCAGATGCATGTGCCGATCCCCGCCGGGGGCGATAAGCATATGCCCGGGAAGGACACGGTCCCCTGTCTCGGCCTCCTTGACCCTGATGCGGCACTGGTCGTTAAGCCTCTTGGCATACATGCCGGTAAATCCCGGCGGCATATGCTGCACACAGACAATGCCCGGAATATCCGTCCCATAGTCCTTCACCACGGAAAATATGGCCTCGGTGCCCCCTGTAGAAGCGCCTATCGCCACGATAAGGTTGTTCTTCTTGGCGGAGAGATGCTGCTGTTCACGGGGTATAACCCCCTTCTTGAGATTGCCGATCCTGGCAGTGGATGCGATCTTGACTTTCACCAGGAGCTCGTTCCTGACAAACTCCTCCAGCTGCTTCCTGTTGGCCACGGCGGGCTTCGCCACGAAATCCACCGCCCCTGCTCCCATGGCGTCAAACACCTTGTCGCTGAGGGAGCTGATCACCACCACCCGCAGCGGGTACTGGGGCATAAGCTTTCGCAGAAAATCTATCCCGTTCATTCTGGGCAGTTCTATGTCCAGTGTCATCACGTCCGGCTGGTATTTCAAAATGGCATCACGGGCCTCAAAGGGGTCCTTGGCGGATGCCACCACCCTGATAGCGGGATCCCGGCTCAGATTCTGCACCAGAAGCTCCCTGAACACAATGGAATCGTCCACAACTAAAACTTTAATTGGCTGCATACCTTACTCCATCCCCCTTTTATATTATTTTCTGAATATCGACGGCTGAATAATCTGAAACGGCGTACTGTTCCTGTCGATGGTCTCCGTGGTTCCGATAAACAGATATCCCCCCGGCTCCAGAGCATCGTATACTTTTCGCACCAGCTCCTGTTTCGTCTTGTTATCAAAATAAATCATAACATTGCGCAGAAATATTGTATGCATTTTTTTCCGGAAAGGAAACGGATCCATCAGATTGAACTGGCGGAAGATGACCTCCTCCTTCAATTCCGGCAGCACCTGGTATTGAGAACCCCCGGACATTGACTTGAAGAAACGCTTTTTCCACTGAGGCGGGACACTTTTGAGCTGTTCCGCCGAGTAGACCCCTGCGAGGGCTTTCTGTAACACCTTGGTGGAAATATCTGTGGCCAGAACCTTGGTGTCCCACTGGTTCTTCTCCATGCCGAAAAATTCCGCCAGAACCATGGCGATCATATAGGGTTCCTCCCCGGAGGAGGCCGCTCCGCACCAGATGCGCAGATCCTTTCGAAGTCTCTCCTTCTGCTTCAGCCATGGGAGCACCTGGTTCTTGAAAAAATCAAAGTGCTCAAACTCCCGCATGAAATACGTATGATTTGTTGTCAGGTAGTTGACCAGCATCTTCTCCTGATTTCCTGAAGCGTCGTTCTCCACGGCGTTCATAAACTCATCGAAGCTCTGAAAGCCTCCTCCCCGGATGTAGTTTTCAAGGCGGCCGTTCACAATAACCTTCTTCTTGCTCAGGTCTATGCCGTAGCGCTGCTTCATAAAACCCGAAATCCTTTGAAACTCTTCATCCTTAATCACAGTCCATCATCCCTCCCGGTCTTCCTTATCAGGGCATTTCTTTTCCAGGATTTTGCCTGCTGCGCGTATGTATTCCAAAGGACACACATCTTAAATCTCCAGGCCAAAACCTCTCGAATGTCCCCACCTAATTTATATCGGCCGAACGGCCCGAACTAAACAGGCAGCAAAAACGAGGTCCTTTCTTTGCTGCCTGTTGTCAGTTTCCTTATTCTGAAAAATCACGCGACCCAATCACTTCCATCATCTTAAAGAAATCTTCCTTGGCAAGCCTGAAACACTCCAATATATCCGGGCCGAACTGACCGCACTCCCCCCTGATGATCATCTCAAAAGCCTCATTGCAGGAAAAAGAGCTTTTGTACACTCTGGGGCTGACCAGCGCGTCATAGACATCCGCCACGGCCACAATCTGGGCACAGATCGGTATCTGGTCTCCTGTCAGATGATCCGGATATCCCCTGCCGTCCCATCTCTCGTGATGGTGCCGGCATATATTGTAACAGTAACGGTAAAATTCCGTATCCTGTTTCCGGTAAAATTTTTCAAGCATCTCACACCCGATAACGGTGTGGGTCTTCATAATCTCGAACTCCTCCGTGGTCAGCCTGCCCGGCTTCAGAAGGATGGTGTCAGAGATGCCTATCTTGCCTATGTCGTGCAGTACCGAAGCCCTGGAAATGGCGTCCACCTGACCGGACGTCAGCCCATACTGGGGACAGTTCTCCATCAGATAACCTGCCATGATCTTAGTATAGTATTTGATCCGCTTGGTGTGATCCCCCGTCTCCGCATTTCTGGACTCCACCACAGAGCTGAGGGCATCAATCATAAACTCATTGGTTTCCCGGATCTCTTTCTCCTGGGCCCGAATCTCCTCCTCCTGCTCCTTCAGGCGCAGCTCCATGTTCCGCTTATTCTGGTAAAGCTCAATAATATTCTTGCTTCTTCTCCTGACGATATGGGGATAAAAGGGCTTGTGAATTACATCGGCCACCCCAAAGGAATAGGCTCTGTCCTCACTGTCCATAATGGTCTCGCCAGTGATCAAAATAACCGGAATCTCATCCAGAAGCTTTTTCTCCTGCATGTACTCCAACACTTTAAAACCGTCCATCACAGGCATCACCACATCCAGCAATAGCAGGACAATATTGGGATTTGCCTCAATCTGGGCGACAGCTTCCCTCCCGTTGGCCGCCTCAAGCAGTTCATAGTCATCCCCGCTGCTCTCAAACATCTCCATCAGGATTGCTCTGTTAATTTCCTCGTCATCCACAATCAAAATCTGCTGCATCGGCATGTCGCTCCACCATTACTTATCTTTTCGAGTACAATTACACAGTAACGATACCACTTTTCTGCCGGATTGTCAATTGATTTGCTCAGAATTTATCCTGCATATATTTAACATCTTCCCGTGGTGAAAACCAGACAAATTAATTTAAGGAAGATTTTAATAATTCCCGGAAAAAAATACGTCCCCCCGATAGACAAAACACTGGATTTGTGATAGATTTAGTATATGCGACCTGATGCCGCAGGCAGGGATAAAAACCTGCCTGGCAGAACCAGGGCGGATACCTACGGTGCCGCGTAATCTGAGCGCAGAACACCCCGGCAGCCCCTGGCGCTGTGCACGACGGAAAGCAAAAGAGGTGGATAGCAATGAATACATATACTTTTCACGATATATTTGACGCGGACTCCCTGCAGAAGCTCATGGATTCTCTTTCCACCACCCTGCAGGTGGGCCTGCGGATCCGGGGACTCCGGGGTGAGTGCTTCACCCAGGACAGCGATTACTGCACTTTCTGCCGGGATGTGATCAAAAAATCTCCCATAGGATGTGCACGGTGTGACCAGTCCGTGCTGGCCCTGTGTTCCTACAAAAATCCTTCCCCCTATATCTGCCACTGCAAGGCGGCAGGGCTCACGGATGCGGGGATCAATATTGTGGTTGACGGCGTCCACATGGCGAACATGATCGTGGGCCAGGTACGGCTGGTGGAAAATGATTACAGCGAAGAGGACTACCGCAGAATTGCCCGGTCCCTGCAGCTGGACGAGGAGGAATATCTGCGCAGCATCTACGCCATCCCCCCCATCACCCACGCCCGGTTTGAAAATATCCTGGACACCCTGAGCCTTCTGGCGGAACATCTCTCCCAGCTGGGGCGCAAGAACCTGTACCTGAAATCCATCATCCGCTCCCTGGAGAACCAGAACCTTCTGCAGCAGAAGGAGAAGGATATTCTGGAAACCCTTGCGGAGAAGGATTCCATGACCGGCCTGTATAACCGCCGGAAGTTCGAGGAAGTAGTCTCCTTCTACTCCTCCCAGAAGGGGCAGCACATCTGCATGATTTCGGCGGATGCCAACTTCCTGAAGCTGACCAACGACATTTTCGGCCATGAGGCCGGGGATACGCTGTTGAAAAATGTGGCGAATATCATGTCCAAGCTCACCAAGAACGACTGGATCGTGGCCAGATGCGGGGGAGACGAGTTCCGTGTCCTGCTGCCGGATACCACTTTGGAGACGGCTATGGACTACTGCCGACGTGTGGCCCGCAACTGCAGCAAGGACAAAACCCTCTCCCTGCCCCTCTCTGTAGCCCTGGGCGCGGCGGAGTGGAACAGCGAGACAGAAACCCTCACAGAGTGTTTCTCCAGGGCGGACGCAAAAATGTACCAGAACAAGATGGCTCTCAAGCATGTGCTGCACATTCCTGATTACATCATGAACCGGCTCTACGACAGGCAGATCCTGGATAAGGAGACCGTAGAGTTCACCGCCAAGATGGCCAGGGAGTTTGCCCTGCATCTGGGCCTGTCCAACTCCTACGCCCAGGAGATCGGCCTGGCAGCCCACTACCAGGACATCGGAATGGCCAAACTGCCTGAGTCCTATGTGATCCGGGGACAGTCCATGAACGAGGACGAGACTTCCCAGATGAATGCCCATGTGACCCACGGCTATTCCATGGCAAGGCAGTTTGAGGAGCTGTACAAGATCGCGGACACCATTTTAAGTTCCCACGAGAACTGGGACGGGAGCGGATACCCCAATGGAATGAAAGGATACCAGATTCCCATTGCGGCCCGTATCATCCGCATCACCACCTGCTACACCAACTGGACCATCCCCACCATTACGGGGAACTTTTACTCCGAAGAGATCGCACGAAAGAAGCTGATTGAGTGCAGCGGCAGCACCTGCGATCCGGATCTGGTGACAAAATTTCTGCGTTTCCTCCAGGAAACCACCAAAATATAAAAAACAGGGCATGAAAACATGCCCTGTTTTTATGCTATACAATGGCTGAGGATACTTCCTTATTCGCTCTTGCCCATATTTTTCAATGCGCTTCCTATCTTAATGGGATTCCCATACCGAAGGGTACCCATACGGTAGATTTTAGCCCCCAGATACCCGGTTCCCAGAATGGACAGCACCAGGATCAGGAAGGATACGACGATCTCCCAGGCAGACACCGTCCCCATGCCGATACGGGCAAACATGGTACTGTAGGAGCTGATGGGAAGGAAGGACAGCACCTTGATGATATTCCCGTCTATATCGGTGAGCTGGAACAGGGAGAAGAAGTATACCAGCATGATTACCACCATCAGACCTGAAATGCTCTTGCTGATGTCCTCGGTCTTGCTCACCAGAGCCCCCATGGCCCCGTACAGGAAGGCGTAGAACAGATAGCCTCCCAGGCCGAAGAAGGCGAAGGCAAGCAGTACCTCCGGGGGAATGTGCAGAACTCTGTCCAGCATACCTCCCCACTGTTCCCTGTTCGCCTGGTAGGACAGCAGTACCGCCCCCAGGATGATGCCCATCTGGAACACCCCCGCCACAGCACCGGCGATCACTTTGCCGAAAAGCAGGCTGTTGGAGGAAGTACTTGTCACCAGAACCTCAATGGCCCGGTTAGACTTCTCATTGGTGACGGATACTGCTATCATCTGCCCATAGTACACAATCAGCATAAACACCAGTATAATCAGTGCATAGCAGTAGCCGTAGTTGCTCCCGGAATCCTTGTTCAGCACAGTCTCCGTGACGGTCACGGGCACATTGTACATACTGCTGATGGCCTCCAGATCCCAGCCCTGGATCCCGCAGTAGTCCATGCGGTAGAACTGCCTCATGGCCTCTTCAAAGACTGCCATGTTTCCATCCGTCATCGTCTTGTTAAAAACACAGTACTCATATTCTGTGGGGGAATTCACAATAAATCCGGCCCCTGCCTCCTGCTCCTCCACTGCCTGCCGCAGTGCGTCTTCTCCCGCCGCCTGCTGCCAGATCACCCCGGGAAAGAGCTGCTCCAGAACTTCCCGGCGCACCACACCCGCCTTGTCCAGATACAGATACTCTTCCTGCTCCTGGGAGGAATCCTCCACTTTCTCCTGGCCATTTCCCACCACCTGCACGCCTGTAAAACCGGACAGGTCCACAAACCGGGGCAGGAACAGCATCAGAACCCCCAGCAGCGCCAGCGCAATGCTGGTTCCCATAAATCCCTTGCTGGCAAAATACTCTCTCAGTTCATACTTTAAAACCACCAAAAATTTTCTCATGCGTCTTCACCCACCTTATTTACAAATATGTCATTCAGAGACGGCTCATAGCTTCCGAAGCGCTCCACAACAATGGAGGATACGGCAATGCGCTCCAGCACACTGCGCCTGTCCTTCCCCTCCGCCTGCTCCAGGATCAGGAACTCTTTCCTCTTACCGGAGACCTTCACCAGGTCGGAGAATTCCTTTTCCACCAGACCGGCCAGCTGCTCCAGGGAATAGTTCTCCGCCGCCAGCATCAGACGGTTTTTGCCGTAGTCTTTTTTAATATCCTTCAACCTGCCCTCCAGAACCACCTGGCCTTTGTCAATGATCGCGATATTGTCGCAGAACTCCTCCACATAGCTCATCTGGTGGCTGGAGAAAATCACAAGCCTGCCCTCTGCGATAAGCTCGCTCACCACGTCCTTCAGAATCTGGGAGTTCACCGGATCCAGCCCGCTGAAAGGCTCATCCAGTATAACGATCTTCGGGTCATTTACCAGAGTGGCCGCCAGCTGCACTTTCTGCTGATTTCCCTTGGAAAGGGTTTCCAGCTTCTTGTTCTCGTGCTCTGAAATCTCCAGTCTGGCAAGCTTTTTCCTGGCGCTCTCCCTGGCCTCCCTGGCGCCCATGCCCCGCAGTTCCGCCAGGTAGACCATCTGGTCGATAACCTTCCTCTTGGGATACAGTCCCCGCTCCTCCGGCAGGTAGCCTATCTGATGCATGGAAGGCACAAATTTCTTACCGTCCAGCAGGATCTCCCCGCTGTTGGCGTGGAACACATCCATCAGAATCCGTATGGTGGTGGTCTTGCCGGCCCCGTTCCTGCCCAGCAGCCCCAGGGCCTTTCCTCCTTCCACCTGGAAGCTCACCCCGTGGAGCACCTCCTTCTCCCCAAAGCTCTTGCGTATGTTTTTTACCTCTAGCTTCATCTCTCTCCTCCTAGTTCAGTGCCGCGGCTCAGCCCTTTGTACGGCATCTCTTTCCATGCCCCATGGCTCTGCGCCTCCCTTGATCTTCCTGCCGGCACAGTCCTCCCCGCCTTGACACTGCCTTTAAATTTCTGCCTGACCTTTCTTAAGCGTGTCTGAAAAATATTTCCCCCAGTCTACCCCCAGAAGCCTTTTTACACAGGCTACTCTGCAGCAAGATCCCCCGGAAACTGCCAGGCCTGCCCGTCTTCCAAGTCCTGGCCGTGAAATACCCCCCCTATGACGGTAATTCCGTCTGATAATTGTTTTACCAGGCGTTTTGTCTCCTCTCCCAGGAGCTCCATGCCGGCCTCCGTAATCCGGTATGTTTTTTTCTCCTCTCCTGGCACCGCCGCGATCACGCCGTCCTGCGTCAGCCTGCCCACCATGGTATACAAAGTGCCTGTGCCCAGGGTGAGCCTGCCTTTGGTCAGCTCGCTCACATGGCGCATAATGGCATATCCGTGTCTGGGAACCGTCACGGACAGAAGTGTGTAATAGATTGTCTCTGTCATGGGAATATACTTTTTCCTTAAGAGTTCGTCCAACTGCACACCTCCTCTCTGTCCGTTATCGACATGTCGCGCCTCGACATATCGAGGTTGAACTTAGCATATCACAGCTTCCCTCCCCTGTCAACAAAAAACCTGCACCTCAAGTTGAAGTGCAGGCACCATTCACCTCTCTGCCCGGATCATCTGCCTCACTGCCGGGAGGCACAATCACAATGATAAAATCCGGAGCTTTATATTCTTCCAGGGTACAAATCACAGCCTGTGTCCGCAGCGCCGGCATGGTTCATCCCCTCAGTCATGTCTCTCGTCACTGTCAAAGGTCTCGCAGAATCTGGCCGAAAAAGAAGGCTCCTCCCCTCCCGCATAGAGATGAGAGATATCCCCGAAGGCATTCACCCGGAAAGCCACCTTCCCCTGCCTGCGCTCCTCCGTGATGGCCGTGGTGACGGAAGTGGGAAGGGCGCAGGTATGATGCCACAGGATCATGGGAGACACATTCATCAGGTGACTAAGCAGCACACATTCCACCCCGAAATGGCAGAAGAGCACCACCGTATCCCTGTTGGGACGCTGAGCCCTGTACAAATATCCCTCCCGCACATAGCCATGCTCTGCCAGCAGGACATCCAGCCCCTCTGCCGCCGTCTGCCAGGCTTCCCCTACGCCGCCCTGGCACATGACCGGGTTCTCCCGCCAGGTATCCCGTCCGAAAAATTCCTCCCGGGACGTCCAGTCCTCCGGAAGCCAGTCCCAGGCCTGGGTCTCCCTGCCCCCTGCGTCCGGACGGATAATGCCCGGCCAGAATTCCCGCAGCCAGCTGCACTCCACCGCCGTCCTCCCCATCTTTTCAAGGGTCAGGGAGGCCGTGTCTCTGGCCCTCCCCAGGGGAGACACATAGAAGGCCGCCACATCCAGCTTCGAGATCCTCTCTGCCAAAAGCGCCGCCTCACGCCATCCTTTCTCGGTAAGGGAATCCTTCTCATAGTCCGGGTCTCCATGTCTTACAATTAAAAGCCGCATCTTATCCTCCTCCAAATCTTTTCCGGCGCAGACACTGTCAGAGAAAGTACATCTCCCCATGCCTGCCGCGCTACATTACTTTTTATCCGCAGACTGCCTACATCCCCTCCGCCTGCAGTTCTACGGGAACCTTGTCATATATGAGCATACCGCACTGATAGATACAAAGCCCCAGGCAGACCGTCAGCACAAGAACCGGAACCACAAATGCCGCCAGACGGTTCTCCTTTTTGCTGATCCGATCCATTCCCCCTGCCGCCGGCACACAGAGAGCAAAAAATGCCATCCCCCAGAACACGGCGGGAGTTCTCACCAGGGATACAAGCTTCAGCGCCCAGAGTCCCAGCCTCTGCACATGATCCCAGGGAAAATAGTTAAATGACAGAAGCGCCAGGAAAGCAGCCAGACCTTGGAACACCCGGCAAACTTTCCTCTCCTCCTTCTCTCCCTCCACAAATCCCAGCCACACCGCCGCCATAAGGCAGATAATCATGCCAAGCCCCATGCCAGGATGCCCGTCCCGCCAGGCATAGCTGCTAAAATACTGTCCCAGGCTGTACCCCTGGGGCATGATGGAACCCAGGAACAGTCCCAGCTCCTGAAAGCCCTCCTGGAACAGGTAGCCGTAAAGCCGCGCAAGGCCCGGCAGGAACAGCAGTGCGCCCCCTGCTGTGCAGATCAGAGGAAGAAGCCTTCTGGAAACTGCCGCAGCCAGCAGCGTAATTCCCGCCGCCGTCACAAAGAAAATCACATCCCCATATCCAAGCCCTGCCAGAGCCAGAGCCCCTGCCAGCACAAACCACAGCTTCCGCCTCCCTGACAGACTGCGCTTTCCTTCCAGAGAGCTCCCCTCCAGGGTCTCTTTCCCTCTCAAACTGCTCTCCTCCAGGACCTTCGCCCCTTCCAGGCTGCTCCCCTCCAGGACCTCCGCCCCTTCCAGGCTGCTCTCCTCCAGAATGCCCGCCACAGCCCAGGCATACAGGGGAAGCAGCATCCATGCCACCGCCTGGGAGAGATCCCCCAGGTCATAACAGGCATATATTCTGTAAGGACAGGTCATATACAGCAAAACCCCGAAAAAGGCAGGCGTCCTCCCCTTCTCCCCCTGAAAAACCCGCCGGAAAAACAGCACGGATCCAAACAAGGTTCCCGCCTGGATCAAAACCATATACACCCGGTAGGCCGCCACCAGATTCCCGGTCAGCCAGTACAGAATACCAGGGAGAACAAACCACAGATTAGAGTTCATGCCCCCGGCGCCGGCGCCTGCCTTCGCCAGAGTTTCCGCAGACGGAAAAAGCACAAACTGCCCCTCCCGGAACCCTGCCGCCAGTTCCTCCACCCGGGCAAGCCACTCTGCTGCTCTTACCCCGCTCAGAATATAGTCACAGCTCACCGGAAGCAGGGCCACGGCCCCCGCCAGCACACACATGACACAGAACCAATATTTTGTCCTGGGGACACCCGTTCTTGGTTTCATCCTGCCTCCCCACCCCCTTCACACACACTTTCCAATGCCTTGCTGCGTTTCCTCCACATTATCCAGACCGCGGCCCCCAGGCACACAGTCCCCAGCAGACTCACCGCTTCCGCCGCACGCCAGTAAAAAGGGCTCACAAAATCCACCTCCACGGTCCCTGCAAAACCCGACGGCACCGTCACCCGCACCACATTGTTTTCCCCCGGGCAGATTTCCACCTCCTGCCCTGTGCCTGTGTCCACTGCCTGATATCCCTTGTAGTACAGGGTGGGGATATCCACATAGCTCTCCTCCCCGGCGCTGTTCTCACACTGGAGCAGCGTCCGGTATCCCCGCTTCTCATACCCGGTGATCTCCGCCCCCGGCCCTGCCGCCGGCCGCGCAAAGGTAAGCTTCCCCAGTTCCGTCCCCTCTATCAGATACTCCGCCCCGGAGATGTAGCCGAATCCCATTCCCTCTTCATTATATATCTTGTAGTACTCCTGCCCTGCGTTCACATAGTCCAGCAGATACATGCCGGAAGTGACCACGCCCGCCAGAGCCAGCGCCCCCATTGTCAGATAATGCCTTCTGTCCCTGCCCTTAAAATACCACAGACAGAAGCCAAACACCAGCACCAGACATCCTGTGCCCCAGCCCAGAAAACGGTTGGGGAACTGCAGACTGCTCACCAGAGACGCCGTGACAGAGTTTAAGGCCTGAATTCTGTCCCAGGGAAAAATATCCAGGCTCATAAACAGCAGCAGTACGCCCACCGCCGCCGTCCGCTTTACAAAAGCTACCGCCCTGCCCCCTGCCCGGAAAGCGCCCCCGAACCACAGCGCCAGGAACACCCCCAGGGCCAGCATCAGCACCAGCCCTATCCCCACCGGGTGGGAGTACTGCATGCCGTTTCCCATGCCCGGCGTGCTGCTGCCTGTCTTCCAGAAGTGGAAGGCGAGATGGGCCGGATACAGCCCCCTGTCCTGAATGGTCCTTCCGGACACATGCTTTATGTGCACGTCCTGGGTGAGATAATAGTCCAGAAACGGCACCAGAAACCACAGACACACCAGAGCCGTGGACACCGCCGCCTTGACCAGGGCCAGAAAAGTGTTCCTCCGAAAGGTTTTCCGCAGATGGAACAGGCAGAACAAAATCATCACCCCTGCCGTGATCTCGCAGGTGAGCACATGGGACTGAATCAGCCCGCACATGCCCAGCGTCACAGGCACCCAGCCCCTCCTGTACCCGTCCTCCTCCTCATAAATCTTGTACATGCCGTACAGAACCAGAGGCAGAAAAGTCATCGCCGTCCCCTCTCCCACCGCGCTTGTCACCAGAAGCTTATAGATTCTGAAGATGGACAGCGTATACAGGGCACTGCACAGAATGCCGATGCTGCGATCCCTGAATATCCTGCTGAAACAGTAGTAAGAGATCCACGCCGTGGCGGCATTCAGGGCCAGACAGTACAGGTTATAGCTCGTCACCACAGGAAAGCCCAGCATCCGCAGCAGGGCAGGAAAATACAGGAAAGTATTGCAGTAAAATATGGCGTTGGCGTACCCGTGGTCAAACACCCACCTGGGCTCCAGCCGCACCGGAAACTGTCCTGCCAAAAGACCGTCCTTCACGCCCTCAATCCGCTGAAGATGGTATGTCAGATCCGCCCCGGTGATATTGTACCCGCACAGGTAGGGGATCGACGACGCCAGACATATGGCCGTCACAAAGAAAAAGACCTGCTTTTTCTCCCGGGAAACCGGAAAACGCCGATTATAGCAGCGGTAAATCAACAGCAGATACACCCCTGCGCCCAGTGCCGCCCCCGCTGCAAGCAGCATGGTCCAGAGCTTTCTGGTCTCCACAATCCGCAGATTTCCTGTGGTTATGGAACCCCGCCCCACATAGTTCACCGTGATCTGAAGGTCTTCCGTTCCCTCATAGAGCCACAGTTCATATCCCGTTCTGTCCAGCCCCACATACATATGCTCCCCGTTGGTGAGCAGCCCTCCCGCAAACACCGTTCCGTCGGAGACGCTGCACACACCCGCCACATCCGTGTCGGTGGAATACTCCAGCTCCACCCGGTACACCCCCGGCCTGAGACATATTCCGCCGTAAACGGTCGTAACCCCCGGCCCGGACTCCGCTCCAAAGGAAAAACTTCCCTCAAACAAATGCTCCTGACAGGGCCTCACAGCCATGACCGCGCAGAACACCATATAGAGAAAAAACAGCGCCGTAAACAGACAAACCGGCTTCTCTTTCCACAGCTTCAGTTCCCAGATTTTCTGTGCAGACATTTCCTCTTCCTCTCCCTCCCCAACAGCCGCAAGTCCAGAATTACCCCCAGACTCAGAAGGGAAATCCACTCCGCTGCCCGAAACAGAGGGTCCCCCTTATAAGACACCAAAATACTTCCTGTGTAGAACGCCGGCACCGCGATCCGCAGATCCCCGTGAGCTCCCCGGTGGGGGACAATGTAAGGTTTGTCCCCGCCCCCATCCTCTGCCGTCACCTGATACCCATAGTACCCCGTCACAGGGACCTCCAGATACCGGGTGGCCTCCGTAGAATTTTCCAGACGCATGGCCATTGTGGTGCCTGACCGGGTGTATTCGTCGTATTTCAGCCCCTCCTCCGGCACCGGACGATGATAGTGCATCTCTTCCACTTCACAGCCCACAGGCAGAAAGAACCCGCTGGCCTGGTGGAGAGTCCCCATGTTCTCCGCCGTATACAAATATACAGGAGCATAGTCAAATGCGATGCTGTTCACCTGGTACACCCCGCTCCCCACTGTGAGAAAAGCCAGCGCACCGGCCGCTGCCAGGTATATCCTTCCGGCCCCAGGCCCCGGCGTCAGACCGGGCCCTTCCTGCTCCCCAGCTCTCTTCCCCATGCCGCCCGTTCCCGGCAGGCTGAGGTCATTCCTCCCCTGCAGCGCCGCCCGCTCCCGCAGCCACAGGTACAAAAAGGCGGCAAACATGCCTCCCAGCCCGGCTCCGGGCACCATAAAATGTGTGGGAAACTGAAGGGATTCCACAAAAGATCCCACCAGAGGAATCCCCCGGAACACATCCCAGGGAAAATACCCGGTGGAAACCACCACCGCTCCCACCGTAAACCACCAGAATATCCTGCTGCCCCTGGAGGCGGCCGAGTGCTCCCCGGCCTTTCTGCCCAGTCCCCTCAGTCCTCCCGCCAGGGGATACAGAAGAAGCGCCGCCGTCATTCCCACCCCAAAGAAGGCCCCCTCTCCTCTGCTCTCAGGCACAAGCTGCCGTACCATATTCATCAGCAGTTCTCCCCTCCCCTGGATCCCGGCGCTGTACTCCTCCCAGAGCTGAAAGGAATCGCTGCCCATGAGATACAGCATGGGAAACCAGAACCAGCAGTTTACCAGAAGGACAATCCCCACTGCCTGCAGAAGCTGCACAAATGTCCTCCTGCGGAAGGTCCGCCGCCAGAACACCATACAGCACACCAGCATAAAAAAGACCACCGTCTCCAGAGACAGAATATGGCTGTACAGCAGCCCGGAGATGCCTCCCACAATCCACCACTTATGTCTCTTGTAGGAAGGAGAATTCTCCTCCGTAAAAAGCAGGTACATGCCGCAGCACACCGGGGGCACAAAGGCCAGAGCCAGCGCTTCCCCCACCGCCCCCCGGCGGTAAAGGTTTGACAGAAAATAGGGCGAGAACAGGCAGACCGCGCTGCCCGCCACCGCCGCCCAGGTATCCCCCGCACACCGTTTTATGGACTTGTAGGAGAGCACTCCCACTGCCGCCACCACCCCAAACACAAACACCTTGTAAGCGGTCATGATAGAAAATCCCGTCAGCCGCAGCAGTGCGGGAAGATATAAAAACAAGTCGCTATAAAGAGCTGGAATCAGGGTGCCGTGGGCGAAGTTATAATAACTGTGGATCCTTGTGGGAAAGGGCCCTCCCGCAGCCAGGGTGTCCCTCAGCCCCTCAATCCGCAGAAGATGGTAGGAGGTATCCACCCCCAGGGAAAAGTAATCCGTCAGATACGGAAAGTATGCCGCCAGAACACATGCCAGAAGCACCCAGAATGCCGCCTGCTGCCTGGAAGAAATCTTCCCCTGCAGTATCCTTTTCCGCCACCAGAGCGCCGTGTCTAGAAGCCCAAATGCAAAAACTCCCACCACAAGCGCCATCCGGTTTCCCCAGTTCAGCCTTACCAGGCTCAGATCCTCCCAGGAAGCCTGGCCTGAGCGGGTGCACTGGATGTGAACGGAGGATACCCTGTCTGTGGCGTACACTTCAAAATCCGTGTACTCCTCCCCGGGAAAAGCCACCACACCGTTGCCCTGCAGAATTCTGCGCAGGCTTTCCTCCCCAACCACCTCCACATACAGCGTCCCCTCCATCTCCGGCCTGGTGCGGACCCTCACCTGGTACACCCCCGGCTCAAGCTCCACCTCCCCGCTGGCGCAGAGATCCTCCTGCCACTGTGCCTCGTCCTCTCTAAACCTGAGCACTGTCTCCTCCTCCCGGAAACACCCCGGAAGCAGCAGGCACAGTGCCAGTACCTGCACCAGTACCAAGATCCTAAATCCATGTTTCATCCTGTCCCGTCCCCCATGCAAAACCATTGCAAAACCTCAGTCCCACTTCACGCAGATGGAGCTTTTGCCAAAATACTGTGCCGCCATTCGGTTGGTCTCATGATCCGGATCCCCGTCGAAGTCTCCCACATAGAGCATATCCGGCCGGTTTTCATAGGGGACAAATACCACATCCCTCACCGAATCATCCCTTAAAATGCGCAGCCGCTGCTGGTATTCCTCCTCGTAAGCCGCCGCTTCTCCCCGGGCCACCGCGGCGGCGGCCCTGACAGCGGTGGTCTCCCCCAAAGCCCCCGAAAACACCTGCGAAAGAGCCAGGACCACCCAGACGGCCAGACAAGCCCAGTGACTCCAGACAGGAAGCTTCCTTCCCTCCATTTTCCGGTGAAAATATCCCAGCAGATACCAGTACACCGCCAGAAAAGACAGGAGAAACCCATAGTACACAATGGCCGCCATCCGGGCAGGGCCTGTGGAGTTCATGGTGTAAAAGGCCGGGCAGGACATGCTGCAGAACAGCCCGTACACCAGCCCTGCCGCCAACAAGGGATACCGGAAGCGGAACGGGGTCCTGGAGAAAGAACGCCACAGAAAAGGGGTCAGGATCACCAACGCCGTCACAAGCCAGATCCCCGTCCAGGCAGTCACATAGCGTCCTCCCTGGAGAAGGGATTTCAGCACCGCCTTCCAGGCAGGCAGCCCCCACATGCCGTCTTTTCTGACCTGGTTTCCGGGAGCCAGAATGTTGATCAAAAATCCTGCGGCCATCACAGCCCCGACGGCTCCCACCCCCTTAAACCGGGGACTGCGCTTCCACGCCAGGCCTGCCGCCGTCAGCAGCAGGATCAGAAAGGCCGGAAGCAGGGACACATAGTTTCCCCCCGCCAGAAAGAAAGCCAGGAGCAGAAGGGCCGGAATATGATGTTTTTCAGGGGTCACAATATAGTTTACCACCAGGCCGAAGAAAAACAGGGTCAGCCCGTAGAAGCCTGTATAGTACATACTGCCGTTAAACCAGAAAAAAGACTCCCCCTGAAAAGGCACTGTCTGCACGCTAAGCAGTGTCAGCAGGGAGGAAGCCCCAAGCCAAAGACCGGAGGAACCTTTTAGAAGACCACAGATCACTGCCCGCAGCAGGTAAAAAATGCCTCCCCCAAGCAGCAGAAGAATCACAGGAGTGACAAGTTTATAGGCGTCTTCAGAAAAAAGATTCGGCGGCAGATGCATAAGCAGCATGGCCGAATAGGTTCCCTGCCAGTGCTCATACTGATATGCGGTTCCCCGCCCGGCCGCCGCCAGGGTTTTCAGGATGCTTCCCGTGTCCTCCCATACCGTCCTGGTCTCCGCCCCATAGTAATAGTCGTCCCCCACCGGATGATTGTACCATCCCAGATGCATCACCGGCAAAAGACCTGCAAGGGCAAGGAAGAGCAAAAAATACGGCATATATTTTTCATACTGTCTCATGGCAGCCTCCTTTTCGTCACGGCAAAAGTTCCTCCCCATGCCCTGCCGCGGAATAAGGTCTGCAGGCACAGGCCCGTTCTGGAGTATGTCGGAGAGTACTTTTCAGACACACTCCCGCTATTTTGCGTCAAATGTCCTCCCGGTGGGAACCAGGGTCTCCTCATCCCCCGCATGGCCCTTCTGCACATACTCCACCATATGGTCCTCACCCAGGTATTTATAGAGCAGATACCTGCGCTCCCGCTGATCCCCCTCCCGGTACGCAAAACATTCATCGGAGAGACTTCCCTCCAGAAGCCTGTCATACGCCCCCACCAGATCCTCATAGGAGATGGGCGCCCCCGATATTTTCATCTCATGCTTCTCTCCAAGCCCCTTCACAAACAGAATCGGGTGCTGTCTTCCATACTGACTCTCATCCCTCTGGGGCGTGTCCACGGCGTCCCCAGAGATATTGTACCCGTGATCCGAAAGCACAAGGATAATAGAATTATCATACACCCCTGCCTCTCTGAGCTTGTCCAGGTAGGCCATTGTCACCGTCATGGAGGACTCGATACAGGAGAAATAGTCCGCATCCTCAATCTCATTCATATCCTTATCATACTTAAAGGGCACATGGGCTCCCATAAGGTGGATCAGTTTAAACCTTTTCCCCTCCACAAGGGATATCTCTTCCTGCCGCAAGTCCTGGTAGAAAGCACCATTGGTCCACACAAACAGCTCCTCATCTTTTGCCCCCATCTGCTGATGCTTCAGCTTATTGGGGTCAAACCAGCAGTAAGGCTTTAAAAAATAGGGAGCATATTTTATGCCTGTCATTTTCAGCAGACGCCCGTTGAACAGTTCCGGATCCCACAGAGTGGACTTGGCGTATGCCATGTTGGCAAACTCCCCGTCCATCTGGCCCACCTCAAACTGAAGCTCATCGTCGTAAAAGCTTAAGGAGTACCCCTCCCCCTCCAGGCGCTCAAAAAAAGGGGAATTCCGGTAGATCCTCAGGGCATAATCCTCATAGGACTCCTGATTCTCAAACCATTCCCCGGAGAGCATCAGAGGAAGAGAGTGGTCCGTATACGCATATCCCGACATGGCATTGTTGTAGAAGGTAAAGTCGGCCATGGCCTCCTTATATTCCGGGTGCTGCTCCCAGACCTGCCAGAAACAGGACTCGTCTATGGCGTCCAGTACCAGCAGGATAAAATTGGTATCCGTGGACATCTCAAACTGATCCTTTTTGGTAAACTTCACAAACTGCTTCTGTTCCAGCAGACCGCCGCTGACTCCCAGCACGGCCAGAGTGCTCCCCAGCATGAGCAGAAAAAATATGCCCGCAGCGGAAACCAGAGTCATAAACCTCTTACTCTTCAGAACAAACAGCAGCACCAGAACCACTGCGGCCACCCCAGCCCACAGGAAAATGTCTTTCCAGATCTCCGAACGGTACAATTCCCATCGAACCTCCGTCCCGTCAAAGGGAGGAAGTCCTCCCACCCTGTAATTTCCCTGGATATAGCAGGCAGCAAAGCAGGTAAACACACCGTACAGTGCCCCCATGTAAACACGTTTTCCCAACAGATAAGCCAGAGTGAACCCCAAAAGGAAGACCCCCAGAAAGAAGAGAAAATCCTTGATCAGAAAAGGGAACAGCAGATACGCGTCATACCAGAATTCATCCTGGTTTCCCAGATATATCTCCACCGGTGCAAAGAGAAACAGCATAAAGCAGGCCGCCAGAGACAAAAAAATGGCCGGCCTCAGATCCGAGAGCATTTTCCCCTTATCCCATCTCTTTTTTAACCATGTACCCAATTTACCCTTCCTCCCCCTGGACCTGTCCGAAATATTCCCCCAGGGCTTCCCACAGTTTCCGGTTCTCCTCCCTGGTTTTGACCGCCAGCCGGACATACTGCCCTCTCCCCGCAGGAATCTTTCCCGAAAGATCCTTGATCAGCAGACCATGGTTCAGCAACAGCTTCCTTGTGAGTTCTCTGGAACCGCCTGTGCCAGCATCCCCAGGGCTCAGAATCTCCACCATGCAGTAATTGGCCTGGGAGGGAATGACCCGCAGCCCCTTGATTCTGCTCAGTTCCTCCATCATCTCCCGGCGGGTCTCCCTGAAACGCTCCAGAGCCGTCTCATAGTCCCTGCTGTACTTTTCCATAATCTGCATGTAGAACTCCCCGAAGGAATTAATGTTCCAGATGGCCATCTCCTTTTTCACCATCTCCACCAGCGCTTCATTCATGGAGAACAGAACCCCCAGCCTGAGCCCCGGCACACCGTAGGACTTGGAGATGGATTTTACCACCGTCACATTGTGGAACTTTGCCAAAAGTTCCTCATTGATAAAGGAGTTGTCCCGCTCCTGTGCAAAATCCCCAAACGACTCGTCCAGAATCAGGCGGATCTCCCGGGCCCTGCACCACCGGGCAAGATCCATCACCTGGGATTTCTCCAGATAATTTCCGCTGGGATTGTCAGGGTTGATCAGAATCAGATTTCTGATTCCCCTGCCCTCAAAGTGACAGATCAGGTCCTCTGCGGTGTAAGAAAAATCACGGTTCTGCGGCGTAAAGAATTCACAGGATCCCTCCTCATACCTGTTAGGATATTCCTCGAAGGTAGGACGGATCATGCCCGTCTTCCCTGTCAGGTGAGCCATAAGCCCCTTGATCAGTTCCGCCGCCCCGTTTCCCACAGCAATATGCTCCCTGTGGACGCCGAAGTTTTTGGCCGCCAGCAGACTGTTCACCCCCATGCCGGAGGGATACTGGGTCAGAAGGATCTCAAAGTTCGACTTCAGCTCCTCCACAAGCTTCCGGGGAGGATAGTAGGGATTTACCAGATAGCAGAAATCCAACAGGCACGGATACCTCCAGTATCCCCCATACCTGGAGCATATGGCACGGACTTTCTGCTCCTCATCGTCGCAGAACATGGAGGAGGCGATGTCCAAGTCCTGGATATCGTCGATCTCATACCACATGTCCCCCTCTAATTTTTTTGCCTTGATCACAGGCTCCTTCAGCAGGGCGATAACCCGCAGAACCTGCTCATAGTATTCATTGTTGCCCAGGGCTTTAGCGTAGGCGTCCAAAAAGGGAACATAGTAGTTCTCCGAGAAGTTTTTACTGAATTTATAGATATTGACCGTTTTATAGTATTCCCCGCTCTCGGAAAAGACAAAATCCTTTCCTGGGACAAAGTCCAGAATGGAATCGTCTTTACCTATCTTAATGCAGGTTCCGCTCATCCAGCTCTCATACTTGTCCACCAGAGCCAGCGTGTCCCTGGGATCTTCCAGCAGTTTCCTGATCACATTTTCCTCGAATATAATATCCGATTCCAGGAGCAGAGTGTCCTCCTTCAGCAGATAGTCCTGGGCCAGCATAAGAGAATAGATATTGTTTGTCTTATGGTAGATGGGATTTTCCACATAGCACACAGGGGTGGCTATATCCAGGCAAGAGATATGCTCTTTCAGCGCCTCCCCCTTGTACCCTGTGACAATGACCACCCTGGAGAGGGAAAATTGATCCAGCTGGTGCAGCACCCTGTCGATCAGAGGCACTCCGTTTATCTCCACCATACACTTTGTGTTGTTCCTTGTAAGGTCCTTGAGCCTCTTTCCCATACCCGCCGCCAAAATTACTGCCTGCATCCTTCGTTCCTTTCCGACTCTGTCACCTGATCACCTTTCCCCTGATCTCATTTCTGTCCACGGCGCCGATGTCCGGATACCGGCTGTCCCTGCTCTCCGCCAGATTGTCCCCCAGCACAAAAAACTGGTCTTCTCCGAGAAGCAGCTCCCGGGCTGCAATTCCGGCATATGCAATGTCCTGCAGATATCCCCCGGCAGCTTCTCCATTTACATAGAAAAGACCCTCTCTGATACAGACCCGGTCCCCCGGCAGGGCCACAATCCGTTTCACCAGGTACCCCTCTATGCCCTCTTTTTCCACCGCCACCACATCCCCGTAAGTGTACTCTCCCGTATGTCTGTCCAGGATCAGGAACTGGCCGCTGTGGTAGGCGGGCTCCATGGAATCCCCCTGCAGCAGCATGACCTGCCAGAAAAAAGTTGACACAAACCATGCAGCCAAAAACAAAAAAATCACTCCCAGAAGGGCTTTATTGGGTATATACTTCGATATCGTCCGATTCCACTTCTTTATTCTTGTTTTCGTCAATGTCAAGTTTCTCATTTAACTTTTTCTTAGCCCTTCTCCAGTAAATGCCCGCCACGGCCCCCAGGGCGATGACGATTCCGGACACAGCCTGAATCACATAAGTCATGACGGAAGGGTCGATATAGGCGAAACCGTTGGCTCCAAACAGAAGCATGCCCGCGGCAAAAAAGTAAATAGCTCCTCCGGCCGCCATCCCCCAGCGGGCCATCTTTTTTCCCATGGTCTGTTTCTCCGGTCTGATCATATCTCATTTCCTCCTCTTCGCAATCTTTTCCTTCAGGGCGCCGATCATATACTCCGCCCCCACCCTGGCGCTGTCCCCGGGATTGTACACATATTCCTCCACAAAAGAATGGATCCTGTCTCTGTAAGCGGACTGCATTCCAAGAAGCCGCTCTATGGTCTCCGGAACCCGGCCCACCTCCTCCAGGTCCAGAGAACATCCCAGCTGGCTGCGCAGCAGGATATTCAGCGGTACCGTGTCTATCCTCTCATATTCCGGATTCATAACTTTCATGGGAGTGTTGATAAACAGCACAGGCTTTTCCGTGGTATAAGCATATTCATAGGCAATGCCGGACCAGTCCGTGATCATCACATCCGCCTGAAACACGGTGCTGTCCGAGGAAAAATCCGTCTGGATCTCCACGTTTTTCCACTGACTGTATTTCTGCCGCAAAGCCTCCATCAATTCTCTTCTGTGCCTTACATGCTGCGGGTGGGGCCGGACGATAACCTGGTAAGGCTTGTCCTTTAAGCCGTCCAGGATCTCTTCCAGACAGCTGTCCACAATATTGTCCTGCTGCCATGAAGGGGCAATCAGAATTGCGGCCTTCTCCAGCGAAGCGGTGTTTTCCTCCCTGGACAAGGCAGCCTGATACCTGTTTTTCATGTCGTCCAGCAGGCAGTATCCCCATTCCACCAGTCTCTTTTTCGGCAGCCCATATGCCGCCTCCGTCTTCTCAATCTCCTCTTTCTGGTGTTTCCCCACACAGAATACCGTGTCATAGTGGTTCATGGATCCAGTGCGCATGGTGAGATTTAAGCTGTCCATTCCATGGGGAATATAGATGTACTCTATATCATCCCTTACATAGCTCCTTTTTATGTGGAAACAGTTCAGGTCAGGCATGGTCATCACCACCATGTCCGCATCCATCTTCATCATCATGGTAATCAGACGTCTCTCACCAATATAGTATGCTCTGAGATGATCCTTCTCTTTCTCCAGCTGAAAAATCTTGTCCTCGGGATCGCTGGTGATATAGTGTATCACAATATTAGTATTGTCCAGAAGATACGCAATGATTCCCCTGTAATATTTATAGAATCCGCCGCTCTCCGAGTAGAAGACAATATGCTTGTTTACAACAGAAAAAAATCTCTTGTAATCCGCCCTCTCCCTCACGGCCAGGGCTCTTGCGGCTTTCCTGTCGCCGCCCCTGCCCAGATGCTCCAGCTCCTCCAGCTTCTGCCTGCTGTCGCCAAGCTTTTCATAGTCGATATACTTTCGGGGGGTAATGGCAAAATTCAGCCCGTAGAGCTGTACCACGGCAAAAAGATTGCTGGCCGTCCAGTACAACGCCACCCCCACCGGCACAAACCATCCCAGGTACAGGGATAACCCCACCGAGAAGGCCAACACCCCGTATTTGTTCCCCTTGGACTGCTCCTTCTGCAGCACATTGGCCCCGTTCTGGGCCGCCCCCAGAATCCACGCGGACAGCCCCGCCACAAGGGGGGACAAAATCAGCAGTCCCCCTTCCCTGGAGGGCACAAGGCTTAAATCAATCCCGAAGAAATCCATAGATATGCCGCTGTCCCCTATGCCGGCTTTCACCGCCTCTATCACTCCCATCAGCAGCAGGAACTGCAGCGCCAGGGGCAGAATGGAGGCGAGAGGATTGTAGTGCTCCCTTTTGAATATTTCAGCCTGTTTCTCGGCAATCTGGTCCTTGTCCCCAAAGAACTGCGCCTTCATGTAATTGATCTCAGGCTGCATTTTTATCATTTTAATCGAGTTCTTCTGCACCCACACCGAAATGGGAAGCAGCACGATCTTGCTCAGCAGTGTAAAAAGGATGATCGCAGCCCCATAATTCCCGCATAAGAAATAACAGCCATTTACCATCCATGTAAATATACCTACCACAATTTCCATGCCTGACCTCTAACGAACTCCTGCAAAACAGCCACAAACAGTTCCCAATACCAGTATTTTCATATCTTCTCAAAGTATATGACACTTGTATGGCAAATGTCAAGAAAAATAGGCCGCTCCGCCGGAGTAAACCCATGGTTGGGTAAGAGGAAACTCACACATTACAGCCTGAGGCGCTTTCCGCTCTCGTAAACGCCATGCCCATTCCAAGAATAACTATCATGGTGGTCAGGTTGACGGTCTGCTGAAAGCTGAATATATTGTTGATTGTATACGCCAGCAGGCTAAAACCGCACCCACAATATACGGCGCAGTTGTTTTTATGGGCTGAAGAGGCTTCTCCCGCCTTTTTCAGAAATGTTACGATAGCTGTAATCATCATGCCCAAAAAGCTGACCAATCCTAAAATGCCAGTATTGACCAGCACTGTGAGCCATTCATTATGGGCATTGGTCATAATGGCGCCCTCCTGAGGGTATACATTGTATAACATTTGCTGCAGTCCTTCGCTGCCATCCTGATAGAGATAGGCGCTCAGAGCATCCGGACCCACACCGGTGAGCTTATGCAGAAGATCCTGTTCCCAAAAACACCCCGCGCCGGTTTTCCACAAAATACCTCTGTAGTTGCCCCAGCTGTCGGAAAAGGTAAACGCCGGATATTCTGACAGCCACCCCAACTTTCCAGGATTTTTTGTGTTGATAACCATGATAGTGACCATCAGCACAAAGACGCACGACGCCAGGATCCCAAGAGCGCGGGTGAAGAAATGCATGTGTTTTTCCGGATATCTGCCTTTTGAGATTGCCCTCCCCAGCAATGCCAGAGAAAGACAGGATAGGATTAATATGACAATTGGAGCAGCCCCCGTGGTCAGCAGATCTATTGCTTCATCCTCCATGTTCAACCTTTTGGGCGCCAGGACACGCAACAGTTCCGTAAACAGGCAGGCGGAGGAGAGCAGCGCCGCCAGCACCCAAAAATTGTACATCCGGCTGCCGTTGCTGGCAGACAGCACAAATATGACCAGGCCCATCAGCCCCAATGTCACAATTCCGCTCATACTTCCCTGTGTCACCAATGTGCCAAACCCCAGAAGCGCATAGCCATAAAACAATAGATTCCGCCAGTTCCTGCCGCTGCTTTTCCACAGCAGGCCAATCCCTGCAAACAGCACAGTCACCGCATATCCACAGTACCAGTTGAGATGTCCTATTGTAGAAATAAACCCTGGGTCATCCGAAATCATATCAATGGGATAAACGCCGAAGCGGTTCAAATACCCCAGCAAAAACACTGCCGCCGAAGCCGGAAACAGCAGGTAAAAGATTTTTTTCCGCGGTTTCCAGCACTTGGCGATAAAAAAGTAAGCGGCAATCAGTGAAATCTGCGGGAGAAATCCCGTATACCAGCCGTCCTCCGCTCCCCATAACGCGTTCTCTCTGTAATTGGAGCACAGATAGGAAATGGTCAGGGCCAGCCCGTAGAAGCCAATGAATAAATCGGGAAGTGTCACTTTTTTTCCAATTCCACGCAGCTGCTCCCGCCACACTGCCCCTGTGAGCCGCCCTTTATGTTCCAACAGAAATGTCCCAAAGGAGAGTATCATAGAGATCAAAAAAAGCGGGAGAAGTCCCTGTAAGGCAGCTGTGTTAATCCTGCGGCAGAGAAGCGCCTTATCCGTGGCAATATGGACATATCCCTCCTGAAAATAAAACGGCATTACTGTTATCATCAGCACCAGATAGACGCAGAGGATCAAATCCATAATATAACGAATCCCGTCCTGGATCTTTATCAGCTGTACGGTGATATTTTTTTCGTTTTCTGTCTGTGGTCTTGTCTCCATATATGTTTTACCTGAATTCCTTCTCAAAATCAATGCGGCGTTCCCATACCTCTGTCTTTTGTCACATGTTCCGCCTTCAATGGGTGCAAAAAAGCGCATAGCACTGGTTTTGACCGCTATGCGCCTTTTATATGAAATATTTACACTGATACCCTGCATTTTCAATTCAACGGACGTTTTCCCTCTTTTTCGCCGGAAAACACAGCCATTAGCGTCCGCTGTTTCCGCCGGAGATACTGGGAGCGTCAGGAGCGCTGTTATCTTCATTGGAAGAATTATTAGCAGCAGCTGCTGCCGCTTCCTCAGCTTCCTTCTTCTCAGCCATACTGCCGTACACTCCAGAAGTTCCTTCCGTTCTCTTCTCATTGATGCCGGCGGTCATATAGTGCTTGGTGATTGCCAGAACATCGCTGCCGAATGCCGCTGCAATGTCCCCATAAGCCTCTGCATAGAGCACAGGGTTGAACAGCACACCCTCGCCTCTCTTCTCATAGGCGCCCACTGTCAGAAAATGCTCTACATAGGCGTCCCAGTTGTCGCCGAAAGCTTTATCCAGATCCGCATATGCCTTCCTGTACTCTGCTACGTTCAAGATGGGGCTGAAAGTTCTGCCTTCCTTCAAACCGGAGTTCAGAAAATGCTCATAAAGCTTCCCTTCGTCATAGCCAAGGGCTTCCTTCACATCCGCATTGTTGTCCGCATAATACTTTGCATCGAAAATATCTTTCAAACCTGCTGCGGACACGCTGAACACATTACCAAGAAAAGCGGTTGCAACCACTCCCCCAAGCAAAACCTTCATAATCTTTTTCTTCATATTAAACCTCTCTTTTTTCTACAACTAAAAATTATGTAGCTGAATACAAAAGGTATCTTACCCCAACTCTTTTCGTTTGTCAATAGAAATCCGTTTTTCCCAGTTCTTTCCTGAGGCTGGCTTTTAAAGATACAAAATTGTATAAACTTTTCATGGTAAATATGGCAGACGCATACCATGCTTTACCCCTCGTTATACTCCTTTAAATATAAATCAACCCTTTTCTGAATCATGTCTGCCACCTCCCGGGCCGTCTTATCCCCTGCAAAATTAATATGAATTTTATTGTAAACACAAGTGTTTTTTTGTATAATTGAGGTGTAGCAGGAGTAATCTATATCATAACTTCTGCCGAATTGTCAAAAGCGAGGTGGTAAAATGGCGCAAAGTACGCCGAAACGCAAAATAAAGGACAGCGTGTTTACAAATTTGTTTCAAGATAAAAAATATCTGCTCCGATTGTATAAAGCACTTCATCCAGAGGACAGTGATGTGACGGAGGATGATATAAAAGATATTACCATTAAACATATACTGGTGGACGCAGACTACAATGACCTTGGTTTTTCGGTTGGTGAAAGACTTGTCATACTGGTTGAGAGCCAGTCAACATGGACATTGAACATCATAATACGTGCGCTGATGTATCTGATACAAACCTATCACGACTTTTTCAAGCGTACAAAACAAAACTTGTATGGTTCTAAAAAAGTAAATATGCCAAAACCCGAATTGTATGTGATATTTACGGGTGAAAAGCCGAAGAACCCACCCGATACCATATTACTTTCAAAAGATTTTTTTGACGGCGAAAAGATAGCGGTAGACGCAGAGGTCAAAGTGCTTTATCAAGAGGACGAGAACAGCATTATCGGGCAGTATATTATTTTCTGTAAAGTGTATAATGAGCAGAGAAAGAAATATGGGCAGACAAAGAAAGCGGTAACAGAAACAATCCGTATCTGTAAAGACAGAAACGTGTTGAAAGAATATCTTGAAAATAAGGAACAGGAGGTTGTGGATATTATGATGACATTGTTTGACGATGAACAGATTTTGGAAGCATATGCAAAGGATATTGACGATAATGCTACTCATAGAGAAGCAAGAGAAAATGCGAGGATAATGTTAAAAAACGGAAGAATTACAGTAGAAGAAATACCAAGTTTTTTCCCAAAATTATCATTAGAAGATGCGAAAGAACTTGAAGCCGAGGTTATGCAGTTAGCGTAATCAATCAAAATCAAATATGGTAACAGCGTTAGAGTATATAGAAACTGAAAAATCTATATGCTCTATTTTTTTCCATTAAGGAGGCATTTTTCTAATACGAGTACCCAAAGCGTAGAGGACAAATTAAAGCGTGTTATTCTCCACGATTTAGGGCATGGAAAACAGGGCAGACCGAGAAAAAGTGATGAAAAATGATGAATACGTCCTTGACAAGTAGCAACAGGCTTAATAGGGATTGTTTTTTGTGTCAAAAATCAGACAATCATTGACGCAAGAAGGGGGGATAAAGTATAATAATATCTGTTGGTATTTGAAAAATTACGAAAAGAGGCGATGCAGTGAAACAGTTTTTTGGAATGAGCCAAAGCGGAAATTTGCAGGAAGCAGTACGGGGGCTGCATAATCCCCAGATGATATTACTGATGTCTAACAGTGAGCAGTTCGAAGCCCATGTGAAGGAACTGGAGAAATTATTTCCCAAGGTGCCCAGCATTGGATGCATTGGCATGAGCTATGATATCAGGGTAGTAGAAAAGGGTGTGGGTGTAGTTGCCTTTTGTGACGGCGTCAACGCTGTTGCCAATGTACTGGAGCAGGTGTCCTTAATGCCAGTGAAATATATTGCCCGTTTAGAGCAGGACGCCCAGAAAATAAACGGTTCCGAGAGGGATACAGTGTGCATCGACTTTTGTTCGGGAAATGATGCCTGCGTGCTCTCCACCATCGGTGCCGTACTGAAAAAAAGAGGCATTTCCCTGGTAGGGGGAACGGGCGACGCAGGTAAAGTATCCGCCAACGGCAGGGTCTATGAGGATGCAGTAGCCTATGCCCTGGTGCGGAACAATGGCGGCAGGGTGAAAACCTATAAGGAAAACATCTATCACAAAATGGGCGATTACCGTTTTATCGCTTCCCATACGGATAAAGCCAACTACATATTAGGAGCCCTGAACGGAAAGCCTGCCAGGCAGGTATATCAGGATATCCTCCATGTGACAGAGAAGGAGATCACGACCCAGACCTTCAAGAACCCTTTCGGTAAAATCAGCGGGAAAGATACCTGTATTATTTCCATCAAGGAGGTCAGCGGGAATGCCCTTGCCTGTTTCAGGCAGGTAAACGACTCCGATGTGCTTATCCTTCTTGAACTGGGGGACTACAGGCAGATCGTAAAGAACACGATCCAGTCCATTTATAAAGATTTTCCCAAAATATCGGCAGTATTTTCTGTCAATTGCCTGTTCCGGTATTTGCTGTTTACGGAAAACCATTATATGGAAGATTATTTAAGGGAAATGAGCGCATTAGGCAGCCATGCTGGCCTGGTGGGATATGGGGAGCATTATAATGGCCAGTTTGTCAATCAGTCCATGACCTGTGTGGCGTTTGAGTAGGGAGGAGAAGATGCTGTTAAGAAAAAAAAGTGGCGTAAAAGAGAAAAAAGACAAGAAGGAAAAATACAGCTTATATCCGGTTTTGTTTGTAATAGACAGCCTGAAAAATTACCGCACGGAGCTTGTGAATAAGGAAGTGGATTCGCTCAAGGAGCTTAGCCTGGTGAGCAGCTCTTTTAGCGAGGTTATCAGCGAGGCTGAGAATTTTCAGGAAAAGCTCCAGGACTTTGGGCAGACCTTTTCCAGCATTGACGAGATTACCGGTGAGTTCGGGGAAGTAAGGGAAGAAATTGCCCGGTCTGTAGAGCAGGCACAGAACGAGGTGGAGGAACTGAAAGTCAATTCCCAGCAGGTACAGGTGGATTTTGACGAGATGGTCACGACCTTTGCGGATCTCCAGGCAGCAACAGAGAAGATAAAAAAATGCATGGGAAAGATCATGGATATTGCCGACCAGACCAACATACTGGCGCTGAACGCTTCTATTGAGGCGGCAAGGGCAGGAAGCGCGGGAAAGGGCTTTGTGATCGTCGCCACAGAGGTAAAGAAGCTTGCAGATGAGATCAAGGGCCTGACCACAGAGGTGGACAGCGGCATCAACGAAGTGGAACATGGGACGGATAAGCTCAGTGAAAGCATTGATACTTCCCGGAAAGCCCTGGGTGAAAGCATTGAAAAGGTGGATGAGACCTATGTGATGTTTAACCAGATCACCCAGGCAGCAGAAGGGGCAGTGAAAGTACAGTCCCAGGTTTCCGGGGTAGTGGATGAATCCAAAAAGGCACTGCAGCTTCTGTGCGGGTTCTTTGACAGGATTAAAGACCAATACCGGAAGGTGGTAACCCATATCAATATGGCAAGTTACCTGGGTACGACCAAAAGCGCTATGTTTGAGGATATTGACAATATGATGGCGCAGATCCCCCCAATGATAAAGGAAAGCGGGCTTGGGGAAAAATAATTGAAAAGCACAGGGGACTTCTTTTTTGCACTGGCAGCAAAAGGGAAGTCTTTTTTGTATGCAGGGGGTATAAAAGTAAAACTAGCCCTAAACAACAGCTACACTTTCTTTCATCCATTTTCGAACCCATATATAATAAATTAAAAATACGCACGGAGGGCCCGGGGATGAAGGAATATTACGGCTCAATCGACAAAGTGGAAGTGGGAAAACGGATCAGGGGAATCCGGGAAGCTAACGGGCTGACACAGGAACAGATGGCTGAGATACTGAAGGTAACGGTTAACGCTGTGAAGGGGTATGAAAAAGGTGAGTATGGCTTAAGCAAGGAAGTGATGCTGCGGTTCCGCCAATATTTCCATGTGACGGCTGATTATCTGCTGTTCGGGTACAGGGAAAATGACCAGAACTTGTTTTTCATGGTAGATAATGCTTCAGATGCGGACAAAATGAAGATTCTCGTCCGGCTGATGGTTTATTTTGTGGCAGATAAAAAGAAAACTTACGGGCAGGAGTTGGGCTGGAAGGACACTGCGGACAGGTTTAAAGAACTGTTTGGGAATTTGCCTGAATAGGGACGGCGGTTTACTATGATTTTTCAGTATGGGCTACTATGCCAGATGGAAAACAATGGCACGATGGATATCAGTGTCCTGATATTGATTGCGCTTTTTATTTTACTGTTCTTTCATACCCTGAACCAGCAGAGGAAGAAAAAGATGGATGAGGAATTTAAGAAAGAGCAGCTGGAAAGGGACAGGCTATATTATGAAGCGTATGATGACCTGGTGAATTTGATCCGGGAGCGGCAGCATGACCTGAAAAACCACATCAGCGCTATTTTAGGGATGGTATACACAGTGGATAATTATGAAGAATTAGTAAAAAGGCAAAAGGAATATTGTAAGGCTATGGTTGATAAAAATAAGGAGACAAAATTGTTGCTGTCTGTGGGAAGCCCGCTGGTGACCGGCTTTCTTTACAGAAAGATTGAGGAAGCGGAAGCTTTGGGGATCACAGTGGATTTCAAAGTGGATATGCCGGAGGCAGGCTTTGTGGTCCCGGATTATGAGGTAGTGGAAATACTGGGAATCTTACTGGACAACGCTGTGGAGGCGCTTGGCGGGGAAGAAGCCCCCATAAAGAAAATCTATGTGGCCCTGGGCAACTGCCATATTGCGGTTGCCAATTCCGGCAGTATGGTGGGGGCAGATGAAGTGGAAAGATTCTTTTCCAGAGGCTTTAGCACCAAAGGAAGGGGCAGGGGAGTGGGGCTTGCCAAATTAAAGAAAATTGCCGCCGGGGCAGGGGGAGAGATCGTGGTTTCCAATGAGGACTGTGGCGGAATAAATTTCCTGCAATTTAAAATTAACTTTTTGCAAAAATAGATTTAGGGCCGCCAGGGATTGGAAAACATACAAAGGGGGCGGCTTTTTGCGGGGATAGTCAAATATAGCTCTAGGGTGGGAAAAGTGCATTTTCGTAAAATTTATTCATGGTATTATTAAAAATAATTCGTGAGGAAATTAGTCCATGCGCAGTAGTTATGAAAATTTTTTACGTAGGCTTTGCCAATATAGAGTGTATTTGAATTTGACACAGGAGGAAACAGGTAATAAACTGGGAATTACCCAGAGCCAATTCAGCAAAATGGAGCTTGGAAAAGTGATTGTGCCCAATAAGGCTTTGGCACTTTTGTCTGCTATGGGGTGGGATATCAATTTTCTCTTTACAGGGAAAAAGTCCCATGCCAGTGTTTCTGAACTTGGCATACTGGTGGATGGGGAGGGCCAGGATTACCGGAAACTCCTGGGCATAATCGCCCTGTTTTTGGAGCAGGGGATTGAAAAATGCGCTGACCAGGTAAGCCTGGAAGCCCGGTGCGAGATTGAGATACTAAAGAGAAGGGCGGAAGGCGGGGCATCAGAGTCTGTTTTGTACGAGATCAGAAAAATAGCGGGCATTGCCCAGATACCCATGGCGGAGAAGCTGGGTGTAAACATCAAAAAGTATCGAATGCTGGAGAAAAAACAGACAGCTCCCGATGCAGAGCTGCTGCTCCGGATATATGAAGTTACCGGATGTAAGCCCAGCCTGTTGCTTGATAATGGACATGTAGAGAAAATGATCATTGATGAACTTTGGGGACAGCTAACCTTGCCGGTGCAAAAGGAAATACTGGCACTGGCAAAGCAGGTGGACTGTTTCTTCAAAATGTAGGGGAATTATGAGGAAAACAATTTTAATTATTGAAGACGACCTGATTCAACTGGAAGCGCTGAAAAAACTTGTGATGGAGGTGGAGGCGGATGTGACAGTGTATGCTGTTTCTGACGCCTTCACAGCCTATGGGATTTTGATGGAAAAAACCATCGACATATTCCTGGTGGATATTATATTAGATCCTACAAAGCCGGGGGACACCTCTGGCATTCAGTTGGTGGGGAAAATAAGAAATATGATAAAGTATATGTTCACGCCGGTGATATTTGTCACTTCGCTGGAAGATACTACAAAATATGCTTTTACGGATTTAAATTGTCTCGGCTATGTGGAGAAGCCTTTCTCACAGGATAGAGTAAAACAGCTTGTGAGAAAGGCATTATATTTTCCATCAGGCGGGGAGACAGAGCCTGCTTTTTGTTTCCGTAAGAATGGAGTCTTCTACCCGGTCAGGGTGCGGGAAGTGCTGTACATAGAAAACACAAGGCATGTGGTGACGGTGCACCTGGTAAATGGGAGCCGCCTAACCGTGCCCTACCAGTCCTGCCAGAGGCTGCTTGATGAGGTGGATGCCAACTGTCTCTTCCAGTGCAGCAGGAGCACTATTGTAAATAAAGACTATGTTCTCAACGTGGATATACAAAACAGGTATATCACGTTAAAGAATTATGACGATAAAATAGAAATTGGAGTTACTTTTAGGAAGAAAGTTTTAGCGGAGTATGGATTATGATTACGAATGTTTGTTTATTGTTGGAAATGCTGTCTATTGTTTTATGCTTACACCGTTTATATGGCGAGAAGTTTAGGTTTGATATTGTTACAGTAAGTTTTTTGTCTGTGTATATGATAATCATGACAGCAATAAATTATTATGGGTTACCTAAAATATATACATTAGTAACTTATATTTTAGTTTTTGGCTACTGTGGAGTAAAATTTCGTTTTTGTATAAAAACTATTATTTTAAACCATGTTTTATGTATGATAATTATTGGTGCTGTCCAACTTGTGGTTATGATTTCGTTTTATTATTCATTTGACATTGCAAGTTTTAATGAAATGACTTTATTGTATGTGAATATAATTGCTTTTATGTTATTATTATTTATATTGTCCAAGTTTAATTTGTCTAAATTGTCAGTTTATTTACAGGATAAGGAGAGAATATTATTAATTACGCTTTTAATAAGTATTGCTGTTACGACATATATTGTAATTGGTTATAAGCATCTTAATATAATAGAATTAAACCAATCATTGTTGTTATTTATTAGTATATCATTCATATGTATTTTGGCGATGCAGTTAAGTAAATATAGGGTTAAATCAAAGGAAATTGAAACAGAATTAAAAATGCATAAATTATATGCGGAATCTTTTCAGAGTCTGATTGAAAATATAAGAATGCGTCAACATGAATTTGATAACCATATAAATACCATTTATAATCAGCATTATATGTATAATACTTACGAAGAACTTGTAAATGCACAGAAAGATTATTGCCATGTTGTAGTTCAGGAAAATCGATATAATAAATTATTGACATCAGGTAATCCGATACTAATAGGCTTTTTATATGGTAAATTTGTTGAAATTGAGAAACACAATATTGAGATTTTATATACAATAGGTATTGAGGACTTCAATGTTGGAGTGCCAATATACAAGATGGTAGAAATAATTGGAAACTTAGTGGATAATGCGGTAGAGGCTTTGGAAAACTCTATTCTAGATAAAGTTTTATTTGTTTCAGTGGTAGAGATTAAAGATATATTTGAAATTGAGGTCAGAAATAGAAGCGAATTCATTGATCATAATGAAATAGATTCTTTTTTCAGAAAAGGCTATAGCAAGAAAGGGAAAAATAGAGGGCTGGGATTATATAATGTGAAAAATATTTGCAATGAATATTCTATTTGTCTATTTTGCGAGAATAAATATATTGATGATGAAAGTTGGTTTAGTTTTACTATCAATAATAAAAAGAGAGCGTGAGTGTTAATTTGGGGTATTAAAAGTGCAAAATGCTATATGAAGCAGTAAAATTTTCATTAAGTAGTATAAAAAGGTTTGTGGCTTTGGAAAGAAATATTTCCCTTTTGGTAGGAAGCACAAAGGCAAAGTCCAGACATCGAATAAAAGAAGTGGACGCTCTCTGAGAACATTGAAGAGCAAGTATGGGGATTTGAGATTGATTTTCTAAGAGACCGGAAAGGTGTAAGCTTCATCCTCCAGTAGATTTAAAGCACCTCCTTTTTGATAAGATATGTATATCCTGTCAAAAAGGAGGTACTTTTTACTAAAAAACCTAATTATTTATTGTTCATCAGGATTTTTGGGATATTCGTATTCTCCGAAAAAAATATAACTTGCAATATCAATAGTTACCCACGCACCTAACGCCATACAAGCTGTCAACAAAGGCTTGCTAAGCTTCACAAATTTCTCTTTCATAAGGATCTCCTTTCTTAAGAATTCTTGCAGTTACCAACTGCATCGTATGTAATATAATAACCCAAAATCCTACAGTAATATAAGGATTCTCCGGTACTATATACGTGAGAGTTAAATAAATAAAGATAATCAAAAACGCCTGCACCTTTACTCTTTTTACCAGTCTGTCGCTTAGCGGCACATGTACCACCGAGGTAACAGGGCCAACATAGTAATTACATAGCATACAGACAAACAACAATATCAATTGAAAAACCTTATTGATTGGGATTGCTGGCATTACCATTAACGACAAAAACATATAAGCAAAGGATACCAAAAAGCAGGACAAGTACGTCTTACAATGAAGCCCCCCAGTAGAAACCCGGAGCAACAGCATTATTGTCACCGCAAAAAAGTACATCCCGATCCTGTCGCTGAAAATCAATGCCATAATCAGAAGCTTGCTGATTTCTGCGGCAAAGGTTTTCCCGAAGAACTTAAGCTGCGCTACCTGATAATCGCTGAAATCATATTGCGCTTTCAAAAATTCACTCATACGCTGTATTTCCTTTCCTTATCAATACAGTCATTGTAGCTGTAATTTCCAAAAATAACTGAAAATATTACCAAACTGCCCTTATAGGGCACTAAACTATCTGAAAACGACAAAAATCGACAAAATATTCCAGTTTAGTTCCGAAATACGCAACTTTGGTAATATTATCGGTATTGGGTTGATTGCATGGTATAATGGTTTGAACAGCAAGTGTGATTAACATGAAGGAACTAAATAGCAAAGAGACTGGACGAAATGCCAGGGCAGTATTGAAAACATTTTGTCAGGATGGAGGTTATGATGGAACTATCGTACAAAGACATTGGGCAAAGAATACGTTGTCTGAGGGAAGCAAACTGCTATACAAGAGATGCGTTTGCTGAAAAAGTGGATATATCAACGAAATTTCTCTATGAAATAGAGATGGGTAAAAAAGGCTTTACTGCAGAGGTTCTGTTTAAAATATCAAAGGCATTGTGTGTCAGCAGTGATTATTTATTATCCGGAAATGAGAATCACAAGGTACCGGAGAAAGTTATTGACATACTTCAAGGTTTCAGTCCGGAGCAAATGGAGCGTGTGCGGGACATTTTAAGATCTATCCAGGAGCTAAGTGCAGGTAAAGCAAAAGCAGTGTAAAAGGGGATTGTGAGAGTCGGCGTGCGAAGTCGGCTCTCACTATATTTTGGGAGAGATTAGCTGACCATCCCGCCCAACATCCCGCTGCAGCAGCACAGGACCAGTACGGTAAAGAAATTTCCGGACACATCCCCCATGCCCTGGTTCATCACCAGGGATAGGATGATCAATATAAGGAAATAAAGCCCGCCCAATAAAAGCCCCCACAGGAATTTCCGGCTGCCCTCCCGTTTCCCGGCGAGAAAACCGGCCAGGAAAGTGACCAGTATGTAGATGCCGATGATGCAGACAGACACCACCTTTTCCGAAAGGCCGAAGCGATAGAGCATCAGGGCAAGCAGCAGCAGGAGCCCGGTAGTGAGCAGGTAGGAGATCAGCAGGCATTTTAATATAAAAGTAAGTCTTGAACTGAGGTTAAATTTCTTTAACATGGCGGCCTCCCATTTCTTTTCTAAAAGTTTTATAGATTCTTTATACTACAATCTATATGTCTGAACTTGACAGAGAATACCCGGATATTGTAATATTTTCCTAAGCCGTACTGCATACGGCAAATATTAAAAAACAAGGAGTGATTTTAACTTGGATACCGATGGTGTCATACAACTGTTTACCTTATTGATTCTGGTGTGTCTTTCCGGCTTCTTTTCTTCGGCGGAAACGTCTCTCACCACAGTGAACCGGGTGCGCCTTAAGACGATGGCGGACGAAGGGAATAAGCGGGCACAGACAGCCCTGAACGTACTGGAAAAGTACGGGAAGATGCTGAGCGCTATTCTAATAGGAAATAACATCGTCAATCTTTATGCATCCTCCCTGGCGACTACGCTGGCGCTGAGCATCAACCTGGCGGTAGGGATCGCTACCGGGATTCTGACTGTGGTAATTCTTCTCTTCGGCGAGATAATTCCCAAAAACATGGCGATGGTTTATTCTGAAAAACTTGCCCTTTCCTATGCGGCTGTAATTGCGGGCCTAATGAAGCTGATGACGCCGGTGATTTTCCTGGTAGATAAGCTGGCAGGCGGGCTGATGAAGCTATTACATATTGATACCAGCAAGAGGACGGCAATGACGGAGACAGAGCTCCGCACCTATGTGGAGGTCAGCCATGAGGACGGCGTGATCGAATCGGAAGAGCGGGAGATGATCTACAATGTGTTTGACTTCAGCGACGCTGTTGCCAAAGACATCATGATTCCCAGAATTGATATGGCAATGGTAAGCGAGGATGCCAATTATGATGAGGTTTTAGCCCTTTTTAAAGAATGCATGTATACCAGGATCCCGGTTTACCAGGGAGAGAAGGAAAATATTATCGGGCTGATCAATATCAAGGATTTTATCCTGGTGGACCAGAAGGAGCGTTTCAAGATCAGCGATATTATGCGCCAGGCTTATTATACCTATGAGTTTAAAAAGACGGCGGACCTTCTGATCGAGATGCGGGAGAAGAGGGTAAATGTATCTTTTGTGCTGAATGAATACGGCGCAGCGGTGGGCATGATCACCCTGGAGGACTTGCTGGAGGAAATTGTAGGCGAGATCCGGGATGAGTATGACGAGGATGAGGAAGAACTGATACAGAAGCTGGAGGAGAGGACATACCTGGTGGAAGGGGGCATGAAGCTTGGCGATATCAACGACGAGCTTGGCACCATGCTTTCCTCAGAGGACTATGACTCTATCGGCGGGCTTATAATAGAGCATCTGGACCGTCTGCCGGAGGACGGGGAAACTATCGTCACAGACCAAAAGGTCACCCTGCAGGTAAGGGGGGTAAACCAGAACAGGATCGTGAAGGTATTGATGACCCTCCCTGAAAAAGCGGCGGAGGGAGAAGAGGTACAGGAGGGTGATAGCCCTGGCCAGGCGGCTTCTCCTGAAAAAGAGAATGCAGAAGAGTAAAAAGTACTTTTATAAACCGGATAGTTATGCTATACTATAGCAATGCAGTGCGGCAGAAAGACAGAAGGTAAGGAAGGTTTTTCAAACGGACAGCAGAATCTAGCTAGGAAATGCCATAAAGGCCATTTTATGGCGTTTCATATAAAAAGAAAGAGCCAGGAAAGAATGGAGGAACAGGATGAAACGTATTAAAACATTAGTGACAAGAGATTTAAAGGAATCTATGAAAAAGGGCGGCTGCGGCGAGTGCCAGACCTCCTGCCAGTCAGCATGCAAGACATCCTGCACAGTGGGAAACCAGAGCTGTGAAAAGGTAAAATAGGCGGTATTTATTGAACTGCCGGATGAAAATGGGATAGCAATGTAAGCAGCGGTATGGAGCCGCTGCTTATTATGCGTCTGAACAAAGCACAGGATATTCCCTGGCAGATGCAGCCAGGTGTAAGTACTGGGCAGAAATGAGGAGAATGTGGTACATCAATATAAAAATAATGGCTATAATATCGTTCTGGATGTAAACAGCGGCTCTATCCATGTGGTGGATGACGTGGTGTACGATATCATACCCCTTGTGGAGGAAGGCCTTCTCTTGGGAAAACCGGGCCAGGAAATAGAGGGCAGTGTCCGCTCCCGTCTGGCAGGCAAATACCAGGAGGAGGATATCCTGGATGCTTTCGGCCAGGTGATGGGGCTGAAAGAGGCGGGGACGCTGTATGCCCCTGATATCTACAAGGAGTATGTGGCTGATTTTAAAAAGAGGGAAACGGTGGTGAAGGCCCTGTGCCTGCATATTGCCCACGACTGTAACCTGGCCTGCCGCTATTGCTTTGCGGAGGAAGGGGAATACCATGGCAGGCGTGCCCTGATGAGCCTGGAGGTAGGGAAAAAGGCGCTGGACTTCCTGGTGGCAAATTCAGGCACCAGGGTGAACCTGGAGGTGGATTTCTTCGGCGGGGAACCGCTGATGAACTGGCAGGTGGTAAAGGAGCTGGTAGCCTACGGCAGGAGCCTAGAGGAGCCATACCGGAAGAAATTCCGTTTTACCCTGACCACCAACGGGATACTTTTAAATGATGAGATCATGGAATTTGTAAATAAAGAGATGGCCAATGTAGTCCTGAGCATTGACGGCAGGAAGGAAATCAACGACCTGATGCGCCCCCACCGGGGAGGGCAGGGCAGCTATGAGGCCATTGTGCCCAAGTTCCAGAAGCTGGCGGAAAGCCGGAACCAGGCAAATTATTATGTCAGGGGCACCTTTACCAGAAATAACCTGGACTTTTCCAGGGATGTGATGCACCTGGCGGACCTGGGCTTTGAGCAGATTTCCGTAGAGCCGGTGGTGGCTCAGCCTATGGATGATTATGCCCTGCGTGAGGAAGACCTTCCGGCGCTTTTGGCGGAATATGACCGCCTGGCGGTGGAGCTGATCCGCAGGGAAAAGGAAGGGAAAGGGGTGAACTTTTTCCATTTCATGATAGACCTATCCGGCGGCCCCTGCGTTGCCAAGAGGCTGTCAGGATGCGGTTCAGGGACGGAGTATCTGGCAGTGACGCCCTGGGGGGATTTATATCCCTGCCATCAGTTTGTAGGCAAGGAAGAATTTCTAATGGGAAATGTGGATGAGGGGATCACCCGCAGGGATATCCAGGATGAGTTTAGGGGCTGCAATGTGTATGCCAAAGAAAAGTGCAGGGACTGCTTTGCACGGTTCTACTGCAGTGGCGGCTGTGCGGCAAATTCCTACAATTTCCATGGGCATATCAACGATGCCTATGACCTGGGATGCCAATTGCAGAAAAAGCGCGTTGAATGCGCGATCATGATAAAAGCGGCCCTGGCCGATTGGGAAGGAGAAGAAAGCAATGAAGAAAAATAAAGCGATAGCTACCCTGCTGGTAGTCCTGCTGCTTTTGGCAGGCTTTGGGTATACCGCAGCCTTTGGGCTCGGGGCGGATAATTCCGGCTCGGCTTCCGCCATTAAGCTGGGGCTGGACCTGGAGGGCGGCGTCAGTATCACCTATCAGGTGGTGGGGGAGGAGGAACCCAGCAGCGAGGATATGGCGGATACCATTTATAAGCTGCAAAAGCGTGTGGAGGGATACAGCACAGAAGCGGTGGTATACCAGGAGGGGAGCGACCGGATCAACATTGAGATTCCCGGCGTATCCGATGCCAACGCCATTTTGGAGGAGCTTGGCAAACCTGGTTCCCTTTATTTCATTTCCGAGACAGACCCGGAGGGAAACCTAAATTACCAGGCTCTTGGCATGGACAACAGCGGCGGCATTGTTTATGCCATGAACAAGACCATTGAGGAACTGTTGGCGGACGGGGGCTCCGTAGCGCTTACAGGAACAGATGTGAAGGACGCGCAGGCAGGTTCTATTACCAACAACATGCAGAACAGTGAGTTTGTGGTGAGCCTGTCCATGACCGAGGAGGGGACGAAGAAGTTTGCGGACGCCACTGCGGCGGCCTATGAGAGCGGCCAGTCCATCGGTATTTACTATGACGGGAAGATCATCAGCGCGCCCAATGTGAATTCAGTGATCAGCGACGGGCAGGCGCAGATCACCGGCAGCTTTACTTACGAGGAGGCCAACCAGCTTGCCTCCACTATCCGCATCGGCGGGCTGAAACTGGAACTGGAAGAACTGCATTCCAAGATCGTAGGGGCCCAGCTTGGGGAGGAAGCCATCTCCACCAGCTTAAAAGCAGGGGTAGTGGGCTTTGTGGTCATTGTGGTGTTTATGGTTGCCGTTTACCTGGTTGGCGGCCTGGCGGCATCCCTTGCCCTAGGGCTTTATGCGGAATTGATTATCATCCTTCTGGGAGCATTTGAGATTACCCTGACCCTGCCGGGGATTGCAGGTATTATCCTATCCATCGGTATGGCGGTGGATGCCAATGTGATTATTTTCGCCCGTATCAGGGAGGAGATCGCCAAGGGAAAGACAGTAAAATCCGCCATTGACAGTGGCTTTAAGAAGGCTCTTTCCGCGATCTTGGACGGGAACATCACTACCCTGATCGCTGCAGGGGTACTGGGGATTTTAGGCTCCGGGACCATCAAGGGATTTGCGGCCACCCTGGCTCTTGGTATCGTGCTCTCCATGTTCACGTCCCTGGTGGTGACCAAGCAGATCTTAAAAGCATTTTATGCCATGGGAATGCAGGACGTGAAGTTCTACGGAATGGCAAAGGAACGCAAAGCAGTAAACTTTACCGCCCGAAAAACGGTATTTTTTGGGATATCTATTGCCGCCATTGTGGCAGGCTTTGTATTTATGGGCATCAACAAAGCCAGTACCGGAGGGGCATTAAATTACAGCCTGGAGTTTGTGGGCGGCACTTCCACCAATGTGGTTTTCAATGAGGACATGCCTCTGGGGGATATTGACGCCAATGTGGTGCCCCTGATCGAGGAGATCACCGGGGACGGCAATGTACAGACCCAGAAGATCGAGGGGACCAGCGAAGTGATCTTCAAGACCCGTTCCCTGACCACCCAGGAGCGGGAGACGTTCAAAAATACCATGGTGGAAGAGTTTGGCGCGGATGCGGACAAGATCACCACGGAGACCATCAGCTCCACGGTAAGCAGCGAGATGAAGTCGGACGCAGTGGTGGCGGTGCTGGTGGCGGCGCTGTTTATGTTAGTGTACATCTGGTTCCGGTTTAAGGATATCCGCTTCGGCGCAAGTTCGGTGATCGCCCTGCTCCACGACGTGCTTGTGGTGCTTGCCTTTTACGCCATTGTGAGGGTATCCGTGGGGACTACCTTTATAGCATGTATGCTGACCATCGTAGGGTATTCCATCAATGCCACCATCGTGATCTTTGACCGTATCAGGGAAAATATGCAACACATGGGCAGGAAGGAAGCCCTGGAGGATATGGTGAACGGGAGTATTACCCAGACCCTGTCCCGGAGCATCTTTACTTCCCTGACTACCTTTATTATGGTAGCCGCCCTTTATGTGTTTGGGGTATCCTCAGTGAAAGAGTTCGCCCTTCCCCTGCTGGCCGGTATCCTCTGCGGGACCTATTCCTCCGTATGCATTACCGGGGCGTTATGGCTTGTGCTGCGGAAGGTGTTTCCACAGAAAGCGGCATAGTTGGGGAAAATATTCTCATATTGTATTGACTATTTCGGTATATGTGGTAATATTTTTAAAGATATGCCCTACCGTAAAATGTGACTGTAAAGGGAGTTTTTAAAGAAAGTTACGACACAAATGGCTATGCGGAAACGCATAGCCATTTTTTAAGGGATGAAAAAGCAGCATGGAGGTTAGTCTGAAAATGGCAAGATGGATGGTGGCGGCAAAAAAGGCGGATTTCGGTGCAATAGCCCGGAAGTACCAGATCTCGCCGGTGCTGGCAAGGATTATGCGTAACCGGGATGTGGTGGGGGATGAGGAAATAGAAAGATATCTTTACGGCAAGCTTGAGGATCTCCGGGATCCGCTGCTGTTAAAGGGCATGGACAAGGCGGCAGGGATCATCCTGGAAAAGATCCAGCAGGGAAAAACCATCCGGGTCATCGGGGATTACGATGTGGACGGTATCTGCGCGGCCTACCTATTGCTCTCGGGCATCCGCGCCCTGGGGGGCAGGGTGGATACGGTGATCCCCCACCGGATGAAAGACGGGTATGGCTTAAATGAAAGCCTTATTGAGGAGGCAGCGGCGGATGGCATTGACACCATTGTCACCTGCGATAACGGTATTGCGGCGGCACCCCAGATCAGGCTGGCCCGGGCAAAGAATATGACAGTGGTGGTGACAGACCACCATGAGACGCCCTTTGAGGAAAGGGACGGGGGGCGTGTGTACCTTTTGCCGGAAGCGGACGCGGTAGTGGATCCCAAACAGCCTGGCTGCCCCTATCCCTTTAAGCAGATCTGCGGTGCTGTGGTGGCGGCGAAGCTGGTACAGGTTTTGTTTGGCAGGTCTCCTTTGGCACAGGGGGATAAGGAGAGGCAGGCGGTTTATGAGGATATGCTCACCTTTGGCGCTTTGGCCACTGTATGCGACGTGATGGAGCTCCGGGATGAGAACCGGATCATTGTGAAGGAAGGCTTAAAGCGCATGGGGAAGACCGGGAATCTGGGGCTTCGGGCACTGCTTATGGCAAACGGCATAGAGGAAAAGGAGCTGTCCCCTTATCATGCGGGCTTTGTGATCGGGCCGTGCCTGAACGCCACTGGCAGGCTTGACACGGCGAAACGTGCGCTGGCCTTATTTGAGGCCAGGGAGTGGTCAGAGGCAGTGGCCATTGCCCAGGACCTAAAAAGCCTCAACGACAGCCGCAAGGAAATGACGGAAGCAGGGGTGCGGGAGGCTGTGGAAGCCGTGGAGAACAGCGCCATGGCCAGGGACAGGGTGCTGGTGGTCTATCTGCCTGATTGCCATGAAAGCCTTGCAGGCATCATCGCTGGCAGGATCAGGGAAAAGTATGGGAAGCCTGCTTTTGTGCTTACAAAGGCGGAAGAAGGGGTAAAGGGCAGCGGGCGTTCCATAGAAGCCTACCATATGTATGAGGAAATGACTGCCTGCAAGGAGCTTTTCACCAGATATGGGGGACATAAAATGGCCGCAGGGCTTTCCCTCTCAGGGGAAGATATGATAGAAAAGTTCCGGAAAAGGCTGAATGAAAACTGTACCCTGACAGAGGAGGACTTTGAGGAAGTGATACATATTGACGTACCCATGCCCCTTGCCTATGGGGATAAACAGTTTATCAGGGAACTGGCACTGCTGGAGCCTTTCGGGGTGGGAAATCCCAGGCCGGTTTTTGCCAGGAAGGGCATTAGCCTTTTGTCAGGGAGGATAATGGGGAAAAACAGGAAAGTTGGAAAATACCGCATTGCCGACGAGGAAGGCAGGTGCTATGATATGATTTATTTTGGCGACCTGGAGCAGTTTGGCGCATTTCTTTTGGAGCGCTTTGGCGAAAGTACCGTGGGCAGGCTCTATGGGGAGGGGCTTAGGGAAAAAGAGGCGGCCATCGGAATTGCCTATTATCCCGACATCAACTCCTTTGGGGGGCGGGAGACTGTGCAGATCGTAATGCAGAATTACTGCTGACCGTAAATTAATGCGCCCGCCCCATGATAACCAAGGGACTGTTCCAAAGGAAAGGGAATTGCAAGTAGGAAGATACAGGAAGGGAAATTATGATAGCAACAGTGACATTGAATCCTGCGGTAGACAAAACATATACTGCCGCCAGGATGATTCCGGGGCAGGTAAACCGGATTGACAGTATTAAAAATATTGCAGGGGGGAAAGGCATCAATGTGACCAAGGTGCTGCGTCAGTATAATTATTCTGTCAGGGCTTTTGGGTTCCTGGGAGGTTATACAGGGAAGTTTATTGCAGACTATGTAAAAGAGATCGGCGCGGAATGCTGTTTTACTTCCGTGGAGGGGGAGACCAGGATCAACACCAACATTCTTTCCCAGGACGGGTATGTAACAGAACTGTTAGAGCCGGGCCCGGATATCACACAGGAAGAGATGGGAAGGTTTTTCGCCGATTTTGAAGGAAATATTGGGGACTGTGAGCTGGTGGTGTTTTCCGGCAGTGCGCCGGAGCACATACCGGCAACCATTTACCATGATATGATCATGCGGGCCAAGGTGATGGGGAAAAAAGTGATACTGGACAGCAGCGGGGAGTACCTGAAAAGAAGCGTAAACGCCTGCCCGTTTATGGTGAAGCCCAATTTAAAGGAGCTGGAGGTACTCTCCGGCAGAAAGACAAGAAACCTGGAGGATATCATTGGTGCAGCGCTGCAGCTTGGGGGAAAGGGGATCCCCCATGTGATGGTATCCATGGGGGCCAAAGGGCTTTTGTACGTGGCAGACCGGCAGGTCATGTATGCAAAGGCACCGGCGGTAAAGGCGGTAAATACCGTAGGCTGTGGGGACAGCGTAGTGGCATCCTTTGCTATGGCATATACTAAGGACCTGAGCCATGAACTGCTCCTAAAATACTGCGTGGGGATCTCAGCGGCCAATGCCACTACCCTGGAGAGTGCAGTGATCCCTATGGGGCTGGCGGAGGAAATGATGGAAAAGGTGGAAGTGATCCGTTACTGATACATATATATTTCAGGGAATGCAAAAGCCTCCGGGGGATGCCGGAGGCTTTCGTATTCTTATGAGGGGGGAGATAGTGAGTTGTTCAACTATCTTGTATATTATCATAAAGGGGAAATGTGTTTAAAGTGTGTCTAATCTATGAGGAAAATCTAAAATCATCTAAACAAAAAATTAAGGAACCGGTATATTTATGAAAATTTTACTTTACAGGATTCAACAAAATATGCTATCATGATTACAAACATATCTGGGAATCTGGAGTTCTGCTATCACTTCTGTGACATATCGTTTATTCTGAAGGAATCCCTTATATGAAAAACTGAAGGGAGGACGGAAGGATGGGAAAACCGGACGAATATTATTATGCCTACCTGGACGACAATGACAGGTTTGCCGACCAGGTAAACGGGGCGCTGTTCCAGGGGAGGCAGGTGGTAAAGCCAGGGGAGCTGGAACCTGCGGACGCCCAGGTAGCCTACCTGGGGAAAGAGGCAGGGGCAAGGGAGACGTTCAAGACCATAGCAGACAAGGCGCGGATGTGGAAAGGCAGGGTGATCCATATTTTGATGGTGGAGCAGCAGGCCTATGTGGACTACCGGATGGTGCTCCGGAATATGCTCTCGGAAAGCTTAAGCTACCATAAGCAGTGGAAGCAGAAGAAAACCTCCCATGGCAGGGCAGGTGACCTGAAGGCGGGGACGGATGAATATTTTTCAGGCATGGCCAAAGGGGAGAAGTTCATACCGGTGGTCACGCTGGTGGTGCACTGCGGCAGGGAGCGGCCGTGGGACGGGGCAAGGTGCCTCCACGACCTGCTGGACATGGACGGCCAGGTGGCAGGGTTTGTGACGAATTACAGGATGAACCTGTATGACTGCCATGAGCACGATACCTTTGATGAGTACCGCACCGGGCTGCGCCAGCTATTCGAGACACTGCGGTACGGAGGGGACAAGGAAGGGCTAAAAAGGGTAATGGAAGAAAATAGGGAAGCCTACAGCAGCATCGACAGGGATACCAGGGAGCTGCTGGAGGTGGTGGCGAAAGTAAGGATACCGGAGGAATATAAGGTGATGAAAGACGGGACAGAGAAATTTGAAGTGTGCAAGGCATTTGAGGATTACAGGCTGGAAGGAAAACTAGAGGGAAGGCTGGAAGGGGAGCGTATAGGAAAACAGGAACAGCTTGTACAAATGGTCTGCAAGAAGATCCTGAAGAACAAACCGGCGGAAACCATTGCGGAGGAGCTGGAGCAGGACCTGCCGGAGATCGAGAGGGTGATCGCGGCCCAGAAAGAAGTGGGGAGCTGTGATGTGGGACGGATATGTGAAGTGCTGGCAAAACTTCCCGTCCAGGAAGCAGCGGTTTAAGGAATGCAAAAGCCTCCGGGGGATACCGGAGGCTTTGCATTCTTATGAGGGGGGAGATAGTGAGTTGTTCAACTATCTTGAATACTATCATAAAGGGAAAATGTGTATAAAGTGTGTCCGTTTTATGAGGAAAATCTAAAAACCTCTAAATAAAACATTAAGTACATGAAAAGAAATTAGAAACTGTGCAGGCTGCTGGGAATGGACCGGGCAGCAACGCTTTGAAAATAGATTTCCCTGGGGAAAAAGCGTTTTCATTGAAAAAAAGCATATTTCGTGCTATCTTATATAAGTATATAACTGCGGCTGGCCCTGTAAATGTGCCTGGCTGCCCAAATATGTTGGAGGCAGGAACCAATATGAGGTGTGAAGAACTGTTAAAAGGACTTTCCTATGAATGCATAAGAGGAAACACAGAATGTGAGATCAAAGAGGTGGTCTATGATTCCCGGAAGCTATCGGAAGGATGCCTGTTTATCTGTATCAGCGGCTACAAGGTTGACGGGCATAGCTTTGCGGGGGAAGCGGCCAGCAGCGGTGCGGCAGCGATCGTGGTGGAAAAGGATGTGCTGCTGCCGGAAGGAAGCGGCGCGGCGGTGATCAGGGTAGCGGATACCAGGTATGCCATGGCGTTTATTTCAGCGGCATATTTTGGCCATCCCGCCGACAGGCTGAAAGTGATCGGTATCACCGGGACCAAGGGCAAGACCACCACTACCTATCTGATAAAGTCCATTTTGGAGAGTGCGGGCTATCGGGTTGGCCTTGTGGGAACCATAGAAACCATCATTGGCGACAGGCATATCCCCGCCAATAATACCACCCCGGAGTCCTTTCTCCTGCAACAATATTTTAAGGAGATGGAGGAGGCTGGCTGTGAAATTGTGGTGATGGAGGCGGCATCCCAGGGGCTTATGCTTCACAGGACCCAGGGCTTTACCTTTGAGATCGGCATTTTTACCAATCTGGAGCCGGACCATATCGGCCCCAACGAACATGCGGATTTTGAGGAATACCAGGCATGCAAGGGACGGCTGTTCCGGCAGTGCAGGCTGGGGATCGTCAATAAGGACGACGCCCATTTAGAGGCGGTGCTCAAGGGGCATACCTGCCAGGTGGAAACCTATGGCTTTGACAGCAGTGCGGACATTTATGCGGAGGGCTTAAAGCTGGTGCATAAGCCAGGAGAGTTGGGCATTGACTTCAGGGTAAGGGGCGGCGTGGATTTTCAGGTGGAGGTCCCAACCCCCGGGCGGTTCAGCGTGTACAATGCCCTTACCGCCATTGCTGTGTGCAGGCATTTCCAGGTGGAGGCCTCCCAGATACAGAAGGCGCTTTTGGGGGCCCATGTAAAGGGAAGGATCGAGATGGTCCCGGTGTCGGATGCGTTTACCCTGATGATCGATTATGCCCACAACGCCATGAGCCTTAAGAGCCTGCTGGCCACTTTGCGGGAGTATCAGCCTGCCCGGCTGGTATGTCTTTTTGGCTGCGGGGGAAACCGCTCCAGGCTGCGGCGCTTTGAAATGGGGGAGGTCAGCGGCACTTATGCGGACCTGACGATCATCACCTCGGATAATCCCCGGTTTGAAAAGCCTCAGGATATCATTGAAGACATTAAAACAGGCATAGGAAAGACGGCAGGAAAATTTGTGGAGATCTGTGACCGGAAGGAAGCCATCGCCTATGCCATAGACCATGGGCAGCCAGGGGATATTATTGTGCTGGCGGGCAAAGGGCATGAGGATTACCAGGAAATTGAGGGCGTGAAGTACCCTATGGACGAGAGGGTGCTGATCAGGGAAATCCTGGCTGGTAGGAAAAGCCCTTTGTAAGGGAAGGGACGCCGGGGCGTGTTTGCGGATGTGCCCCGGCAGCCTGGCCTGGCATTTCCCGGCGCCTGGGAGAAAGACGTGGACAGATGAAGCAGGGAAGGTATGCAAATATAATTATTGATATTTCCCATGAGAAGGTTGACAGGCCCTTTCAGTACAAAATACCGGAAGCCTTAAGGGGCAGGCTGGAAGTGGGTATGTGCGTGCAGGCACCTTTTGGGGCAGGGAACCATCTCCGGCAGGGGTATGTGGTGGAAATCACTGACAGGGCACAGTTTCCCGATGAAAAGCAAAAGCAGGTCAGGGCAATCGTGACGGAGAATGTGCCTGTGGAGGCGGACGCTGTCCGGCTGGCAGCCTGGATGAAGGAAACCTATGGTTCCACCATGATCGCTGCCCTGAAAACCGTGCTGCCCATTAAGCAGGCCATGAAGCCCAGGGAAAAGAAGAAGATCACCCGGCTTGTGTCCCTGGAGGAAACCCGTTTCGCATATGAAGAATGCAAAAGAAAGGGACAGGGCGCGAAAGCCAGGGTATTGGGAGAACTTTTAAAAGAGCCTGTGTTGCCTTATGAACTGGTTGCCGGGAAGCTGAACGTATCCCCCGCTTCCCTGAAAAGCCTGGAGGGACAGGGGATTATTGCTATAGAGCGGGAGAGTTTTTACAGAAACCCGGTGAAGCTGGACGCACCCCTGGAAGCAGGAAGGAGCCTGTCCCCGGAGCAGAAAGCTGTCTGTGATGGCATCCTTTCTGATTTCCACAAAGGGGAGAGGAAGACTTACCTGATCCGGGGAATCACCGGAAGCGGGAAAACGGAAGTCTATTTATCCCTTATTGGGGGTATGATAGAAAGGGGGAAGCAATGCATTGTGCTGATTCCGGAAATCGCCCTGACCTATCAGACCCTCCTTCGGTTTTACAAGAGATTCGGCGACAGGGTATCGGTGATAAATTCCTCCCTCTCCGCAGGAGAGCGTTTTGACCAGTGTGAGCGGGCCAAGAGAGGGGAGATTGATGTGATCATCGGCCCCCGGTCCGCCTTGTTTGTCCCTTTTCCCAATCTTGGTATGATCGTGATAGACGAAGAACATGAACCCAGCTACAAAAGCGAGTCCATGCCCCGGTATCACGCAAGGGAAACTGCCCGTTACCTGGCGGACCTGAAAAACGCCTGTCTGGTGCTGGGCTCTGCCACCCCTTCCATGGAAGCCTATTACCGGGCAAAAAAGGGGATCTATCAGTTGTTTACCTTAGACCGCAGGCTCACAGGCGGAAGCCTTGCCCCGGTTTCCATTGTGGATCTGCGGGCGGAATTAAAGGCAGGGAACCGTTCTATTTTCAGCAGAAAGCTTCAGGGACTCATAGAGGACAGATTAAATAAAAAAGAACAGGCTATGCTGTTTTTAAACAGAAGGGGCTATGCAGGGTTTGTGTCCTGCCGCTCCTGTGGCTATGTGATGAAATGCCCCCACTGCGACGTTTCCTTGTCCCAGCATTTAGGGGGCAGGATGGCCTGCCATTACTGCGGCCACGAGACCAGGCAGCCGGAGAAATGCCCTTCCTGCGGCTCCCCTTATCTTCTGGGCTTTAAGGCAGGCACTCAGCAGATCGAACAGCAGCTTTACAAAAGGTTTCCCGGTATCCGGGTACTTCGGATGGACGGGGACACCACCCGCACAAAGGACAGCTATGAAAAAATACTTACTGCCTTTGCCCAGGGGGAAGCGGATGTTCTGGTGGGTACCCAGATGATCGTAAAAGGCCATGATTTCCCCAATGTGACCCTTGTGGGGGCGCTGGCGGCAGATCTGTCCTTAAACGACAGCAATTACCGGTCCGGGGAGCGCACTTTCCAGCTTCTTGTCCAGGCCTCCGGGAGGGCGGGGCGTGGGAGGAAGCCGGGGGAGGCGCTGATCCAGACCTACCGGCCGGACCATTACAGCATTGTCAGGGCGGCGGAACAGAATTATGAGGCTTTCTATGAGGAAGAGATTCTTTACAGGGAGCTGGGCGCTTACCCTCCGGCAGGGCATATGATGGCAGTGATGATTGCCTCCCCGGAAGAAAAGGGAGGGGAAGGGCTTGCGGAAAAAATCGGCGCACTTGCCAGAAACCTGGAAGGGGCGGGAAGCTTTACTGTAATTGGCCCTGCCAGGGCGTCCATTGGAAAAATCAACGATATTTACCGTTTTGTTATTTATTGCAAAGCATTTCACTATAGACAATTGACTATGATTAAGGATACAATAGAACAATATGCACAGTCACTTTCCCTGAAAGAGGAAAGCGTGCAGTTTGATTTTGACCCCATAGACAGCTATTAGCAAAAAAGCAAGGATGCGCACGATTTTGTAAGGCAGGGGCTGGGGGATACAGCCGCCATCGGCGCATGGAAGTCATTATATAAAAATAAGAAAGGAATGAAGAAAATGGCTATCAGAAACATAAGAGAAATAGGCGACCCGGTTTTATACAAAACCTGCAAGACGGTAAAGGAGATGACGGACCGGACAAGGGAATTGATCGACGATATGTTCGACACCATGTATGATGCCGGGGGAGTAGGGCTTGCCGCTTCCCAGGTGGGGATCTTAAAGAGGATCATTGTCATTGACGTAACAGGGGAGGATCCGGTCATGCTCATCAACCCGGTGATCCTGGAAACCAGCGGGGAGCAGTCCGGCAACGAAGCCTGCCTCAGTGTGCCGGGGAAAACCGGCATGGTCACAAGGCCCAACTATGTGAAGATCAAAGCCTATGACATGGATTTGAAGCCTTTTGAGATGGAAGGGACGGAACTGCTGGCACGTGCCATCTGCCATGAGCTGGAACATCTGGAGGGGCATTTATATGTGGAGAAGGTGGAAGGCGAGCTGATGAATGTTTCCGACCTGGAAGAGGAAGAATAGGCACTGGAATAGAGGTATGGTTTATGAAAATAATATATATGGGGACCCCGGATTTTGCAGTGGCTCCCCTGGAAGCGATAATCAGGGCGGGGCATCAGGTGTGCGCGGTGGCCACACAGCCGGATAAGCAAAAGGGCAGGGGAAAAGAAGTACAGATGACGCCGGTAAAGGCCTGTGCCTTAAAGCATGGCATCCCGGTACTACAGCCGGTGAAAATAAGGGAAGCGGAGTCGGTGAAAGCGCTTGCTGAGTATCAGGCGGATATTTTTGTGGTGGCCGCTTTCGGGCAGCTTCTCACAGAGGAAATCCTGGCTATGCCCAGATTTGGCTGCATCAACATCCATGCTTCCCTGCTTCCCGCTTACCGTGGGGCTGCGCCGATCCAGCAGGCCATTATTGACGGGCAGAAGGAAACTGGCGTTACCATCCAGCAGATGGCCAAGGGCCTGGATACCGGGGATATGCTCCTGAAAAGAGCCATTCCCATAGAGCCAAAGGAGACAGGGGAGAGCCTTCATGACAAACTGATGCTCCTGGGGGCTGAGCTTTTGGTAGAAATCCTTCCTATAATTGAAAAAGGGGAGCTTGTACCGGAAAAGCAGGACGAAGCCTGTGCCACCTACTTTGGGCGGCTGTCCAAATCCATGGGCCTGATCGACTGGCAAAAAGACGCTGCCGCCATAGAGCGCCTGGTGCGGGGGCTGAATCCATGGCCCAGCGCTTATACTTCTTTTAACGGAAAAACCCTGAAAATCTGGGAGGCGGATGTGGTAAAGGCTCCTGCCCTGGAGACATCTTCGCCCGGGAAGGGAGAGTACCGGAAGCCGGGAGAGATCACAAGGGTGAATAAAGAATCCTTTGACGTAGAAACAGGAAAGGACCTGCTCCGCATATATACCCTTCAACTGGAAGGAAAAAAGCGCATGCAGGTAAAGGACTTCCTTTTGGGCTACCAGGTAAAACCCGGCATGAGACTTGGACAGGAAACTGGAAAACAGTGATTCCCCGTGAAGGCACCCAGAGGAAATGCTGGCGGCGGAGCAGACAGGATTTTCTCTGCCGTACAAGGCGCTGGAATAGGGGATCACGGAACTGGAAACAGTGATACCCTATGGAAGAGCCCAGAGGAAATGCTGGCGGCGAAGCAGACAGGATTTTCTCTGTTGTATAAGGCGCTGGAATAGGGGATCACGGAACTGGAATAGGAGGTTTGTGTATGTTTGGATATTATTTTGACCCTACTTATATTTTGGTTTTGGTGGGAGCGGTATTGTGTATGCTGGCCAGCGCCAGGGTGAACAGCACCTACGCCAAGTATTCCAAGGTGCGTGCAAGGGCTGGCTATACAGGGGCGGAAGCTGCCCAGAGGATCCTGCAGATGTCCGGCATCCGGGATGTGCAGGTACAGCACATTGGGGGAAACCTTACGGACCATTATGACCCGGTGCATAAGGTGCTGCGGCTTTCGGACTCTGTTTATGGTTCCCGTTCAGTGGCGGCAATCGGCGTGGCAGCCCACGAATGCGGACATGCCTTGCAGCACAAGGAGGGCTACGGCCCTCTTTCCATCCGTTCCAAGCTGGTTCCGGCGGCGAACATTGGCTCCAGGCTGGGGCTTCCCCTGGTGATCTTGGGGCTGATCCTGGGAGTTGGCTTTGACCTGCCTGGCGGGGGCTATTTTTCCCTGGCGCAAATCGGCATCTGGGTGTTTTCCCTGGCGGTACTGTTCCAGGTGGTGACCCTCCCGGTAGAGTTTAACGCTTCCGGCAGGGCGTTAAAGCTCCTTGGAAGCTACGGGATCATGAACGGGGATGAGGTGGATGACTGTAAACGGGTGCTGGGGGCGGCGGCGCTTACTTATGTGGCGGCAGCGGCTTCCTCCATTTTACAGCTCCTGCGCCTGGTGATACTGGCAGGGAACAGGCGGGACAGAGACTGACCTTTCCTGCCCCAAATGCCAGCCTACGGCAGGGGATACAGCGGCAATGGCAGGACGGCAGGCTGGCAAAAGAGGACGTAATGAGGGGGATCTATAATGGAAAATACCAGGGAGCTGGTACTGGATATGCTGATGGAAATTCTGGAAAAGGGTTCCTACAGCCATCTGGTTATCAGGGATGTGCTTGATAAATATAATTATAAAGACAGCAGGGAGAAAGCGTTCATAAAACGGACTGCGGAGGGGACCCTGGAGCGGCTGATCCAGATTGACCATATCCTGGATCAGTTTTCCAAAACCCCCGTCCCAAAAATGAAACCCCTGATCCGTAACCTTTTGCGGATGAGCGTTTACCAACTGCTGTTTATGGGAAATGTGCCGGAGAGCGCCGTGTGTAACGAGGCAGTGAAGCTGGCGGGAAAGAGAGGGTTCCGGGGGCTTTCAGGCTATGTAAACGGGGTTTTGCGGAATATTGCAAGGAAAAAGGATAAGATTGCCGCTCCCCCAAGGGAACAGGATGAAATCCGTTACCTTTCCGTAACATATTCCATGCCGGAATGGCTGGTGGAGATGTGGATTTCGGCTTATGGGAGGGAGACTGCCTGCCGGGTGCTGGGAGGGCTTCTGGAAGAACATCCGGTGACTGTGCGCCTTAAAGGGAGCCTTGGCGGCGCCCAAAAGACCCGGTGGCTGGCGTCCCTTGAGAAACAGCAGGTAAGGGCAGAGATGCACCCTTACCTGCCCTTTGCCTGGCGTCTATGGAATACGGAAGGAATCAAAAACCTGCCAGGGTATGGGGAAGGTTTTTTTGCTGTGCAGGATGTCAGCAGCATGCTGGCGGTGGAAGCGGCAGGAGTGGGGGATTTGGGCCAGGAAGAGCTTTTAGGGCTTGACCTGTGCGCTTTCCCCGGCGGAAAATCCATGTACCTGGCGGAAAAGCTTTCTGGCAGGGGAAAAGTGATTGCCAGGGATTTATCGGAGTATAAGGCGTCCCTGATGAGGGATAATATAGAAAGAATGGGTTATACCAATATAGAGGCGCAGGTCCATGACGCCCTTCTTCCAGACCAGGGGCTTTTGGGCAGGGCGGATATCGTGTTGGCGGATCTGCCCTGTTCCGGGCTTGGGGTCATAGGAAAAAAGAGGGACATCAAATACCGGATAAAGCCGGAAAACCTGAGGGAACTGGAAACCCTGCAAAGGCAGATCCTGGAGATGGCAGGGCAGTATGTAAAACCCGGCGGTATCCTGGTCTACAGCACATGCACTATAAACCCAGGTGAAAATGAAAAAATGATGGAATGGTTTATAAACAACCATCCTTTCCAAAAGGAAAGCCTTTCTCCCTATCTTCCGGAACCGCTTAAGAAAGAAGGGGCTCAAGGAATGCTGCAGCTTTTCCCGGGAATACACGAAACAGACGGCTTTTTTATCTGCCGGCTGAAACGTGTGTGAAAAACCAAACCCGGAGAAGGCTTTCCAAATACAAAAACAAAGGAGAAAACCAATGCAGGATATCAAATCACTTACCTTAGAAGAATTAAAACAGGAAATGGGGAGGCTGGGGGAACCCTCATTCCGGGCGAAACAGATGTATCAGTGGATGCACCAGAAGCTTGCCCGGGGGTTTGGCGAAATGACCAACCTGTCTGTGCACCTTAGGGAAAAGTGCGCCAGGGAATACGGGTTTACAGCCTTAGAGCCAGTACAGGTGCAGCAGTCAGCGAAAGATGGCACCACAAAATACCTGTTTGCGTTATCCGACGGCAATCTGATAGAAACTGTGTGGATGAAATATAAACATGGGAACAGTGTGTGCATTTCTTCCCAGGCTGGATGCCGTATGGGATGTGCATTCTGTGCGTCTACGAAAAACGGGCTTTCCCGGAACCTTTCCCCGGCGGAAATGCTGGACCAGATTTATGCCGTAACCCTTCTTACCGGGGAGCGGGTTTCCAATGTGGTGGTTATGGGAATCGGGGAACCTTTGGATAATTATGGGAATCTGATAAAGTTTATAAAAATGTTGACCGATGATAACGGATTACATATCAGCCAGCGAAGCGTTACCGTCTCCACCTGCGGGCTTGTACCCGGGATGAGGCGGCTGGCGGAGGAAGGGCTTCAGGTTACCTTAGCCCTGTCCCTTCACGCGGCGGAGGATGAAAAACGAAAGGAACTGATGCCTGTTGCAAATAAATATCCTATTGCGGAGCTTCTGGAAGCCTGCGCTTATTATTTTGAAAAAACAGGCAGGAGGATTACCTTTGAGTACGCCCTGATTGCCGGCGTCAACGACGGAAAAGAGGAGGCGGTAAAGCTTGGAAGGCTGATTGGGAGCCTTAACTGCCATGTAAACCTGATACCGGTTAACCCCATTGAACAGGGAAAATTCACGCCGCCGGAGGGGGCTTTTGCCGTGGCGTTTAAAAATAAACTTGAAAAAAATGGAATAAATGTTACTATAAGAAGGGAAATGGGAAGAGATATTGATGGCGCCTGCGGACAGTTAAGAGGGCGCGCCAGCAGGAGGTAAGACCGTGTTACGATCCTTTTCTTTGACAGATATAGGAAAAAAGAGAAAATTAAACCAGGATTATGTATACGTATCGGAAGGCACAGTCGGAAATCTTCCCAATCTTTTTATTGTTGCCGATGGTATGGGGGGGCATAATGCGGGTGACTATGCCTCCAAATGCGCGGTGGAAACCATGGTACGGGAAATCAGGGGGTGCTTTGAAAAAAATCCCATTAGGATACTTGGAAAAGCAATCCGGCTTGCCAATGACCAGATCAGGCGCAGGGCAAGGGAGGACCACAGCCTGTACGGGATGGGGACTACGGTGGTTGCTGCCACCTGCCTTGGGCATTACCTGCAGGTTGCCAATGTAGGGGACAGCAGGCTTTACATTGTGAATGAGGAAATCAGGCAGATTACAAGGGACCATTCCCTGGTGGAAGAGATGATACGCATAGGTGGGATTGACCGGAAAGCGGCCAGGAACCACCCGGATAAAAATATAATTACAAGGGCAATTGGAGCCATGGATACAGTGGAAATTGATTTTTTCCACGAAGAGCTGAAAATGGGGGACATCATACTGATCTGTTCTGACGGGCTAACCAACATGGTTGAGGACGAACAGATTGGCAGTATTGTAAGGGAACGTATTTCAATTGAAGAAAAAGCTGAAAAGCTGGTGGAAGCGGCCAATAACAACGGCGGGAAAGATAATATCGCAGTGATACTGATAGATGTGTTCGCCAGAGAATGAGGATGTAAGAGGTAGATATGGTTAAAATTGGATTGATAATCGGAGAAAGATACGAAATACTGGAGAAAATAGGCACAGGCGGAATGTCTGACGTTTATAAAGCCAAGGACCACAAATTAAACCGCCTGGTGGCGGTAAAGGTTTTAAAGCAGGAGTTCAGTGAAAACGCCAATTTTGTATCCAAGTTCAGGATAGAAGCCCAGGCAGCGGCAGGGCTGATGCATCCCAATATTGTAAACGTTTACGATGTGGGGGAAGAAAACGGGATCTATTACATTGTAATGGAACTGGTAGAGGGGATCACCCTGAAAAAATACATTGAGAAGAAAGCCCGGCTTTCAGTCAAGGAAGCGGTAACCATTGCCATACAGGTGAGCATGGGAATTGAAGCCGCCCATAACAATCATATTATTCACAGGGATATCAAGCCACAGAACATCATTATTTCCAAAGAGGGAAAAGTCAAGGTGACAGACTTCGGTATCGCCAAGGCGGCCACCAGCAATACCATCACCTCCAATGTGATGGGGTCTGTACATTACACATCACCGGAACAGGCCAGAGGCGGGTTTTCCGATGAAAAGAGCGATATCTATTCCCTGGGTGTCACCATGTTTGAGATGCTTACCGGAAGGGTGCCCTTTAACGGGGAGACAACAGTGGCAATCGCCATTAAGCATATCCAGGAGGAAATGCCCTCCCCCAGGGAGTATGTGTCAGAAATTCCTGTAAGCGTGGAGCAGATTGTTTTTAAATGCTGCCAGAAAAGCCCGGACCGGCGGTATCAGTCCATGGGAGAGCTGATCGTGGATTTAAAGCGTTCCCTGATGACACCGGATGAGGATTTCGTGAAGATGGTGGACCCGGACGAGGACGGATCTACCAAGATGGTCAGCGACAGTGAACGGGAAAGGATCAAAAGACGTTCCAGAAGCAGGGGAAGCATGGAGGAAGCCATGCATCTGCGCAAGGAAGCGGACGTGATCCGCAGCGCCAGAAAAAAACGCCCTCCCAGGCAGGAGGAAGAAGAAACCACGGAAGAGGAAGAGGCGGAGGCAGATACAGAGGAAGAGGGAACGGAAGAGGCTGAAGGGACAGAATACGAGTACTACGGAGAAGAAGAGCCCGAGGACGAGGAAGAAGACGACGACGATGAGGAGGATGAGGACGAAGAAGAAGATGAGGAAGATGAAGATGACGAGGAGGATGAGGACGAGGACGACGATTACGACCCAAAGATGGAGCGCCTGACCACAGCGTTGGCAGTGGTAGCTGCAGTTCTCATAGGGTGCGTTGTACTCTTCCTGGTGGGAAGGGCCTTTGGGGTAATTGATGCAGACCTTTTTGGCCAGACCAAAGAGGAAGGGGCTGCCCAGGATGAAAAACAGGAGGAAGAGGAAAAGCCTAAGGAAACAGTGGAAATGGCGGCGGTGGAAGGGAAAAAGGTAGACGACGTGAAAGTCATGCTGCTGGACCTGGGGCTGACACCGGAAATAGAATATGAAGAAAATGCGGAGTTTGAACAGGGAACCGTAATGAAAGCCAGCGTGAAGCCGGGAGAAAAGGTGGAGAAAGGTTCCAATGTGGTGCTAACGGTAAGCGCAGGTTCCGAGGGCGTGGAGGTTCCCAAGGTTGTGGGGCTTTCGGAAGCGGAGGCTGTGGCGGAGCTGGGGAAGCGGGAATTTGTGGTTAACAAGACAGAAGGGTATGACCCTTATATTAAGGCAGGGAGTATTATCACCCAATCCCCGGAGGCGGGGGCAAAGGTTCCCGGGGGAACCGCGGTGACCATCCGTGTAAGCCTGGGGCCGGAAAGCACCAAAGTCCGTGTGCCGGAGCTTATGGGGAGAGATGAGGAAGAGGCGATGGCAGTGCTGGTGGAGTCAGGCCTTACCCTTGGTGTGGTAAACGAAGTCAATCACGAGGACGCAGCCCTGGCGGGGCTGGTATGTTACCAGAGCTATTCGGTAGGGTCATACGTAGAGCCGGGGACTGTGGTGGATATCAATATCAGCTTAGGGCCTGCCCAGGCAACTTTCAAATTTACGGACAGCATTGCAGCGCCTTCTGCCGATGAAGACCCTGGATACCGGGCAGGCACGCCGGTGACGGTGACCTTGGTGGCAGACGATGGCACCCAGCTTTTAAGCACCCAGACCACCTCCTTCCCGATCCAGCAGCAGAACATTACAGGAATCAGGGTAGGTACGGGCTATCTTCTTTTTCAGTATGTGAATGTGACTGAGGCTACTACCATTACCAATGAGGACGGAAGTGTGTCCAATGTTGAGGGAACTTCTGAAAGCAAAGAAATACGCAGGCCGGTGCAGTTTACAGCAGAGTAAGGGGCGGCATAAACAGGCAGTTCAGCGTTAGGGGACAGAAAATGATACGGGGAAAGATTATTAAAGGAATAGCGGGGTTTTATTATGTATATACCCCCAGGGGGCTTGTGGAATGCAAGGCAAAGGGGATTTTCAGAAAAGAGAATATCAAACCCCTGGTGGGGGATAATGTGGAGATTTCCATTGTGGATGAAGGGCTTTTACAGGGGAATATTGTCCGCATCCTTCCCAGGGAAAATGAACTGATAAGACCAGCGTCTGCCAATATTGACCAGGCGCTGGTTATTTTTGCCATTACAAGGCCCAGCCCTAATTACAACCTTTTAGACCGCTTCCTGATAACCATGGGGCAGCAAGGGCTTCCTGCTATTTTGTGCTTTAACAAGCAGGACCTGGCCACAGAGGAAGAGGGCAGGTTCCTGGAAGAGGCTTATAGAGGGAGCGGCCATCCCCTCCTTTTTGTCAGCGGGCAGAGCCGCCAGGGAATAGAGGAAATCCGCAGCCACCTATTGGGCAGGACTACAGTAGTGGCCGGCCCCAGCGGTGTGGGCAAGTCCACCATTGTTAACGGGCTCTTCCCAAAGGCCAATATGGAAACCGGGGAAATCAGCCAAAAGACCCTGCGGGGGAAGCATACCACCAGGCATGCCCAGCTATTTGCCCTTTCAGAGGATACTTTTATCATGGATACCCCCGGATTTACCTCCTTAAATCTGGGGGAGATGGAAAAGGAAGAGCTAAAAAGCTTTTATCCGGAATTTGCCGGGCATGGCCAGCGCTGCCGGTTTGGCAGCGGCTGTATCCATATCAGCGAACCCTCCTGTGGCGTCAAGGAGGCACTGGAGGAGGGGAAGATCAGTAAAGTGCGTTATGGTAATTATGTGATGCTGTTTGAGGAATTGAAAAACAGGAAAAAATATTAGAGTATCAGGTTGTTTTTGGTGAAAAGCGAAAGTGTAAAGTCTGCTTTGATAAGGGAGGATTGGTTAACATAAAGATGTATGGCATCCCTTGTTTACAGGCATACAGCCCCAGGCCTGTGTGGGGCAGGGAGGACAGGAAAATATGGAAAAGACAGTAGGGATGGGACACCAGGATTTTGAAGTCATCCGGCAGGAACGCTGTTTTTATATTGACAAGACGCTATTCCTCAAAGAATGGTGGCAGGGGAAGGATGCGGTAACCCTCATTACCCGTCCCAGAAGATTTGGAAAAACGCTGAATATGACCATGGCGGAGAAATTTTTCTCAGTCCGTTATGCAGGAAGGGAGGATTTATTCCAGGGGCTTAAAGTCTGGGAGGACCAGGAGTTCAGAAAGCTGCAGGGAAGTTATCCCGTGCTGTTTATCAGCTTTGCCGGTGTTAAGGAAAATTCTTACCTCCAGACAAGGAAAAAAATATGCAGTATTATTAAGGAAATATATAACCAACATTGTTTCCTCCTGGATGGGGATTGGCTAAATCCGGATGAGAAACTGGACTTCCAGGATATTTCTGCGGATATGGAGGATTACAAGGCTTCCGGCTCCCTGAAAGCCCTGTCCGGTTATTTGTCCCGTTATTATAGAAAAAGGATTATTATTTTGCTGGATGAATATGATACGCCTATGCAGGAGGCGTATGTAAACGGCTTTTGGGATGAAATGGTATCATTTACCAGAAACCTATTCAATTCTACCTTTAAATCGAATCCTTATCTGGAACGGGCAATTATGACCGGAATTACAAGAATAAGCAGGGAGTCTGTTTTCTCAGACTTAAACAATCTGGAAGTGGTGACTACTACCTCTGACAAATACGCAGACTGTTTTGGGTTTACAGAGGAAGAGGTGTTTGAAGCCCTTGAGGAGTTTGGCTTCTCCCACAGGAGACAGGAGGTAAAAAACTGGTATGACGGTTTTTCTTTTGGAAGCCGGAGGGACATCTATAATCCATGGTCGGTTTTAAATTTTCTGGATAAGGGAAAAGTGGCGGCCTATTGGGCAAATTCCAGTTCCAACGCCCTGGCAGGGAAATTGATCCGTGAGGGGAGCAGGGAACTGAAGGCTTCTTTTGAAAGCCTGCTGCGGGGAGAGGGCATTACGGCAGAGATTGACGAACAGGTTGTTTATGGCCAGTTAAACGATGACGGCCAGGCAGTGTGGAGCCTTTTGCTTGCCAGTGGTTATCTGAAAGTGAAGGATTTAAAGACATTCATGTCTGGTTCAGGGGAGTGGGCACAAGAGTACCGGCTGGAGCTGACTAATTTTGAGGTAAGGACGATGTTCCGGAATATTGTACGCAGATGGTTTGCCGGTGTGGTGTCTGATTATAATGATTTTGTCAGGGCACTGCTTCTGGGGGATGTAGATGCCATGAATGAATATATGAACCATGTGGCGGAATTTACCTTCAGTAGTTTTGATACAGGAAGACAGCCCTCAAAGGCAGAGCCGGAGCGGTTTTACCATGGGTTTGTTTTGGGGCTTATGGTAGAGCTTTCAGGGCGCTATATCCTGTCGTCAAACAAGGAAAGCGGTTTTGGGAGGTATGACGTAATGCTGGAGCCATTATCGCCGAAACAGGATGACGGCATCATCCTGGAATTTAAGGTATTCCAGCCCAGAAAGGAAAAGAAACTGGAAGACACGGTACAGGCGGCATTAAGGCAGATAGAAGAAAAGGGCTATGGAACTGCTTTGGCAGCCCGGGGGATCCCTCTGGAAAGAATACGCAAATACGGGTTTGCGTTTCAGGGGAAAAAAGTACTGATTGGCAATTAGGGGCATTACACTCTACCCAGGAATCCAGGCAATACCAGCCGCCTTATGCACAATATCTTTCAACTCCAATATACTATCATACAAGGATATATGTTAAGGAGAGGATGATATGATGGAAGAGAGAAGCCTGGCGAATAACTGTAGTTTTGCCGGACTGAAGCCGATTATGGTGGATTTGCCATATCCCCCTGTGAAAGTGAGGGGTGTTAACCGGGATTATGCAGATTTGCTCAAAGTTGATTATTGCGGTTCCGTATCGGAGCTTTCCGCCATTACCCAGTATATCAATAATGAAACCCGGTTGTCCTGCGAAAATTGCCCAATGGCGAAAACCCTCCTGGGGATTGCTATGGCAGAAATGATGCATTTGCAGAAACTGGGGGAATTGATAGTGCTGCTGGGGGGCGATGTGGATTTTAGTGCCAGAAGCCGCAGCGGAAGGCCGGTGATGTGGACGCCGGATTATCTTGCCATACCGGATAATACCAAAAAAATGCTGATGGCTGATATTGATGCGGAGGCAGGGGCCATAAGGCAGTATGAAATGCACATGGGCATGATAAAGGATGATTGTGTGGATGCCGTGCTGTCGAGAATCATTTTGGATGAGGAATACCATATAATGCTGCTTAAGATTCTTATGCAGGATTTGTAGGAGTACAGTGGTTTTATACAAACAGGGATAGCTGCTTAGGCAGCAGCCTGTTACAATTAAGCGGAAAGCCTGTGCAAGCGCTTTCCGCTTTTGCTACAATAAGCTGTCTTGCAGGGCAAGGCAGGAGCGGCTTTTGGGAGAATTTTAAAGGGAGGGAATGATAGATGGAAGCATTGGCCAGACTTGACGGCGATATTCTGTTGTATATCCAGGACTACATAAGAAACCCGGTTTTGGATCCGGTAATGAAAGTGATCACCACTTTAGGGAACGCGGGCATTGTATGGATTTTGCTTACAATCGCCCTTTTGGTTCCGGAAAAGACAAGAAAGATAGGGATGATGAGCGCCTGCGCTTTGGTTGCATCCCTTCTTGTGAACAACATACTGCTGAAAAATCTTGTGGCGCGGGTGCGCCCTTATTATGCGGTGGAGGGGCTGGTGGCAATTGTGAAAAAGCCAATGGAATTTTCTTTCCCCTCCGGCCATGCGGGCAGTTCCTTAGCCTGCGCCGGGGTGCTTTACCGGAAATTGCCGAGAAAGCAGGGAGCCTGGATCCTCCTGCTGGCGGTCCTGATTTCCCTTTCCCGGCTGTATGTGGGGGTGCATTATCCCACTGATGTGCTGGCGGGAGCCATAACGGGAATCGGGTGCAGCTTTGTGGGGGAGTGGGTGGTAATGGCGATAGGAAGCAAGATGGAAAAAGGGGCTGTTACGCCCAATGAGTAATGTTGCCATCAAGGTTTTTTACCGAGAGTTAGACACAGTTTTGGAGCTTTTATAAACAGGGCTGCGGCATTGCTGCAGACCCTGTTTTTTATTACAATAAGCCGGCTCGCGTAGCGGCGTTTGTTTGATTTGCTACGGTAATGTGGGAAATTGCTATGGATTTTTTGGGGTTAAAGTTAAAATCTCTAAAAAATAGAATACATTTTATGGATATTTTTCGTGAAATTGACGGAAAATATTGTATGTCTTTAAAGATTGAGTTATTTTTATAATACACCTTTGGACAAGTTGTTTTGAGGGGGCTGTTGCCATATAGCAGGCAGTGGGATAGGACTAAGGAGGAAAATGCTATGGGGATGGGGGAATGATTCATTTGTATGTGGGATAATGTGTAGGACTAAGAATTTAAAATGAAGAACCTTGGAGGGATAAATGAAAATGAAAGGAAATAAGGAAAAGGGAAAAGTACCGAAGAAACCTGTAGGAAGAGGCGTGATTGTTGAGAACCTGCAGATTTATGCCATGATGCTGCCAACGCTGCTGCTGATTCTGGTTTTTTGCTATATTCCCATGTATGGCATTGTGATAGCGTTCCAGGATTATGTACCAGGCGCTTCCTTTTTTGGGGAAGGTGTAAAGTGGGTGGGCCTTAAATGGTTTGAAAAGTTTATTACCAGCCATTACTTTGGCAGGCTGATCAAAAACACCCTGATACTCAGCGGGCTGAATCTGATTTTTGGTTTTACGGCGCCTATTTTGTTTGCATTGCTTCTGGACCAGATCCGCCATACCGGATTTAAGAAACTCGTGCAGACGACCAGCTATATGCCTTACTTTATATCCACCGTGGTGGTAGTAGGTATGGTGATCTCCTTCATTGATACCAACGGGCTGATCACGAATATGCTCACATTCTTTGGGATGGAACGGCAGAATTACAGGGTGTCCTCTACGGCGTTCCCATGGATTTACACTTTTACAAACGTGTGGAAGAGCTTTGGTTTCTCCAGCATTCTTTATTGCTCCATAATATCAGCCATTGACCCGGGGCTATATGAGGCGGCCAAGCTGGACGGGGCGAACCGCTGGAAACAGGTGTGGCATATCACCCTTCCGGGGCTTAGGTCGGTTATCGCCATCAACCTGATCATGGCAGTAGGTTCTGTGCTCTCAGCGAACTCGGAAATGATTCTGTTGCTGTATACACCGGCGACCTATGATGTGGCGGATGTAGTCGGTACTTATGTTTACCGGCTGGGTATTTTGGAGGCACAGTACAGCTATACCACTGCGGCCGGCCTGTTTGTAGCCATCATCGGCTTTATCTTTACCTACATAGCCAACAGGATCAGCAATAAACTCACCGGGTTCGGACTCTGGTAGGAGTGGAAAGGAAGCATCATGAATAGAAGGAAGAGAAGAGGAATACGGGAGGGCAACCCGATTGCCACATTTGCCATGTATGCTGCGTGTGTGCTGATTGTTTTCATCACATTGTATCCTATGTACTATGTGCTGATATTATCCTTAAGCGCTCCCCAATATGCCAGCACTATGCGCGTCTATACGTTCCCTAAGGGGTTCGACTTATCGGCATATAAGGTTCTGGTGAAAAACAGCAATATGTGGAGAGCTTATGTGAATACTATTTTGTACGTAATCCCAACTACGGTTTTGATGATCATCACCAGTGCCGTAGTGGCGTATGGCCTGAATTACAGGAAACTGATGGGGAGGAAGTACCTTAACATGTTCCTTTTGATCCCCATGTATTTCGGCGGCGGTATGATCCCTACGTTCCTGCTGATTGTGAAGCTGGGACTGTATGATTCCCCTTTGTCCCAGATCATCCCGGGGTGTTTTTCCATCTGGAATATTATCCTCATTAAGGCATATTTCCGGTCCATACCGGAATCCCTTTCCGAGGCGGCAAAGATAGACGGGGCGGGCGTGCTCCAGGTCTTCACCAGGATCATGATACCTCTTGGAAAGCCTATATTCGCCGTGGTTGCGGTATATACCATCGTAGGTGTGTGGAACAGTTGGTTCGGGGCAATGCTTTATCTGCCCCATACGGAATGGCAGCCATTGCAGTTATATCTGCGGCGGTTATTGATTGAAGCGAGCCAGTCCGTAAAGGAGGTGATGGACGCAGCAACAGCAAGAGAAGTAGCGGAACGCCAGCTTTCAAACGCGCAATTAAAATATGCAATGATCATCTTTACAACATTGCCTGTATTGTGTACCTATCCCTTCTTCCAGAAATACTTTGTCAAAGGGATGGTTTTGGGTTCCCTCAAAGAATAGGGATGAAAGAAAGATATAAAATGTGCCCAAAGTGCGGGCACGGAAGGTAAATATTAAGGAGGAAATATGAAAAAAAGAGTAATCGCTGCCCTTTTGGCGGCAGTTATGGTAATGTCCGTATTTGCCGGATGCGGCAAAAAAGACGACACACAGAGCACAAGCTCTGGCAATTCTGGTGCAACTGACAATGGAGAAAGCACAGAGGCGGGAGATGATGGCCTGAAGACGCTCCGTATCCTTGGGGTTGACCACTCCGGTACAGACGGGGACGGCCGGACCGTGAAACTGTCCGAGTGGATCAACGGGGACAGCAAGCTTTGGGAGAAATTTACTTCAGACCTTGCAGAGCGGGGGCTGAAACTGGAAGTGGACTTGATCGAAGACGATCAGTATGAGACAACGATAAACAACCAGCTTGCGGCCGGACTGGATTATGATTTTGTGTATATTAGGCCGTTAACCACCAAGACCAGGCTGAATATGGTACAGCAGGGACAGTTCCAGGCGCTGAATGAAATCTGGAACCAATATGGGAAGCCGGAGACAAAGGAATTTTTTGAAAATGGCCCCGGGAGCGAAGTGGTAAGGCTCAATGTACTGGAAGACGGTAATATTTACTGGGTTTCCACAGCCATCATTGGTACATATGACGATGCCTATTTTGGCTCCTTCACCATCCCTTCTATCCGTAAGGATTGGCTGGACAAGCTGAACCTGGAAGTTCCCAAGACCACAGATGAGCTTTACCAGGCATTGAAGGCATTCCGCGACCAGGATGTGAACGGAAACGGGGAAGCGGATGAGATTGCCAACCTTGCGTATAACGAATTTTCAGGGGGGATTGCCCAGTACTGGGGGCTGGGAAATGACCTTGTGTATGTGGACTATTATACCGGTAAGGTCAGCTCTCCCTGGTATGACGAGAATATCAAGGATTATATCACCTTTATGAATAAGCTTTATTCTGAAGGATTGTTGGCGGACCAAAGTAATGATATTGCCTCTACTTATGTGGCGGAAAACAGGGTAGGATTGCTCTTTGACTGGGCTTTGGAAACATGGGATGAGCCTGCGGTAGTTGTTCCTGAAGGGGAGGCGGCGCCATATTATATGGGGCTTCTCTGCGAGGCAGTTGAGGGTGTGGATCCTCTGATTGCAAGGCAGCGGGGCATCCAGAAGGCAGGTTATGACTATGCAGCAACCAAACAGGCGGACCCGGAAGCAGTAGCGATTTATCTGGATTATATTGCCACTGAAGAGTATAGCACCTTAAGTGAGTTTGGTATTGAGGGATACAGTTTTGAGTATGACAGCGAGGGCAATCTGGTGCAGTATTCTGACAGTGAGCTCAGTGAAGTCCAGATGATCGTAAAGCAGCCTGCCCTTTGGGTAAACAATGGGATCGCGCCCCGTGTGCAGAAGGTAGACCGGAAGCAGGAGGTTGCTATGACCAAGGAATCCGGCTACAGCATGGGATATCCGGAGGAAGGCTTTGAGGACAAGGTGAAGCTGATCAGGGATATTTATGAGAATGAGGACAAGTATCACTATGCCGCTATGGTTATTGATATGGCTGTTGCCACTGTTGAGGAGATTGACGAAGTCAATGAGTTCAGTACGGACTTAGAGACCCGCTCAGAAGAAATTTTGACAAACCTGATTATGGGTTCTTATTCTATGGATGACTGGGATACTTATATCAGCGACCTGAAAGGGCTGGGCCTTGACAAGATGATTGAGATTTACCAGAACCGTTACGACAGGGCATGGGCAGATTAAGCCTGGCAATAAAAATTAGAGACAAGCAATATTTTATACAAGCTGGGGCTGGCACACTGATATGTGCCAGCCCTTTTGCCGCGGATGTAAAAAGCAGATATACCAGGGCGTTTAAAGATTACAGGAAGTAACAGGGTTACCGGGCATTTGGCTGCTGCTTGGGAGGGAGGTTTTTAAAAAGCTTTGCCAGCACAGCTGCAGCCGCAGCCGCCAGGATTACTTCTGCCAGAGGCTGTGCATAGGCAAGCCCGTATAAAGGGAACAGGCGGTTGAGCAAAAACAGTGCCGGGATTTCCAGCACGATTTTTCTCAGCAGTGCGAAAATAAGGGATTTTGCCCCCAGGCCGCATGCCTGGAAAACGCCCACTGCCAGAAAATCCATACACAGGAAAGGAAGGGCAAGGCATAAGCCGCGCAGCAGCCTTGTGCCATAGGCCACCACTGCCCCGTTTTTCATAAAAAGCCGGGTCAGCCCGCCAGCGCCCAGGTAGTAGCATACAGAGATGATGGCCATAAAAGATACTGCAATTTTTACCGTGAAGGAAAGGGTGTCCTTCATCCGTTTGGTATTCCCGCTGGCATAATTGTAGCTGATAAGGGGCATGATGCCTTGGGAGAGCCCCAGGGCAATATAAAGTGGGACCATGTTGATTTTCTGTACGATGCCCATTGCCGCCACTGCGTCAGCCCCAAAGGAAGAGGTAAAATTGTTCAGCACTGTCATGCCTGTCACGTTCAGGAGATTCTGGATGGAGGCAGGGATGCCTACGCCGCAGATTCCCAGGACAATTTCCTTTTTCAGGCTAAACAGTGAAGGGCGGATGCGGACACAGATACTTTTCCGCTTCACAAACAGCAGCACGAAAAAGTACACACAGGCAGCACAGTTTGACAGGAAGGTGGCAAGCCCGGCCCCGGCCGCGCCCATATGCAGCCCCCAGGGAAGGATAAAAACCGGGTCAAGCACAATATTTAAAAGACAGCCGCTCATGGTACCCAGGCTGGCGTGGAAAGAACTGCCCTCTGCCCGGACCATATATGCCAGCACCACGTTAAGGATTGCCGGGGCAGCGCCGAAGGTAACGGTCCATTTCAGGTAAGCGGCGGTTGCTTCACGGGTCCCGCTGTCTGTACCCAGCAAAACGAAAAGGGGCTGGCGGAAGACAGTAAACAGCAGGGAAAACAAAATGCCACAGGCAAGGGCGCAGTAAAAACCGAAAGCGCTGCTGCGGTAAACGGTATCATAATCCTTCCTGCCCAATGCCCGGCTCATCATGCTGGAGGAACCTACGCCGAACAGGTTATTAACAGCGTTAAAAGCCAAAAGTACAGGAGCCGCCAGGGTAACGGCAGCGTTCTGTGCCGGGTCATTTACAATGCCGACGAAATAGGTGTCCGCCAGGTTATAGATTATCATTACCAGGGAACTGATAATGGTGGGGACTGCCAGGGCAGTCACCGCTTTGGGAATGGGTGCCTGCTCAAACAATTGTGTTTTTTGTGTATTTTCCATAAAAGAGCCTCCGTTCTTGCCCGATACCGGGAAATTGGGGCAAGCATTAATTTGCCCTGTGAAAATTGCCTTATCATTGCCAATGTGGCGCCTGTATAATATAATTATCTTCATAATACTACAAATGTCAAGAACGGAGGGGTTATATGAAAACTGATAAAAAGTTTTTTGTGTGGCTGGGAGTTACCATATTTGGCAGCCTGGGAGCGGCAGCGGCGCTTTATTTCCTGTTGCAGCGCTTTGATGAGATGAGGGCTTTCTGGAGGGTTGTTACATCAGCCCTGCGCCCGGTGGTGGTGGGAGGGGCGCTTGCGTACCTGCTCTGTCCCGTTGCAAAGTTTTTGGAGCGGCAGTTCCGGCGGGTGAAATTCCTCTCCCCCATTGCAAGGCTTTTATCAGTGCTGTTTTCGGTGATTTTTGCCTTTGGGGTGGTAGGGCTGTTCTGCGCCCTGATCCTGCCCCAGTTAACGGGCAGCATTAAAGGGCTTGTGACAGACCTGCCCAAGATGCTGGAGGGACAGCTTACCAGGCTGGGGACATATCTGGAATCGGACAATGAAACGGCTGGGGCTGTGATGCAGATGGTTTCCTCGGTGGAGATTTCTTTGGCTGGCTGGATTAAAAGCAACCTTTTTTCTACAGTTTCTACCCTGGCAGGCAGTGTGCTGTCTGTGGGCTCCGCATTGGTGAATCTGGTGGTGTCCGTTATTGTTGCGGTTTACCTGCTGCTTGACAGGGAGCGGTATCTGGCACAGTTAAAGAAGCTTCTTTATGCGGTAAGCAGGAATGGGCGCTTTAACCGGATTGTGTTGGAGACTGCCCGCCAGACAAACCAGATATTCAGCGGCTTTATCTCCGGAAAACTGCTGGATTCCCTGATCGTGGGGGTGATTTGTTTCCTGTGCCTTACGGTTTTAAAAATGCCTTATGTGCTGCTGGTGAGTGTGATTGTAGGGGTTACCAATATTATCCCCATGTTCGGGCCATTTATTGGGGCAGTACCCAGTGCCTTTTTGATCCTGCTGGTTTCCCCGGCGAAATGCCTGGTTTTTCTGATTTTTATAGTGGCGCTGCAGCAGGTGGACGGGAATATTATCGGCCCCCGTATCCTGGGCAATTCCACAGGCTTATCAGCCCTTTATGTGACAGTGGCTATGCTTCTTTTTGGTAAACTGATGGGATTTGTGGGAATGATTGTGGGAGTGCCGCTGTTTGCAACCCTCTATTACATAATCAAACGGCTGGCGGAATATTCCCTAAGGCAGAGGGATATGCCGGTGGATACTTTGGAATACGTTGGGGATATGGGTGAAACGGAAGCGGAGGAAGAGCCAGGGCAGGAATAGGGAAATAGCAGAAGGCTGCACAAACGCCCTCACCCCGGTCCCCCATAAGGGGGAGAAGGGGCCAGGGCGTTTTCCGTTACAATAACGTCTGTTGGCCAAATTAGATTATTTGGATGCCTTAAGCACTTCCGGGGTAAAGATCCCAACGTCAATGGGGCCGTTTACAGGCGTATGGTATACAGTAGTTTCGTCCCCAAAAGCATTGAAATAGGCATAAGTGGAAGTGAGGTTGATATTTTCAAAGTTGCCGTCCATTATGGTTTCAGGATTGCTTCCGTCAAGCCCCATGCGCATCAGGGCTGGCTCTGTAGAGGAATTCTTCTGGTAATAAATGTAATAATCCCCTACGTTAAAGGTATCCACCCGGTCGTTGGTAAGGATTTCCACTGTATTGTCATAAAGGGAGTAGCGGCAGAGCCTGTAATCGGCAGGGACATCCAAAAAGTAAATATAATTATTGTGATAAGTCGGGTACCAGAGGTTTCCCTGGTAAACGGTGTATATGGTGTCTGTGGTGGTGTCAAGGGCATAGAGATAATGGTCTGTCTCTGTCCCGTTAAAGTAAATAGTGCCGTTATAGCAGGAAGCGGGATTGATAATAAGGTCGGATACCTGCTGCTGGCCGGATTTATCTGTTTTTATTTTGTAAAACTTGGTAAAGTTTTTGTTGTCATAACGCTGGTAGTAAATATAATCGCCGGATAACTGCATGGTGATGGCAGCGGTGCGGTCCAGGCACTGGCTGCCAGAACCGTCCAGTTTGCTGCGGTAGACGCCGTATGTACGGATGGCATACCCTACGCCGGCGCCGCCGGCGGCGTTGTCCATATAGTAATAGAGGTAATTGCCTCCTACATTAATGGAATTTGTCATGGTAGAGTTTAGCTTCGCATAGCCGGTTTCATCCGGGTTCATGGAATAAAGGCACCCTCCGTCCAGGGCGTTGGAAAAGTAAACCTTTCCGCCGGACTCCGCAAAAAGCCCATGATTGTTCAGGTTCCCGGCAGTGTTTCCGGTTACGGAGATATCGTTGGGAGGTATTTTCTCCTTTAGAAGCGTAGCCGCGCCAAGGCCGGCCAGAAGCAGTATGGCAATGGTTGTAAATAATGGTATTTTCCACTTTTTTTTCATATTGTTAAAACCCCCTTCAATTTGGTTTCAATATATAGTATAGCTAATTTGTGCCGGCATTGTCAATGTAATGTGAAATATAGTGAAATCAGGTTTTGGATGTGCTATAATAGACGGGTAAAATTGCCGGAAAAGGATTTACGTTATCAAACAGGCAATAATAACAGCCGCAGGCTTTGCGGAAAAATATTTTACCGGGAGGATGGAAATGGACTTGGCCAAACTGCGGGAGCAGATTGACGGGATTGACGCCCGTATTGTGGAATTGTATGAAGAGCGGATGGAAGTATGCCGCCAGGTGGCGGAATACAAGATAGAGACAGGGAAAAAGGTTTTCGACAAGGCAAGGGAGGAAGAGAAGCTGCGGAAGGTAAAATCCCTTACCCACAATGAGTTTAACAGCCGGGGGGTGGAAGAACTCTTTGAGCAGGTCATGTCCATGAGCCGCAAGCTCCAGTACCGTCTTCTCACAGAGCACGGCAGCAGTGGGAGGCTTCCCTTTATCCCTGTGGAGAGCCTTTACAAGGACGGGGCAAGGGTGGTGTTCCAGGGAGCTGAGGGCGCCTATTCCCAGGCTGCTATGCTGCAGTATTTCGGGGAAGGGGTTAACAGTTTCCATGTAGATACCTTCAGGGACGCTATGATTGCCATTGACGAGGGCAGCGCTGATTTTGCAGTGCTTCCCATAGAAAATTCCACCGCAGGGATTGTCAGTGAAATTTACGACCTTCTTGGGGAGTTCGAAAATTATATTGTGGGAGAGCAGATTATTAAAATTGAACATTGCCTGATGGCGGTGCCGGGAACCCGCATGGAGGATATCCAAAGGGTTTACTCCCATCCCCAGTCCCTGATGCAGTCGGCAAGGTTTTTAAATGAATATAACTGGCAGCAGATCAGCATGCAGAACAATGCTTTTGCGGCACGGAAGGTGGCTGGCGACGGGGATGCCGCCCAGGCAGCCATTGCCAGCGAACATGCGGCGGGGCTTTACGGCCTGGCTATCCTCAAAAAGGGAGTGAACCAGTCCAGCGCCAATGCCACCCGTTTTATTATCGTCACCAACCAGAAAATTTTCTTAAGGGAGGCAAAAAAGGTGAGCATCTGCTTTGAAGTGCCCCATGAGAGCGGCTCCCTTTACCACATGCTGTCCCATTTTATTTACAATAACCTGAACATGAACAGGATTGAGAGCAGGCCCATAGAGGGGCGGAACTGGGAGTACCGCTTTTTCATTGATTTTGACGGGAACCTTTCCGGCAACGCAGTAAAAAACGCACTCAGGGGGCTGCGGGAAGAGGCCAGAAACATGAGGATCCTGGGAAATTATTAGGGCAATGGGGCCATAGGGAGGATATTGTGAGAATACAGGAATTAGTGGTATACAGGGATTTTGGGAAAGAGGAAGGAAGGATCCTGCAGGACATCTCTTATCTTGCGGGGCATTACCGGGATCCTGGCGGCAGGAAAGAAGAAATGGCATCGCTTTTGTATGACTGTATCCACCGGCTGCTGGAGCTGGCCGGAAGCCATGGATTTTATGGGAACCTCTGGCATTGCTACCTGTCCGACCTGCTGGTGAATAATGAGAACAGCTACAGCAAAGCCTGCGAGATACGGGGCAGGGTGCAGGGGACCATCAACCGGGCGGTTTTGCATGATATAGTCATATTTAAAGAATTTTTTGATTATGATTTTACAGATATGGCAAGGGTTTTGTCTGTGGAGGGCATGGAGCTGGCTTTGAATTATGTAGGCGGGGAGGGGGACGGCAAAGAGTATAACAGCCGGATCCGGGACCGGATCTGTTCCCTGGCGGTTAAATTTACCAAAAACCACACGCCGGAAGAGATGAAAGCGACCCTCACCGGGTTTTATAAGGAGTATGGCGTGGGCAAATTCGGGCTTCATAAGGCATTCCGGGTAGTCCATGGGAAAGAGGGCGTGGAAATTGTCCCTATCCGCAACATTGCCCATGTGCATCTGGAAGACCTGGTGGGCTATGAAATTCCCAAGCAGAAGCTGGCCCGGAATACGGAAGCCTTTGTGGAGGGCAGGAAAGCGAACAACTGTCTCCTTTTTGGGGATGCGGGAACGGGAAAATCTTCCAGCATCAAAGCAATTGCCAACGCTTATTATAGCCAGGGCCTGCGCATGATAGAAATATATAAGCATCAGTTCCAGGATTTGAATGAAGTGATTGCCCAGATCAAAAACAGAAATTACAAATTTATTATATATATGGATGACTTAAGCTTTGAGGATTTCGAGGTTGAATATAAATATTTAAAGGCGGTGATAGAAGGCGGGCTGGAGAGAAGGCCTGACAATGTGCTGATTTACGCTACCTCCAACAGAAGGCATCTGGTGAGGGAGAAGTTTTCCGACAAGGAGGAAAATGGTGATGAGCTTCACAGGATGGATACTGTGCAGGAAAAGCTTTCCCTGGCTGCCCGCTTTGGGGTCACCATTTATTTTTCCGCTCCCGGCCAAAAGGAATTCCAGAATATTGTAAAGACCCTGGCAAGGCGCAGCCATATCCTGATGCCGGAGGAGGAGCTTTTACAGGAGGCAGGCAAATGGGAACTGGCCCACGGAGGCTTATCCGGCAGATGCGCCCAGCAGTTTGTGGATTATCTGCAAAGTGTGAGGAATTGTTAAAGGATATTTTCGTTCACGGCCATTTGCAGCCCGGAAGGCTTTGGTTTTGCGCCCGGCGGGTGAAAGGGACTTAGGCAGGGAGGAGAAGTTATGTCTGTAAAAACATTTGCGGCGATAGATATCGGCTCTTATGAGCTGGCAATGAAAATTTTTGAGGTATCACAGGCAAGGGGAATGCGGGAGATTGACCATATCCGCCACAGCATTGACATGGGGACAGAAACCTATGGGACAGGGAAGCTTTCCTATGAAAGGGTGGATGAACTCTGCCATGTGCTGCGGGAATTTTCGGATATTATGAAGTCCTATCAGGTGGAGGAATATCAGGCTTACGGCACCAGCGCCATCCGGGAGTCCCGGAACCGGGCGATTTTGATAGACCAGATTGAGCAGCGGACAGGCATCCATATAGATGTGCTGGGCAATTCCGAGCAGCGGTTTCTGGATTATAAGTCCATTGCTTTCCAGGGGGAGGGATTCCAGAAGATTATTGAGAACGGTACTGCGATCCTGGATATTGGGGGCGGCAGCATACAGATTTCCCTGTTTGACAATGATACCCTGGTATCCACCCAGAACATGCGCATGGGGGTACTGCGGCTCCAGGAGCGGCTGGACCATCTGGATGTGGGCTATAGCCAGTATGAAATGCTGATCCGGGAAATTGTGGAATCCCAGATGAATATTTACAATAAACTATACTTAAAGGACAGGCAGATCAAGAGCATCATTGTGGTGGACGATTATATTTCCGCATTGGTGGCCCGCAAGGCAAAGGACGGGCAAAAGGGCGGCTTTGCGGACAAAAAGACCATGGAGTATTTCGCCAGGCTCTGCCGGACAAAGAGCCTTTCGGAGCTTTCCAAAGCGCTGGATATGCCGGAGGAAACCATTTTTCTCCTGATGATCTCCATGATACTGCTGCGGTGCATTATGGAGAACATGGGTGCGGAGCAGATATGGGCGCCAGGGGTCACATTAAGTGACGGCATTGCCTATGAATATGCGGAGAAGAACAAAATCATTACTTCCACCCATGATTTTGAAAAGGATATCATTGCCTGTGCCAAGAACATCAGCAAGCGCTACCGGGGCAGCAAAAAAAGAGGGGAAACCTTGGAGCGGATTGCCCTTACGATTTTTGACAGCATGAAAAAGGTACACGGGTTAGGCGCCAGGGAACGGCTCCTTCTCCAAATATCCACCATACTGCACGACTGCGGCAAATATATCAGCATGGCCAACCTGGGGGAATGTTCCTACAGCATCATTATGGCCACGGAGATCATCGGCCTTTCCTACGAGGAACGGCAGATAGTGGCCAACGTGGTGAAATACAACCACCTGGATTTCGACTACTACGAAACCAGCGGCAGCTTAAGGGACCTGGACAAGGAAGCCTACTTAAAGATTGCCAAGCTCACAGCGATCCTGCGCATAGCCAACGGCCTGGACCGCAGCCATAAGCAGAAATTCAAGAATGTAAAAGTAGCTTTAAAAGAATACGAAATGGTGATTACAGTAAATACCCAGGAAGACATCACCCTGGAAAAAGGGCTTTTCGGCGCAAGGGCGGATTTCTTTGAGGAAGTATACAACATCAGGCCGGTAATCAGAAAGAAAAAAATATAAAACCAATTAAGCAAACGTAAATGCTCTGCCGGGAAAGGCTTCAGCAGGGCGGATGCGGAACTGGAATGGAGGTTAAAATATGGGGAAGTCGCAGTATGATGACCCGGATTGTTACAGTAACAGGGAATTAAGCTGGATATTATTTGACAGGAGAGTATTAAGCGAGGCAAAGGACAGGAACAACCCTCTTTTTGAGCGGCTGAAATTTTTAAGCATTTCCGCCTCCAATCTGGATGAATTTTTTATGGTCAGGGTAGCCTCCCTGATGGATATGGTAAACGCAGGCTACACAAAGCCGGATATTGCGGGCATGTCCCCCAAAGAGCAGCTTGCCGCCATCAGCAGGGCAACCCATGAGCTGGTGGAGGAGCAGTATGGGGTTTATAATGAAGCGATCATTCCCCAGCTTGCGGAAAACGGGCTTAGGGTGATTGCACGCCAGGAGGATCTTTCTGAAAAAGAGGCGGCTTATGTGGATAAGTATTTTGAGGAAAACGTTTACCCGGTGCTTACCCCCATGGCAGTGGATTCTTCCCGGCCCTTTCCCCTTATCAGGAACAAGTCCCTGAATCTGGGTGCCCTTGTAAGGAAGAAGGAGGGGGAAGAGGAGCTGGAATTTGCCACGGTGCAGGTACCCAGCGTGCTGGCGAGGGTGGTAGAGATCCCTTCAGAGAAAAAAGAGGAAAAGGCGGTCATCCTCCTGGAAGAGGTGATAGAGCGGAATATCCATAAGCTGTTCCTGAACTATGACATTGTGTGCTCGTTCCCTTTCCGGATAATGAGGAATGCGGATTTGAGCATTGAGGAGGACGAAGCGGAGGATCTTCTGAAGGAAATAGAAAGACAGCTAAAAAGAAGGCAGTGGGGGCAGGTGATCCGCCTGGAAGTGGAGGAGGGCATTGACCAGCGGCTTCTTGCCATTATCAAAGAGGAGCTGAACATATCCGAGGAGGAAATTTACAAAATTAACGGCCCGCTGGACTTGACCTTCCTGATGAAAATGTACGGGCTTTTCGGGTTTGATTACCTGAAGGAGAAAAAGTATGCAGGACCCCAGCAGGCTCCGGAATTTCCCCCTGACTGCGATGTCTTTGAGAGAATCCGGCAGAAGGATATCCTGCTGTTCCATCCATATGAAACCTTTACCCCTGTGGTGGAATTTATCAGGCAGGCGGCCAGGGATGAGGATGTGCTTGCCATCAAGCAGACCCTTTACCGTGTCAGCGGCAATTCCCCGATTATCGCGGCGCTGGCCCAGGCGGCGGAGAACGGCAAACAGGTTTCAGTGCTGGTGGAGCTAAAGGCAAGGTTTGACGAGGAAAATAACATTGTCTGGGCGAAGATGCTGGAAAAGGCGGGGTGCCATGTGATTTATGGGCTGGTGGGCCTTAAGACCCACAGCAAGATCACCCTGGTGGTAAGGAGGGAAGAGGAAGGGATCCGGCGGTACGTACATCTGGGCACAGGCAATTACAATGATGCCACTGCCAAGCTTTATACGGACGTGGGGCTTTTTACCTGTTCACCCTCTATCGGGGAGGATGCCACCGCCGTATTTAACATGCTTTCCGGTTATTCCGAGCCTTTAAGCTGGAACAAGCTTTCCCTTGCCCCCCTGTGGCTGAAGGACAGGTTCCTGTTTTTGATCAACCGGGAAAAGGAACACGCCCTTGTGGGAAGAGGGGGGCATATGATTGCCAAGGTGAACAGCCTGTGCGATAAAGAAGTGATTAAGGCCCTCTATGAGGCAGCGGCGGCAGGGGTGAAGATCGAACTGATCATCCGGGGCATATGCTGCCTGAAAACAGGCTTGCCGGGAATCGGGGATAACATTACCGTCCGCTCTATTGTGGGGAATTTTCTGGAACACGGGCGTATTTTTTATTTTGAAAATAACGGAAAACCGGAATACTACTGCGCCAGTGCGGACTGGATGCCCAGGAACCTGGAACGGCGGGTGGAAATCATGTTCCCGGTAGAACGCCCGGAGCTGCAGAAAAAGTTAATGGCCATTCTGGACAGGCAGCTTCGGGACAATGTAAAGGCCCATGTGCTGATGCCGGAAGGGATCTATGTAAAAGAGACAGGGGAAGGAGAGGAAACTGTGAATTCCCAGCTTGCGTTCTGCCGTATGGCGGTGGATAATGCCAGAAAGCAGGCCCAGCTTGTGAACAACAGAGTGTTTATTCCGGAAAAACACCATGAATAATAATTGTACGGGGCAGGGAAATCCGGCTGGCATCCTGCCGGAAAAAATTATCCTGGCTTCCGCTTCCCCCAGACGCCGGGAGCTGCTTTGGCAGATCGGGCTGGCATTCCAGGTGATGCCGGGGGAAGGAGAAGAAAGGGCAAAGTCCTCCCACCCTTCCGAAATGGCAGCGGAGCTTTCCAGGGCAAAGGCGGAAGAAGTATTCCAAAAGCTTTCCGGGAAAGAAAGGCAGGGATGCCTGGTGATCGGGGCGGATACGGTGGTTTCCTGTAAAGGCCGCATTATGGGAAAGCCGGCGGGCAGGCAGCAGGCGGAGGAAATGCTCACCCTTTTACAGGGAGGGACCCATCAGGTCTATACCGGGGTCACGCTGGTGTACCAGAGGGAAGGGAAGGAGCCGGAGCAAACCGTTTTCTGTGAGAAAACCGATGTAACCATGTACCCCATGAGCCGTGAGGAAATCCGCGCTTATGTGGACACCGGAGAGCCTATGGACAAGGCGGGGGCTTACGGGATCCAGGGAAAATGCGCCGCTTTTATTAAGGAAATCAGCGGGGATTACAACAATGTGGTGGGTTTGCCTGTGGGCAGGCTCTACCAGGAAATCAAAAAGATATCCCAAGGCCTCTGGGGGCAAGGGCAGCAGCAGGGGGATGGGGAACCTTGAAGGAGGGAATATGATACGGCTGATAGCCTCAGATGTGGACGGTACTTTAATTAAGGATTCTACCCCGGATTTGTACCCGGAGATGGTAGAAGCTATAAAAAAGCTGAAGGAACGGGGGATTTTGTTCTGCGCCGCAAGCGGCAGGCAGTATGAGAGCCTTCAGAATGTCTTCCGTGACGTGGCAGGGGAGATAGCCTATATTGCGGAAAACGGGGCACATATCCGTTACCGGGATGAAAATATATCTGTTACCCCCATGAAGCGGGAATATGTGGAGGGAATTATGGAAATGCTCCGCCCCTATTATGGGGAATGCGAGACGGTGGTCTCCACCCCAAGGGGGAGCCTGATTGAAAGCAAAAGCCAGGAATTTTTGGATCTGATCACCTATGGGTACCACAATGCCTTCCGGCAGGTGGAGGACGTGTTAGCCCAGGGGGAGGAAATCATCAAGATCGCCATTTACAGAAAAGGCAGTATCCGGGAGCTGGGGGAGAGTGTGTTCATACCAGCCTGGAAGGACAAAGTGAAGGCCTGCATGGCGGGAGAAGAGTGGGTAGACTTCATGGACAGTTCAGTGGACAAGGGGAATGCCCTGAAATTCCTGGAGGCATACCTTGGCATTGGCAGGCAGGAAACCATGGCTTTTGGGGATAATGACAATGACATCGGCATGATGCTTGCCGCAGGGGAGAGCTATGCGGTGGAGGGCGCGGTGGAAAAGGTCAGGAAAGCCGCCGGGAACATCTGTCCGGGTTGGGCGGAAAAAGGTGTTTATCAGATAATAAATGCAAAAATTTTATCTCAGGTATTGACTGTAAAAGAACCTTAAAGCATAATAATACCAATAAAGGAAACAAAAGTGCTGGAAGGGCGGCTACAGGATGGGAACAGCAAGCCCGGACGGTTACGGGACTTTAAGTAGGAGGAAAAGTATGCATGAATTTGATGATGCGGTATTACAGTGTTTTTTGAAGAACCAGGGGCAGTTGTTCCCGGAAGAGGATGTGGCTTCCAATCTGGAGGAAGCGGAGGCTTTCCTGGAAGAATGCCTTGCAGTAGTGGTGAATTCTGTTGAAGAAGTCTGGGATTTCTTTGAGGAAGAGGGGATTGATGCCGATGGGGCAAGAGGGGAGGAAATTCTCGAAGCGGATGAAGTTTTTGATATCGGGGATGGAAGATATCTGATTGTTGAAGGGTAGGCTTTTAAATTTGAAAATAAAAAGGGTATTTTCTAAGAACCTTCAAACAGCGGGATAGGCTGTTTGGAAGGTTCTTTTTTCGTGTGCCATGGGCAGGGGATGCCCGGCCCCTTGAATTCCCTTTTTCCCTATTGTAAAATGGGTTTAGAATGATTAAGCAGGCTATGCGTAAGTAAAAACAGGAGGGTATGATATTTATGGGAAGAGTTTTCAGCGATGAGGTGGAGCGGGCGCTCCGGTATATTTATTATGACCTGCGCGCCGGGAAGGGCGCAGAGGGGATTAAAATTTTGGAGCAGGCTTCCGCGGATGGGGACGGGGATGCTTCCTGTATCCTGGCAAGGTGTTACTGCGGGACCCAATATGTATGGAGCGGGCATGATTTCCCGGAGGACGATGATAAGGCCACGGAGCTGCTTCGCAGATCCGTGGAGCAAGGAAGCGGGATCGGCGTAATGGTGGCCCTGCGCTGCGGTGAACTGACCCCGTCCCTGGAAAAGAAATCACCCTTTGGCAGTTTGCAGGAGGCTTTTAACAGTGTGCTTTTGAAGGCGCAGATGGGAGACGCTTTCTGCCAGTATACGGTTGCGAACACCTATTTCTGGTGGGATTTCCTCCGCATCCAGGAAAAGGGACAGGATTCCTTTGCAGCACAGGAAGAGTACAGGGAATATCTCCGCCAGAATATCAGCCAGTGTGAGGACTGGTTTTGGAAGGCATTCCGGGGCGGCATGTATCTGGCGGCCAATAACCTGAACCGCTTCTATTCTGAAGGGGATGAGGATATTATTGCGCCCCGCCCGGCGCTGGCAAAGGACCTGTATAAGACCGGGGCGGAAATGGGCTATCCTGTCCATCAGTGGATCTATGGGGAAGAGCTGGAAAAGGAAGAGCGGTATGATGAGGCCCTTTACTGGTATAAGCAGGCGGCAGCAGGAGGGCAGCAGGAGTGCTGGTTCTGTGTGGGCTACGCTTATGAGCAGGGGCAGGGAACTGAAAAGGACATTGCTTATGCTGTGCAGTGCTATGAGAAAGGGCTGAGGCAGAAAAAGGATACCGGCAAGAAGATTGGCTGTGCAAACCGTCTGGGCGCTTTGTATTATGATGGGGAAGGGGTGGGGAAGGATTATGCCAAAGCCTTCCAATTGCTTCAGTATGCCTATGGGCATAACAGCAAATTCGGTGTCTGTTACCTGGGCAAATGTTGCTTCCGGGGCTGGGGGACACAGCAGGACTATGGGAAGGCAAGGGAGTTTTTGGAGCAGGTAGGCTGGAACAATAAGGAAGCTTTTTATATGCTGGGGGCAATCTACGCACAGGGGCTGGGGGTGCCGGCAGATATCAAAAAGGGCGTGGAATATCTGCAAAAAGCAGGAAACAACAAGGAAGCAAAGGAGGAAATGCGCAAATATAAAAAGACCCTGTTTGGCAAATGGGTGAGAAGGTAAAGATACCAGTAATATTTGGCAGTTACAGAAATCCTCATGTTTTTGTCTCCATTCATTGAACTTTGGCGGAAAAAGGTATATAATGAATTTATAAAAATATCAGAGCATATTTAAAAAATGCTTTCCGGGAGATGTTCAGATTGCGGGAATTGTTTTTTGAACAGGCTCAGGGAAGGCAGGTGTAATATGAGTGAAATGATGGCGTCAGGGACGCGGAAAACAAAATGGTATCAGAGCCTTACGGTTATGTTTATCGCAATTATCTGTATTTTGGTTTCAATTCCCACCATTGGGCTGGCATTATTAGGGGTCCATTATCTGAAGCAGTCCATGGAGGAGTCTGTGGAATCCTATGAAGAGGCTATGACAGACGGCTATTCTATGGAGATTAAGTCCCAGGTACAAAGTGCGCTGGCGGCTGTGCAGCATTATTATGACCGGAGCCAGAACGGCGAACTGACAGAGGAGGCAGCGAAGGAGCTGGCAAGGGAAGCGGTCAGGGCCATGCGTTACCGGGAAGATGCATCAGGGTATATCTGGATCGACGGGGCTGACCATGTGCTGGTGATGCACCCGATCCTCACAGAGCAGGAAGGGGACAACAGATATGATTTGACAGACCAGAACGGTGTGAAGGTCACCCAGAGCGTGGTGAACGCTGCCAAGGCAGGAGGCGGTTATAATGAATTTTATTTTACCAAATCAGACGGTGTGACGGTAGCGCCCAAGATCGCCTATTCCCAGATGTTTGAGCCCTGGGGCTGGGCGGTTGCCACAGGAAATTATGTGGATGAGATGAATGAGAAGATCGACACCAGAAAAGCGGGTATTGAAGCCGAATTTAACCAGATGCTGAAGATCTATGGCGTGGCGGCGGCCGTGATGCTGGTTGCCGCTTTGGTGATCTCGGCTTTCAGCGGGATGCGTATCACCAGGGGCATTAAGATGGTGGAAGGGAACCTGCGCCAGTCGGCAATGGGCGATTTAAGCTTTACCGTAAGTCCCCGGCTGCTGAAGCGGGCGGATGAGATCGGCGAGATGGCCCGTTCCCTGGATAATGTGCGCAAGTCCCTGGCAAGTATGCTGGGCAGCGTTATCCATACAGGGGAGACATTGAACCGGAGCAGCGAAAAGTTCAGCGAAAAGTTTGATTATATCTCAGACAGCATCCGCAACACCAACCAGGCCATTGAGGACCTGGCCCAGGGAGCTACCAACCAGGCCAATGAGACAGAGACAGTGAACGAGAAGATCACGGAGCTGGGCGGTGTCATTGAGGTTGAAAAGAGCGGTGTACATAAACTGGAAGAGGCCGTGTCCGCGATGACCAAGCATTCTTCCGGCGCTTCCATCAGCATCAAGGAACTGGACCAGATCACACAGGAAACCATTGAGACCATTGAGGTCGTATCTGAGCAGACCAATAAAAACAACGATTCTGCTGCGGATATCAATAAAGCCATTGAGATCATCAAAGGGCTGGCAGCCCAGACGAACCTGCTGTCCCTTAACGCCAGCATAGAAGCGGCAAGGGCAGGGGAAGCAGGCAGGGGATTCGCTGTTGTGGCGGAAGAAATCAGGAACCTTTCCGAGGAATCCTCAGAAAACGCCAAGGAGATCGAAGGGATCGTAAAAGAACTGGTGGGCAATGTGGAGGTTTCTGTGAGCAAGATGCAGGAAGTAACACGGAATGTCCAAAAGCAGCAGCAGCGTTTGGGAGAGACCAGGGAAGCTTTCCGGAATCTCAGTGCAGAGGTTGCTTTGGTGGAAGAAGTTACCAGGGAGATCGGCAGCCAGACAGAGGTGCTGGATTCCCTGAAACATATTGTTACGGATTCTGTTAACAGCCTGGCAAGCGTTGTGGAAGAGAATGCAGCGTCCACAGAGGAAACCAGTGCCAGCATGGCACTTCTGGCAAAAACCATCGGTGAATGCACGGAAGATACCAAGGGGCTGGTGGAACTGAGCCACCGCCAGAACGAGGAGGCAAACAAGTTCAGGCTTTGATGCCAGGCTTTTGGGAAAACGAAATAGAGAGATGTGAAAACAGCCCCTGGGGAAATGGAAAGCTTAATTTTCCCAGGGGCTGTTATATATTTTTTAATCAGTCCACACCACAGGCTTAGACCGCCACAGGGTCTTATCCTCGTTGGTGTCGTTATTGTGGCTGGTTTCCAGGATGCCGGGATAAATACAAAACCGCACGATTTTCCGCTGGGGGTTTTTATCTTCTTTTATAAATGTATAGTCATTACCCACAGTGCTCCCGGCTTCCGGATAGACCAGCTCATATCTTGGATAATGGCTGGCAGTGTGGGAGGTGAAGATATCCTGGCAGCTTTTTTTGGCGGCAATCACCAGTTCCATCAGCTTTTCATAGATGTTGCTGGCAAAGGAAGCTTCTTTTTGCAGCCAGAACCGTTCCAGCAGGTTTTCCAGGACAAGGTCTTCATTTTCACCCGCCAGGATCCATTCATACATAGTACGGTAAAAACGGGCCACATAGCGGTAGTAATTTTCATCTGTCAGGCTGTCAGCATCCGCCAGGAGGCTGTCGCTGCAGAAGTTATCTATTTTCTGTTTCAGGCTCTCAAATACAAGTATCCCGTCGGCGGCCTTTGAAGAGGGGGCGGCAGGTTCCGGTTCTGGCTTGCCGGAAAGAACAATGGTGTTTGCCTGATAAGAGTTGGCATCGCTTAACATTTTGTTGTAGGCTGCTTTCAGCTTCCGGATGGTATCTTCGTTTTCCTCCATCCGGTCACAAAGCTCTTCGTTGATCTGTATCAGCCTGGAGATTTCCTCTTGAAGGGAAGCGATTTCCCCCTTCAGCTCCCTTACAACATTTGTTTCCGGAAGCATCATATCCAAAAAGCCGCGCATTTCCTCTTCCCCGTTATCATTTGCTTTATTTGAATGCTTTGCCATTGCTTGCTCCTTATGATCATCCTGCCGCCAGCTATTTGTTCCAGCTAAAAGGCATATGGAAAGAAACTTTCTTCTGGTTGCCGGAGGTTTTATCCAGTATGGTGGCGATGGTCTCCGTGCCGCCGAATTTCAGGGTGACTAAGATCTCCCGGCTGCAGCCGCCTGTGATATCCGGGCAGTCAATGCTTACCGCCTTTAACCGTTTTAAAGAAGGGTCGGTGGTTTTGGTCACGTCAGTCCGGTCAGTGGAGAAAAAGGTGAAGTCCACCCTGGTCTGGTTAGACTTTATGGGGTTGAAGACGCTTTGGATCTCCTTTTCAAAACTGATCTTATCCCCTTTCAGCACCAGGGGCGAAAAGACCTCATCCGCACAGTCGGTACCATAGGTAAGCTTTACGATCCGGTCGGCTATGATCTCAGGGTTTTCCCCGTAAGAAACAGCCCCAAGCAAAACGGCGGAGCACATTTTGTTCCCTTCCATTTCCACATAGCGGAGGCCATTCAGGTTGGGGAAGTCTGCCGCGATCTGTTCCTTTATGTATTCCCTCAGGCAGGGATTACAGGAAAAGCCGCCAACAAAAAACAGGGAATTACACACTTCCCCCTCTCTTTTTAATTGCCGGAGCACCTTTTTTAACGGGCTGTATGCGTTTTCAAACGCGGGCCTGCAGATGTCGGTAAATATTTTCCGGCTGATGGACAGGCATTTGTTTTTCCTGCCGGAAAATTTATAGGCAAAATTCCCACGGCAGATGGTTTTGTCAGGGTCTGCTTCTATTTCCTCTGTTACCTTTTGGTATTCCTCCGGGGAAAGATCCCGCAAAATATACCACAGTTCACTGACGTCCACATCAATTTCAAAATCTTCCCCGGAGCGGTACTGGATGGTACGTTCCTTTCCCTGCAGCCAGTCCCACATGACCTTATGGTAGTCTTCCTCATATTCCTTCAAAAGGCTGCTGCATACATTACCGCCAAAGAGCGTTGCCAGGTACTCAAAGAAATAGGTGTTGGTATATTTGGAGCCCGCAGGCTCGCAGGCACCATAGATTCCCTTGATGGAAGAAAGTTTTGGGGCAGACCCCTCTGACTTGGGACGGTACCTTCTGGCGGTCACGTCCACTGTCCCGCCGCCGGCGTCGAAGACCACGCATACCTGGTCGTCCTCAATAAATTTCTGGGCGATATTGTCCAGGATACAGGTGATGACCGCCGCCTCCGGCTCCAGGGTAAACATCAGCCGGTCAAACTCTTTGACGCCTTTCTGGATCAGGCCGGCTGTTTCCGCAGCCTGGCGCATAAAATATTTATTGTCATCCGTTGCGCCTTCCGGTACCGTGAGCACCCACTGGACTTCCCGTTCAAAGGTCTTGCGGTCAAATAAAGCGTCCAGCCCCAGATTGGCACGCATGTTTTCCCATACCTGCTCTTTCATATACTTCAGTGTCTGCACCACCAGGTCCATTGTCTCATACTGCCGTTCTTCGCTTTCAGGCAGGGCAGTATCGTACAGGTTCATTTTGTATTCCTGAAAAAAGTTTCCCCTTACTTCGTTTCCGTACAGGTCTTTTCCTTTTAAGCGTATATTATGGGCTTCCCCCCCATAATACCATTTGTCATTTTCCGGGTCATGGCATAACTCCGAGTAGGTTTTTACATACTCTCCCGGAAGGCCGGGCCAGTCTTTTCTTACTTTAATGCTTGCGGTTCCGGAAGTTTCCCCGCGGACGCACCAGGCAAAGCCTGTGCGGGAGGTTCCGAAATCAATGGCTGCAATATAGCTTCTTTCCATGGCTTCTCTCCTGTTGATTCATCCTGTTACATAATTTATGATTTTACAATAGTTTACAGGAATTTGCAACTTATTCAGGTGCAGGAAAGAGGAATTCAGGTTTTAGTGATATGTAACACAAAATGGTTGTCATTTTCCATTGAAAAAGCTATAATAAAAGATATTGATGGTTGACAACAGGTATGGGGTAAGGAGGCATTTTTTATGAATGAGCAAAAGAGCTTAAAAAGAAGCATCAGGTATCTTTTTGTTATTTTTTGCGGTGTTTTTGCCGTTTCGGAGTTTACGGCGATTATTGGGACGCTTGGTTTGGGCAGTAAGGTTTTCCACATCTGCCTGCACTCGGCGATTTTATTGTTGATCATATGGCTGGCTACCAGTGGGTATAAGTACCTTGCCATGCACATGGTAGACCCGTTAGTGGAAATGAACTTTGCCATCAAGGAGCTGGCAAAAGGCAACCTGAAGGCAGAGGTCACCTATCAGGCGGATAACGAGTTAGGGGCGCTGGCAGGGAGCCTGCGCTCCACCTCGGAAATGTTGAGGGCTTTGCTGAAAGACTTAACCATGATCCTTGGGGAGTTCAGCAAGGGGAACTTCAATGTGCGCAGTTCCCACCCGGAGGCATACATAGGGGACTTTTCCTATCTGCTCCAGGGGCTGTTAGGATTGGTAAAAGGGTTCAGCGACACCATGAGGAATATTGACAACGCGGCTGACCAGGTGGCGGAAGGCTCCAACGACCTGGCAATGAGCTCCCAGGAGCTGGCGGAGGGCGCAACCAACCAGGCGGCGGCCATTCAGGGGCTGGTACAGACAGTGAAGGACGTGACAGAGCAGGTACAGGAGAATACCAGGGCCACGGACAATGCCCACGACAATGCAAAGAAGATTGCTGTCCAGGCAAAAATCAGCCAGGAAAAGATGGAAGAGCTGACACGGGCTATGGAGACGATCAAGGAAACTTCCAATGAGATCGGCAAGATTATTGTGGATATTGAAGAGATCGCATCCCAGACCAACCTCCTTTCCCTGAACGCTGCCATTGAGGCGGCAAGGGCGGGAGAAGCCGGGAAGGGATTTGCAGTGGTGGCGGAGCAGATCAGGAAGCTGGCGGAGGACAGCGCCAAATCAGCGGTCACCACTAAGGAACTGATTGACAAATCAATCCGTGAAGTGCAAAAGGGCAATGAGATTACAGAAAGGACCACAGAATCCTTTGACGATGTGATCAAAGAAATGGACCATATTGTCCTGGCAATAGCCAATATCCGGATCGCATCTGATAAGCAGGCAGTATCCGTTAGGGAAATTGAAAGCGGTTTCGAATCTATCAGCGCGGTAGTGGAGAGCAATTCGGCAGCGGCAGAGGAAAGCTCGGCAACCAGCCAGGAGCTGTCGGCGCAGGCGGCTGCTTTGAAAGGCCAGGTAGACCACTTCCAGCTTCGGGAGGATTAAAGCAGAAAAAGTTCTAAGGCGTGAAAACAACGCTTTAGAACTTTTTTGTGCAGGCCCATAGAGAAAATACCAGATGGCGGGCAGGGGAAGTGGTTTCCCCTGCCCGAATGCACATAATTTAACGGTACTTACGGACGGCAAACATGCAAAGCAGAGTCTGGACTGCCTGGCTTGTGAGAAGCCCCCAGAGATATCCATGGATTCCCCAAAGGGGGATACCCCAGAACACGAATCCCAGCCTTACCAGCAGGCTGGCCATGCTGAAAAGGAAGGTAAGCCCTGTTTTTCCCAGCCCGTTGAGGATACTGTTTAAAGTGCTTGCTATGTACATTAAAGGACATAAGAAGCTTAAGATGATAATAAAGTCCCCGGAAAGGCTGTTCTGGTAGAGCAGGTTCCCCAGAGGCTTTCCTGTGCACAAAAAGAAAGAGGTACAGAAAATTCCCAGGAGAAAGCCATAGCGTATGGACTGGCGCACGGCTTTTTTGATCGTGCCGGAGTTATTCCCGGCGTCCGCTTCTGAGACAATGGGAAGGAGCAGTACGCAGATGGAATTGGTAATGGCACCCGGAAATAAAATAAGGGGCAGGGACATTCCGGTAAGCACGCCATAGACGCTAAGGGCGGAGGCATTGTCGTAGCCATAGCCCATCAGGCGGTTAGGGATAAAGATTGCCTCAATGCTCTGGAGGAAATTAATGATAACCCTGTTCAGGGACAAAGGAATGGCAAGCTTTAACAGGCGGCTTGCTGCCATCTGGTAATTGGAAAGTCCCCGGGGCAGGAGCAGGCCGTAGTTTTTGGGCACAACATTTTCAAAATGGGCGCGGACGGCAATCAGGGAAACCAGCATAGAGGCGCATTCCCCAATCACCAGCCCCACTACAGCAAAGCTGATGGTGGGGGCCAAGCCCTGTTTTTGGCAGTAATAGTAGATAATATACACGCTCCCCACCCGTACAAGCTGTTCCGATAACTGGCACAGGGAGGGGACAGTAGTCTGCCGTATGCCGTAGAAATAGCCGTTAATGCAGGAATGGACAGTGGCCATGGGAATGGAAAGGGCAATAATGCGCAGCAAAGGGGCGGTCCTTTTTTCCAGGAGAAAATAAACAGCAATCTCCTCGGCATAGCAATAAATACCCAGGGTGCATAAAAGGGAGAGGGACATGGATATTCCCAGCCCGGTGAACAGGTGCAGGGACGAGGATCGGTAGTCCCGGGACATGGTTTCATTTGCCACATATTTGGAAATCGCCGTCTGCATCCCTGCTACAGTCAGGGAAAAGGAAAGGGCTAGGACCGGGGAAATAAGCTGGTAGATGCCCATACCCTCGGGGCCAAACATGCGGGATAAAAAGATCCGGTAGAAAAACCCGATAAAACGGCTGGCAAAGCCTGTGAGAGTCAGGATAATGGTTCCTGTGATAAGAGGATTGCTTTTACGGATTCGCAACATAATTACCGCCATTTTTACAGTTACCGGCAGGAAAAACAGTAACGCACCTTTTTCCAAGGGCGCGGTTATTCCGGCACAGTGGCTGTTTATAATTTATTGATAAATATATGCGTCCCCTGTGATTGACAGAACAGCCCCGGGGTGTTATAGTAAGAATGACAGAAATCCTACTATATACGTAGGAATAAACCGGCGCCTCCCCATAAGGAACCCAGGGCATTTCCGGGTGCAGGAAAGGCGCGGGACCGGAATAGGAGCTTTTTATGGATAAGAAGGAAATGATATATTTAGATAATGCGGCTACCACCAGGACACTGCCCCAGGCAGTGCAGGCAATGCTTCCCTGGCTATCAGATAACTATGGGAACGCCAGCAGCATTTACCGCCTGGGGGAAGAGAGCAGGAAAGTGATTTCCCAGGCCAGAAGGCAGATAGCGGACAGCCTCCACGGGGAGCCGTCAGAAATTTATTTCACTTCAGGGGGGACGGAAGCGGACAACTGGGCGCTGATTGCCGGGGCGGAAGCCTGTGCTTTTAAGGGAAAGCATATCATCACGTCCAAAATTGAACACCATGGCGTCCTCCACACCTGTGAATATCTGGAAAAACGAGGCTTCCAGGTGACCTATGTGGGGGTGGACGGGAATGGGATTGTCAATTTGCAGGAGCTGGAAGCGGCAATCCGCCCGGATACCATATTAATATCGGTGATGTTTGCCAACAATGAAATCGGGACCCTCCAGCCCATAGGGGAGATCGGGAAGCTTGCCAGGGAAAGGGGAATTTTATTCCACACAGACGCGGTGCAGGCATATGGGCATTTGCCCATTGATGTGGAGGCCCTTTCCATTGACCTGTTAAGCGCCAGCGGGCATAAACTGGGCGGCCCTAAGGGGATCGGCTTCCTGTATGTGAAAAAGGGCACAAAGCTGGGCGCGTTCCTCCACGGGGGCGCACAGGAACAGGGAAAAAGGGCAGGGACTGAAAATGTACCAGCCATTGCGGGGCTTGGGGCGGCAGTGGCCCATGCCTTTTCAGACATGGAAGGGCAGGCCGGGAAGGTGGAAGGCCTGCGGGACTATCTTATTGAAAAAATCGAAAAAGAAATTCCCTACTGCCGTTTAAACGGGCACAGGGAAAAACGCCTGCCAAACAATGTGAATTTCAGCTTCCAGTTTATTGAAGGGGAATCCTTGCTGATCATGCTGGATATGAAAGGGATCTGTGCTTCCAGCGGCTCCGCCTGCACTTCAGGGGCTTTGGACCCCTCCCATGTGCTCCTGGCCATAGGGCTTCCCCATGAAATTGCCCATGGTTCCCTGCGGCTGACCCTTGGCGTGGACAATACCAAAGAGGAGATGGACAGGACAGTCCAGGCAATCAAAGAAATTGTGGAAAAATTACGGCGGATGTCGCCTTTATATGAGGATTTTGTAAAAGGACAGGGAAGCCCAAAGGCAGCTTCCTAAAAGTGGAAAGCATCCCTGTATCGGAAAGGAAAAGGATATGTACAGTGAAAAAGTCATGGACCATTTTACCAACCCCAGAAATATGGGGGAAATAGAAAATCCCAGCGGCGTAGGGACAGTGGGTAACGCCAAATGTGGGGATATTATGAGGATCTACCTGGATATTGACGAAAATCAAGTAATCCGGGAGTGCAGGTTTAAGACCTTTGGCTGCGGGGCGGCAGTGGCTACCAGCAGCATGGCCACGGAACTGGTGAAAGGGAAGACCATTGAGGAAGCCCTGGAGGTGACCAATCAGGCGGTTATGGAGGCCTTGGGTGGGCTGCCTGCGGTGAAGGTACACTGTTCCCTGCTGGCGGAAGAGGCGGTCCATGCCGCGCTGTGGGATTACGCCCAGAAAAATAACATTGAAATTCCAGGGCTTAAGAAGCCCAAAAACGACATCCATGAGGAAGGGCACAGCATATAGGGGGAAGGTATGAAAAAAAAAGTAGTGGTGGGCATGTCAGGGGGCGTAGATTCCTCCGTGGCAGCCCTCCTTCTGTTAGAAGGTGGGTTTGAGGTCATTGGCGTAACAATGGAAACCGGTATATCCACGGAAAATGGTGTTTCCAAAGAGGCCTGCCAGGGGGAGGGAAACAAAGGCTGTTGCGGGGTATCTGCGGTGGAGGACGCCCGGGAGGTGGCGCGGACGCTGGGGATTCCTCATTACGTGATGAATTTTAAGAAAGAATTCCGGGAAAACGTGGTGGACTACTTTGTAGAAGAATATTTACAGGGCAGGACGCCCAACCCCTGCATTGCCTGCAACCGGTACGTAAAGTGGGAAGCGCTGCTTAACCGGAGCCTGGCCATGGGAGCGGATTATATTGCCACAGGGCATTATGCCAGGGTGGGGAAGCTTGCAAACGGCAGGTTTGCCCTGCGCAGCTCAGTTACGGCGGGAAAGGACCAAACCTATGCTCTTTACAGCCTGTCCCAGCGCCAGCTCTCCCGCACGTTGATGCCGGTGGGGGACTATAATAAGGAGGAAATCCGCAAGCTGGCCGAAAAAAACCATCTTCCGGTTGCCCATAAGCCGGACAGCCAGGACATCTGTTTTATACCCCAGGGGGACTATGGCGCTTTTATCCGCCAGCAGGTACCGGGCCGGGTGCCGGGTGCCGGGAATTTTGTGTCCAGGGAGGGGAAGGTCCTTGGGACCCATAAGGGCATTACCCATTACACAATCGGGCAGAGAAAAGGCCTGGGCCTGGCCATGGGGCACCCTGTTTTTGTATCGGAGATCAGGCCTGGGACCAATGAGGTGGTGGTCAGCGATACAGATGTTTACCAAAGCCAGCTTTCCTGCCATAAGCTGAATTTTATGGGGATGGAGGGCCTGCCAGAACCCCAAAGGCTCCTGGCAAAGGTACGCTATGCCCATAAGGGGGAGTGGTGCAGGGCGGAGCGCACGGGGGCGGATGAAATCCGGTGTATATTTGAAAAGCCTGTCCGGGCAGTGACGCCGGGACAGGCAGTGGTTTTTTATGAAGGGGAATATGTGATGGGGGGCGGCGTGATCCTTTCGGGGAAAGAGTGAGCCCCTCCCAGGTTTCCCCCTTGGCAAAGCCCCGGCGGCTTAGAGCCGGTGGAATTCCGGCGTCCTTTTTTCAAAGGTGGCGTAATAGGTAAAGCCACTGGCCAGAAGCACCTCCCGGGCGCGGCCAAAGCCCCTGGCGATGGCCTCGGGCTTATGGGCGTCTGAGCCTACTGTGACCAGTTCCCCCCCAAGCTGCCGGTAGCGTTTGAGGATATCCGTGCAGGGGTTGAGGTCTTTTAAGCCGTAGCCGATGGCGCCTGTGTTTACCTCAATCCCCTTTTCCATTTCAAGCAGTGTCTCCAAAATTTGGTCCAGGACATCTTTGTATTTTTCGTAACAATATTCCTCGTCTTTCGTCTTGCCGTACCGCACTGTATAATCCAGATGGCCGTACACATCAAAATTGCTGAAAACCTTCAGGTTGTCCAGGATGGACAGAAAATATTCCCTGTAGGCCTCCTCGTCGGGACGGCACTGGTAAAAGCCGGGGAAAAAAGGATCCCTGCGGTTGCACAGATGGGAAGAGGCGATGATGAAATCAAAGTCGTAGCTTTTGGCATAGAGGGCAAGCTCTTTGCGCAGGTGGGGCTGGACGCCAAGCTCCACGCCGAAAAGGAGCCTTATTTTGCCTGCATATTTTTCCTTGTATTTAGCCAGGTCATAAAGATAGGAATCCGTATTCAGCTCAAACATGCCCTCATATTCCGGTTTTTCATAAACAAAATCCATGTCCAGATGTTCTGTAAAGCACATGGTGGTAAGCCCCAGTTCAATGCCTTTTAAAATCATTTCCTCCATAGGGGCCTGGGAATCCCCGGAGAAAGATGAGTGTAAATGATAATCTGCCGTTATAGCCATTAGATACCTCCGTTTAAAATTTTTCTTATGGTTTCCATAATTGGATAATTATTAAAATAATATAAAATTTTACCGGAAAATGCAATTATTTTTCAATTACATCTTGAACTTTTTGGACAAATTAGGTAAAATAATTTTGCTGATAAAATTTTGTCAAACCCAACTGTTGGCAAAAGAATAAATATTATTATTCATATCTAGGAGGAATCTAAAATGGCAGTAAGAGTAGCAATTAATGGTTTTGGCCGTATCGGCCGTCTTGCATTCAGGCAGATGTTCGATGCAGAAGGTTATGAAGTGGTGGCTATCAATGATTTGACAAGCCCTGAAATGCTTGCGCACTTATTAAAATATGATACCGCGCAGGGCAGGTACAAATACGCAGACAGCGTATCCTACGGTGATGATTCCATCACAGTTAACGGAAAGACCATCACAATCTACAAAGAAGCAGACGCTAAGAATCTTCCTTGGGGAGAATTAAAGGTAGACGTTGTCCTTGAATGTACAGGCTTCTATACATCTAAGGATAAAGCAAGCGCACATATTACTGCTGGCGCACGTAAGGTAGTTATCTCTGCACCTGCCGGAAACGATCTTCCTACAATTGTTTATAATGTTAACCATACAACATTAAAGCCTGAGGATACTGTAATTTCTGCAGCTTCCTGTACAACAAACTGCCTGGCACCTATGGCAAAGGCTTTAAATGATTTAGCTCCCATCATGAGCGGTATCATGACTACCGTCCATGCTTACACAGGCGACCAGATGATCCTTGACGGCCCCCAGAGGAAAGGCGATAAGAGGAGAAGCCGTGCAGGCGCCCAGAATATCGTTCCCAACTCCACAGGCGCTGCAAAGGCAATCGGCCTTGTTATCCCTGAATTAAACGGCAAACTGATCGGTTCCGCACAGCGCGTTCCTACCCCTACAGGCTCCACCACAATCCTGGTTGCAGTTGTTAAGGGACAGGTTAGCAAGGACCAGATCAACGAGGCTATGAAGAATGCCGCTACAGAATCCTTCGGATACAATACAGATGAGATCGTATCTTCCGACGTTATCGGAAGCACCTTCGGTTCCATCTTCGATGCTACACAGACAATGGTAGCTCCCATGGATGACGGCAATACACAGGTTCAGGTTGTTTCCTGGTATGACAATGAGAACTCCTATACAAGCCAGATGGTAAGGACAATCAAATATTTCTCAGAGTTAGCATAAGAAAACGTCCGCCTGGCGGCAGGGTTATTAGCTGCCTTACGGCGATGTTTATGGAAGGCCTTCAGGGTCCGGTCTTAAGGACCGGGCCCTTTGTTCGCCATAAAATGGAAAATGAAAATATAGATGGAGGAAATCAATCATGGGATTAAATAAGAAATCAGTTGATGATATCAACGTAGCCGGAAAGCGGGTACTGGTAAGATGCGACTTCAATGTACCCCTTAAAAATGGCGAGATCACAGACGAGACCCGTATCAAAGCGGCTCTGCCTACAATCAATAAATTACTTTCAGAGGGCGGCAAGGTAATTCTCTGCTCCCATCTTGGAAAAGTGAAAAACGGCCCTAACGATGGAGAATCTTTAGCGCCTGTAGCCAAGAGGCTTTCAGAGAAGCTTGGCAAAGAGGTGAACTTCGTTGAGGACTACAATGTAACCGGCGAAGCTGCAACCGCAGCAGTGGAGGCTATGAAGGAAGGGGACGTGGTGCTTCTGCAGAATACACGTTTCCGCGGAAAAGAAGAAACCAAGAACGGCGAAGAGTTCAGCAAAGAACTGGCTGGCCTGGCTGACGTATACGTATGCGACGCTTTTGGTTCCTCCCACAGAGCCCATGCTTCCGTAGCAGGGGTAACAGAATGCATCCGTGCAAAGGGCGGCGAATGTGCGGTAGGTTATCTGATGCAGAAGGAAATTGACTTCCTTGGAAACGCAGTGGAAAATCCTGAAAGGCCCTTCGTTGCGATCCTTGGGGGCGCAAAGGTTGCTGACAAGCTGAACGTAATCAATAACCTGCTTGAAAAATGCGACACCCTGATCATCGGCGGCGGCATGGCATTCACCTTCTTAAAGGCGAAAGGCTATGAAATCGGAAAATCCCTGGTAGACGAAGAGAAGCTTGGCTACTGCAAAGAAATGATGGAAAAGGCTGAGAAGCTTGGGAAAAAGCTTCTGCTTCCTGTAGATACCGTGATCGCTTCTTCCTTCCCCAACCCTATTGACGCTGAGATCGAAGTAGCTACAGTGGATGCTGACAAGATCCCTGCTGATAAGGAAGGCCTTGATATCGGCGAGAAGACAGCCGCTCTCTATGCAGAAGCAGTTAAAACTGCCAAGACCGTTGTATGGAACGGGCCTATGGGCGTATTTGAAAATCCTATCCTTGCCAAAGGAACTATTGCAGTGGCAAAAGCGCTGGCTGAGACAGACGCAATCACCATTATCGGCGGCGGAGATTCTGCAGCAGCAGTGAACCAGCTTGGCTTTGCTGATAAGATGAGCCATATTTCCACAGGCGGCGGCGCTTCCTTAGAGTTTTTGGAAGGCAAGGAACTGCCCGGCGTAGTGGCAGCGGATGATAAAGCAGAATAAAGTTTAGCCCAGGCTGGCAGTAAGCGCCTCCCCTGGCTTAAGCCAGGGGGAAGGTGCCTGGAAGCGGAAAACAGAAATAAGGAGACGAGAAAATGGCAAGAAGAAAAATTGTGGCTGGCAACTGGAAAATGAATATGACTCCCAGCCAGGCTGTAAAGCTTTGCGATGAATTAAAGGATTTGGTAAAATCTGATGATGTGGACGTTGTTTACTGCGTACCCGCCATTGACATTGTTCCGGTAGTGGAAGCTGTAAAAGGAAGCAATGTGGCAGTTGGCGCAGAAAATATGTACTTTGAAGAAAAAGGCGCTTACACCGGGGAAATTTCTGCTGCAATGCTGGTAGACGCAGGTGTTAAGTATGTCATCATCGGGCATTCCGAGAGACGTGATTACTTCAAGGAAGACGACGCTTTATTGAACAAGAAAGTGAAAAAGGCATTAGAGGCAGGGCTTACACCGATTCTTTGCTGCGGCGAGACATTAGAGCAGAGAGAAATGGGCATCACCCTTGACTGGATCCGTATGCAGATTAAGTCCGATCTGGTAGACGTGACTGCACAGCAGGTTGCTTCTATGGTGATCGCATATGAGCCTATCTGGGCAATCGGGACAGGCAAAACCGCTACTACCGAACAGGCACAGGAAGTCTGCAAGGCGATCCGTGACTGCATCGCGGAAGTTTATGACGAAGCTACAGCAGAGGCAGTACGCATTCAGTATGGCGGCTCTGTAAGTGCGGCAAATGCGGCAGAACTGTTTGCACAGCTTGACATTGACGGCGGCCTGGTAGGGGGCGCTTCCCTTAAGGCTGATTTTGGGAAGATCGTGAATTATAAATAATAACATTTCTGCAGGGATCAGATAGCAGGAAATGCAGTAAAAAAGGGGTATCAAGGGAATGGGATTTCTTTGATATCCCTTTTTGCTGCCTTGGGCTGTATACTGCCAATGCAGAACCACCTTCTGGCAGGCGATTTGGGAAATCTGGTTGCACAGCCTTTGCATGGACAGGCATTAAAATCGGGGCAGGGGTATCTGCCTCATTTGTATGTTATGGGATTTTAAAAAGAATCAAAATGACAATTTGGATATTTTGTAGTAAAATTAATTTGGAAAGTTTTACAAGGGCGAGGATGATGGGCCATTCAAGGAATTTGTTTCCAATCCGCCTACCCTATCAAAAGTGAAGGTGATATAACCCGATTCTTATTAATGATGAACTGAGGAAAATATTCAAAATCAAAATATTTTGGCGGCATATGAGAAAAGAGGAAATAGAGGTGGGTGAGAAATGAATAATCCTGAATTATTCACGGAACAGTATTTGAACTGATAACTGCGCCACGAATCTAAAA